>Ga0116227_10000825_pt1 | contig 64615 bp, 55 predicted proteins | sample S1TSphgellanicum_FD_89693 | JGI IMG/M metagenome (GOLD analysis project Ga0116227, IMG submission 89693) | Host-associated microbial communities from peat moss isolated from Minnesota, USA - S1T2_Fb - Sphagnum magellanicum MG | ecosystem: Host-associated > Plants > Peat moss > Unclassified...
CGAAGAGGGCGTTTGGTTCCGCTCTTACAGAGACGGATCGAAATTTCAACTGACGGCGGAAACTTCGATTCGAGCACAAAAAGATTTGGGAGCCGATATCATCCTATGCTTTGATGAGCTCCCCCCCTATCACATCGGAGAAAAGTCTTTAAAAGCATCTCTTGCAAGAACCCACAGATGGGAAGAAAGATCTCTTGCCGAGCATCTCAAGAATCCGAATTCTCAGGCTCTATACGCTATCATTCACGGAGGAGTGGATCCCGATCTTAGAAAAATAAGCTGTGAATTTCTTACTAACTTACCGTTCGACGGGTTTGCCGTCGGAGGAAGCCTCGGGAAAAACAAACCCGAGATGGCGGAAATGCTGAAAACCACCCTCCCCCGCCTCCCCGAGGAAAAACCGAACCATCTTTTGGGAATAGGGGATTTGGAGTCGATATCTCTTTGCGTCCCTCTCGGGATCGACACCTTCGACAGTTCCTATCCTACGAAAGCGGCAAGACACGGGATTCTTCTCACGGCAAAGGGCCCGCTGAACATTACAAAATCTTTCTACGCAAGAGATTTCACTCCTACCGAAGAGGGGTGTTCTTGTCACACCTGCTCGCAATTTTCGAAAGGGTATCTTCATCACTTATTTAAGGCGAAGGAACCCACGTGTCTGACGCTGGCATCGATTCACAACCTGCATTTCATGGTAACTCTTATGAAAGAATACCGAGAGAAAATCTTAAGAGACAAAGTTTAATCTCCGACTATGTCTCCTCCCGAGATCCGTGAAGCTTTTCTTGTTCAAGCAAGAGACCTATGGGAACGGGAAAATCAATTCATACGAGGAAGAGCGAGGCCTTGACTAAACTCTCAACGGAAAATTGACACAAAGAAAACCAAGCGGTCTTATTTCGGAAACGGAACTGAATATATAGGGGGAACCTAAAGCCCTCCCGTAAACAAGTCGGCTTAAGAGCTCGCTTCGAGGATTATCCTTGAACTTCGAAAGAATCCAAGAATTCGTTTTTTTGGAGTTGGTGGGCAAGAGAAGGAGGGTATACTACGGTGAGTCTGTACAGAGTTGTTCCGACCAGAATCAGACGTCCTTGCACTTCCTCTTCTCCTTGAGAGAAGTGGAAATCAATCGCTCTGAAACTTTTATGCCGAGTCATATTCTTACCGAGCAGCTTTGCTCCGGGAATATGCTCTACGATAAGGTCGAGCGCTCCCTGAAGCAGTCTTGAAGCTCCCGCCATCTTCCACTTACTCGGAATTTTAATATAACTTACCGAATAATACACTTTTTGTGTTTGGTGACTTGTAAGCTCCTGATAATTCAAAGTCTTCTTTTGCGAAGGTACGGGTAATACTTTAGATTCTTCTTCGGGGGTTTCGGGTAAAAGAACCGTAAAGGCCCCGTCGCCTGCGGTATAATCAATCCAACCTTCGATAGTCTTATATTTCTCGAATCCCGTGCTGAATACGGCGATCTCCTTTTCAAAGAAAGAGGCTCCCGTAAGGCCGAAAAGAGCACAAATTGCAACGACGTATCCGGCAACGCTCATGCTTTTCTGACGAATCACTCCCGGGCGAACCCCGAAGAAACAAGATCTTTTTAAGGCGATCCAATAAGGCAGCTCTCCTCCCGTATGGGTCTCGACTCGGATTCCGAGAAGCCTTCTACCCAAAGTAGTTTTATAGCGAGAAATCAAAAGAGCCTCAAAAGGAACCCAAAGAAGCGGTACGAGCAGAGCAAAAAGAACGTAATATAGATCATCGATATATACAGGGACAAAAAACGAGATCACGGAAGAGATTAAATAAAAAAATGCGTAATCCACCCCTTGAGCGCAGATCCTGGCCCATATTGAGGGTGTCTTGTCTAGCCAAAATAATTTTTTCATTTTAATCGATCCTCCGCACAATAATGAACTTATATTATAAAGAATTCTTCCTTTAAAAACAATTACCGCGAGCTGGATTCAATAAAAAAAACACGAATTTAAAATAAAAACCAGACACTCATAAAAAATAAAAAATATCTCTAATCAATTTACTATCAACATGTTAAAAATTTAAAGAAAATCATAAGAGGCTAAAAATCCGCTTTTGGCATAAAAAAATAACTTCACCCTAAAAGTAAAAATAAATTTCAAAAATTCACTTCCGTTCCGTTGGTTAAAAAAAATAATTAATTTAAAAAAATGAAATTAAAAAAATAATAAAAATTTTACATTTATAACTAAAAATCAAAAAAAACGAACAAAGAAACAAAAATAGGCGTTTCAAGGGAGGTCAGCGAAAAATCCTGTAATAAATATTGAAATCTCACTATAATAACCGCTCAGTCTAAATAGGAAGTTTTGTAATGCCGATCTTGTGGAGATACCTGATAAAGAGCTACTTTCAGTCTTGTTTTCTCTGCATCTTCGCCTTCATAGCGGTTCTTCTGGTTATTCGGTTCCAAGGAATTGCTCTTTTCGTCTCCTCGGGCGCGGGCCTTTCTTCCGTCGGCCTGTTCTCCTTGTATCAAATACCCTACATACTCCCGTTGGCAATTCCGATTTCTTGTCTCATCGCAGCAATGATGTTATTTCAACGGATGAGCTCTTCCTTGGAGCTTACCGCGCTGCGAGCTTCGGGGATCGGTCTTTCCCCCATTACGTATCCAATTTTAGTTTGCGCTTTAATCTTAAGTCTTTTGAATTTTACCATCGTTTCCGAGCTCACCCCGATCGCAAGAACGAAAGCTAAGAATTTGATCTATAAAATAGCATCGGAAAACCCCCTCATCGCTTTGCAAAAGGATTCCATACTCGATGTTAGAACCGTTGAGTTCGACGTTAAAAGTTTACATCTCGGAAAAAAAGCAAAAGAGGTTCTTTGCGTTTTCAGACAAGGGTCGAGCGATCGAATCGGCATTTTCACGGCAAAAGAACTTTCCGTAAACGGCGATTTCATCCAAGGAACGTCTATTTCAATTTTATCGAGCGCACCTTCGGAAAATGAAGAGGGATACGATCACTTAATCATAGAAAATCAAAAGACGATGCAATCGAACAAGTCGATTGCTACTCAAACGCTTTTTTCATCCGATTGGTTTGCCAGAGAAGATCTCTTTTCGTTCAAGCATCTTTTGGAAAAATGCAAAACCGAAAGCTCTCTTTTAACCTCGGGATGTTTTCTTGAACTGATCCGAAGAAGCTCTCTCGGTTTTTGCCCCTTCACCTTTACCCTTCTCGGAATTGCATTCGGGACGACAATCGGACGGTATCGAAGAAAAATGGCTGTTTTGTCCGCTTTTTCCTGGGCCGCTGCAATTATGGTTTGCTTCGTAGCTTTGAAAACGGTTCAAAAGTCACCCGTCATTTGCTTTCTTTTGTATTCAATCCCGCAAACCCTTGCTCTTTTGTACAGCCTCAAATCCCTGTCTCTATCTTCAAAGGGGGTGGAATGATGATCGGAACAATTTGGCAAAGATATGTCTTTAAGAATCTGATAAAAGGCTTTCTCTTTTTTCTTTTCTCTTTTTTTCTTTTGTATTCTCTCATCGATTTCTCAACGCACGCGCAAGACTTTATCTCCAAGGGCTCTCTGAACATCGATAAACTTGCCCTTTACTATTCCCATCAGCTGTTGAAACGTTTCGATCTCCTTCTACCTTTGGCTTTGCTCATAAGCATAATTCGAGTCTTAACGGGACTCAACGCCAATCGAGAACTCGTTGCTCTCCAAGCTTCGGGATTGCCTCTCAAAAAGATACTCGGACCCTTTTTTCTTTTAGCCGTTTTTTGCTCCTTTCTCGGATATTGTAACGAAGACTTTTTCTTGCCCGCCTCCAACTCTCGTTCCATAAATGTTTGCGATCTTAAAAATAAAAAAGGACACGCTTCCAAATCGAGAAAACAATTTACGATGCGCACCCTATCCGACTCTTCCAAATTGATCTATCAATCCTTCGACGAAGAAAAAAATGCTTTTTTTGACGTCTACTGGGTTCGTTCTTTCGAAGACATCTGGCGGATGAAATATTTAAGTGCCGATCCGAATAATCCGACGGGCGAGTATATCGATCACATGGTTCGAAACGGGGACGGTTTTTTAGAAAACGTAGAATCCTTTACACAAAAAACCCTACCCTTTCTTAAATGGACTCCCAATGATTTGAGCAAAAAGCAAGCATCGATTAAGCACCAAAGAATCACCAAACTCGGGACTCTTCTGTTAAAACCGACCGAAGGCTCTTCCCTCATACGAAGAGAGGTACAAACTCATTTTTTCCGTAAACTCGCAATGCCCCTCCTCCCCTTCCTGGTTTTGATAGCGGTTGTTCCCTTTTGTATCACCTATTCGAGAAATCCCGCGCTCTTCATGATTTACGGTCTTGCCATTTTTTCTTTCGTCGTGTTTTTTACTCTCATCGACGCGATGACAATCATAAGCGAAAATCGGGTAATTCCTCCTTATATCGCGATCTTCTCTCCTTTTGCCCTTTGCTTAGGCTTAACGTACAAAAAATTTCATAAATTATTATAGGCGGTCTATTCATGTCGATTCAAACGATTCATTCCGGAAAATGGAATTACAAGGGCCTTGCGGCGGTTTTCGCGATTACCGGCTTGCTCCTGTATATTTTATTTTCGAACTTAAACGATAACATTTTCTCTTTCATCGACAAAAAAGCTTTCCGGTTTTTAAACGGATTCATTGAATCGAGCAGCTTTTGGCAAAACTTTTGGGCGATGGCTAATCACAGAGTCGCGGACTGGATCGAAGACGTTTGCTTTGCTTTGTTTTTCTGCTGGGTAATTACAGCCACACCTGCTAAAGAAAGGCGGGGTAAAATAGCCGAGTGTATCTTTATTTTGTTCTACGTCGCTCTCCTCGTCATATTTTCAAAAAGAATTGTGTTCGGCTATCTTTTGGACGTGCAGAGAAAAAGCCCCACTCTCTTAATGGACGGCTTTACCAACATGGCCGATAAAGCTTCTTGGCTCAAAGTGAAGTTCAAATCTCCCAAAAGCTTCCCGGGAGATCATGCGGTAACAGCCCTTAGCTTCATCTCGGGATTTTTGTATCTCGGAAGAAAACGTTTCTTTATCGCGTTGGCAGCCACATGCTACGGCATCTTTCTTTGCCTCCCCAGAATGATTGCAGGCGCCCACTGGTTAAGCGACGTTCTCATCGGAAGCGGATCGATTGTGGCAATTGCATTCAGCCTTGCTTTCTTGACTCCTTTAGCTTCTTTTTGCATAGAAAAAATCGAAAGCCTCATAACTCCGAGAAAATACAAAGAAACTGCCGTTTAAATTCTTACCCCGAGCATCAAGTAGCGTAAAAATTCAAATATGTTGTACGCTCGGGGTAAGAAAAAACACGGGAAAGCTTGATGAAAACTCAAAAAGATCTCTTTGCAAAACTCAAAGAATTGTCGGGTAAAATTACGACTCTGGAAGCAATCGGAGCCGTTCTATCCTGGGATCAAGAGACTTATATGCCGTCAGGGGCAATTGAAGCACGGTCGGAGCAGCTGGCTCTCCTGAACGGCATAATCCATAAGGAAAAAACTTCCTCTTCCTATAAGAAAGCGCTTTCCGCTCTTGTGGATCTTTCAACCGGAGAGTGTCAACAACCCCACGCTTCTCTTGAAGTACGTGCGGCAGCAAGAGAATGGAGGCGCAACTTTATTCGCGACGCCAAACTCCCCTCCGCTTTTGTAAAAAAATTCAGCCTATGCACCTCCGCCTCTTTACACGCTTGGGATGAGGCTAAAAAGAAGAACAATTTTTCACTTTTCAAACCCCATCTCGAAAAAATCGTCACACTCTCTCGAAAAAAAGCTTCTCTACTCGGGTATGCAAATCATCCTTACGATGCTCTTTTAGATCTTTACGACCCCGGACTTACGGTAGAGAAATTGACTCCTCTTTTTGCAGCTCTTAAAGAGGCTCTTATAATCCTTTTTAATAAGATTTCGGAGAAACATAAAACGGTAAAAAACTTACAGGGAACATTCCCCTTAGATCTCCAAAAAAAACTCGGCACGTTTCTTTTGGATACGATGGGATTTAACGAAAAAACAAGCAGGCTGGATCTTTCTTCTCACCCGTTCTGTATCGGGATCCATCCCGATGACATCCGAATGACAACAAGAATCGACCCCCTCTATCCGACTCACGGCATCTACTCCGTGATTCACGAAGGAGGCCACGGGCTTTATCATCAAAATCTACCTTCCGAATACTACGGCACTCCTCTGTGCGAATCCGCTTCTTGCGGCATGGATGAAAGCCAATCCAGACTCTGGGAAACGATGATCGGCAGAGGAAAACATTTTTGCTCTTTTCTCTATCCGAAACTTAAAGAAATTTTTCCGAGTAACTTTTCTTCTTTTTCCGAAGAAGATTTTTACAGATTCGTAAATAAAGTCTCTCCCTCCGAAATCAGAGTGGAAGCCGATGAAGTCACCTACTCTTTGCATATCATACTGCGTTTTGAAATGGAAAAAGCTCTCATGGAAGGCTCTCTTCGAGTAGCAGACGTCCCGTCCGTCTGGAACCAAAAAATGAAAGAAATGCTCGGGATTACCCCTTCTTCCGATCGAGCAGGATGTTTACAAGACATCCACTGGGCAATGGGAGGAATCGGATACTTCCCGGGATATACCGTCGGCAATTTATTCGCAGCGCAGATTTTTACAACGCTAAGGAAAACCTTTCCCGAAATGAATAAAAAGATAGCGGTAGGAGACTTCTCTTTTTTAAGGGACTGGTTATCTGAAAACATCCACTCCTTCGGGAAGATCTACACTCCCGAAGAACTGATCGTAAAAGCAACGGGAAAACCTTTGGGTAGCGACGACTACATCGCTTATCTTAAGGAGAAATTTGAGGATCTCGTCCGGATTTAATTGTGTTAATAAATTCTTCTCTGCTATTTCTTTGATGTAAAGAAAGGTTGCATTTTTACTCGGAGAGTTTTTAATGAAAGATCCCGTCTTTTTAAGAGAGAAGGAAAAATATGAAAAAATCTGGAACAGAGACATTTACAGATTAAATTCACCGGGTTCCAATTCTCTTCCTTCTTTCCTTACGGAAATAGCAGAGCGCATTTCTCCCGGCGACTCGATTATAGACTTCGGCTGCGGAACGGGAGTTTGCTCCCTCTCTCTGTTGGAAAAAGGATTAAACGTCTCTTTAGTCGACATTGCAGCAAACTGCCTGGACGAAAAAATAGCAGCCCTCACCCACATAATCCCCGATCGAATCTCGTTTGTCGAAGCCGCTCTTTGGGATCTACCCGAAAGCCTCCGGAAAAGCGACTGGATTTATTGCATAGATGTTTTGGAGCACTTACCGACTCAAAAGGTGATCGAGTCTCTCGAAGAGATGTCCGGAAAAACAAAGAAAGGGGGTGCTCTGCAAGTATTCCTGGCAGACGAGGGTATGGGCTTTATGATAGGAGAAACACTGCATCTCACGATCCGGCCTCTCGACTGGTGGATTAAACAAATCTCATCTTTTTGGAGTATTGAGAAGATTGAAGAACTTATTGCCGAGACCCGTTACTGCATTTACGTCGGAGCTCCCTATAAGCGGAGCCTATAAACAAAAAAGCCCGGGAATTTCCCGGGCTTTTTCCATTAACGTTTGGAGAATTGGAATCTCTTTCGAGCTCCGGCTCTTCCATATTTCTTCCTTTCTCTCTTTCTGGAATCTCTTGTGAGATATCCCTCAACTTTGAGATCGGATTTTCTTGTTTCGTCTTCTCCGACAAGGGCTCTGGAAATACCGAGTCTGGCAGCAATCGCCTGACCGTCGATACCGCCGCCGTTTACTCGAATAATCACATCATACTTATCAGCAGAAAGACGGCACGCCTTGAACGGAGCCAAAATGGTGTCTCTTCTGAGCTCTCCCGGAAAATACACATCGAGAGTCTTACCGTTTACGTCGATCTTGCCTTTACCCGGGCGCAGACGGACGGAAGCAACGGCAGTCTTTCTTCGTCCTGTTCCAATTTGTTCTTGTTGCATAACTAATTATTTTTCCGTTAAAAAGGTTAAATTTGAGCTACAATCGGCAGCTGAGCTTGTAAATCGTGCCGATCATCTGCGAATATACGCAATTTCTTCATCTGAGCTTCCGCAAGACGAGTCTTCGGCATCATGCCTTTAACGGCACGTCTGATGATGTAATCGGGCTTTCTGGCCATCATGACTTCGTAAGGGATTTCTCTCATACCGCTCATTGCACCGGTGTGGTATCTATAAATCTTTTGAGCCGCTTTCGCGCCGGTAACTTTAATTTTTGCAGCATTAATGATGACCACCCCGTCTCCCCCGTCAACGTGGGACGTGAAAGTAGGCTTGTGTTTGCCTCTTAGGATTTTAGCTATTTCTGCAGAAAAACGTCCGAGAGTTTTCCCGGAAGCATCGAGCAAAAACCACTTTTTCCCCACTTCTGCTTCTTCTTTGGTAAGAAGGATGGTTGTGTTTAATTTCTTTTGTTGGGTCATGGGTTCGGCCTTAAAATTTTTATACGTTAAAGGTTACATTTATAATGAAAGAAGCCAAGGATACTTTTTCTCGCCTTTTTTGCCAATCTCTAAATCGCGCTCAAAAGGTATCGATGAAGATTTCTTGCCAAAACGGCGGAAATCTTATACACTTTCTCCTTAAAAACTACATTTCAAGAGCTATAATGAGACCGTTACAAAAATTCTTTATACGAACCTACGGCTGTCAAATGAACGAACTTGACACCGAAATTATGGTCGGCCAGCTGGAAAAAAGAGGGCTTACCCGCACTGCTGAAGAAACCGACGCCGATCTTCTCATTTTCAATACTTGTTCCATAAGAGATCTGGCGGAACGGAAAGTTATGGGTAAACTCGGCCAACTGGGAAGAGTTAAGGCCAAACGCTCGATCATCGGAGTAACGGGCTGTATGGCAATGGCTAAAAAAGATTCTTTATTTCGTAAACTCCCCCACGTCGACTTCGTTTTGGGAACAAACAATATAACGGACCTCAATAAAGTACTTGACGAGGTTTTGGTGTCGGGCAAACAAACGTTCAAAACCGACGACGTATTTGAAGAAAATTTAGATTATCTGATTGCCAAAAGAGACGATCCCGTAAAAGCTTATGTATCGATCATACGAGGTTGCGACAAATACTGCACCTATTGCGTCGTTCCCTATACCAGAGGACAAGAAGTATCGAGACCTCCCGAAGGGATCGAAGAGGAGTGCAGGCTTCTTGTTCAAAAAGGCTATAAAGAGGTTACGCTTCTCGGACAAAACGTCAACAGTTACGGAAAAGACAAACCCGAGTGGAATTGCCTTTTTCACGACCTGCTCTACAGACTCGATAAGATAGAAGGTCTGGAAAGAATTAGGTTTATGACAAGTCACCCGGTGGACATCACAGTCGATTTGATGCAAGCGATAAGAGACCTCCCTTCCCTTTGTGAATTCGTCCATTTTCCTATACAGGCAGGCTCCAATAGAATCCTGAAAAAAATGCACAGGATCTACACTAAAGAGCAATATCTGGAAAAAGTTGCGCTTTTAAGAGAGATCGTCCCGAACGTATCGCTCGGTACCGACATCATCGTCGGCTTTCCGACCGAAACGGAAGAGGAATTTGAAGAAACTTACGAGGTCTTTAAACAGATCAAATATTCGGTAGCTTTTATCTTTTCTTACAGTGCGCGTAAAGGAACCCCCGCTTTCAGATGGAAAGACGATATCCCCGAAGAAGTCAAACAAGAACGACTTCACAGATTACTCTCTCTTCACGCCGAAATCGGCAACGAAGAAAGACAAGGAATGCTCGGAAGCGAAGTGGAAGTCTTAGTGGAGAAGCAATTGGACAATTGCAAGCTTAAAGGAAGGACTCGTTGTTGGAAAAACGTAGTCTTCGAAGGAACCGAGCACCTTGTCGGAACGCTACAAAAAGTCAAGGTTCTCGGATACGGTAATCAAACGATCGTAGCAGAACTCATCCCCTCGATCCCAAAGCTTTCTTTGATCTAAAAATCATCCGGCCTTCGGGCCGGGAATCCGATATACAAAAAAAAAATCATCCGCTATAACCTGAGAAGTTTTCCGTTTTATTTATAAAAAAAAGGAATTTTTATGAAATTACGTTATTTAGCTATGGCAGCTTCTCCGCTTTTTCTGCAAATTTCGGTGGAAGGAAACACCTCGGGGGAGACTCCTTCCCCTTCAAACACACCTCCTATACACAACTCGGCGTGGGCTTCTCCTCCTCCCGGAGCCTCTCATACACACACATCGGAATGGAATCCCCCTTCTCCAAGAGCACCCGCACCCGTATCTTACCCACCCTCAAGCGTTCCCTCTTCGGCATCTTCTCCAAGCACCCCCAACCCGTTCTCTCAAATCAACCTTAGCACCCTCTTATCGGGGCTATCCGGCACTTCGGGTCCAATTACCCAAACCCAACTAAACACTATCTTATCGGAGCTCTCAACTGCTCTACAAGGGGGATTTACGTCGACAGATTTAATTTCGGCCGGGGTTGTTTTGGTGACAAATTTCAACGAGCTTAGCAATTTAACCGTTGCAGAAAAACAGAGTACTGCGGTCTATGTTTTCAACCAACTGATCGCGGCATCGAACATGTCGCCCTTTGAGCAAACTTCTTTGGAAGCTTTAACTCCCGTGCTCGCTGCCGTTTTATTCCCCGACCCGTTAACCGTAGCGATCACCCCCCCTACTGACGCATCCCCGACAAATCAAGATATCATCAATTCGGTAAGCGCTTTTCTCGGGCAAACGAAAAATGCTCTGAGCTTGGAGCAAGTACCGTCCGCCATTTTGTACGCTCAAAATGTCGCCTCTTCCTATATCTCTCTGTCGCCTCAGAATCAAGATGTCGTCGCAAAAGAAATTTTGACGCAAATCATCGCCTCGGCCGATATCCCGATACTGTACAGCTATATTTTCGACGAGCTTTGTACAACGATAGGTAATCCTTTAATTGATTATCATTTCTTGGGAACCTCCCGGTAAAACAAAAAGCACCTCGAAAGAGGTGCTTTGATTTTAGTGTTTAATCCGTTTTTTTCCCGAACTCTCCAAGCTCATATCTCTTAATAATTCGGTCTATGATACCCGTTGTGGAAATTCCGGGTGTGTAGGGAACGCTGCGAAAAATACCGAGCTCCAAAGAAGCTCCGTATTGGTCTTGGAGCAGGTCTTTATTAAAATCGTCTCCGTGAATCACATAATCTATGTTTCGCTCCAAAAGCCACTCTTTAGTCGGCCTTAAAGGAGACCCTGCGATCACTTCGTCTACATATTTACAAGCTTCTACGACTTGTGCTCGCTCTTCAAGTGTGAATATCGGTGTTCTTTTATACTCTGCAGCTGCTTCGTCGTCATTGAGTCCTACGATCAAATAGTCCCCGAATGCTCTTGCTTTTTGCAAAAAAGCTACGTGACCCGGATGAAACATATCTCCAATCATGTCTGCATACACAATTTTCTTCCCGTCTTTCTCGGCTAGGACAACGGAAGTACAGATGCAGAAAAAACAAACAAACGTTTTAATTTTATTTTTCATAGACCCTCCTGTATGTAAGGCTCAGGGGAGAGTAGATAGCCGGATATTTAATTTCAATATCCTAAAGCATTTTCTCAAACTCTTCTTCCGTAAGAATCGAAATTCCGAGTTTCTTTGCTTTGTCAAGCTTGGATCCCGGTTCCGCTCCAACCACAAGATAATCCGTTTTAGTACCGACGGACCCCGAGACTTTACCCCCTTTTTCCTTGATAAGTTCCGATGCGCGTCCTCTTGTAAGACGCTCGAGAGTCCCCGTCAAAACGAAGCTTTTCCCGTAAAAAGGATGGTTCACGTCGAAAACGGTTTGCAGCGGAGCGGGAGTTACTCCGAGGCTTAAGAGTTTTTCAACCTCCGCTCTATTAGCTTTATCGGAGAAGAATTCATGAACGGCAACGGCTACTTTGTCTCCGACGCCTTCCACTTCCATTAGCTCGTCTCGAGATAGCTTAAGAAGCGTTTCAACATCGAGTGCAGCTTCGGCGAGTGCCTCGGCAGTCCCCTCTCCCACGTATTTGATTCCGAGAGCTAAAATAAAACGCGCCAAGGTACATTCTTTCGATTTTTCGATGCTCTCAATCAGATTGTTTATCGATTTTTCCTTAAATCCTTCCAAAAGAGAAAGATCTTCTTTCGTAAGTTTGTATATATCGGAAAAAGATGCGACAAGCCCCTTAGAAACAAGCTGCTCAACCACCTTTTCTCCGCAGTGATTTATGTCCATTGCATCTTTACTTGCAAAAAAACGAATCTTACCCATTTTTTGGGAAGGACAATCGGCGTTGACACAACGAACCGCCACCTCACCCTGCACATGTACCGATTTCGATCCGCAAGAAGGGCAATATTTCGGCATTGTCCAAGGTTTAAGTCCTTTCGGTCTCTTACCCATTTCAACACTCAAAACCTTGGGAATCACATCGCCGCCTTTTTCAATCAGGACGAAATCTCCGATACGCACATCTTTACGAGTAACTTCTTCTTCGTTATGCAAAGTAGCTCTTGCAATCGTACTTCCCGCTAAAAAAACGGGCTTTAGTTCCGCAACGGGAGTGAGCACTCCCGTTCTGCCTACCTGAACGGTTATGTCGAGAATTTCGGTGATCGCTTGCTCGGGAGCAAATTTATAGGCAACCGCCCATCTTTGATGTTTCCCCGTAGCTCCGAGAAGAACCTGTTCGGTCAAGGGGTTGACCTTGACGACGATTCCGTCGATCTCATAAGGCAACCCTCTCCTTTGCTTCTCAACCTTACGCGCAAATGCGAGTATTTCTTCCGTTGAGGCGGCTTTTGTTCTTAAAGATGCAGGGGCGACGGGAAGGCCTACTTGTTCCAAAAAAGCATGCACTTCTTCTTGTGTTTTGCAAGAGTCTACGGAGTTCTCCCCAATTGCGTAGAAAACAATCGAGAGTTTACGTCTTGCTACTTCTTTGGAATCGAGCAGTTTTAACGAACCTGCGGCCGCATTCCGAGGATTAGCCCAGGGTTCTTCTCCCATAGATTCTTTTTCTTCGTTGAGCTCTTCGAATACTTTCTTCGTCATAAAAACTTCTCCCCGCACCTCCAAGGTTTCGGGAATATGACGGCCTTTAAGTTTTAAAGGGAGCGATCCTATTGTTTTCATATTAGCGGTGATGTCGTCTCCTTTTTTGCCGTCTCCTCTAGTAGCCCCGACAACGAAAGATCCGTTTTCAAAACGTGCGGAGACGGCAAGTCCGTCCATTTTCACTTCACAGTAAAAATCGGTTAAACGGCCGTCGAGCCCTTTCTCCACCCTTTTGATAAAGTCTTTAACTTCCTCTTCCGAATAAGTGTTTGCAAGAGAGAGCATCGGCACCTTGTGAACGGCTACTTTAAAACCGTCCGTTAAAGCCTCGGTAATTCTACCCGTCGGAGAAGAGTCCGTTACCCATTCGGGGTGATCCCTTTCAATTTGTTCGACTTCCTTAAGAAGGGCGTCGTACTCGTAATCCGATATGCGAGGTTTACTCTTTTGATAGTAAAGCTCGTCATGTTGCTTTACTTGTTCAAGGAGATCGACATAATGTTCTTTCGTTATTTTACCCGTTTTCAAAAGTCACCTCAAAAATCATGGTTGCAAGGGGGGCCAGCGCAATCGCCATTCCCTGTTTTTCGGGGACGATTCGGTCGCTTAGTTTACCGGATCCTCCGTATTCTTCTCTATCGGTAGAAAATACTTCTCGAATCTTTTTCACCCCTATAAGTTTAAGTTCGTATACGGGAAAATAAGCAGGGGTAAAATTGTGTACGCAGAGAAGCGTATTTTTCTCCGATCTCCTCAAATAACTCAAAACCGAATTTTTCCGATCCGAACAATCAACCCAACAAAATCCGCTTGAATCAAAGTCTCTTTCCCAAAGAGCATCGTGTTCCAAATAGAATCGATTGAGCTCCTTGACCACTCTTTGCATGCCGGCATGCATCGGGTATGCCGTCAAAGCCCAGTCGAGAGACTTTTTGCAATCCCACTCCGACCACTGCGCAATTTCTCCCCCCATGAAAAAAAGCTTCTTTCCCGGTTGGCAAATCATATAGCTATATAATAGACGAAGAGAAGCAAATTTTTGCCAGTGGTCTCCCGGCATCTTGGAAAGCAAACTTGCTTTTCCGTGCACTACCTCGTCGTGAGAAAGAGGCAACATAAATTTCTCCGAAAAGGCATAGCAAAGCCCGAAAGTCAGATGATCGTGGTTATGCACTCTAAAAAAAGGATCCGTTTTGAAATAAAAGAGAGTGTCGTTCATCCACCCCATATTCCATTTAAGATCAAACCCGAGACCGCCCCATTCCAAAGGATGGGTGACTCCGTAAAAAGAAGTAGACTCTTCCGCAATCATAAGAGTCTTCGGAAACCTTTCGTGAACGACGGAATTGACGTGTTTTAGAAATTCGAGAGCTTCTAAATTTTCTTTGCCTCCGTAGGCATTGGGAATCCACTCCCCGTTTTTTCTGCCGTAGTCGAGATATAGCATCGAAGCAACGGCATCGACTCTAAGACCGTCGACATGCATCTTGTCGAACCAAAAAAGAGCGCTTGCGAGTAAAAAATTAGAAACTTCAAAACGGCCGTAGTTGAAAATATACGTATGCCAATCGGGGTGGTATCCTTGCTTCACGTCTTCATGTTCGAAAAGAGCGCTTCCGTCAAACCGAGCAAGCGCAAAATCATCTTTTGGAAAGTGGCCGGGCACCCAATCTACAATCACGCCGATTCCGTTTAAGTGCATATGGTCTACAAAGTACTGAAACTCCGAAGGAGGGCCGTACCTGCTTGTGACGGAGTAAAAACCCGTCACCTGATACCCCCAAGACTCATCGAGCGGATGCTCTCCGAGAGGAAGAAGTTCCACATGGGTAAAGGCCATCTCTTTGCAATAGTCCGCAAGAGCGTGAGCCACCTCCCTATAACTCGGGAATCTCCCCTCCGTCTTCCAAGAAGCGAGATGAACCTCGTACAAGTTGAGCGGAACGTTTAGGCTCTTATTAGATCTTGCTTCAATCCAACTTTTATCTCTCCATTTGTATTTATCGATGTCGACGATCACGGATGCATTATGCGGCCTTAGCTCGCCTCCGTACGCAAAAGGGTCCGCTTTCAAAAGACGCTCTCCCCTTTTCGTTCCGATCTCGAACTTGTATTTTATCCCCTCTTCAAGTCCCGGAATGAAGATTTCCCACACTCCCGAACTCCCCATCGTTCTCATGGGGTTGACTCTGCCGTCAAAGTGGTTAAAGTCGGCGACAACCGAAACTTTCTTCGCAAAAGGAGCCCATACGGTAAACTTCACTCCGGAAATGCCCAACATCTTCGTGATTCTTCCGCCCATTACCTCGTATAATTTATAGTGAACTCCTTTCGAAAAGAGATGTCCGTCAAGCTCTCCGAACGTCGGAGAAAATGCGTACGGATCAAAAGAGAGAAGCCCGTTTTGATGATAGACTCTGTAATCCAAAGACTGAAAATCGGACGGCACTTTGTATTCAAATACCCCTCCGTACCCCATTAGCTCGGCGGAGACAATTTCTCCTTTTACTTCGAGGTACACTTGGCTTGCACCGGGTCGCCATAGGCGAATAACCTTTCCCCCTTCCCTATTTTGTAACCCTAAAAAAGCATGGGGATCATGCAAGTACACACCCGATAACCACCCATCGTGAAAAGATCCGGTCATAATCATACCTTAATACAAGTGAAAGACCTCTTATAAAAAGAGAAAGATAAGGATGCAATGAAATTTTACGGGGGGAAAGCTTCGACTCGAAAACCGGAAGGGAAAATCTCCCGAACGGTTTCGACATTTTTAGATCTATAGTTCCGTGGAACGGTCAATAGGCTTGTCTTTATCGTCGGGGAGAAGCAAATTAAGGTCCTGAAGACGCCCCCCTCGATATAGTCCGCAGGTCAAAACCTCGATCGTGCTCGGTTTCGGTCCGTAGTTTGCGGTAATCGCCCCTTTTGCTTCATTTTTTGCTTTATTAAGATCCACATTTTTTGTTCTTCCGAATCTTCTGTCAACCTGTTCAAAATTTTCCCAAGCTTGAGCCGAGTTGGTAAATTTCCCTTCGGTCGCAATGTTCTTAATCTCTGAAAAAAGAGAGCTTCCCGCTTCTGCATTTACAGTTTTTCTGAAAATTTGATTCGTGGCTCGATGCAATGCCGTTTGCGCGGCATGCTTTACCATTTTCCCGATCTTTGCGACGGTTCCAAGCGCACTTTCTTCCGCGGCACTTCCCCGAGAGGCTCCATCCTCCGCCGTTTTCTCTTCTTTGCGTGCATCCCACTCCACGTAGTGCATTACTCCGAGCTTTTGTATGTCGGGATGTATCGGCGGGCTGAAAATAGTATCGTACCAATAACCTGCCGAATAGCTAAGGGGCGTGTTACAAAACGTCTTAAGGTCCGTCAAATCGTGTTGCTTTTCACCCGGTCTCTTATCTAAATCTTGGTCCGCCCATTTATTAAACCCCGCGCCAATTGTGTACTTAGCCAAAGGCTCGAGTATGATCAGAGAAGCCTTAAACGCGCCGAACCCAACTCCTTGAGCCATTAAAAACGTAGCGCTTAGACCGACCAATCCGAGACCGAGAATTCCTGCAAGGGCACCCGTTGCCATACCGAGGGGAACACCCGCCGCTATGAAAGCTACGGCAAGGGTTGTTCCCGCAACACCCGGATGTTTTTCGCTAATTTCTTTTGCAAATTCAACCGCAAACCAAGCCCCCATTCCCGCGCCTCCCACGGCTCCGCAAATCGCGCAAACGGCTATCGTGGCTCCCCCGACGGCTTTGATAACCGGTAAAGCCGCAATCGAAACGACCGTAGATCCGGCCATAGCAAGCCCCCCGGAAAATATCGCACTCAAGACCCCCCCCGTTATGAGCTTTCTTCTTGCCGATGCTTCTTCGAGGCTCAGATCGGTTCTTGTGAAAATATTGTTTTCGATGTTCTCGATCTCTTTTTGCAGATTGGCGAGCGAACTTGCGGTAGGAAATTTTGTAGGGGAAGGCGCAGCCGAAATGTCTATCGAACGTCCTAAATCCTGCGAAAGTCCATTCAAGCTTTGCTCACCTAAAGTCGTATCAACTTCGTTAGCGGGAACCGTACGCTCGGTCGGTGGATTTCCTTGAATAGGTTTATTATCAAAAGACATATCAACCTCCCCGCTTTTTTTGCATCACGCGCCCATATAAAGCGTCGTGAGGCGCTTGCAGCGACTTTTGACCGGTTTGTTCGATAATCATACGAAGCGCTTCGAGCTCGATAAGCGCTTCGTCAAACTGTCCGAGCTCCAAATACATCTCGGCGCAGTTGTAACGAGGAATGGGGTTTTCGGGAGCAAATAAAATGACGGTTCCGAAAAAAACAAGAGAGGCCGGGTAATTGCGCATCTCTTTTTCGGCAAGAGCGATTCCCATCCAATAATTGACGGGAGCTTTATTGAGGGCTAACAGAATGTAGAATACACCTGCGGCTTCGAAGGCTTTTTTTTCGGAAAGAAGTTCTCTTCCGATTCCGTACATCAGATGCATCATATCCGGAGTAAATCCGAGCATCTCTTCAAGAGTATCGTAACCGATATACTCTCCAACTTTTTCTCTTAGGTCTCCCGAAGCGTTTACGATGTCAAACAGCTTCTCTCGAACCGTTTTCAGCTGCGCGGCAAAGGTTTCGGCTTCGCCGGGAGCAAGAGATTCGAATCTTTCCGAAAAAGCGGCAAACCCCGCTTCGATTCTTCTGTTCACCTCGGCATCGGCTTCCGTAAGAGCCTTGGCAAGCTCTACCGCCTTCTTGGCAATATACTTTTTCCGGGGCATCATAAGCCCGTTTTTCGCCTCCAGCTGATCCGCATTAAGAGCAGCCAAAATCAGCGCTTCCGAAGCTACTTTCGGATCGAGTTTTTTTATCTCCTCTTCGGGCTCTTTATCCATAAAATACCTCTCCGTATTTATTCTATCTATGGATTGGAGCCGTCTTATTTGTAAATATTTTTTTATAGATATATTAGATCGATCAATCTTACGGAAAAGGTTGGCTCCTTTATGCCGAAGGCTTCTCGCAGGGGAGACCGCCAAAATAAACCGGTACCTTTTACCTTCGATAAGACGATGTACTTCGTTGAGAGCAGCTAGGGAATTCTTTGGAACTTCGTCAAGAATACTCCAATCCTCAAAACGGGGGAATTAAAAACTCGAGAGGTTCGGGTGTAGCACCGATCTCTATATACAAATCCCTTTTTAACAAGCCCAAACAAACAGCTTCGGGAAAGGTAGCTTTCAATAATCCGGAATATATAGATCCATTTTTCCGAAAAAACCTATAAAACACTTACAATAAAAACATTAATACTATATTTTTGAGGATTTATGAAAGACTGCTTCCGGTTTAATCGAATAGTTTTTAGGGGTTTTTCAGGTCTTTTTGCCAACGTGAATCGGGATGGTAGAGTCTTCGGGAAACTGTGTTCTTTACAGGACTCCCTTGTTTATTTCGCGAGCCGAATATTACATTTCAAATCGGTCCAGAAAAAGGGTCTCTCCCTGATTAACGGTAAAAGACTCTCCGTTTTTCAGGATCTTTCCTTTGTCTTTGAGGTTTTTTCTCACTCTGTACCTTTTGAGGGCTGAAGGAAAAACACAAGTGACGGTTTTTTGTTTTGGGCAGATAACGGAAACTTTTCTCATCCGACCTTTCGTCCATTCAAAGTCAAAACGATCGCCGTCCGTTGTTTTCACCCCGATCATTTTACCCACAATAAAAGAAGGCGGAAGATACGGATGAAAAAAATACTTTCCTTCCTTTTCCAAGAAAAATACGGACCTGATCATCGAAGCTCCCGAAGGTAAAATACCGATAACGCTGAGCGGCTCGCTCTTTGACGTCTCGATGATTCCTTGGAATTCGGTGTCGGTGCTTCTCGGAACGAATCCTGCGGAGAGTCCTGCAAGATATAAGGAGAGAACGGAGCTTTTTGCTTCCTTATCTTTTTTTTCTATCTTTGTTTGGCAGGTTTCGAGAAAAGAAAGCATCTTCCCTTTCTCTTCTTTAACTTCAGGCGTGATCTGCCCGATTTGGTACCAAAGAGGTAAGATTTCGAAAAGATCTCGTCTTTCTCTGATCTTATCCAGATCTTTTGCTTTTGTACTTCCGAGGAAAAGCGTCTCGGTCGAAGCTTTCTCGGTTGTTTGAATCCCTTTGATAAGAACGATTTTTTTCTCGATGGAAGCGGATGGATCTTTCTCGACAAGAAAAAGAACTTCATCCTCTTCCGCTTTTAGGACAAAACGAAAATACCCCTCTTCCGACATGCCGTAGATGAGGACTAAGCGTTTCTCCAGGTCCGATTCTACGGTAAAACCCGAGACGGGTCCCTTCACCGGAAGAACGACGCTCTTTTTTCTCATATCGGTTAGATCCGTACATTCCAAAAAAGCGGGAAAGCAGGCTACCGAACAGTAAGTCCCCGGAATAAGCGTTTCGTGGCCCGGTTTATGAGAGAACGGTTTGAGACGATCTTGAACTCGTATCCTCATAGAGCTATTCCTTTGAGCCCACCCGGGCCGTTTTCGATAAGCTTTGCTTCTACAATTTGATTGGCTTGTAACCCCTCTCCCGAGACAAAAACGGGAAGGAAATTATCGGTATGGCCGAAGAAGGCACCGTCTTCTTCTTTCCCTTCAAGCAGAACTTTCATCCGCCTTCCGACATATTCGCCTCTTAAGAGAGAGGCCGTTTGTTCGGCAAGTTCAAGTACTCTTCGTTTCCTTTTTCCGATAACCTCGGCAGAAACTTGGTTCGGATACAGAGCCGCTCTCGTTTTATCCCGTTTGCTGTAAGGGAACATATGTACTTTGGCAAAACGGGTTTTCTCCATCAAAGCCAAGGTCTCGTTAAAGTCCTCTTCCGTTTCTCCCGGGAAACCTACGATTACATCGGTGGTGAAGGTGAAGTCTTTACTTGCATTTTGCATTTTTTCGATAGCGGTTGAAAACATCTGAGCGGTGTACTTCCGGTTCATTCGCTTTAAGACAACATTGGATCCCGACTGCAAAACGACATGAAAACTCTTACATGTAGATCTTCCGTTTATCACGGCATTCATCAGATCTTGGTCAACTTCGTCGGGGTCGATCGAAGAGATTCTGAGTCTTTCGACACCTTCGATCGCATCAACGATCCGGACAAGCTCGGCTAACCGTACGGGATCTTGCCCGGGACCCGGGGCTCCGTCAAAGTCTCCGATATTGATCCCCGTAAGGACTATTTCTTTAAATCCGTTTCCGATCAAATCCTTTATTTCCGCAACGATCGATTCCACGCTGCGAGACCTCGATCTGCCCCTTACGTAAGGGATGATACAATAGGTGCAAAACGAATTGCAGCCGTCTTGTACTTTCACAAACGCTCTCGTGTGCGCTTCAAATTGTTTAATCGAGAATTCGGGCCATTCGGAATCGGGAAATGCAATAGGTAAGAGCTGCTCTTTTTCGGCGTTGGAAACGACTTTCAAAACTCCCGGTATCGACGCAAAAGATTCGGGAGCTTTTTCAGCGGCACATCCCGTCACGACAACCCGAGTATTCGGGTTTTGTTTGAAAAGCTGCCGAACCGCCTGCCTGCTGGAAAGATCTGCCGACTCCGTTACGGTACACGTATTTACGATACAAAGATCCGCTTCTTCGGAGCTTTCGACTTTTTCATAGCCGGAAGCAAGAAGCTGATCAACATAAGCTTGCGATTCGTACTGGTTCGTACGGCAACCGAGAGTGACAATTTTAAATTTTTTACCCGTCATAGAAAAAGCCCTGAATCAAAGGACGTCAATTATGCCGGGTCGAGGCCGCGTAGGCAAGGAAAGTTTGGCAAAGACTACTCATCTTCTTCATCGGGTTCGAAATCTTCAAGCGTTTTCGATTTCTTACCCGCAATCAGACGAATGATGGAAAGCACCCAACCCAAAATTATATATCCCCAGGTAATCATTGCCAAGATCAGGGGGAAGAAGTAGAAAATACCGTAGAGTACGAAAAGGGCGAGTAAAGCGGTCAAAAACACGAGATAAAAAGAAGCGACTCTAAAATGAAGGACTTTCAGGCTCGGAAACTTCCAGTTACTTACCATAAAAAAGCCGAGTACAATCATCACGCAGGGCAAAATAATACCCTTCCAGTTTACTGCCCAAGGACAATATTTAATTGTTAAAGGAGAAGCCAAAAGAAGGTTTATCGAAACTGCGGCCAAAGCCGCCGAAGGAATGGGAATGCCCGTAAAATGTTTTTTTTGATCGGCTGTCATTCCCGCGTTCCCTTTTGCTTCCACCGTTTTGACGTTAAAACGAACGAGACGAAGAACTCCGCAAAGAGAAAAAAGCATGACCCCGATCACCGCAAAAACAGAAAGACCGGTTCCTTGTTCGAGAGACAAAGATCCCAGCATCAAAACGGAGGGTGCGACCCCGAAAGAAACCGCATCGGAAAGCGAATCGAACATAAAGCCGAATTCGCTTTCGGCGTGCATCGCCCTTGCAACGGCCCCGTCGATGAGATCTGCAAAGGCTGCTAGCAGCAAAAGAACAACGGATGCATGAAGAGCTTGATATGAGCTTGCCCCTGCTTCCGGCATATTTGCTCTGAAGATCACAAACAGACCGCAGGAAAGACCGAAGGCAGTGATAATGTTTGGTACAAGGTTGATTTTTCTCATAAATCCGATTTCCGATTTGCTTTGTCCGAAACCCAAAATATACCGGAAAACACAAAAGATGGAAATTCTTTTCGAATCGATACTTTTTCCTATTGAGAAAGAGCATAAATTTCCGACAAAATTTTTTTTACTCCCGGACAAAAATTCGAATAATCTCTAAAAAATAGGGGGAAAATAAAACTCAAGTCCAAAAAAAAATGAAAACTCTCTATGAAATTTTTTTTATAGACTAAAACTTCAGAACTACTATATATGGTGTATATAACAGACAATCGCTACCGGATATAGTACTTGCAGATAAAACGCCTACCTGAAAAGACCGGCTGTAAAAGCTACTCGGGGGGTAGTTTTTTCTAAAAAAGAACAAAAAAATAAATAGTTAACAAATAAACTAAGGAGTTTCACCCATGACAGAAAATCGGACACCCGTTCAGCCGAGCTTGGCAGCTTTGCAAGCGGGACTTAAAGAAAAAAACTCCTTTACCGTTGTAAAAAGAAACGGCTCCCTAGTTCCTTTTAGAAGAGATCGAATTTTTATCGCTCTGGAAATGGCTTTCCGCGACACGAAAAAAGTGGAAAAAGAACAGCCTCTCCCTCCCGAAATATCGGCAGCGGTTCACGAAGTGACCGATGCGGTTATCGAACAGCTCGTTTCTTTTGCTTCCGGCGGGACTTGCCTAACGGTAGAAGGAATTCAAGACGTCGTCGAAGTCACTTTGATGAAAACGGACCATCATGAAGTGGCAAGAGACTATATCATCTATCGAGATCAACACAAACTTCTGAGAGAGGACTCCCCTCAAAACTTAAAAGTTACGCGTAAAGACGGAAGCGTCGTCAGATTCAATCCGATGAAGCTTGCTAAAAGGGTCGAAGAGGCTTTCAAAGTGACGCGAAACGTGAGAGGCCCTTCCGATCCCGCAATTGTGGAAGCGGTGAATTTTATTACGACGAACGTAATTGCGAAAGCCATCGGACTTTCCAAATCAGGCTCCCCCCTTACCCTTGACATCCTTCAAGACGAAATCGAATATCAACTCATGAAAGAAGGACACTTTGCCGTTGCGAAGAATTTTATTTTGCACAGATCTTTGATTGGAGAGCAATCCGAAACTCAAGCCGAGATGCCCGATCGGGAAGAAAGCAACCAAAGACAGTTTCTAACCGTGGATCAAGGCGGACGAAAAATCTTCATATCCGAGCTTCAACTTCTTCAAAGATTGAAATTTGCTTGCAGAGGGCTTGAACATCTGGTGTCCGCAGATCTTCTGCTTCAGGAATCGGTGAAAAACTTCTACGAAGAGATGAAAGAAAGCGAGATTGACCAAGCAAATATTATGGCAGCCAAAGCAAAAATCGAGCTCGAGCCCGCTTATTCAACCGTTGCCTCCCGTCTTTTACTCGATACTCTGTATAGAGAAACGATGGAGATTGCAGCTTCTTCCCCCGACCTCGAGTCGATTCACAGAAAATACTTTAAAGAGTATTTACATAAAGGTGTCGAACTCAAAAGAATCTCTCCTTTGATGCTTGAATTCGACCTCGATAAGCTCGCTCAAGCAATGCAGCTTCAAAGAGACGATCAATTTACCTATTTGGGTCTTCAAACTCTTTATGACAGATATTTTATCCATAACGACGGAACAAGAATGGAAACGCCCCAAATCTTTTGGATGCGCGTAGCCATGGGCCTTGCCTTAGGAGAAAAAGATCAGAAAAACAAGCGAGCGATTGAGTTTTACGACCTTCTCTCCTCTTTTTGCTACACTTCGGGAACGCCGACTCTCTTCAATTCGGGAACGATGCACTCTCAACTTAGCTCCTGCTATCTTTCAACGATCATGGATGACCTTTCCCACATATTCAAAGTGGTTTCAGACGATGCGCAGCTCTCCAAGTGGGCGGGCGGCCTCGGGAATGACTGGACAAACGTACGGGCAACGGGGGCTCAAATCAAAGGAACGAACGGAAAAAGTCAAGGCATTATCCCCTTCTTAAAAGTGGCAAACGATACGGCAGTCGCGGTCAATCAAGGCGGGAAGAGAAAAGGAGCCATGTGCGCTTATCTGGAAACGTGGCACTTGGATATCGAGGACTTCCTCGAGCTTCGTAAAAATACGGGTGACGAAAGAAGACGTACTCACGACATGAATACGGCAAACTGGATTCCCGATCTTTTCATGAAGAGAGTGGCCGAAAACGGCTCTTGGACTCTTTTCGATCCGAGCACCGTTCCCGATCTTCACGATCTTTACGGCACGGCTTTCGAAGCAAGATATCGGGAATACGAAAAGATGACGGAAGACGGCAGAATCAAGCTGTTTAAAAAAGTTGAAGCACTCCAGCTTTGGCGCAAGATGCTCAGCATGCTCTTCGAAACGGGCCATCCTTGGATCACCTTCAAAGACCCTTCCAACATCAGATCGCCTCAAGATCACGTAGGTGTGGTGCACAGCTCCAACCTCTGCACCGAAATTCTTTTGAATACGTCGGAAGCGGAGGTGGCGGTTTGCAACTTGGGTTCAATCAACCTGCCGATGCACATCAACGACAAAGGCCTCGACGAGAAAAAACTGGCTCGTACGATCAAGACGGCGATTCGAATGCTCGATAACGTGATCGACATCAATTTTTATCCGATAAAGGAAGCGGCTTATGCTAACGCAAAGCACCGTCCGGTAGGTCTGGGAGTCATGGGATTCCAAGATGCTCTTTATATGCAAAATATCAGCTATGCAAGCCATGAAGCGATTGAGTTTGCGGATAAGAGCATGGAGATGATCTCTTATTATGCGATCTTGTACTCTTCCGAGCTCGCGAAAGAACGAGGCACTTACGCTTCTTATAAAGGATCGAAATGGGACAGAGGATTGCTTCCTATCGACACCATAGATCTGCTTGCCAAAGAAAGAGGCTCTTTCTTGGAGATGGATCGAAGCCACCGAATGGATTGGCAAAAAGTTAGAGACAGTATTGCCAAGTACGGAATGCGCAACAGTAACACGATGGCTATAGCTCCTACCGCAACGATTTCGAACATCACGGGTGTTTCTCAATCGATAGAGCCGATGTATAAACATCTGTTTGTAAAATCGAATCTTTCGGGAGAGTTCACCATTCCGAATATCTATCTTGTGGAAAAACTCAAAGCTTTGGATCTTTGGGACGAACATATGCTCGACGACTTGAAATATTTCGACGGTTCCATTGCGGAAATCGAAAGAATCCCTGCCGAAATCAAGCAGATCTTTTTAACCGCTTTCGAAATTGATCCCGAGTGGATGATCGAATGCGCAAGCAGAAGACAGAAGTGGCTCGATATGGGTCAGTCTTTAAATCTATACTTGTTTCAACCGAGCGGCAAGAAGTTACATCAAATGTACTTCCTCGCTTGGAGCAAGGGTCTTAAGACTACGTATTATTTAAGAAGTATGGCTGCCACGCAAATTGAGAAATCCACAACGGATATCAATAAGCGCGGACTACAACCGAGATGGATGAAAAACAAATCCGCCTCGAGCAACCTACAAGTGGATAGAGAAGAAGCGCCGAAAAGCTGCAGCATACTCGATCCCGGTTGCGAAAGTTGTCAATAAAAATAGTTAAGAGGAACCGTTATGTTGAATTTTGAAGAAGACGAGAGCCGAGATCACGGCGAGAAGAGCGACAAAAGAGTGAAGATGTCGGAAAAAAGGTTGATCAACAACCAAACCGTTGACGTTAACCAACTCATGCCTCTCAAATACAAATGGGCTTGGGAGCATTATCTCAACGGTTGCGCAAACAATTGGATGCCGACGGAAGTACCGATGTCGAAAGATATCGAGCTTTGGAAATCAAACGATTTAAGCGCCTCCGAAAGACTCGTCATTATGAGAAACTTAGGGTTTTTCAGCACGGCGGAAAGTCTTGTGGGAAATAACATCGTTTTGGCGATCTTTAAGCACGTGACAAATCCGGAAGTACGGCAGTTTTTGCTCAGACAGGGTTTTGAAGAAGCTATTCACACCCATACCTTTCACTACATAGTGGAATCCCTTTCCCTCGATCAGGGCGAAGTGTTCAACATGTACAACGAAATCCCCTCGATTCGGGTAAAAGATGATTTTGAAATGAAACTCACCCAAGCGATCTTGGATCCGAATTTTAGTACCGCTACGGAAGCGGGTGCTCAAAAATTCCTCGAGAATTTGATCGGGTACTACATCATCATGGAAGGGATCTTCTTTTACAGCGGATTCGTGATGATTCTTTCGTTCCATCGCCAAAACAAGATGACGGGTATCGGCGAACAATTCCAGTATATCTTGCGAGACGAGACGGTTCACCTCAACTTCGGGATCGACTTAATTAACGGGATCAAAGAAGAAAACCCCAATCTTTGGAGCCAAAGCTTCCAAGAGCACATCGTGGACCTTGTGAAACAAGCCGTCGAGCTCGAAATCTCGTATGCGGAAGACTGCCTGCCTAAAGGTATCTTGGGACTCACGTCTCCGATGTTCCGAGAATATGTACAATACATCGCGGACAGACGCCTCGAGAGAATCGGTCTTAAGCCTATTTTCAAATCAAAAAACCCCTTCCCTTGGATGAGCGAAACGATCGACCTCGGAAAAGAGAAGAACTTCTTCGAAACAAGAGTAACGGAATATCAATCTGCCGGAAATCTTGTTTGGAGCTAACAAATCTTAAACGAGCGGGTTTTATCCCCCGCTCGTTTCATTACGATATCGGGCTCGTTGTCGCTACTCGACCCCCGGAATATACTCGTCAATACCCGGCCGTTCCGTAACATAACGGTCATCTCTTAAAAAGTCCCATAGTACCTTTCTTTGTCAAAATTTCGATATTTTTGTTTTTATTACCGCATACAACACTCTTCATTATTGATTGGCAAAAACTATTTTATCCTTTAAAATGAAATAACACTAATTTCTTAATCGGGAAACGACTAATGACACGTGATTTTTTACAATCTCCGGGAGACAAATACGGAAACTTTACCACGATAACTTCTACGGGAATCGAAGAACTTGACTGCCGCTTTACGGAAATCGTCCACAAGCCTACGGGCGCTCATATCGTTTACATTCAAAACGACGACCCCGAAAATCTGTTTTGCCTTTCCTTCCGCACTCTTCCCGCCAATTCAAGAGGCGCTCCTCACATTCTGGAACATACCGTCCTTTGCGGATCCAAACGATTTCCCGTAAAAGATCCTTTCTTTTCGATGACGAGAAGAAGCCTTAACACTTTTATGAATGCTCTCACGGGTTCCGATTTCACGTGCTATCCTGCCGCTTCCCAAGTGGAAAAAGACTTCTATAATCTTCTCGACGTGTATTTGGATGCAGTTTTTCAGCCCGAATTGAAAAAAGAAAGCTTCCTGCAGGAAGGATGCAGGCTCGAATTCGAGGAGATGTCGAATCCCGCAACCCCCCTTCTTTTTAAAGGAATCGTATACAATGAAATGAAAGGAAGCCTCTCTTCAGGCGATTCCAGAATGTGGCATGCGGTTCTCGAAGAGCTTTTACCCGATCTTGCCTACGCTCACAATTCGGGAGGAGATCCGAAGTATATCCCCGATCTTTCTTACGAAGAACTTCTCGAGTTCCATAAAACATATTATCACCCCAGTCGTTGTCTCTTCTTCTTTTACGGAAATCTTCCTCTGCAAAAACACCTGGACTACATCTCGGATAAAATCCTAAACGAGACCATCCCTCTTTCCCCTTTACCTCCGATCCCGAGACAAACGAGATTCAACAAACCCGCTTTTAAGAAATTGTTCTACCCGGTCAACGCGGAAGACGATCCCGAGGAAAAAAGCATGGTAAGCTTTGCGTGGCTTACATGTCCCCTAACGGAACAAGAAGAAGTTCTCGCTCTTTCCATTTTGGATTCGATCCTTGCCGATACGGACGCATCTCCTCTTAAATTCGCGCTGCTCGATTCCGGTCTTTGTACTCAAGCAGACGCCTTCATGGACGTTGAAATGAGCGAAGTGCCGTATATGATCACCTGCAGAGGATGCAAAGAGAAAGACATCGACGTTTTGGAAGAGGTTCTTAAGAAAACTCTCGAGGTGTTAAGCAAGTCTCCTCTACCGCAAAATCTGATCGATGCGGCAATCCACCAACTTGAACTTTCCAGAATGGAAATTTCGGGAGATCACGCTCCGTTCGGACTGACTCTATTTTTCCGTTCGGTGCTTGCCAAACAGCACGGCTGCGATCCCCAAAAAACTTTGCAGATGCATCTTCTGTTCGAAACCCTTTTGGAAAAAGTCAAAGATCCTTTGTATCTACCGGACCTCATAGACAAATATTTTGTCAAAAATAAGCACTTTGTCAAAGTGGTTATGATTGCGGACCCGACTCTCGGCCTCAAAGAATCGGAAGAAGAAAAAAAGTTACTGGAAAAGAAAAAAAGCGAGCTTTCTGCCGAGCAAATAAAGCAAATCATAGACGAATCGCTACTTCTTGAAAAACTGCAAGAGGAACCCGAAGACCGAAATTTGGACCTCCTTCCCAAAGTGACTTTGAAAGACGTCCCCGTAGAAGCTCGAGATTTCCCTCTCAAAAAAGAAAAAAAACCGGCATTCGACGTCTATCTCCACGATTGCTTCACAAATCACATCGTGTATGCGGATCTCGTATTTGATCTTCCCTCCGTTACCGACGAGGAGATCCCCTATCTTCAGCTCCTCCTCTCCCTTCTTCCCGAACTTGGAGCCAAAGGTCGAAACTACAAAGAAAACCTCGAGTATATGCAATCTCATACCGGAGGAATCGGCATCGGTTCTTCTTTGCACATCCAAGCTTCCGATTCGAATCTCTTAAAACCTGCGCTTTCGATCAGAGGGAGAGCCCTCGAAAGAAAGGCGGAAAAGCTTCTTCCCCTTATGGAAGACATCCTCACCGCTCCCGATCTTAAAGATAAAAAAAGGATTGAAGACCTGATCAAGCAGCTTCACACTTCTTTGCAAAATAGGCTGTCCAAAAATGCGCTACGCTACGCCATTCAGCTCTCTTTAAGCGGCTACGGAGAAGCGGCTCATTTCAACCAAGGGTGCTTCGGCATTCGTTACTATCATTTCATTTTGGGCATCGCCAAGAAAATGCAAACCGATCCCTCTTCCGTGATCGACAAGCTGCTGATGCTGCATAAAAAAATGTTTACATTTCATAATCCTCACTTGATTCTTTCCTGCGAGGGCACCTTCTATGAAAAAATGAGCAAAGACGGCTGCTTTGACATCCGTTTACCGAAGGCGCCTTTCGTTCCTTTTGATCCCTCTTTCCCCCTCGAAATGCCCGCTTCTCAAGCGCGTATTATCCCTGCAGGCGTTGCTTACAACGTGAAAGCCATGAAAACCGTTCCTTACGCCCATCCTCACGCGGCAGCTCTTATCGTGGCTACTCAGCTACTCGATAACAAAGTGCTCCACACAAAAATCCGAGAAATCGGCGGAGCGTACGGATCGGGAGCAAACTACAGCCCGGGACTCGGCGCTTTTTACTTCCATTCCCATAGAGATCCTCATATCGCAAGCACCTTTTCGGCGTTCGATCAATCCGTATCCCAAATCGCTCTCGGAAAGTTTAACGAGCAAGATTTGGAAGAAGCAAAACTGGGAATCGTACAACAATTTGACACCCCGGTTCCCCCTAACGGACGAGGTATATTGTCGTACGGCTGGGAACGAGACGGCAAAACCCGAGAGATCAGGCAGAATTTCAGAAATTTCGTGCTTAATTTAACAAAAAAGCAACTGAAGGAAACGGTAGATATCGAGCTTTTGCAAAAGAAAGACACCGCTATCGAAATCAGTTTTGCAGGAAAAGAATTACTGGAAAAAGAGCGCTCCGCGCTCTCCAAAAACGGGAAAGAACTGCCCGTTTTCCAAATCTGACTTGAGCTTAACTTGCTCTATGATTAGAATAGACTTGTTCTAACTTTATGTTACTTGAGGAGTTGTTTTTATGTTATCACGCCGTATATCACGCCGTATAATCGCCGGAGGTGTTTTCGCCTCGGCTTTGGCCGTCACATTATCGGTTACCGCTGAAACGGAAAAATCGAACTGTACGGTTTGCCCGCGAACTTCCCCCTTTGTGGCCGTAGCAAAAAGATGTATTCCCTGTTCGGTTTTTATTCGTAACGAATCAACGGGAACGGAAGAGGAGCTCCCCTTCAGAGCTTCTCCCTTCGACCAATTCGGAGACGATCTCTTTCAACGTTTCTTCGGAGCTCCCCCTCGGGGAAAACCCCACCCCGAGTTAAGACAGGGTTCCGGTTTTTTCGTGAGTGCCGACGGTTATATTATGACCAACGCTCACGTGGTAAAAGGAGCGGATAAATTAACGGTAGTTTTCGAAGACGGCAGAGAACTTGATGCTTCTTTGGTCGGCTCCGACCCTCAAACCGATATCGCAATCATTAAAGTCGAAGGAAAAAACTTCCCCTACCTTAATCTTGGGGACTCGGACAAAATAGAAGTCGGAGAAGAAGTGGCTGCCATCGGAAGTCCGTTTCAGCTGCAAGCGACTTTAACGTCAGGTGTAATCAGTGCCAAGGGAAGACAAAACCTGCACATCACCGCCTTTGAAGATTTTATCCAAACGGATGCCGCGATCAACCCCGGCAATTCCGGCGGGCCCCTGGTTAACCTCGACTGCGAAGTAATCGGCGTGAATACGGCGATTGTAACCGCAGGCGGCGGCGGATACGTAGGGATCGGCTTTGCCGTTCCGAGCAACATGGCAAAGAACGTGATGACTCAGTTGATCGACAAAGGAGTTGTCGTAAGAAGCTTTCTCGGCGTTGTCCTACAACCGGTAGACAAAGACATTGCCGATGCATTCCGCCTTGACAGAACCGACGGAGCTTTGGTCTCCGAGGTAGTCAAAGACTCTCCTGCCGACAAAGCAGGCATTAAACAAGGCGATATCATCTTGGAGTGCAACGGAACTCCGATCAAATCGATCGGAAGCTTCAGAAACGAGATCTCCCTTATGAACCCGAGCACCGTGCTGCAGCTCAAGATTAACAGGAAAGGAAGCATCATCGTCCTTCCCGTAACTCTGGAAAGCTCTTCGGACAATATGGCAGTTCCCGGCGGTATCGTGCAGAAACTCGGCCTGGAAATCGAGCCCCTCTCTCCCGACCTGCGTAATCAGCTCGGCTTTTCCAAAGGAGAAGAAGGCGTCGTGATTACGAAGGTAAAACCGGGATCTCCGGGCGCGCAAGCGGGTCTTAGACCGGGCTTTTTGATCTTGGCCGTTAACCATAAAAAAGTGGCAACGATTAACGAATTCAACGAAGCCATTACCGATCCCGCTAATTCCAAGAGAGTTCTCATCTTGGTAAAGCACGGATCCATCACTCGTTTCTACTCGATTAAGCTATCGTAAGAAAATCCCGGAGCTCCTAACTTTCGTTAGGGGCTCCCAATATCGTTAAAAAAGGAACCAATCTCCGCTCCACAACCCGTCCATCCCCACCCAACAAAAGAACCTGAATCACTTCGCACTCAAATACAAGCTGCTTGTAAAAGCCGATGAGGCAACCTTTAAAGAGCTGAAGAAATTATATGACAGTCCTGCATCTGCGTAAGGCGAGGAATTAAGCTATCCGCACAAAGAGATTTTCTGACGGACCGGTAAAATTATTTACCAAATGACTGTTTTCTTGAAAAACGTTACCTTTTTTCATCTGACCGGGTTCTAATCTTTTCGATTTACCGATTATAGGTTTAATGCTCATCACTTTCATTAACTCAATGAAATTACCATGCAAAAATTTGCCCCTCATAGGCGGATATTTTTTAAGCTGTTCCATCTCAGCGCTAGATAGTTGAGGTCCAAATTCAGCTTCAATTGCTTCGATAAGATATTTGGCATCGCAATCCCAATAGTGCACGTAGAGTTTGTTTTTGAAGAATTTGTCTGCTGTAATTAATTGATCTATTCTATCTGCAATGCCTTTGTTGATTTCTGCAAGATATCGCATAAGAGGTTCTATAGATAAAAACAACCCTCCGGCTTCTCCCCATTCTAAAGTCAGGGTTCTAATGTTGTCCAGTTTAGTGTGTATAAGAGTTGAATCCATGTTTGCAGTTCTCTGTTTATGTTAGTCGTAAATTTAACCCCAAAGCAATCACTAATGAAACAAGAGTATGCCATTTAGGATTGCCCTTTTCTGAAAGAGTTTTATAGAGACTTTCTCTTCCAATACCTGCTTTTTTTGCGAGATTCCCAACGCCACCTTGTGCTTCAGCAACATTGCGAATAGCGACGAGGAAAAGATGTTGAGATTCTTCATCACCTTTAAGACTTTCTTCTAAGGCAGCATTGAGATAAGCAACGGCTTCATCGTGATCCTTTAGCTTTTCTAAAAGCCACTCTTGATAATTTTTATTTTTTGCCATGTTTTTTCTCCCTGAATTGGTACTCTTTTAAATACTCCTTAGCTTTATTAATTTCCTTGGTTTGCGAACTTTTATCTCCTCCGCAAAGCAAGAGTACGACCTTACTGCCTATTTTCGAGTAATAGACTCTAATTCCCGGCCCATAGTGAATTTTCAATTCTGCAATTCCATCACCAAGAGCCTTACAATCACCAAAGTTTCCCACTTTTAGGCGATCAAGCCGTGTAGTGACCGGAAGCTGTTTCGTAAAGCTCAATCTCGATTTCCATAATTTCATTGTATCCTGCAAGATACATTATTGGCAAGAGGTTTGTAACAGGCTAAATGTGAAATGGTTAAAAATTTATCTTTAAAGCCTAACCAGTCAAAAGTTCGAAGTGTTCCCGGTCTGCGGAGACTTTACCGTTTGATGTGACAGCGTACTAAGGGTCAAAAACGACTCATGCAGCCTCACAACAGGATCAGCTATTTCCAACATCCAATACAAACCCGTATTTCACATCCTTTTTACTCAGTCGATCAAAAGCTTCGTTCACCTTGCTCATCGGAAGTAATGCAATACGAGCCAAAATATGATGTTTAGCGCAAAAATCGAGCATTTCTTGAATTTCTTTTACGCTTCCGATGAGAGATCCCGCGACACCTCTTCTTTTAGTAAGCAGGGAGTCCGCACCGAGAGCTGCATGAGGGGCTGAAGGCAGACCTACAAGACACATGGAGCCGTCCCTCTTCAGAAGTTGCAGGTACTTATTCAGATCGTGGGATGCCGCTGCGGTATCGAGAATAAAATCTAAAGTGCCGAGATACGAGTCCATACGTCTCTTATCGGTAGAGCAGACTATATCGCGGGAGCCAAGCCCCTTCTTATACTTTCTTCTCGGAAGTCGTAAAAAGCGTAACGTGAGTTAGTAAGTGGCCTCGGGACCGTAGATCCTGCGAACAACCTACCTTACCTTCTCAAGACACGCCAAAACCGTGATTCCGATATCCGAAGGAGACGTCGCAACCGATACTCCCGCTTTAGTCAAAGCGTCGATTTTGTCTCTTGCTGTCCCCTTCCCTCCCGAAATGATCGCTCCCGCATGACCCATTCTTCTACCCGGAGGCGCGGTAATGCCCGCGATGAAGGCTACGACGGGTTTCGTGCATTTTTTTTGTATCCACTCCGCTGCTTCCTCTTCCGCTCTTCCTCCGATCTCTCCGATCATCAAAATCACTTTTGTTTCGGGGTCGTTTTCAAAGAGCTCGAGTATGTCGATAAATCCCGTACCGTTTAAAGGATCTCCTCCTATACCGACGCAAGAAGATTGCCCGAGTCCCAGCTGTGTTGTCTGCCATACCGCCTCGTACGTCAAAGTACCCGACTTCGAGACGATTCCGACATTGCCCTTTTTATGGATATATCCCGGCATGATCCCTATCTTGCACTCTTCGGGAGTAATCAATCCGGGGCAGTTAGGACCTATCAGTCTACTGTGTTTGCTATTTTTAAGGATCCGGCTCACTTCGATCATATCTCGTACGGGAATACCTTCGGTGATGCAGATGATAAGAGGAATTTTTGCATCTTCTGCCTCCAAGATCGCATCCGCCGCAAACGGCGCGGGAACAAAAATAACCGATGCGTCGCATCCCGTTTTTTGTTTAGCTTCATACACCGTATCAAAAACGGGAAGAGCGAGGACCTCTTCCCCCCCTTTTCCGGGAGTCACTCCTCCTACAAATTTCGTTCCGTATAACAGCCCCTGCTCCGTATGAAAACGACCCGCTTTTCCCGAGATTCCCTGCGTGATGACTTTGGTGTTTTTGTGAACTAAAATAGCCATAGTTATCTCCCGAGAAGAGAGACGGCTTTTTCGGCGGCCTCTTTGAGTGTATGTGCCGTGATAAACGAAAGGCGGGAGTCTTTGAGACGTAGCGACCCCTTCTCGATATTCGTTCCCTCCATCCGAACAACTAAAGGAACTTTAATCGCAAGGTCTCGAACGGCAGAGATCATCCCTTCTGCCAAAACGGCGCAGTCCATGATGCCCCCGAATATATTCACCAGAATCACTTCCACTTTCGGATCCGATAAAATAATCTTGAATCCTTCCGCGATTTTTTCTTTCGAAGCCCCTCCTCCCACATCCAAAAAATTGGCAGGCTTTCCTCCCGATCCGTAGATAAGATCCATCGTCGCCATGGCAAGGCCCGCTCCGTTGACCATACACCCTATATTTCCGTCCATTGCGATATAGGCAAGGTCGAAAAGTTTGGCATCAGATTCGCTTTTTGATTGCTGAGAGGGATCGTATAGAGAAGCGAGCTCTTTTTGTCTAAAAATAGCGTTGTCGTCGATGCTAATTTTCGCATCGAGAGCAAAAAGGTGTCCACCCGATTCTACTAAAGGGTTAATCTCGATTACGGAAGCGTCTTTATCGATAAAAGCCTTACACACTCCCCTAACGATCCGGGTTCCTTCTTTTGCGAGCTCTCCTTGCCACCCCATAAACTTAATCAACCTATTCAATCGGAACGGCCTTATCTCCCCCGAAAGTTCGATCGGCAGTCTAAGTATTTTTTCGGGATGCAGGGCAGCAACTTCTTCTATATCCGTCCCCCCTTGGGTAGAGGCCATCAAGACGGCAGCGCCGAGCTCTCGATCCACCGATGCTCCGAGGTAGTATTCTTTATATATAGCGAGCGGCGGCGAAATCAAAATCTTTTCGGCAATCATTCCGTTTGGTCCGGTTTGACCGTTGACCATCTTCATGCCGAGCAGCCGCTTTGCGGCGGCTGTAATCTCGTCCCGATTTTTTCCGAACTTCACTCCCCCGGCTTTTCCCCGCCCTCCCGCTTGTACTTGTATCTTCAAAACCGCTTCGGTTAAATGCATCGAATCCAAAGCGGTTTCCACTTCGGCAAGGGTTGCCGCAACGGCAAAGGCCGGGACGGGAATGCCGTAAGAGGATAAAATATTTTTTGCCTGATATTCGTGGAGGTTCATATGGATTCCTTAGCTTCTCTTCAATTCCGTTATCTGTTAGACTTTACTTTTCGATCAACTCCAAATTAACCAAATGTTTAAGTTTTTTAAAAATAGTTACGATAAAATAAAGAAGGCCCTGAGCAAAACCCGTTCGGTTCTCGGACCTCGGATAGGAGCTTTGCTCGGAAAACCGCTCGACGAATCCACCTTCGAAAACCTTGAACGGATTCTCTACGAAGCGGACCTCGGATCCGCTTGCGTTGAAGATTTTGTCTCTCATTTGCGCTCGGAGCTGCGACTTCGCCCTACAAAAGAGATTGATTTTGTATTGGATAAACTTAAAGAGAGAGCCCTGCACATTCTGCAGACGCCCCCTTCGGTGAGCCCGAAAAAACCCGTAGGGTCGGAGCCTCTCGTCGTGTTAATCATCGGCGTAAACGGAAGCGGCAAAACAACCTCGATTGCAAAGCTCGGTCTTCATTTCACAAAAGAAGGCCGTAAAGTGCTCTTCGGTGCAGGAGACACCTTTAGAGCCGCCGCCGCAGATCAGCTGTCTCACTGGGCAGATAAAGTCGGTGCCGACATTGTCAAATCAAAACCCGGCAGCGACCCTTCCGCCGTAGCTTTCGATGCTTTAACCGCCGCCGTAGCAAGAAAAGCGGATATCGTTCTCCTCGATACGGCAGGCAGACTACAAAATAAAACGGAACTGATGCACGAGCTGCAAAAGACTAAACGAATTTGTGAAAAAGTAATTCCGGGAACTCCTCACGAGACTTTTCTCGTCTTGGATGCCACAACGGGACAAAATGCGCTTGATCAAGCAAAGATTTTCCATACTCACGTACCGTTAACCGGTATTATTTTAACGAAACTGGACGGTTCTGCAAAAGGCGGAATTGTTCTCTCAGTCTACAAAGAGCTCGGAATTCCGATTCGATGGATCGGAGTCGGGGAATCCGCCGAGGATCTGATTCCCTTCGATGCTACGGCGTACGTAGATGCTTTACTACAAACTTAACCCCCTTGTTTACGCAACTCCCGTGTTTTCTTACGTCGCACAAAAAGCTCGTAGACAAGTACCCGTACCCGGTCTTCGGAGAATAAAAAAACCTAACGGACCCGCCAGGTATCTCCCTCCATACTTGGTTAGGAATGAAAAAAATCCCTTCGAACTCTACCAAGACCTCAAAAAGGTTGAAAGGTACGGTTGTATTGTACAAAAAAAAGGAGTCTTCAGGAATCTCTCGATTCGTCGACAACCAAGAAACGGTTCGAGTTTTTCCTAAACTCTCTCAAATGAAAAAACAGGTGGTTTACCATGTCTAATACGACTCCGCTCACCCCTTCCGTCGGTTCGGCTATGCCTAGCGTTTGTACCCGTCAAACCGAAACCGGAAAAAGACACCCATCCGAAGGCAAAGTAGATCAATATGCCCGAAATCTTCTTACCTCGTCTTCAAGTTCCGGTTCTTCAACCCCTCTCGGCGGCCCGGACCTTGAATATTCTCCAAGTATTTTCGATTCCCCCCCAAACTCTTTTCTTGACCCCCGCTCTTCCCAAACAACCAAGTGTATTGCATCGACTAATGCCTGCCTAAATCAAATGCGAGAGGTTGTACAATTGAAAAAGTTTTCGACGAACGGTCCTTTTCTATCCCCGCAAGAACGAGAAACGGAAAACAACAATTTAACAAATGATCAAATAAACCTGCTTAGCTTAACAGAGACTTTATTGAAAAATAATATTAACATAACGGACGAAATTAACAACAACCCAAAAACGTTTCGTAAGAAAGATCTCCATACCGGCAATCTGACCGTTACCTACCTCGGCGAGGTTTTGAAAAACAACCTCGCAAGAATCGGGGATAGAAAACAATCTCTTACGAAAGAGGAAAAAAACTTACTGAGCAAAATAGACGTCGAAACCGAATGTTTAATCGATCTCGGTTCGAAATTTGTAGAAACTGCGCGGAAATTTCGCAACTCGGTTGAAAAGGAGCCGGAAGAAGATGGGGACATAATTACTTCTCTGCTCCGGGGTCCGCTTCTTGAGACTCCCGAGAAGTTACCCCCAGATCCAAGCCAAACTTCTATGGTATCTGGCAAATAACCTCTGAGAAAAAGAGAGTTTTTCCAACTTCCGAGCTTTTCGGGAATGCAACTTATCGCACTCGAAGTTGTCTTTGACTTGCTTTGCAAACACTTTGTCTACGGCGATAAAGTTGATCTCGTCATCCGAGCTCCAGTTCAAACTTTTGGAACCTAAGTTACTGCTCCCGGCAATCACGGTTTCATCATCTATCACGATTGCTTTTTTATGCAAAGCGGACTTCGGTTGGTAGAACTCGAAAAATTCGAGGTTTTCTCTGCACTCTTTTTTCGTTCCGTTTTTCAGCTTAAGAAACTCTTCGGTACTTCTGCATCTGTAACCGTGTGTTGTGAACGTCGTTTTTGCGACGGATCCGTTGGTGATTACTTCAATTTTCACGCCTCTGTTTGCAGCATCGACCAAAGCTTGTCTCACCTCATCGTTCGGATGGAAATACATATGGTTAACGGAACAGCTCTTTTTGGCTCGAGAGATTGCTGCTGCAATTTCTCGGGAAAGGGGGTTTTCATCCATGTTGGGTTCCAAACAGATCAGTTTAAGCGCGGTCGCGGCGCTTTTCTTATCATTAGTATGGAAATCGGGTACATGAGTAGCGATCTCTGCAGAATCGGGGATCGGACTTTTCAAAAGGATGGCAATCGCATCGTCGCTTTCGTTCAGGGGAACTTGAATTCCCGTAAAAGCGCCGAGCTTATCCGCTTCGAACCGTTCGACGGGTGCTTTTTTCTCGTATTGATCGCACTCTCGGTGTTTTAAAGCGAGCAAAAGACTTTGCTTGTACACCTGTTTTCCCGATTTGTTATCCGCTAGGCTACAAAAAACAAAGTCCATATCTCTCCATGAACCCGGAACCAACAAGTCGACGGGAGAAATCTCTTCGGATTCCTCTTTTCCGGGGTTGGACGGGCGGGCAGCTTTACCGCTTTTTTGTTCCAAGTATTGTTTTTTGGATAAGTGATCAAGACCGGTCCCCGTAAAGTTATTCTTAATCCCGCTGCCTCCGAGGATAAAGTACTTACCGTAATCGATTACCGTACACTTTGTGTGGTTGTTCGTTTGTTTTACATTTTCATGTCCGACGAAACGAGTTTTACTACAAACCAAGGAAAAGTTTTTTCCGTATTTCGTTTGAAGCTCCTGCAATTTCACGTTGTTGGACGGGGTCAAAAATATGGGGTCGGATAGGATGACTACTTTAAGGTTCGGCTTTTCCCCCATTCTTTCCTCGATCACATCGAGGAGCTTATTAAAATCGGTCCCTCCGCAATAGTTCCCGGAAATCACGATATTGTGTTCTGCCGCCCGAATTAACTTCTCTCTCCACAGCTCGGTTTCCGTCGAGTTATCGGTGGGGAAGGCTTGCGTAGGTTCAAAGGTAGGTCGCATCCCCGTGATATCAACCGCTTCTTTCGAAATAATGCCCCCTGCTTTGGCGTAGGAATCGGCTTTTGCATGGCGATCCGAAGCAACGGCAAATCCAAAAAACGCAACGGGAACTCCAATGCTCGAAACGGCAGTCAGAGCTCCCGCAATTGCTCCTCCGAAAACGGAACGAAAAACGCTTTTTCCGATCCCCGTAACTTTGAGAGAAGAAAGAGTTCCCCCTTCTTTGATGACACCGAAAGAAGCTACGGGTACGTTTTCTTCCGAAACTCTTATCTCTTTTGCCTTGAGATACCCTTCTTTGAGATACCAGTCGACGAGAGAGCCTGCTTTCTTCGCTCCCGATTCGGCGGGAGATAAGAAAGCAGGCAACACGGTAAGAGCGGGTTTGCTATCTGTTAAACGCAACTTATCAAGCCCTTGAATCGGGAAGGGAAATACTCGCTCTCTTGCTTTGAATGCGCCCGTCGCACCGGGGTGCTCGATCCCGGTTGCCGAGAACTTATTGAATAAAAACGGAAGGGTACGTGCAGCCATCCCCCAAGGAGAAAGCATTCTCGGAACGTGCATTTTGGAACCCTCCTCTTTTTACTATTCAAAAACAGCTTAAAAACAATATTATACAACAAATTAATTTAAAAAATAACCTAAAATACATAATTTAATATGATAAAATAACTTAAGTTAATTAAATTAAATAATTTATGCGGTTTAATAAAAAGTCTTAACGGCGTTTTAGGGGTTCTCGTTTAAAAGCTCCTTTTTCTTACTTTCTTGTCTTTTCCCCGCTTTTTTGCAATACTGCGAAAGAATAGGCAAAAAAGCGTGTACCGGATGCATAAGAGACTATATTTTCATTCCCCCTTTTCGGAAAACGCCTTCACAAAAACGGAAGGCTCTCTACTTTTGCAGTTTATTTTAGAAGAACTTTTTCTGTCGGAAAAAACATGCAGGGAGAAAAACTTCGAGCTCTTTGTCCCACCCAAAATAGCTCTTCCCTTTTCTTTGACGCTATTTCAAAAAACTTCACCGCTCGACAAATTGAGGGAACACGCTTCGCTCCTTCCCTTTGCCTTTCCGTTTAAAAAACAAGAAATCTCCATTTTTCTACATGCTCTTTCCAATACCGCTAATTTAGCGTATAATTATACGACTCAACCCGGAAAAATGAAAAACTTTACAACTCAAATAATCCCCTACATAAGACAAATGTTTTTCTTACTTGAACCTTTTATGGAAGAGTGTAAAAATGAAGAGGCTTTTTTGTTTTTTCTATTCTCTCATCAAAAGGAAATTAGCCTGTTATCAAATCCTCTGCACCTCTCTTCCTTACTAAAAAGGTTTCACCCAAAAGGGCTTTCTTTCGTGCAGGAGTATGTGTGCGACCATTTCTACCGTAAGGGGTTTTCTTATTTGATTCCCGAAATCAAAGTCCTCGTCGGTCATATCAAAAAGAGTCGGTTATAATGCGCTCCGATCTGATCAAAGACTCGATCACCTTTATCCGAGAAAATTTTAGCCGGACTTCCTCTTTTTTGACTTACCCGAGACACGGGAAAAATAGAATTATTTCGCAAGCTCGTGCAGAACCGGAAGAGGTTATAACGAGCCTTCCTCGATCCGGATTAAAAACCGAAAAACCGAGCACCGTTCCTAAAGCGCTGCCGAAGTCGAAAGAAGAATCCTTTTTAAAGGAAGATACACCTCTAAAAACAAAACTGACTCTACCGTTTACGGAGCTTAGCACAACGGTTCAACGGCTTTTCCCTTACTTGGCCGTAAAAAAGACACCCCTCGACGACGGGACGGCTTTTTTTATGGCAAATCCTCTTTTTATGAAGGGTCTCGAATCGGATGTTGTTATCTTTTCTTTTGAAGAAGATAAAAAATCGGAAGCATTTCTTAAGAACCTCGAAAGCGCAATTGTAAAACATCATACGACAGGCTTCTTATTTCCCGTTTCTTCTTGTAAAAACGAAGAAGCGCTCGCTCTTTTTTTACAAAAAATGGAAGCCGAGGTTGTAATAGCTCCTCTTTCGCTCATGCAAAAAAAACCCTTCTTCCCCTTCATAAAAGAGATCCCCGCAGGTTCCAAACGTTTTCTGAATAAAAGCACTCTTTTGCTTTTGGAACCCTTTGCCGAGTACTTCAACCACCCCGAGAAAAAAAAGGCTCTTTGGACCACCGTATGCAATCTACTGAAAAACCGAAATACGCAGGCATAATTCTAGATCGAGCCGTAGATAAAATTTTGGACTACGAGATTCCCCCCGCTCTAGTTTCTCACATTTTCGTCGGATCGAGAGTCACAGTCCCCGTTAAGACCTCCAAGGTAACCGGAACGGTGTGGGATTTACGCTCGGAAAGCTCCGTCAAAGGCATTAAACCCTTATTCGAAGTCATAACCGAACCTCCCGTCATCACGGAGGATCTTATCGCTCTCGCAAAATGGATGTCGAGTTACTACGCAACCCCTTTGCATAAAATATTAAACGTCTTTCTTCCCGACCATATCAAACAAAATCAAAAGCAAAAACTCGAAAAAACGGTTATAAGCCTTCTCGGCAAGGAAGAACTTCTGTCCGTATCGCTAAAGCTCGAAAAAAAATCGCCCGCAGGATCGGCAATCTTAAAGATGCTCCTCGAAAAGCAAGCGCCCGTTTCTCTTGCTTCCTTGCTCAAAGAAAGCAAAGCTTCTCTTGGCTCGGTAAAAACTCTCATCGGGAAAAACATTATTTTTCTCGAAGAAGCTATCCCGAAGCTCCCCTCTCTCGATGCCGAGTATTTTCTTTCTCCTTCAAAAACCCTGTCAAGCGAACAACAAACCTCTCTCGATGAAATAGTGGAAGATCTCAAAACGGGAGCTTTTGCAACGAGGTTGCTTTACGGCGTAACGGGAAGCGGCAAAACCGAAATCTATCTACAAGCCGTAGAATACGCACTGTCTCAAGATAAAGGAGTGCTTTTCCTCGTTCCCGAAGTAGCCCTTGCCGCTCAAACTTTGGAAAGGCTCAGAAGTCGCTTTTCGGAGAGAATTGCCGTTTTGCATCACAGAGTTGCGGGAGCGGAGAAAAAAAACTATTGGTATGAAATACAAGCAAAGCAAGCCAGAATTATCGTAGGGGCAAGATCTGCCGTTTTCAGCCCCATCCCGAATCTCGGCCTCATTATCGTAGATGAAGAACAGGAAAACTCTTATAAACAGTCGGGTAGCCCGCCCTACTACAACGGAAGGGACGTTGCCGTCATGCGCGGCAAGCTGTGCAATGCCGTAATGATTCTCGGCAGTGCAACTCCGAGTCTCGAAACCTACCAAAACGCTCTTTCGGGCAAATACAAATTAAACACGCTAACAAAGCGCCCGGGAACGGCAACACTTCCCAAAGTGCACATTTTGGACATGAAAGAAGAGTATTTGAGACAAAAAGGTTACGCTCTTTTTTCGGGAACTCTTCTTTCGGGAATCAAAAAAAGACTCGTTGCGGGAGAGCAGTCTTTACTTTTACTCAACAGAAGAGGCTATCACACTTCTCAGGTCTGCCTTGATTGTTCCGAGGCGATAAAATGCCCCGGATGCGACACTTTACTCACTTTGCATTTACAGGAAAACAAACTCAGGTGCCACCTGTGCAGCTACGAAATACCTTCGCCGAAAATTTGTCCTTCTTGTAAAAGCTCTTCCTCCTTCAAATTTAAAGGGGTTGGAACGGAGCTTGTGGAAAAATCGCTCTATAAAATTTTCCCCGAGTGCAAGGTTTTACGAATGGATGCAGATACAACAAAAAAAGCGGGAAGCCACGAATCTCTTTTCAAAAAATTCCGCTCGGGGAAAGCCGACATTCTCGTCGGAACGCAGATGATCGCCAAGGGGCTGCACTTCCCGTCCGTTACGCTTGTCGGCGTGCTCAATGCGGACACAGGGCTAAGTATCCCGGACTTCAGAGCTTCCGAATCTCTTTTTCAACTCGTCACCCAAGTGGCCGGCAGATCGGGAAGAGGGGAGATCCCGGGAGAAGTTTTCATACAAACGCTGAGCCCTTTGCAACCGACTCTCCTTCATGCCGCAAACCAAAACTACGAAGCGTTTTTCCGAGAAGAATCGGAAGTGAGAAAACTTTTCGATTACCCCCCTTTTACGCGCCTTGTTAAAGTTACTCTCGTCGGCTCCGACGAGAAAATTACCGAAAAAAATGCTACGGACGCAAGAGATTTCCTGTTAAGCAAACTCCCCTCTTCTTGCACTCTGCTCCCCGTAGTCCCCTCGGGCCACGCAAAAATAGAGAATCGATACAGATTTCAATTCCTCATCAAATCATCCAAAATCTTATCCGCCTCCCCCTTCTTGCTACAACTATACGGAAACTTTCAAAAATCTAATATTCAATTACTTATAGATATAGATCCATCTTCTACATTCTTTTAAAAGAAGAATAATAAAATTGATTTTAATTAAATAAATAACTATAATTATAGTTTATAATTAGAGGTATTTATGATAAAACTATTTTCTCTGTCAATCAGGCCCATAAAAAGCTTATGTTCTTATATTTTCTCTTCCCCTTTGGAAAGAAGATTGAAGCACGTAGCCGAAACGGAAATTGCCAAAGCGGCGGAGCATTTATCAAATTCCGGAACTAAAAACGTTTCAATCCATATAACGGTAAAACAGCCGAGGTCTCGTGTAAAAACGGTGCGAAATTGTATTCTTCTCGGAGGAGCTCTTTGGTATTTTCTCGGAGAGAAAAATACGCCCTCGGAAAAAACCGCCGCGTTAAAAAGCCCTCTGTATCACGTCCTTATTTCTCCTTTACTTCTTAATACTGTTAAAAAGCAGTCAAAAGAGAAAACGGGAAGCGGTCTTTTCGGAAAACTTCCTCACCCGCAAGGGATTGTTCACTTTTTCCTCGACACGGCGCACACCGCCAAAAACACCGCATTAGATCTCTTTACAAGCTTTGTGTCGAATAAAGCCGAACTCGCAGCCAAAAAACATCAAGTGCAAGAATTGACGCAAAAAAATGCCTTGAAAGAGAAAGAAATCGAAGCACTTGCTCAAAGCAATAGCGAACTGAAAAAAGAAAATAGGGCGCTGACGCGCACACTATCGACGCTCGGAGGCGACGTTAAAAAAATCGCAGTCGCCGTTGCAGATATCGAACTTGCCCGCAAAAAAGCTTCTTCCGCAGAGCAACAAGAGCTCAAAGCTTTGAAGACTTCCGTCGATCGGATCGTGGGGGAGCAAAGAAAAATCGAAACCCGCCTCTCTTCTTTACCCAAAACGATAAACGGGGAAGCGGAGAAAAAAATATTCCTTGTAAAACAGACCGTTCTCGAAGAAACGGGTAAATTGCGAGATATGACAAAGCTGCTTGAAAAACGCGTGGAAACTTCGTCTCAATCGACGGAAGAAATGCTTAGATCCACGGCTGAATACCAAAACGAAAATATTCAAAGTTTGCGAAGCGATGCGAATGAGCAAACCTATGCCGTTAACAATTTGTCAAAGAAAGTTGCCTCTCTTGAGGCGGAAGTAACATCGCTGAAAACGGAGATTGAAAAAGAAAAAAACAAATCGCTCCTCGAAAAAATAGGTCTCGATATAAAGATGCGGGGATCCGAAGGGCTGACAAAAAACGTTTAAAAACATTGTATTATAATGAAACTCTTCCTATTGTGAAGCTACCCGATCTTGAGTGAATTACGTGAGTTTTATGCAGATACCCGAAAAATTTATGCTCCTTTTTTCCAAAGGAACCCCTTCCGTAGAAAAAATCTTAAAAAGATACGCGAATAAGCTCCCCTCTTCTGCCGGAATTCTTAAGGTTTCGAAAAAATTGTACAAAGAGATCTTGGAAGTCAACGAGCAGCTCTCCGCGTTCGGTATCAGAAAAAATCTTGCACTTGCCCACGTTAACAACCGGGTATCGACGGGTGTTTTTCTAAAACCCGGAAGTAAGCCGATCAAAAAGGGTTCTTTCATAGGAATCTATACGGGACTTTACGAACTTGTGCCCCACGATCTTTCCACACATAATTCATACTCCTACGACGTAGCTCAAGGTAATCGCCTGAAAAAAAACGAGCTCTCTTACATTACCAGGTACGAGACGCCTCCCGAAACAAACGTCGACTATTCGATACAGACCAATGCCTTTGAAACGGGTAATTTTACAAGATTTATCAATCACAGTTCTATGCAACCCAACATTGAAGCGTTGATATCGAAATTCCCGGACGGAAGAATGGAAATTCTTTTATTTGCCCTCGATACGATCAAACCGGGCGACCAGCTGCTCAGCAATTACGGCGGACACTATTGGAAAGCTTTGAATATTATCCCCGACGATATGGCCCCCGCTACTTATACCATGGACCGATCGGGCAAAGCGGTACTCACAAATCCGATCCCTCCCCTTGAGCCCGATCTCAAAGATCATCTTTTTACTTTAAGAAACGAATCGCTTGAAATCCCGGATGCTCTCATTTCGGTTTCCGCGGTTAAAAAATATATAGATAAAATCCCCTCTCTTAAAAACAAGGGACTCAAAGAACAAGTAGAGCTTTTTGAAAACATTATAGTCGAAAAAGGTCTTCCGCGAAATTTATCTCTTACTCCCCGAAAAAAAACCTATGAGCTATCCCTAAATCTTTCCGAAAAACCGATCCGCAAAGGTTCTTTTGTAGGAACCTTGACGGGAACGCTTTCTCTTAAAAAAACAAAAAATTCTCTCTTGCTGGGCAAGACATCCAAGACTTCTCTTTTCATCAATCCGTCTAAAAAAGGCAACTGCTTTCAAACAATGCAAACGGAAGAAGGCGGCAACGTTTCGATGCACCCCTTTCACGATCCCGAAAACGGTACCGTACATCTTGTTCTGAAAGCGGCTAAAAAGATCTCTCCAGGGGATACTCTCTCATTGATCCCCTGTAAGCCTTTACTTCTTTGAAGCTCAACTCTTTTTCGTCTTCCCGTCCGGGATTACCGGAGGATGAACTCTTCTCGGAAGCGTTCGGAACTCGTCGTCTGCCGGTTCTATAACACCCGTCTCACCCGGAGATTTTTTTATCTCGTTAAACTTCTTCTTATCGCTTTTGTGTTGATCGTCAAGGGCAATCTTCGAAGCCGAAACGGCGACTCTCCCGTCGTTGCGATTCCCTTCAATTTCTCAATGTATTTTTTAGACCCTAAATCAAGATGGGTCTCTTCTTGCTTTTTAGGGTCTAAAAATTTACAATTCAAACTATTATCAATTTCACAAAATGAAAAGAATATGAACCCTGATTACCACGAACACGAAGAATTTAAAAATAGAAGCACGAAATTATCCGAAATACGACAGCTCGGGATAGACCCCTACCCTCCCGTCTTTAAACCGGATGCGACGGCAGCGGAGCTTGCCGATCGATACGGAAACGGAAGTTTGGGGCATAGCGAAGAAGCGGCAGCGGGATCGACTCCTTTTGCCAAAGTAGCGGGAAGACTGGTTCTTTTCCGCGCCATGGGAAAAAATGCATTCGGCCATATTCAAGACGAAACGGGAAGAATTCAGTTGATGTTCAATCGAGATCTTACAATTGTGGAAGGTCTGCGGGGAGAAGAATGCACTCCGATGAAGTTCATTGAGAAGAAAATCGACCTCGGAGACATTATCGGCGTCGAAGGGCATTTGTTTGTTACCCAAAAAGGGGAGATGACGATATTTGTTAAGAAGCTGACCCTTCTTTGTAAAGTACTCCTCCCTCTTCCCGATAAGCACGGCGGCATTTCCGATAAAGGGATCAGATACCGAAAAAGATGGCTTGACCTCATCACGTCCGCGGAAGTGATGAAAACTTTCACTCTTCGATCAAAAATCTTAAAGCTTGTCAGAGAAGCATTTGATGCCAAAGGGTTCCTGGAAGTGGAAACCCCGGTACTCCAAAACGTATACGGAGGGGCTCAAGCAAAACCTTTCATCACGCACCTCAACGCCCTGCACCAAGAGATGTTTTTAAGAATCTCTCTTGAGATCCCCCTGAAGAAACTGCTCGTGGGAGGGATGTCCAAAGTCTACGAGATCGGTAAAGTATTTAGAAACGAAGGTCTTGACAGAACGCACAATCCCGAATTTACCGAGCTTGAAGCGTACGCTTCTTACTGGGATTATAACGACATGATGGTCATGACGGAAACCTTGTTTGAAAAGATCGCCTTGGAGCTTTACGGTTCAACAAAGATCAAGATGCAAAAGGAAGATACCGTACACGAGATCGACCTCAAAGCTCCTTGGATTCGGATGAGTATGAAAGACAGCTTGAAAACGTATGCGAAAATTGACCCCGATGCACTCTCTTTGGAAGAAATGCAAAAGCTGCTTGCAGACAAGCTGCCTCCGAAAGAAATCGCGGGAGCTTCAAGAGGATCCTTGATCGCCAAGCTTTTTGAAGAGTTCGTCGAAGAGCATTTGATTCAACCTCACCATATTATCGATCACCCGATCGAGACGACGCCTCTTTGTAAACTGCACAGGAATCCCGATCTCCGAAAAGAGCTTTTCGTGGAAAGATTCGAGACGTTTATCGGAGCCGGCGAGTTTTGCAATTCGTACACGGAGCTCAACGACCCCGAGCTCCAAAGAAAACTGCTCGAAGAGCAAGCACAAAAAAGACTCGACGGAGACGAAGAGGCTTCCCCTCTCGACGAAGAATTCATCGAATCGATCTGTCAAGGGATGCCCCCCGCAGGAGGTCTAGGGATCGGAATCGACCGGATGGTGATGCTCTTTTTAGAGGCACACTCCATACGAGACGTTCTCTTCTTCCCCATTATGAAACCGGAAGAATGACATAGGGGACGAAAGCGGCCTCCTCATGAGACCGCTTTCGTACTTATTTAGAATCAACCGCACTTATAAATTAATTCACGTTTCTTAAAAGATTTATTAGTATGTCAAATACGGTATTTCTTTTTAAGCTATCGGCGTATATTTCACATTGCCCGTCATGATATTTTACGAATATTTTTCTCCGCCATCTGCTTTGATTGGAAAATAAAACGAGCCACTTCATCCAAGAAGATCGCCATTTTTTCGTTTTCGTCAGCCTCGGGTCCGATTGTTTCAAAAGTATATTCTTCGGGAGCTATCGTACGGGTAACTAAATCTTGCCGATTTGTGTAGGGGCAATTGGTTATCCCGAGATACGCTCCGAACGGAGGGGATTGTTCCAACCACGAATAAACCGTATCGTCGGTGGTCGGTCGAATGCGCTTTCCGGTCTTCGGGTCCGTTTTCATCGGAGCGATGATAAAATGAACTGTCACCTCCCTTCTCATCTCTTCGGGAATTTCCGATTGCTCCCAAACAAGCCTTGTCATTTCCCCCTCCGTAGAAGGAAACTGCGCGGGTAGTTTTAGGTCGCTCCGTATTTTTAAGGGAGATTCGCTATCGTTTAAAAAGACTTCTATATTTTCCCTTTCGGATTCAAGGGGTCTTTCCCCCGTTAGAAAATATATATGTTTGAACCGGATCCCCTCTTCCCATTGCTTAACGGCATAGGCTAAACGAGCGCGCGTTCTCTTTAAAAACCCTCCGTGGAGCAACACCCCTTGGTACTCTTTCAAACGAGGCGGCTCGCTTACTACGAAACCGAGATCGGTAAGAAGGGGTTTGATCCGCGGTCCGAGCTCTTCAAATTGAGCTACTTGCTTCTCCCAACGCTCTCCTTGTCTCAAGAGGTTTTTTTGCGCCCAGTTATTGATTTCAATAAGACTGCTTTCCCGGTCGCTTAAGGATTCCATACCGACAAGCTGTAAAAGCTCGATCGTTTGTAATCGAGGTTTGTTATTACCGCCAAAGAGCGGGTTGGTATAATTTTCTCTCATATCTTGAGCCACCTTCTCACAACTATTTCTTTCGTTTGCAGGGAGCAAAGAGTCCGCGCAGACAAACAAGAAGACATTTAAAGCGAATATTTTTTTCATAGCAACTTTAGGGGTAAAAACCGTAAAAAATTTTCGGAAACAAGTAACTTTAACGATCCAAAAGACGACACGCCAGAGCTTCTCCGTTTTTTGTGAGGCAGATCATACCGTCTTCCCCTTTCTTGACAAAATTTGTTCGAGCAAGCATCCGAACGATATTATCAACGCTCTTGTTATTTTGCCCTATCGCTCTCCCGACCGAATAGCTGTCGATCTCTCCGAACGTCTCGCCGGAGGATTGTGCCATCTGGAGTAATTTCGCAAGGAAAGCTTCATCTTTTGTTAAACTTTTTTTCTGCACGTTTATATTCTCCGTTTTTTCAGACGAGATTCTTGAGGTGAATCTTCTATTTTATACCCTTCCGACTCAATAAATGCTCTGCACTCGTCTGCAATCTTCCAGTTTTTTTCTTCTCTCGCCCTATTTCTTTTTGTAAGAGCTTCGAGTAACGCTTCGGGGATCTCTTCTTTCGTCTCCAACGATAAAACTCCGAGCACCTCGTCGAGGTGACGGATCGCTTTTATCGCATCCGAAGCTTCGCATCGGCCTATCTTTTTAAGATCGCAAAGAGTATTCAATTCTCGAATGGCCTCAAAAAGATGAGAAAGAGCCAGCGATATGTTCAGATCGTCCCCTAAAGCTTCCGTAAAACAAAGCGCCATATTTCGAAGCACGGCAGAGGTAAGTCCGCCGGGCGTTTCTTCTTGAATGCGTCCGAGTCTTTCGACGCAATCGACGATCCTTTGCAGCGATGCCGCCGCGGCATCGAGTCCGTCGAACGTAAAGTTAAGCTGCGTGCGGTAGTGGGTTTGTAAAAGCACGTATCTAACTTGCTGCCCCGTATATCCCTTTGAGAGAATATCTCTCAAAGTATAAAAATTACCGAGGCTTTTGGACATCTTCTTATGATCGACGAGGAGATGCTCTGCATGAAGCCAATGACGAACGAACGTTTTACCGGAAAAAGCTTCGGACTGAGCAATCTCGTTCTCATGGTGAGGAAACATGTTATCGACTCCGCCGACGTGGATATCGATACTCTCTCCGAGGATGTTCATAGCCATTGCCGAGCACTCTATGTGCCAGCCGGGTCTACCGGGACCGAAAGGACTATCCCAGAAAATGTCTCCGTCCCTGTCTTTATCGTAGGCTTTCCAAAGAACGAAATCTGCAGCTTCCTCTTTGTCATATTCGTCGACGATTCGATTGGAAGCGCCCGTTTGCAATTCCGAAAGATGCAAATGAGACAGTCTCCCGTAACTAGGAAAAGAGGAGATTTTGAAATATACGCTTTTATCTTCCCCGACATAAGCTATCGATTTTTCAAGAAGTCTGTTTATGATACGAATCATATCTTCGATATAATCGGTCGCTGCAGGATAGTGCTCGGCTCTTTCTATGCCGAGTGTCCTCAAATCTTCAAAAAAGGCGTCGATATACGGTTTCGTGTACTGAGAGAGACTCACGTTTTTTGCAAGAGCTCCCCTGATCGTCTTATCGTCGATATCGGTCAAGTTCATCACCTGACGCACTTTCATACCGAAAAAACGGATCGAACGTCTCAGTAAATCTTCAAAAACATAGGTTCTAAAATTTCCTATATGGGCAAAATTATATACCGTCGGCCCGCACGTATAGAGCAAGACGGTATCACCCGAAGAGGGGCTTACGGCGATTTTGGAGCGCGACTCGGTGTTATAGAGTACAAGGGGAATGTTCTTCGACATGGATGCACCTGATTTTTTCTTCCAACATACGGTAATTTATCTTCCCGGTTCCCGTTAGAGGAATCTCGGGAAAGGTATAAACCCTGGCAATCTTCACAAGACGCCCCACCCCCCTTTGCCGAAGAGCGGCATTCACATCTTCCTTGGGCAAATCCAAAGTGGTGCAAAGAAGGATTTCGGGTTTTTCTCCTTTGCCCGCCAAAACGGCAAACCCGGGGGGAGTTCCCGAAGGATCATACCATCTCTCCTCTTTAGCCGCATCTATAAGTTCCGCTTCCACCCCTCCGAGAGAAACAATCTCTCCCCCTATCTTGACAATCCTTTTAAGCCTGTCGCTCAAATAAAGATTTCTCTCTTTATCCACTCTTCCGAGGTCTCCCGATTTGTACCATTTTTTGCCTGCAATCTCCAGAAAAGGACTCCCGACATCGCCGAGGTACCCTTCGAAGACGCTCGGGCCTCTAAGGCAAATCTCCCCTACCTCGGGATCGGCAAGAGGCTCCAGAGAAACGGGATCTATTATAACGGCTTCAACTCCCGGAAATAACTTTCCGACGCCCTTGGGTTCTTCACCGATCGGTTGAAGACTTACGATCGGAGAGCATTCGGTGATACCGTATCCTTCTATCCACTTGACGCCCGGAAGATTTTTTTTCACAAATAACGGAAGCTCGGGAGAGGGTTTTTCGGCCCCCGAGACGATCAGCTTGAGACTCCCGAGCTGCTCTATTTTGGCGGAAGAAAAAAGATTGCGTATAAAACTCGGAGCCAAACAAATTGTCGTGATCTTCATCTTATCTATTTCGGCAGCCATTCTATGTCCGTCGGTAGGATCGGGAGAGTAAAATACTTTAAGGCCTGCAAGCAGCGGGAAAAGACCCGTAAGAGAAAAACCGAACGAGTGAAAAGGAGGTAGGATTCCGTACAAAGAGTCTGTTTCATTGAAACCGGAAGCTGCAAGTCCGCTTCTTTGATTGGCGAGTATATGTCTATGAAAAAGAGGTACGGCTTTAGGATTTCCTTCCGTCCCCGTAGTAAAGAGCAAGACGGCGACTTCCGATCCGTTGGAGTCGAGACCAAACTTCCGAATCAAAGCTTTGCGAGAAAGAAACGAATCTCTCAATCCTTTGATTTTTTTACCTAAAGAAAGCCCCTCTTTTACATTTTCGAGTAAAACAAACGTATCTTCGATATCGCCGAGATCTTCCAAATAGATCTTGTTTAAAAATCTTTTGGAGGTGATCGTCGCTTCAAATTCCCCGACTTTTTTCACTCCGTTTAAAATAGTTCGACCGGCAGTCCAGTTGACCATGACGGGAACCTTTCCGGCTAACATAAGCGCTAAAATGCAAATATAGGCGGTACCGGAAGACGGCAGTAAAACTCCGACTCTTTTTCCGGGAAGCCTCTTAAACTCCTCGGCTAAAATCAAAACGGACCTCTTGAGTTTTTTGTAAGAAAAGAGCCCCGAAGTTGCATCGGCACAGGCAATATTCGATCCCATCCGATCGCAGGAATCTAAAAACACCTCGATGATCGTTTCTGCCTCGGAAATATTCAGAGGCTTTCTTGCTTTTTCAAACCAATCGATTTTATGAGACTCTTCCTCTTTTCTTTCGAGAGAGTCGTTACGCTCTTTGTTTACAATCGCAAGAAGTACGTCGGAAACTTTTTTTAAGGAACCGAGCGAAACGGCTCCCGCTTCGTATTTCTTATCTAAAAAGGCATGGATCTCCGCAATGTCGAGAGAATCGAGACCGAGATCAAAAGCAAGATGCGATTTTTGCGAGATCGTTTCCTTCGGTTTTTTTGCCAAAGCAGCCAAATAAGAAATTACGTCCGTTTCTATTTTCGGAGACACGGAAACTTCCGTTTGCTCCCCTTCGTTTGCTTTCTCTCTAAGAGGGCAGCTATTTTTACTTCCGAATCTCGAGTACGGAACACAAGACAGGGGCTCTTCGCAGCTTTCGGGGTATCTGTTATACCAGCTTTCCAAAAAGCGATTAAACCCCAGCTTGTCCTCCCCTTCGGGAAGAGCCCGTAACAATTCGAACTCGAGCAGAACTTTTCTTTTGGGGACGAAAAAAATCCCCCCTTTCAAAACGGCTTTTAGACCTTGCGCAAGCGTCTTGCCGAAATCGGGGGAAGATCCCGTCGCATACGTAGAAAAGCTGCTTCCCCACAGCCCCGTGGTTCGAACGAGTACGGGTTTGATCCAAGGGTTTGCGCTAAGGAGTGAGTGGACAAAAGAAGCTCCTCCGATTCTTTCAATCGAGGTCAGCTTGAGTTTTCCTGCAGGGTAGATAATGTAATTTTCTCCCGCTTCCATTTCCTTGCCGATGCGCGTTAAAGCTTTAGCCAGCTCTTTTTTCTTCCAGGCTCCCGCATTTTCTTCCATCGAAGGAACGGGAACTACTCTGCAAAAGTCAAGAATGTGCTTAAACCATTTAAGGTAATAAAAATGTTCAACTACAACGCTTCTCGGAGAAAAATCGGACCCCACAATCGACATGAGGATGACGGGGTCGATTTCGGCGGGATGGTTCGGAAGAAAAATGACCCCCTTTGAAGAATTCTTCAAAGCGAGCACTTCTTCCATTCCCTTGATTTCTATCTTATATCTGACTTTTAAAAGCAGCCTAACGCATCTGCATAAAATGCCGAGCAGCCGGCCGTGTACCCGTCCCATCCGTTGCCTATCGTAAAGTTTACGTTATACTTACCATGCGCGCTCAAGATAGCACACGGGGTTTCTTATTGCAAAGCTCTCAAATTCCCGAAAATCTTTCCTAAGCCGAAAACTGTAAAATGTAGCCCGTAAACAAAGCGAAATAAACCTCTTAACCTCGTCTCGCTTCAAGAAAAACCGGCTCACAAAAAATTATTCGATTCCTTACAAAAAATTTATATATTTTTATCCGTAAAAAGATAAAATGCGGTAAGAGAATTAAAATATTCTCTCACGGTAAAAAAAATATACCAAGAGGTTTTCAAATGAGTCTTATTAGCAGACTTTTCACGCCCGCTCGAACTATCTATCACAAGATAGAACAAAACTACACACCGGACAAAAAACCGAAAAGCGAAGAACACCGCGAACCGAGCAATAGCGGAATACGTTTGGCTAAAGCCGAGCTCAAGCTTGCAGAAGAAACCGCTCTCAAAGGATACAACCCCGCAGCTCGATTCTTCGTAGGCGTTAGCGATTTCTTCAGTTGGACTCGAGGCGGAGAGAAACAATTGGCTTCCATAACCGCTGAAGTAAAACAAGCGCAATTTACATCAATAACTCCCCTTACCGATCCGGGTATCGAAATCGAATACAGAGAAAATCTGGAAAAACTGATCACAAACTTCTTAGGATATACACCGGGGCCGGGGGAACCTTATAACGAATTAATCCTTGCCCTAAAAGATGATTACGATACACTGAAGGAAAACCGAGCGAATGCTATCCAAGAGCTATCGAAACCGAAAACTCTCCAAGAACTCACGAAAACGGAAGCCGCTAACTACGCTAACGACAACCTCACAATCAAACAATTTCAAGGGGTTACTCTTTGTGTCGCGGCGGCTGCAGGAGTCGCGTATCTTTGGAGTACTAAAAAATCGTAGAGAGTCTTATGCGAGGTCGTTTTCGACCTCGCCCATTTTCGTAATTTAAGATTAGCGAAAAATACCTCTTATTAGTAAAATTTCCCCGCTCTTATTAAAAATTTCGAGAGGTGCATAATGAAAATATCCGCTTTTTTTATTTCTATTCTTTTAGCTTCTGCAGCGTATACCGAAACGCAGGCTCTTTCCGAGCTCATCTACCAAATCAGAGATCCTAAAACCGATGCTCCGCATTTTCGCGAGTCTCTTAAGTCGATCGGGCGATGCATGGCATACCAAGTTCTCGAACATTTACCTACAAAAACATCCTCGATCGAAACTTTGACGGGAGAGATTGCAACCCACTCCGTTTTAGCAGAGAATCCCGTCTTAGTGACCATCCTCAGAGCGGGACTTCCCCTTAATGACGGCGTTTCGGAAGTATTCCCTCATGCCGAAATAGGATTCCTCGGCACGGCTCGCAATGAAGAAACTCTCGAAGCCGAAACTACGTACGTAGCTTTACCGAACCTCAAAGATCGCTACGTAATTTTGTCCGATACAATGCTTGGGACGGGAGGCTCCCTAATCAATGCGATTGAAATTTTAAACAAACACGGGCCGAAAAAGATTTTCGTCATTTGTGCGATTGCATCAAAAGAGGGTGTAAAGAATGTCTTGGATGCTTATCCGTCCGCGTCTCTTTTCCCTGCAGCGGTCGATCCGGTGCTAAACGAGCAAGGCTACATCATCCCCGGCCTCGGAGATGCGGGAGATCGAGCCTACGGAAGAAAACAAGGGTAATCTATAACGGATTCTTAATCGGGTCCGTTTTTTTACGCAAATATACCGGCGGGAGATACTCGCCGATTTCCTTTCTAACCCAAAAGTCTTCTCCCGAGCTTCGTTTCGGAGCGAATTTGTATTCGTAGAGGCGGGCCCGAATGAAAGCGGGCGGTTTTTCGGGAAAGGGATTGTGCCGCAAGAGGGCTGCAACACCCGCATTACCCTCGAGTAACCTGTCGATAAAAGGAATAAACCACGGATGATGTTTGTAATCCGACATCGCCGCAAACCACATCTGCCAATCAATTTTATAGTGATAGGGAGTGACCTGAGGAGGGTGCCTCGTCACGGAGCCGGGCTTTGCTTTGAACTCGTAGGGAACCCAATTCGTAGTTTCACTTAAGCCGAGATCGCTTGTTCCCTCAATAATGATCTCTCTTCGCACTCTCGTTACCGAACCGAACGCTCCGTAGGTGTTTACAAGGTTTAAAGGATCAAAATTCCGATTCATCACCTGACGCGAAGAGAGTAAATTCTTAATCGGCTTAATGCTCAAGTACGCTATGAGAGCGGCTAGAGCGGTAGTAAGTCCGAAGTGTATTCCGCTTAAGGAAGCAAACGGCGTCCGTATCCAAGGGAAAACGAGATGAATATAAGTATCGGAAAAACAGGAAAAACAGAGAACTATCGTAAGGCAGTTGAGCCAAGATAAGTTCCCGCTTAGAAGTAAAAGCACTTGAAAGAGAATCGTAACGGTGCCTGCAAGAGCTACCCCTTTTTCCGGCCAAAAGAAAAAAAAAGGGACAACAAGCTCCACGACATGCGTGAAAAGTACGGACAGCTTATGGATGAAAATAGGCAGTCTGTGAAACAAGCGGCTGAAAGGCCCCGGAAGAGGCTGCGTTTCGTAGTAAAAAGTCATCGTAGTAAAGGCTCTCCAGCAAGAGTCACATCGGATTTTAATAAGCCCTGCCCCAAGCATCATGCGAAATAAAACCCACCTGTAAAGCCCTATCGTCAAAATAGACGGAGCTACATCTGCCGATCCTAAAAAAATAGCTAAAAAACCTGCTTCGAGCAACATGATCTCCCAGCCGTACGAGTAAAATATCCCGCCCGCATTCACAAACGATTGATATAGGGCCCAAAGCACAAACCAAACGAGCATCGAAACGAAAAGTCCGCATTTCTCGCTCATCCCCGAAAAAGCAAAGAGAGAAAGGGCAACGCCAAGACCTGCGCACATCTGCAAGAAACGATCGGAGCGATAAAAGATAAAAATACTCGGAGCTTGACGAAATCTAACACCCTGCAAAAAGTTTTTCATCGGAAGGATCCCTTTTTCTCCGACAAGCGCTCCATACTGATTGAGAGCAATCAAAAAGCCGATGAAATAGATGAAAGCCATTCCTTTTTGTAAAAACAGCCTCGTCAAAAAATAGTCCATAACTAATCCAAAAAGTAGGGTTTTTCAGATTCGGTCGGTACCCTACACGTTTCTTTTTTCCCGAACCAAACGTATCTATGTTTTGCAATCAATCGGTAGAAGAAATTCCCGATAAAGGGGGGGAAAATCAACAAAACGATGAAAGCTTTCCAAAAGCCTCCGAGATCTGCGATGCTTCGTATGACGGCAGCCGATCCGAGATAGATCTTATCTCCCTGCATAAAAATAAGCGTTCCCTCGGTTACAAAAGGAGCCGCTTTCGTCGTTTGTATGTAGGTTCCTTGCAAGGGGGAGTACCTCAACTTTTTGTGTTTGTCGAACCTGCTTAAAAAATCGACAAAGCCGTTGCAAAGTCCGCAAACTCCGTCAAAAAAGACAATATCCATTCATACCTCCAACTAGGACCCTTACTAATTAAAGATATATTTATACCGTTTAAGTTCTTATGGCAAGCGTAACTCAAAGATTGCATTAAAATTACCCAATCTACAAACTGACTAATTTTGGGAGGAATTAAACCTATGACGCAAATGGAATTCATTCAAGCACTGCAACAATTTCGATCCCCCTTATCGGATCTGTTTTTTAAAAGCCTTAACTTCTTCGATAAAGAGTGTTTTTACTTCCTTTTGATTCCGGTGCTTTGGTTCGGCAAAAATTGGAAAGCGGGTCTTCGTCTTTTTGCGATCCTTATGCTTTCGGTTTTTGCCGTAGATGAACTCAAACAGTTCTTCAAACTCCCGAGACCGTTTCATATTATCCCCGCGGTCCGACTGATCCAAGCGGGAGGATACGGATTTCCAAGCGGGGCGGCAACCAATGCGGTGCTGCTCGCTTCCCTCTTCATTAGATATACAAACATACGATTCAAATGGGTGATCGCGATCCTGTACTGTTTTTTTATTTCTCTCTCGAGGTTATACCTCGGTGTCCACTTCCCGATCGATATTTTAGGCGGGTGGATTCTCGGACTGTTTTTCTTTGCCGTTTTCGTAAAAGTATTTCCCAAAGCGGAAGCTTTTTTGCAAAAACAATCCGTACCCGGTCAGTTTTTACTAAGTCAGCTGCCCCCTTTCTCTTTGTTTCTCATTAACCCGTTCATGAAAAGTGCTTTTATTTTCCAAGGAATCTGCTGCAGCATTTTTTGCAATATGTACTCGGGGATATCCGTTCCCCCGGCACGAAATTTAGCTGAAAGTTTCGCAAGAGCTGCCGTCGGAGTCGCTCTTTCTTTTACGCTGTACGGCTCCATAAAACACCTTTTTTCCATAAAAGCAGGCCCCGGATTTTTTTTCGGTCCGCTTCTCTTCGGCTTCCTTGTCGGAGTGCTTGGCACGTATATTTGTAAAAATATTCGTTTTTCCGTAAAAAAATGAAGACAATTTGCGGTAAATCAGGTTTTTCTTTACCCTCGTGCCTATTCAATACAAGGGGATTTTTATCTCATGTTATTTAAGAGTATCCGAAAAAAGAAAACGACTAAAAGAGCCTTCGACGTTGCGTTTAGCTTAGTCTTTCTTATTTTTGGATCTCCTCTTCTTCTTTTTCTGATGATACTCGTAAAGCTTTCTTCGAGGGGACCTGTATTCTACGGCAGCGTAAGAGCGGGCTTGCACGGTAAAAAGATTGTGTGCCTAAAATTTAGAACCATGGTTGACGGAGCGGACTCTTTGCTCGAAAACCTGCTCCAAAAAGACCCCCTTCTTAAGAAAGAATGGGAAGAGAACTATAAATTGAAAAGAGATCCTCGGATCACTAAAATCGGCAGCTTCTTAAGAAAAACTTCTTTGGATGAATTACCCCAATTTTTGAATGTGCTCGTAGGAGATTTGAGCCTTGTCGGTCCGAGACCTATCAGTTTTGCGGAAGCGGATCTTTTTATACGAAAAGAGGGGGGCAAAATCTTTTCGGTTAGACCGGGTCTTACAGGCCTTTGGCAAACGTCGGGAAGAAGCAATCTCTCTTATGAAAAGAGAATTGAACTCGAAAAAAAATATATCGAAAAGCAATCTTTCCTCTTCGACCTCTTTTTGATTTTCAAAACGATCCCCGTGATGATTTTTCCGAAAGGAGCTTTTTAAATGACAAATCGGGTGCTTGTGACGGGAGGTGCAGGCTACATCGGATCTCATATCTGCAAAGCTTTGGCACTCGCAGGATACACTCCCGTCACGTATGACTCTCTCGAAATAGGAAATCGATCAGCCGTCAAATGGGGTCCTTTGGTCGAGGGTAATATTTTGGATAAATCTCTTTTGTCCGAAACGATAAAAATGTTTCGCCCCATAGCGGTTTTTCACCTCGCTTCTTACAGCAATATGAGAGAGTCTCTCTCGCAAAAAGATCTGTATTATAAAAACAACTTAGTCGGAACTGCGTCCGTTTTGGAATGTTTGACATCCGCACCTCCGAGATGTTTTCTATTTTCAAGCAGCGCTTCCGTATACGGAGCCGGCAGCAACTCTCCTTTGAAAGAAAATTCTCCCGTCGTCCCCGGGCACCCCTACGGTCATACGAAACTTTTATCCGAATATATGATTGAGGGATTTTGCAAGCAACGCGGGATTCACTACGGTAATTTACGCTATTTTAATGCGGCGGGAGCCGACCCCGACGGGGAAATCGGAGAAGCGCACGATCCCGAAACGCATCTGATCCCTCTTTTGATTCAAGTTCTGAAAAATGAAAAAGCCGAATTTTCTCTTCTGAATAGATCTCATAAAACTGCAGACGGAACCGCAGAAAGAGACTTCATCCACGTATCGGATCTCGCCGAAGGACACATCCTTGCTTTTCGTTTTATGGAATCGGAAAAGAAAAATCTTACGATCAACTTGGGATCGGGAAAAGGGCATACAATTTTAGAAATCGTCAAAAGATTGGAAGAACTCTCGGGTAAGAAAATCCGAGTTGTTTCGGGACAACCGACCGACGAGCCCGGTTCTCTTATTGCCGACATTACATCGGGATCTTCCCTGATCGGCTGGAACCCGAAGCATTCAACGCTTGATACCATTTTACAAACCGCGCTACACTGGCACTTATGAGACAAAAATCCGCTTTTTTATTTGCATTTCAGTCCCTTCTCTTTCTGGCATTCGGCACCGCTTTTTTTCCGAGTATCAGGCTCTGGGCTTTTGCTCCTTTCTTAGCTCTCGTTTTCCATAGAGCGGGGTTCCTTACCTCCCTTTGGATCGCTTCCCTGGCAGGACTTACCATGGATCTTGTCTCCTCGCAATTTCCTTTCGGGCTTCTTACCTTAACCCACGCCTGCGCGGCAACGCTCTCGTACGGACAAAAAAAACATTTCTTTGAAGACAAAACATTCCCTTTTTGTCTCTATAGCGCCCTGATTTCTTTTTTTCTCTCTTCCATACTTATTTTGTTTTCCGCCTTCTCGGATAGAAAGTTATCCTTCACTTTCTTCTCCGTTCTAACCGATATTATCATCATGCCGTTTCCCGATATGGCCTACGCTTTTCTCTGGTTTATCGCACCCGTTACCGGCTATCGCTATATACGAAAACGGATCTTGCTTAGACGAATTGAGAAAGAGGAAGCGGGATGAATTTTTCGGAATTTACTCTTGGAGCAAAGGAAGCTGCTTTGCTTGCGGGAGCTTATCTAAAAGAGCGTTTCGGGAAAGTTCATACGATCGAAAATAAGGAAGGGAAACAAAATCTCGTTACCGAATCCGATACCGGAGCGGAAAAGATCATTTTGTCTTTTTTACAAAACAAATTCCCGTCGCACGGTTTTTTATCCGAAGAAAAAGGAACAAGCCGCCTTGAGGCCGAAGTTGTCTGGATTGTGGATCCACTCGACGGAACCGTAAACTTTGCAAAAAACATCCCCCATTTCTGCGTCAGCATTGCCGCCTGTTTAAAAGGGGAAATCGTTTCGGCTGCCATTTTACACCCTCTTACGGGAGAGCTTTTTGTAGCGGAAAAAAGCAAAGGCGCATTTTTAAACGGTACTCCGATCAAAGTTACGAAAACAAACAATCTTGACAGCGCTATTTTAGCGTCCGGCTTTCCGTACAACGTTGATGAAAATCCCATGCGATGTATAGACCTATTTACTTCTTTTTTAAAGCTCGGCTGTCCGATCCGCAGATTCGGATCGGCAGCGCTCGATCTTGCCTATCTGGCATCGGGCCGCTTTGATGCTTATTGGGAAACGGGGATCAACCCTTGGGATGTGAGTGCCGGAATTTTACTTGTTACCGAAGCGGGAGGAACCGTTTCGGGATGGAAGGGGGAAGAGTATCCTTTTTTAAACGGACCGCAAATACTTGCCTCGAACTTTTTTTTACATTCCGTTATGGTTGATTCTTTACACAAAGGGACGCCAAAATGAAGCTCATCGAAGGAAAAGAGATAGCAGCTCAAATCGAAAAGTCTCTCGCAAAGGAAATACAAAGTTTTACGGGCAGAAAACCGGGCCTTGCTTTTATCAGGGTCGGAGACAACCCCTCTTCCAAAGTATACATCGGCATGAAACAAAAAAAATGTGCGGAAGCGGGTATTCTCTCGTTTGATAGCGAATGTCCCCAAAGCATGTCTCAAAAAGACCTGCTAGCTCTGATCGACAACTTAAATGCAGACGATAACGTAGACGGGATTCTCCTCCAGCTTCCCATCCCCGCTCATCTCGATACAGCGGAAGCCATAGAAAGAATCGATCCGCGAAAAGACGTGGACGGATTCCATCCGTACAATATGGGCAAGCTTCTCCTCGGAAACGCCGAAGGGCTCATACCCTGTACTCCGAAAGGGATCCATAAACTCCTGATCGAGTCGGGAACCAAAATAGAGGGAAAACACGTTGTCATCGTCGGAAGAAGCAACATAGTAGGCAAACCCCTTGCAGCTCTTCTCATGCAAAAAGCCCCCGATTGCAACGCAACGGTAACGGTTGCGCACTCCCGCAGCGATCACCTCCAAGAAATCTGCAAACAAGCCGATATCTTGGTAGCCGCCGTCGGAGAACCTCTATTCATCAAAGATACGATGGTAAAAAAAGATGCCGTCGTAATAGACGTCGGGATCAACAAAATCACCAAAGACGGTAAGCAGGCTTTAGTCGGTGACGTGGACTTCGAACACGTCGCTCCTCTTTGTTCGGCAATCACTCCCGTCCCCAAAGGAGTCGGCCCCATGACCATCGCTCTTCTTTTAGAAAATACGGTGAAAGCATATAAAGCTCTCAAGCGGTTTTAAATCTCACAGTTTATTTGTTAAAGCCTTATAAATCAGCGATACCAATAATACGGTAACAATAGCGACTGCCGAGTAGAGCATCCGAAACCGGACCTAAATGGAATAGAACCGGCGAAATCTCAAAACCTTTTGGAAGAGAGAGAAGCTATTTTGGTTTTCAAATTAGATGAGCATAATCATTTCTTAACCAACTGATTATAAATCTAGTAGAAAATAAAAAATATCTCTTAATTTCCAATTCCGCAAAGACAGCCTAAACGTTGCCGTTAAATATCGCATTGTTTTTAAGCTCGCTTTCGATCGCGAGCAATCTATTGTATTTGGCAACTCTGTCCGATCTGGAAAGAGAACCCGTTTTAATTTGACCTATTCCGGTTGCTACGGCAAAGTCCGCTATGAACGCATCTTCAGTCTCTCCCGATCTGTGCGAAACGATAGCTCCGTATTTATTTTCTTTTGCGACTTGGATGCAGTCGAGAGCTTCGCTAAGCGTTCCTATCTGGTTCAGTTTGATTAAAATCGAATTCGCAATCCCTTTTTTGATCCCCTTTTTTAGAAAATCGATGTTTGTGACAAAATTATCGTCCCCTACTATCCGGAAGCGACTTCCGAGCTTGCGAGTCAAAAGCTGCCACCCCTTTTCGTCCGATTCGCTCATTCCGTCTTCTATCGAATCAATGGGATATTTTGCAGCAAGGCGTGACAAAAGATCGACTTGCTCTTCGGAAGTTCTTTTTTCGTACTTGAGCTTTTTTTCTTTTTTTTTCGCGTCTACATAAAAGCCCGTCTCTTCGTCATAAAAAGAAGAGGCTGCTACGTCAAGAGCGAGCGAAATCTGCTCGCCGAGAACATAGCCCGCCTTCTCAATCGCTTCTATGATAAGATCCAAAGCTTCCTCGCTCGAAGAGAGATTCGGAGCAAAACCTCCTTCGTCTCCCACCGCATTCGAAAGACCCTTTTTTCGCAAAATACCTTTGAGAGTATGAAAAACTTCGGCACCGAAGCGAACTGCTTCGGTAAACGTAGGAGCGCCTTTGGGTCTGATCATGAATTCTTGAAACTCGATCGAATTATCCGCATGCATCCCGCCGTTGATGATATTCATCATAGGACAAGGCATAATGTATGTTTTGCCGGGTTTAATATACGCGTAGAGCGGTTTTTTTTCGCTCAAAGCTCCCGCTCTTGCAACCGCAAGAGAAGCCCCCAAGATCGCGTTAGCACCAAATTTCGATTTTGAAGGAGTTCCGTCCGCTTGTATCATTTTTTCGTCGATCAGTCTTTGATCCAAAACGAATTCTCCGACAAGTAAATCGGCAATAGGTCCTTTTACGTTCGCTACGGCTTTTTGGACCCCTTTTCCGAAATACCGTCTCGGATCTTCGTCTCTTAGCTCAAGAGCTTCAAAACGCCCTTTCGAGGCACCCGAAGGAACCGAGGCCGTCCCGACGTCTCCCTTGTCCGTAGTCACGGACACTTGGATCGTCGGATATCCTCTCGAATCTAAGATTTCGATTGCTTCGACGGATGTTATTCTTGCCATTTTACTCCTCCAGTACTCGCCACAATTTTAAAGAATTGGAGGCTTTTACAAGCACCACGTCCCCTTGGCAAATCGTTTTTTTTAATTCATTTTTAAACTCTTCGAACGAGTCGAAGTATAAAGCGGGTTTCCCCGAGAGTGCAAAGCTCTTTGCCATGTGAGGAGTATCTTCTCCGACGCAAAGAAGCAAGTCGGCATGCAAAGAAGCGACCTCTCCTATTTCTTGGTGAGCTTTTTTGGAAAAAAGGCCGAGCTCGCCCATATGTCCGAGAGCAGCAATCACTTTCCCTCCCGGCTTAGGTCTCGGGGTGTTTTCCAAAGCAGCCCTCATCGAGATCGGGCTTGCGTTGTAGGAGTCGTTAATGTAAACGACTCCGTCCTTTTCTATTTTTTCAAAACGCCCCGAATAGGGTTTGAGCAGAGAAGCTCTCTCGAAAATCTCCTCGAATTCCAATCCGAGTTCTCTTGCTGCAAGAGCGGCTCCGAGAAAGTTCTCGGTAAGGTGCTTTGCCGTAAAAGGCAACGTGAACTCCCGCGTACTTCCACGATTTGTTTCGAGCACAAGACCTTTTTCCGAACTTTTTACGAAGGCGTCGGGAGAAAACATCTCTCCCTCATATCCGTAAGAGAGCGTTTTTTCTCGCAATCGTTTAAAGGCGTTATAGGAAAGAACGTTGCCGTGGACAAAAGCTTTTTTAAGTGCTATCGAAGAGAGAATTTCCGCTTTGGCTTCGGCTACTTCTTCCGCACCTCCCGGGAAATATAGAGTGTGGGCCAAAGATACTTGCGTAACGATCGCTATTTCAGGGGGAAGAACGGAAACCAAAGAGGCAATTTCCCCTTTTTTGCTCATTCCCATTTCGGCAACAAAAACATCCGGATCTTCTTGCAGAGAAAGAATGCTTAAGGGAACTCCCACTTGGGAATTTTCATTACCCGGAGTCTTTCCCACTTTAAAAGAACCCTCCAAAAGCGTTGCCAAGAACTCCTTTGTCGTCGTTTTACCGACGGAGCCGGTGATACCTATGCACCTCGTTTTCATGCTCCGCATTTTTAGGTTTGCAAGCTTGTGCAGCGAACTCAAAACATCATCTACGGGAATGAGTTCAAAATCTTCAATCTTTCCTTTGTAGCTCTTATCGACAAAGGCGCAAACCGCCCCTTTTGCTTTCACCTCTCTTAAAAAATCGTGTCCGTCGACTTTCTCTCCTTTGAGGGCAAAAAAAACGTAACCCGGGAGTACTTTTCGACTGTCTACCGTAAAACCGAGTGCAAGTTTTAAGCAAGGAACCTTTTTTCCTAAAAGGTCCGCTATCTTTTCGACCGTCCTTCCTATCATCGCTCCCCTCCTAATTTTTAACGAAAAAGGTACCCCAACTCCTTTAAAATGCCAAGAGGAAAAACCCGCAAACAACCTCTCTTGCAAAACGTTTTTTCCTTTACAAGATTCTCAAAAAAAGAGAAGATTCTCGATATTTCGCCTCCCGGTTTAACTTAAGAGGTCTTTCGATGAGCGTTCCCAATTCGACAAGCGAGCCTAAGCTCACCACGGTAAAAATTGATTATCCGGATAGCAATCCGTCCTCCGGGGCGACTTCGATCGACGGACGATTCAATACTACCATCG
>Ga0116227_10000826_pt1 | contig 64605 bp, 41 predicted proteins | sample S1TSphgellanicum_FD_89693 | JGI IMG/M metagenome (GOLD analysis project Ga0116227, IMG submission 89693) | Host-associated microbial communities from peat moss isolated from Minnesota, USA - S1T2_Fb - Sphagnum magellanicum MG | ecosystem: Host-associated > Plants > Peat moss > Unclassified...
GAGTTTGTTTACAAACATATTATTGAAAAAAATGTGGAAAGGGGGGGGGGGGGTATGTTTAGACATTCTTACATTTATTTTTTTGAGTATTCTTCAATTGTTATATACTCCCCCCTCCCTTTCCGCACCCCACTACAAAACCCAAAAACTTCCACTAGCCAGAAAAAAAGAAAAAAGAAAGCAAAAGTTTTCGATCAATCGTGCTTTGTATTCAGGGTCTAAGTTACACTATATGTGAGCTGTGCAGATCCGATCGGATGATGAGGAATGCCGAAATCGCTGAGACGGACATGTGCAGTTAGTTGACCATGCAACTTGGGGGGGGTAGTTAACACGTTATTAACACCCACGAAGCACCCATGGTTGGTTTTGACCAGCAGTCGAAACGAACAAACGAAACGAACGAGGAAAAGTGGGTTCTTGGAAATTGCAAAACTGATTCCGCCCGTGTCCCTGGTGGTGTGGTGTTTCGCATTTCCCCTAGAAGTGCTGTCCCCCTTCACGGGCACCTTGTGACTATGCGGAAAAAAAAACCAACCAATGGCCCATGACTTTACAATGGTCCGTGGCCCACCCCACCCGGCAACCACCCTTCATTGTGCTTAATCAATTAGTTATCCAGCCCCCCTACACCCCACCCGGCCCACCCAACTCCCAAATTCATGCAATAAAAACTAGTTTTTTCTAACAACCCATTAACTACAATGAACACCAAACAAAAGAACACAACAATAGCCTAGCTTGGTAGTTCAACATCGCAAAATTCTCAATAGGTGACTCTGCTTTGCAAAAAAATAATTTCCTATTGAAACACGCAAGCCTTTTACACTATATTTTATAAAACCTAATGAAAAAAAAGGATACATAGATAATTGGGAATTAGTTATTCTAAATTGGATTCTTAAGTTGTAACAAATTTAATCGCTATTACAAAATGTGGGTGCAATTCAATAATCCCCATTCACTGAAACAATGAATTTATTGAATTCTTACTACAAAATGTGGGTGGAGTTCAATAATCCCCATTCACTGAAACAATGAATTTATTGAATTCTTATTACAAAATGTGCGTGCAGTTCAATAATCCCCATTCACTGAAACAATGAATTTATTAAATTCTTATTACAAAATGTGCGTGCAGTTCAATAATCCCCGTTCATTGAAACAATGAATTTATTAAATTCTTATTACAAAATGTGCGTGTAGTTCAATAATCCCCGTTCATTGAAACAATAAATTTATTAAATTCTTATTACAAAATGTGGGTGTAGTTCAATAATCCCCATTCATTGAAACAATGAATTTATGAAATTCTTATTACAAAATGTGCGTGCAGTTGAATAATCTCCATTCCTTGAAACAATGAATTTATTGAATTCTTATTACAAAATGTGCGTGTAATTCAATAATCCCCATTCATTGAAACAATGAATTTATTGAATTCTTACTACAAAATGTGGGTGCAGTTCAATAGTCCTCATTCCTTGGAACAATGAATCTATTGGATTCTTACTACAAAATGTGAGTGCAATTCAATAGTCCCCATTCCTTGGAACAATGAATTTATTGGATTCTTATTACAAAATGTGGGTGCAGTTCAATAGTCCCCATTCAGGGAAACAACGAATCTATTGAATTCTTATTAAGTCCTATTCAATGAAATTAGCATTCTTATTCAAAATTTAGTGAAAGCACTTGGTGAATGCGATGCATTTTGTTGTATTAAATTAAAATTTTAAGGAAAAATTCTCTTTTTCATGTAAAAAAATTTGTAAAAAGTTTACAATTATTTTCCAATTGGTTTTGATGTCGGGTGTTATAATATTTTGAGAGTACAAAAATGTTTCTGAGGTTTGGGTGATAAAAAAACCCTTGGACCCTTGTTGATAATTGGCCATTTTCTTAAATAAACTGGGCAACACCAAATTGCACTCTTTACAAGAGAAAGAAAAACTCAATGGTTGCCGACAAACAGCCACTTTAAGAAAACCTGTTATCATAAATAATATCACGCCACGATCTCACTTGAACCTTCCTTGTCCCAAGGTGTCACAAAATCTTTGTATTTAAGCACAAGCACGATGGTTGTTCACATGTTTTCAAAGGGTTTCGCAAAAGGAAACTAGCTTCGGTGATTGGCTAACTTGGTGCCCACCATTACCAAGGGGGTTTGTCAATTGAATGGTGAAGCATGCATTGTTGGGGGGTGGGTTATAAACTTGGAATATTTTGAAGTGGTTGGGCAAAGGAATACTAAACTATGAGTTCTGTTTGTAATCTTGTGTGCTCAAGAATACACAAAGAGAGTCTGGAAAGCCAATTGCAATTTCTCTCCCCCAAAATTCAAAAAGTTCTCATAGTTATACATGGATCATGACTTGTTCAACAAAACAGCTATCTAACTTAGGTAAGTTAACCATAGTAGTGTTTTTGGATCTCTTAAGCTTGCACAATGCATTGCCTTACATGCCTGAAGATACTGAAGGAAAATATCAAATGGTGTACAGGAAGTGCAGTATTGGGTATGAAAAACCCGCTTTAAGAGACGGGGGATGATAATTATCAATTCCATCCATGGTTGATCTTTTGCTCCAACCAAGACCAAGGACCCCATGCTCTTCTTAGGAAGGGGGGTTATTAGCCCAGCCCAAAAATGGTAACCAACCATTTCCGGAATGCAAATTTCATGTAGGCAATGAGACCACTCAACATGCACCCAAGAGGGCCCAGTTTTTTTTTTTGTTTGTTTTTTTTTTGGCTCCTTTCGAGTTGCCAGAGCAAAGGATTGACTTACAATTATAGTGGGTAGCTGCCACCAGCACGACTCTAAACACCCCGCCCTTAGGAACTTTGCAAGGATCAAGAGTGTTACATTACTGTACAGGAGCCCACCACTAGCACCAACATCTCCATGCTCCCCAATCCTTAATAATATGGAAGCACAAGACTAAAAAAGTCCTTAAAAATTCTTCAAAAGTTGGCTTTCTCCTTGGTGTAAACGACAAGTTATCCTTCTTTGAGGGAGGGAGGGAGGGAGGGAGGGAGGGAGGGGGGGTGTTTTCTTGGGTTTAACACTTGGTAACTCAAGAAAAGTGATTTAAAGTTGCTATGTGATAAGGGCCTTTTACATGCTTTGTGGGATGCAATTCCGACAAATCTACTTTTGGTGGAATTGGAAGAATTAGATGCTGATGTGGTCAAACAACATCCTTAAAATTTGTGAACTACTTTTGATCATCAAAATTTTGAAGGTCCTAATTTTCACAAACTTTTCAATGTGGTAAAACTAATTGTGTTAATACATTGTTAATTGATACTCATTTTCACCTCAAAACCTTTGAAGTTTTGTAGTGACAATTTTTGGTTTTGTTTACAACTCACATATTCATTTTTCATCTTTGAATGTGAAGTCATAGTAACAAAAAAAAAATTGTGTTTGTTTTACGGTTTGACAAGCACCAAAGTTTGTCCTCCTCTACAAGGAAAATTTCTTTTTTGGGGCCAAATGGCCCACAAAAATCATCACTATATTAAAACATTTTTGTATGCCACTTTGTCTATTGTTTAAAGTGTAAATGTCGGACTAAATAGTTTGGTAGTTTTGAACCTAGTGATTTGAAGAGGAAGGACCCCATTTGCCTTTGACAAAGAGAGAGAAAAAGAGAGAGAGGGGCTGTGTTACACTGTGTCCTTCCTAGACAAACTACCAAAACGACAATAGCAACAGCACACCAAATCTTCGAATGCCAAAAAGATCCCTCCAGAGGCTACCTACTTAAAGTGATTGATTCTTCAGCCAGAAATTTCACCCACTACAAACCAACCAGCGAGCAATGCGGGGTAAGTGTAAGTATGTAGTGATTAGGAACTTCACGGATTATTTTGGACTTAGTCTAGGTGAGAACTTAACGATGGAACCAAACTTGCGATTGAACTAAACCATGGAACCAAACTTGGGATTGAACTAAGTTAGTGAAAAGAAAAGGTAGGTATCAAACAAATCCAAAGAAGAAGAAGAAGAAGACGAAGTCGGGTAAGAATGTTGCCCCATTTGTCTGAAAGTGAGGAGGATGGGCTGGATAGAAGAGAAAGAGTGGGACCTTGTCATCCTGCTTTGAGGTGGCACTCTAATGGTCGGGAATACTGGTCGGTTGCCAGGCTCATTTATTGTACAGCCTGGTTGTATTATACCAGCTTACTCGTATAAAAGGATCATTGCTTTTGGTAGGGACCCCACCCCCCTCCCCACAAGATGAGTTGTGTTCACATTCATCTTTAGTTTGCCGATCCAAGCTAAACTTGTGAACTTGTGACTAAGAGGAGGGAGGTGAGGGGAGTTTCTTTAGGAGAGGAAAATCTTGCAGCAACCAAAAAAGAAAGAGTGAAAAAGACAAAAGACAGAGTAGCCAATTGTCCCTATTGATACCGAGCATCATGTATTGGGCCCAGATCAACAGGGATTTTTGAGAGGATAACTAACACATGTGCTTGCCAGATCCCCCATTCATTCATTCATTCTGGAGTAAGAGGGTTAAGGGCGGGAGGGGCCAAGGGTCCAGCCGTCCAGATTTCAATGGAGAGAGGGGAGGGAGAGGAGATGAGATGAGATGATACGTTTGTCAACAAATTACTCGATTTGAGTACTCTTTTATTGTGTTTTGGACTGGATTGAGGGTGTCATATTTGATATGGCGACCAATATAGAAACCAGCTTCTCTTCCCTTGTCCATGAAATTGTTTTAAAAGCTTTGGAATTAACAGAAAGCTCGTGTTTTTGAATAGTGACCAGCTTTTGTGTCCCATTCAAGCACTATTACAACCCTTTCCTTGTAAGTGGGATGTTCACATATGATGGGCAGGCAGCTCTATATCTGCTGTTGTTGTTTGTTCTTAGTGCCAATTTTAATGAATCAACGATTGAGATATATGAGCTTGAAATTTGAATCATTCGCTTCAAAAAATCAATTCTGTTATGGAATAGGCCCTGGCAAAACTCACTAGGATCTAATTGAATGATGCCTTGCCTTACTTGACTCGCTGCGTTCCTGGGTAGAATGGGCCCTATCCTTCCAGAGCCACTCCCGTTCCATTGTACAGAATAACTGGAGTGGAAGTAAAATTGGGTTTGTTTTTGGTGAGTTTGGATTTGTATACATTATGAACAAATTATATGTAGCTGCCAATGCTTTAGTGTATTTACCAAATTGCACTAAAGGCTACTCACATGCCTCCAAAGACTGGCACTTTCCTTGAGGGTAGAGAGTGGGTCAGTAATGTGACAATTAATTATATTACTCAGCAACTCAAAAAAGACTCTTCTATCTCTCTCTCTCTCTCTCCATCTCTCTATGCTCTTTAGGGCCTTTTTTTTAAAAAAAATTCAACACAAGAAAGTGTGATATCATTTATTACTATTATTTTTCCGCTCATATTTTATCACAGAGACGTGGGAGGATTTGCCACCAAGTGTATTCTGATCATGCAAAGCAGCAGCACAACAACAACAGATTGCCAGTTTCAGTTCAACATGTAATTGCTGTTTCTTCAGTGTCAAGGTTTGTTGGTTGTCTCACTGGGGGTGCCACACCATCCATAATAACCCAAAGAAGATATACATATATTTATATATATATTATTTTATTTATATATATATAAGTATTGAAAATAAATTATATATATATATATATATATGAATCCTATATGATTGACTATTGGATTTGTATTGTATTCTTTTGTGGGTAAAAGTATTGAAGGTTCTGTTTGCAAAATCAACCCCTTTTTTAACGGTGTCAGGAGCAGAGTTGACTTGAGCCTTCTTTGGGGCCAGACCTTGTTGTTGGGTTGTTCCAGCAATTATAGCACCAGTTATATATACTGTTACCCCTTTGTTGTTAAAGCACTTACAAAATAAATAAATTGTTTCATTTTGCATCAGATTGTACACCACCACCATACACCAAACTTGCTTGGTGTAAGCAAGTACCCCCCTGGGATGGTGCATGTGAAACCCGCACTCATCACTGGATCACCGGCCCATTTTGGCCACCAAAAGGCTGGCATTCAAGAGTTGAATTTGTAACCCCACAAAAAAAAATTATATTTATTCATTTATTTATTTTCTTTTTTAAATTTTCTTTTTCTTTTAATAAAGTACACCAGCCTCTTTGTCACACCAAAAAACAAAATGAATGAGGTTGGTAGGTGTTGTTAGCCCATTATGTGGTTGTAACCTACTAGATCAAATGCAAAAGAACATTACCTATCACTATAAAGTGCATGAAGAGAAACAACATCCCCTGTAGTTTTTTGTCTGATGAGTTATGCTGTGTCTGTCTTTGTGTTGTAGACTGGAACTTAAGAAGTTCAAATGAGAGAAAACCCCAAAAAAACTGATTTTGTATGTTTGTAGTATAGTAGTAATAGTAGTCGTAGTAGTACTGTGGGAAAAGTTTGGCCAAAACTGTATGTTTGACAAGTTTAGTTCAGGCTCTCACAACAATAATAGAGATAACGGTCTTTTGGGAGAGCCCGAACCAAACCAGTCAAACATAGATTTTGTTGTGAATTTGAAGTCTAAAAGTCCAATGGGTGGTGATTATTTTTACTTTAAAATTTGTCTAGATGATTGATGTGCATTTTGAAGCTTTTCCGTTTTGCATAATAATCTAAGTAGGTTGGGTAGAAGGCAGATGCCTCAACCTTGCATTTACTCTCATCTTCAGTGCATTCATGGGTTTCAACACACAAGAACAAATGCTAGGCAATTTTGATGAGGCAGGGTGTATCATGGCCAGCCTTAAAACCAAGCGTTTCATGCCAATTCTCACACTACAAATTGTTGGTTCTCACCTTCAGGTGAGAATGGGTAATACCTGAAACCTAGAGGTTCTCACTAGAGTGAATCATCATTCTTGAGAATCTCTCAAGGTATCATGTGTAAGCAGACATGATACCCGTCATAGGTTTAAAGGTCATACCATAGTGGTTATCAAGCATAAGGGGTCTATGCAGTAGGTTCTAGATTGATGAGGGTTTAAGGTTTAGGACAATTGTAGTAGGGTTTGGGGCAACTACATTAGGGTTTGACTCGGATTCAAAATCTTCATTAATCTTCATTCAAAAATTTTAATATTACATCTAAGGATGAAAAGTTTGAAGGTGCATTTAAATAGGATAAAGTTAAAAGACATTAAGATATTTTTCAAATGCATTTATTTGGTTTTTTGTTTTGTTGTATTTGTCATGCAACATTTTCTTGAAAATTAGTTCAATTATTAAATTAATGAGTTAATATTAATATTTTATACATCGCACGGTGTTTTAGTGTATCAATGTATGATAATCAACTATTATATAAAGATATGAGATTAGCCTATTTGAAACTCGACCTGTAATTTTTTTGAAGAATCTCAAACCTTGAGTGAATATATTTTTCAAATTAATTTTTTTCCAAGAATCATGAAGATTTTTTGAAAAATCATGGAAACTAGCCTAAATGATTCTATAAAAAAACCAATTTACATTAATTTTAACCAACCTACTTTCTTCTAATTTAGTCATTACAAATTAATGGCACAAATATATGTAAAAACCTTGGTGAAAACCAGTAGTTAACTTAGTTTTTTTAGAAAAACAAAGATTGTCACAATTACCAAATTGACAAAATAAAAAATTCTTGTTATGCAAATTTGGTCAAACCCAATTTCATGAAATTTGCAATTTATAGCACACACATTTAGTGGAAAATGACATAAAAGACTTGTGCACAAATTGAAATTTTGATTTGCATGTGGTGGGATCCTAACAATAAGTTATAGAATAATAAACCCCCAAATTTATATTGAGATTATGTTAGCTTGAGTTTAAGCAAAACATTAATAAGCCTAAGTTATGGCACAAAATCCTTCCTTCATAATTTGAGGATGTGTGGTTTGGATGAAGAAAACCACTCCACCCCCCTACATGCCCCTTTTGTGCAAGTTCACTTTGCATAAAGTGGGCCTCATGTAAGGACCACCATGGTGGCATAGGAGGACAAGCCATGGTGAGTTGGGGTTCAACTTGTTTTACAAGTTTGGGCCATTGGGTTGTAAGTACATGTGATTTTGGGACAAGCAAGGCTTGTCTTGGAGGAACTCAAGGTAGGTTTGTTCGAAGATAACATAAAATTAAGTTGTTTTAGGGTGACACATGGTGTCACCTTACAAAACCTTTTGGAGGCAATTAAGGTTGCTTTAAGATAACATTTAGTGTTATCTCAAAATGACTTTGCCAAAAAAAAGTTGAAAAAAATTGAAAGATTCCAAGCTAACCTTCTGTGTTGTGAGATGCACATGTTGCTAAAAGTTAGGAGTTAGGAAATGCGCAAACTTAACAACACAATAGTGTGAAGGATGAACAAAAATGCATCTCTACAAATATCAAAGCATGACCTTGAACTATGGATGGGGCAATGGAAGGCATTGTTGAAGTTGAGAAAAAAAAACCTTGGAATCATGGGACAAAGGTAGAGATCACGACGGACAAGGCTACAAAGTTGGCTACCCCTAAGGATGGTTTAGGTTTAATTTTGATTGTGATCATCACCTTGACAAGAAATAAATGAAAAAACATGTGTTTGAAGAAGGGAACAAAAAGTTGACCTCCCAAACCAAGTCCAAGTGTGAAAAAAAAGCTCCACAAACTCAAGGGCAAAAGGAAAATGGATGAACCACAAACCATGTCCTTTAGATCAAGTTCTAGTTATGATTCAAATAGCTCAAGTGGGCCAAATGAATCGGATGAAACTTAAGAGGTATCACCCCAAAAGGTTCACTTTGAAGAGGAAAATAAAATAAAATAAAACCTTGGGAGTGGGGTTGAATCCACAAAACAATATTTGGCCCAGCAAGAGCAAGAAAAGTTACAAAATAAAAAAATGGTACAAAAGTTGGATGATGAAATCAAAGTTGAGGTCAAAAGGTGAACCAAACTTAAGTCCAACCAAGTTGTGTTGAAAGCTACTATTTTTAAAACCCTAACAACTTTGACAATTTTGAAGGACATGTTCAAATTGGTGAAAACTTTGCAAGTAATGTTGTCATAACAAAGTAGGTCAATCAAATTTTTTTGAAAATCTTGAATGAAGCAAATAGGCTTAAGTCTACATGAATGACAAAAGGGGATGTTGTCACTAAAACTATCAAAACCCAAACTTTGGATTCCTTCACCATGAAGGACATGAACAATGTTTTTCTTTTGTGGTGAAACAAAGAAAATGGTTGGCAACATGTCAATGGCAAAAAATGAAAAAAATATAAAAATTCGCCAAAAGTTAGGGTTTCAAAACGATAGGTAACTTTAGTGCTATTTGTGATCATATCGCCAAGCCATCTCCTTCCACTCCAATGTTTTTCACCCCTTACCTACACTCTACCAAAACCTTTCACCACTTACCTGCATTTTCCTGTTATCCTTTCACCATTGCTACAACTCCATTGAAGCTTGTTGCCAAGATATTTTTCCACTTAGGGTGATTGTCACCACTAATATGTACTATGTATTAAATTTCATTATGGACCCCAAAATTTTGTGCCATTGTGTACTTTAAAACTTTGGGGGGTACATCAATTTCAAGCTTACTTTTCAAGCTTCAATCAGAAGAAGATGCATGCAAGCACAACAGAGTGGAAAGAAGCTTACAACTCTAAGTTTCGACAGTAAACAATTGAGCCTTGATTTACAAGTGAAGCTCAGTTATTCAAGAATCAAGGTGTTCAATGGGCTATGAAGCTTCCTTGGGCAAAATCAATAATGGATGAAACAAATAACGTGCATTAAGTTCAACGTGCAATTTGCATGAAAATCAAAAGGAATGAAAAATTGTTCATGCTAAACTTGATAATTTGTTTGAGCATGCTAATAGGCACAAAACCAATGTCTCAAAGCTAAAAATAACAATTGATTCATTTTATTTCGATCTTAAAAGTTAGCATGCACAATTTATGAAAAAAATTACATTGCTTGGGATCATCCTTCAATTCTTGATCTTGTTGTTATAGAGGTTTCCTAAGACCAAAGACAAAAATTCGTCCAGTTTGCTATTATCTTTCATTTATTATCAAAGGGTCAAGCTATGATGGACTTTGAGCGTTTGAAAGATCTTTTCAGCCCATTTAAAGTGAAGCACACACCCAAAAAACACCAGATATATTCTACAAAATGGGTTATTGCTAAGTCAATGAACCAAGTTTTGTTGCAGTCCATTCATGATGTTGTCAATGTCGTTAATTTTTTTTTGTGAATGTGAATGAAATTATGACAATTGACAATGCCTCTTGGATTTCTCTACACCTTTACGCAATTCAAAGTTGGAACTAGATCCTTCTTCTGGTTTGTGTGGAAAAAGTTGATGTGCAAGAGATAACCAATGATGTCTTTCAACTAATGTTGCAATCCTTGGACTCCTTTGTGGGTGTGAATGCTAAAGATTTGGGGTCGAAGTCCATCTCCATGGGTTGTAACAACATTAGTAATTTCAAAGGTGCCAAAGTCAATGTGACTACTTAGATGAAGGAGATAGTTGTTCCATTCATGATCAGAGTCCATTCTTTTGTTCACCAAACAAGTTTGGCCATGTTGGTGTTGTCGAAATTCAGTTTGGTTACTCGGTTGGAAGTGTTACTACAAGCCATGTTTTTTTTTTCTTTCATTTGATTAAAAAGTTCCTTGAATTTTAAAAGTCATGTGATGTGTTCACATAAAAAGGGAACAAGTTGTTTAAGAATGTGAAAATGAGATGGATTAGTATGTTGTTTCTCGTGAAATGTGTCATGGAATAGTATTGACCATTATGGCAAAAAATGCATTTTGATGCATAAAGGAGCAACATTGTTATTAAGAATTTGAACCTACTTTATGACTTGGAATTGATTTTAGGGTTACATGCAATTATATTGCTTTTAAACTCCATGTATACCTTAATCAACCTTGCTTAGTCCCATGATGTGTTCGTATGTGATTTTATTAATGCAATGAAGGTGTGCGAACTTGACTTTTATCGCTTCTACTTTGATCCATATACCAAGTTTAATGATTTTGCTTTTGATGAACTCAAAGGTCTTGAATCACTTAGAATCTACCTATGAGTTGGTGCAAAGATTTGAATGGTGAGGAGGTTGATTATCTAATCATTGAATTTGTTGATGTTAAGTTTCCTATGAACCAGAGTTATCTTACAATAGGTGATCTAAAACGTGTGTTGAGGCTAGACTTCCCTTTGGTCATGGTTCATGTGAAATCAAGTTGTGAAGATTATGCCCAACTTTAATTAATGAATTAGAGGTTAGATTTTCAAATCATGAACTTATGTTGGCATTGGGTGTGATCTATTTGAACTTCTAGACTAAAAACCCATAGGATGTTGAGAATTATTCCACCAGTACTTGATTGTAATCAAAGCTCTATAACTAGCAAAAAGTGGGAAAGGATGGGATGTGGGTGGATGTTTTGCTTGATCCATATGAATTGAATTTGTAATGTCCGTTTTTAAAAATGACCATGGTTGCAAACAATGAGTTGGTGTTGAAGGATGTGTTGGATAAAAACCTAGTCACTTGATTGTGGGTGAAGATTACTTCCTTTCCCATCCTCAAGATCAAACTTTCATAATTCATTAAGTTGACTAAAATAACAAGTGTTCAAGTCTTGGGGTCTATTGAAGATGAACGATGTTTTTTAATCGTGGTTTTCATTATTAAAAAAAAACCCAAGGAATCATTTGTTGTGCCATTTGGATCTTTGCATTTAATTGTATGTGTAACAATTTTACAAACTTGAAAACTTTCTGATTAAAAAGGCCATTACCTTGTAGGGTAACATGAAGATCCAGTATTGTATTGATTTTTGAAAGCAAAAAATTCATTGTTAGCAGCAATTAGGTTTTATTCAAAGTCCCTTTTGTTGGGGGAGCCTTCCTTGTCCATTGTGCACAATGCACATTCATAATATGAATTTTGGAACAACCTTATTCTTTTTTGAAATTTTGGCCTATTTGTGAGTTTTTGAGGATTATTGAATCCTTGTTAGTTGTTTGTACGTTTGATGGTCAACAAAGAGTGCGACATGGAACTCAAAATGGGGTTTGAACTTTGAGGTTTTTTCTTGTATCTTTTAAGTTATTGTATTTCATTTGTTGTTTGCATCATGATTCATTGTTGGAACTTGGCACTTGTGAGCTATGTTGGTTTGTGGTGTAGGGACACTACTTTACACTAGGGGTTCAATTCCCCAAGTAGTGTTTTTGAGCTTTACAACATGCACTTGGCCATACCTTTTCATTTAATTTCAAAGTTATGAAATGTTTTGATTCGCCACATTACCTATGTAGTAAAAATACATAATTGCCAAACTGTAGCCCTTGAAAAAAATGGTAACCAAATACATAACCAAAAAAATTAGTAATTAAAAAAATGGCCGGAGTAGCCATGTTCCATACTTGTTCATGCTAAATGTCGCCTAAGTGGCTACTTTAAGAAATCCAAAAAAAAATGATGAACATGAGGTCCAAGTGGATGAGGAAATGCGCCCTCCAAGTGGAAGCCCATTTTGAAACCCAACTGATTGTCACGAATGCCGATAGATTTAACATCACATACTTTATTTGGCAACAATAGTCACATGAAATCTATTTTTCACATGTTCATATTACATAGACATGGAGGTCATTTGTCTATCCATATTTAAACATGAATGTCATGCACATTGTTTAGGCACAAATGTCATATGTTATTCATATTGTTCAACATGAAAGTTGTGTCCATCAATTTCATGTCTAGAATATGCATGACATTTGTGTCCAAATAATACAAACCTATGAAATACCATGTTTAAACAATATGAATGTCTTAGAATGATTTCAAGACTAAGTTGAACAAGAAGTTCACCCTACATAATCAAATATTGAAAAATGGGCAAAACATATTCAACATGCACCAAGGATAGAAACTTGGGCCTTAGTGTGATATGTTCAAGTGTTCAACAAATTACATCGAGCTTGTTTCAATGAAAGAAGAATATTCGTGCAAAGTGGTGTTTTTTTTTGGTTTATAGCCTTTGACTCATAAATTCATCCTTTAAAGAAATGAATTATTAAACTTCTGCTAATAAATGATAAAGTGCATGGAAGATGACTTCATATTCCACAAAAGTGGTGATGAGGAGGCAAATTGACGCACCCCCAAACTTTTTGAAAGACTCAAATGTGAGTTTAAAGGTGAAAACAACGGAAGAAGAAAAAGTTGGGGTATGTTCCCTAGTTTGTAGCACTCCGAGAATAAGAGGGGCATGTTGGAGCAAGTTAACTAATCACATGGACTTGCACAAACCAAACAACAAGTTGGTTAATGCGTAGTTGGAACATTTTTGGTGCATGAACTCCCAAGACTCACCACATCTTCCCCCCTTATAGTATTTTTTGTGATTAACCACGGGGGGAACACCCAAATGTCATTTTGTCTAGGGATTCCCAACTTGGGAGTCTTGAAATTTTTGAAGTTAGGACTTTTGGAATTTTGGAGGCTCATAATTTCTTGTGCAAACTTCTAATTGAAATGAGGTTTGAAACAAATTTTATAGCCCTCATCCAGATCTTTTCAATGATATGTGGCACACCACTTGAATGTACGTAATTCAAAGTGATTCCTGACTTTTAGTGGTTGGGAATCAAATTAGCATTTGGGAATGTGTGAACTCATTCCCTCACACTCCTTCACACTCCCGAGGTTGCAAATGTGACTTTTGAGTTACACTTTCAGCCCGCACCTTTCCATGCCTTTGCCTTTATTGTGAATCCAAGGTTAAGGTTGTGACACAAATTCAAAGAAAATAACAAGAGGAAATGGGAAAAGGTCCCAAACAAAAGCAAAAAACCACATGATGAAAAAAAATCAAAAAGGAATTTAAGCAAGACCAAATGTTTCAATTGTGGGCAATTGAAGCACATGATCAAAGATTACTCCAAACTAATTAAAGTAAGGCAATAATTGGAACAAGATGGTTTTGTTGCCAAAGCAAGTGTGGCCAAGTTGGGCCCAAACTTGATTTTGTTTAAATGTAAAGTGAAATTTAACATGGTTTTTCATTTGTCGGATTCAAGAACCATGCACTTATTCATGAGTCCAAATGTTATGAAACATTTGTGATCGAAAGTCACAAAGGTGGTGAAGCGCATCAAAGTGCAATTAGCACAAGGGGATGCAAAATTAACATTTGAAATGGTGTTAAGTGTCAAGTTTGAATGTGGTGGGTGTAAATTTGAAGAAAATTTCATGTGTGTGAATTAGATAGCTTTGAGGCCAGACTCAATAACATGTTTTTGGACACTTACCATGTTGATTTTTTGATAGATAAATATAAGTTAAGAACCATAATTAGGTTAGCTGAAATGTTGGTTAATTTGGAAGTTGAATATCAAGTTAATTTTAAAGTAGTAGGTATTCATTTTATTTCTTTGCAAGAATTACAAGATATTTCATTTTAAATTTTATGCATGTAAAAAAATTTAGTGCTAAGGCAAAATCCAAAGGGCTTAACCTATGGCTTAATCGTATTTCAAACACACTTAATAAATATTTAGATGTTTTAACAAAAAAAACTTCCCTACAAATTGTTTTAGTGTTGTGATGTTGATCACAAAATTGAAATGGTGTTGAAGTCAACACCACCTTTTTAAAATCCTTGTAGATTTAACTAGAAAGTTTGAAGAACTTAAAAGCTAGATAAATAGTTTAATGGAAAGATGTTACATTATATTAAGTAAGTTGCCTTACGGAGCCCCAATGTTGTTTATGGACAAAAAGGATGATGACGTGTGTGTGCATGGATTGGCATTCTTTAAACATAACTACCCCTTGCTTCAATTTGACAATTCATTTGATCATCTAAATGGGGCTTGTTATTTCAACTGAATGGACTTGAAGTCAAGTAAATTACTAAATTTATGTCATGGATATGAACGTGGAAAAATCAACCATGAAAATTAGGTATGGTTCTATGAATTCTTGGTCATGTCATTTGAGTTGTTTTAAAGGAATGTGAAACTTTATTTGAAAAAGTCCAAACCATCAAGAAGTGGCAAAGTTCAACCACTATGAAAGGTGTAAGGTCCTTCCTTGGGTTGGCCAACTTCTATAAGAAGTTTATAAAAGATTTTTTGGCATTGGCTAGGCCACTTTTTGAACTCCCTACAAAGGAGTTATCATTTGAATGGTAACATGAACAACAAGAAATCGTGTTCGAAGAATAAAGGAGAAACTTTCAACTACACATGTGTTGAAATATCTCAATTTTCTTAAGTCATTTGAAATGCACACCAATGCAAATGAATTTTCCATTGGAGACGTGTGAATGCAAGATGGGCATCTCATTGCCTTTGAAAATAAGAAATTCATGGGAGCCCAACTAAGTTGGTCAACTCATGAAAAAAATTGTTTATCATGATGAATTATTTAAAGACTTTGCAACATTATTTAGGTTCATAAAAAATCAAAATTTTCACATTCATTATGTCTTTGAGGTCTTTTGAAACTCAACCAAAGGCCACAACGATATAACTACATTGGCATGATACCTTGGGGTCTAGTATCGATCATTCACATTGGAGTTTTAGATTTTTTTTATTAAAGAAAATTGGAACTAGGTTGAAGTTTAACACAAGTTTCCATTTGCAAATCGATGGTGAAACAAAAAAGGTCAATGGATACTAAATCGGTATCTTTAAAACTATGTGAATGTCGATCATAGAAATTGGGGGGATCACTTAAATTTAGTGGAATTTTGCTATAACTTGTCAATCATTCAACCACGAGAGTGAATGTCTTTGAATTGACATTAGGAATTGAAACAAGACAACACATGGATTTAGACATCCTAAGGATGGGAGGGAATCATTGCAAAGGGGGCAAAAGTGTTGAAAAGATGGTAAGAAAACATGAAGAATTAAATGCATAAGCCAAAAAGCTCTTAGAGAAGGCACATGCAAGTTATGAAAAACAAAGCAATGAAACTCAAAGGCATATTAAATTTAAGATTGGTGACCTTGTGTGGTTGAACATTTGAGACTTTTTAAATGCCTAAAGCTTTAGTGAATTGATTCATACCAAAATATGTTAGAACATACAAGGTGCATTATAAACCTCACCTTGATGTTTATACATGGTTGTTGCCAACAACTTTTGTGCCACATTTAACCTTCAATGAGTTTAAGTTGATGTTATTCAACAAAAACAAAAGCAGGCTAGATTAGAAGCAAGCCTATGACCCATGTTTTGATTTCCTGGGGCATAGGCTAGAAGGAGAGGTTGAATTCATCATGGGTGTAAATCAAACTAAATGCTTAGGGTTTAATTTGGGCAAGTAATGTTTGATCAAATGGAAAAAATGATTTTCAAGATAAACATAAATGAAACCTACACACTTAAACTTTGTTTGAAATAATGAAAAATTTGAATAAAAAAGGGGGCATGAGGTGAAGCATAAGAAAACACACAAGAAACAAAGACTTTTGAATGACCCAAATCTAATTAAATGTTGATAGCAACATCAACCTTCAAAAGCGAAAGTGAAAGCTTGAAAATTTCTAAAATGTTGAACTTGAAGGGAGGGCATATAAGTCCAAACTCAAAAACAAATTAGAAGGTTGAGTTGTGTGACAAAGCTAATCCAAGCAAAGATGAAGTGAAAGGTTGAAATGAAATGATAACAACCAATGAAAAAGGACCTTGTGAGTTGAACTCAAAATGAAAAAGGGCCCAATTAGGCTTTTGCTTTGAGATAGTAATGTGTGCAAACTAAATGACATGCTTCTAAATTGAGAATAAACTTAGGGGGATAAAGTTTCTAATGCACAAAGTCACAACCCATGTCCCAAAGGGAAAAGGGGGTATGAGCTATAAAAAACTGGTTTAACATTATTTGTTGGCACGTTTAGTAGCTTACTTTTGGCATGGTGTTTGAAAGCATTAAGTTGATAATTAGACATGAATTCATACAAAAATGTCACTAGGTTGAGGTGTCCCAAGAATGGGAGTGACATTAGAATGTGTGAGAAACTATCATGTATGTATGATGACACAAACATGCACAAATGATGCTTAAGATTCTTCCTATGATGAGCCCATGGGATTCAACATGAATTAAACCAAAATCAAGAAGAAGCTTATCCCAAAATGGCTTATGGTGGTGATATGGCAAATGGGGGCTTGTCATAAGGGTTGACATGTCCAATAATATCAACAAGGATGTTGACTTCTATAAGGTGGGGGTGATGGACATCCCCTTTTGTGCAAGTTCACATCACACAAGGGGGGCCTCATGCCAGGACCACCATAGTGGGGCACCATGGTAATGTGGGAGGCCAAGCCATGGTGAGTTGGGGTTCAACTCCCCAATTTGTCCTTATGGGTTTGGGTGGTGGGGTTGTGAAAATGTGGTTTTGGGATGGTCAAAGTTTTGTTTCAAAAGGAACTTAAGGTAGGTTCTTTGAAAATAATGTAAAGTTGCCTTGCAAAATCCTTTGGGACAATTGAAAGTTGTTGAAGATGACATCGTTATGTCGTTTTGAAACATCACTTTGTGTTTTCTTTTGAAATCATTTCAAAACAACTTAATGTTGTCATGGTAATGATTTTTACATGAAGATTGCATTTAGACAAAGTCCTAACCTCATTTTACCAAGTTTAATTTAGTTAGTGAGACAAGTTTAGAAAAAACTAAAAGACTCCCAACTAACCTTGTGTATTGCAAGATGCGTAAGTTGTTAAGAATCAAGAATTAAAAGATGCACAAGCTCAACCATGCATGAGCGCAAGGGACAAGTAAAGAGATATCTCACTCCTTAACAAAAAATAAAATAAAAATCCAACCAACACACCCACCCACCCACCCACCCATGGTGGACAACCCTAAATAAGATTTCTTTTGCCCATGAAATTGGCCCCCATTTACAATGAAAAATTAAAAGAGCTGACCATTTCAGAAAAAGAATGTTTTGAAAAATGGCCACAATAATTTAAGCATTAGAAAATAAGGAGGAAAAAGGACACACACACACACACACACAAACTCACTCAGTTGGCAAACCATGCCCACACATGATGATCATCAAACAGACAGACAAACAGACAGACACTTCCATCCTTATTTTTAAATGATTTTTTGGGTTTGTTTTTGGTTACCTATTCACAACCTGAAATTGTTTGGCTTCATGAATGATTGCACTGAACTGGACTAGACGCTAGACCGAAGTGGAAGGGAGAGACGAGAGGAGAGGAGTGGACTGAACTGGACGCACTTGGCAGCAGTCCGGACGGACGGACAGCGCACTACGTTACTTACTTACACTATAAGTGTGTGTGTGGCCGGCCCGACCGGGTGGGCCCTGCCAAGCGCCGGGTCCGCTGTCAAACGGCAGTTCCTGCCTGCCTAGGTACCTACTACCTACTAGGTAACATCCGTAGATAAGTAACTAGTAGGTGGTAGCCAGGCAGGCAACAAACAGGCTCTCGTCGCTATAGCCAGCAGTACGAGTCAACAAGCTCGCCATCTCTCGCCATCGCTCGCCATTCACGCTCATCGCAAAGGCATAGGTAGCCGCAGCAGCCGGGCACTTCACGCGCACAGCAGCAGCTCCTACTCCACAGAAGAGCACACACGCATGCCCCCAGAGAGAGAGAAGAGAAGAAGAAGAAGAAGAAGCCCGGTCGAGATCATCAGCGCAACAACAAGGTCTGGAGCTTCTCGATCAGTTTGGGATAACCTTGTTGAAGAGGAGTTTTCTTTTTTTTTCTTTTTTTTTGAGGGGAGGGGAGGAGGCTGGTGCATATGATTTCAGGTGGAAAGAGAAGAGACGAAGCGTCAGTCAGTCAGTCTTGATGAAATTGAAGAAGCTCGGCAAAGCTTGTGGTCATGGTGGCCGCCGCGAGGAGGAAAGAAGTAGGTTATGTTGATGTAGAGAAGGCGATGGCGGTGTAGTAGTGGGGTGTGGTCTTGAAGAAGAAGAAGAAGAAGAAGAAGTTGTGTTTGTCAGTAACAACAGATAGACAGAGAGCAAGCGAAGTTGTGGGAGTGGGGGTGGGGTTCGCTTGTAGAGAATGCCGAATGAAGCGCAGGAGGAGAGGACTCATGTGTTGATGATGGCCCCTGGAGCTGCTGCAACCGACGACGACGACGGCGGCGGACCTTCCTCGCCTGTCCTGGTTGAAGGGAATAGTCGGCATAGTGGGACTACTCTGAAGGAGCATGACTACATTGGTCTCTCGGTGTCCGCTTCTTCTTCTTCTTCTTCTTTCCAAAACATGCAGCAGAACTCCTCGTCGCCGGCTTCAAGGGGTCACTGCGAGAAAAAAGTCGCAAGAAGAAGTGGGGAAGAGCAGGAGGAGGAGGAGGAGTTTAACTTGAACCTGGGTGCTACGGAGCTTCGACTGGGTCCGACTTCCTTGCTGCTGCAGCAGCAGAAGAAAAGTAGCAGCAGCAGCGGAGCAGCAGCAGAAATCTCTACTGCGACTGTCACAGCAAGCAGCACAGAGCAAGCTGCTGCTGAACAACAACAACGAGCCGCTTCCGCGACGGACTACAAGGGTTTCAGCACGTATACTACCCATCTCGTGCACGCAACGCCATCAGAGATGCAAAAGAAGGAAGTGCCTTCTTCTTGTGTAGATGACAGCTTGAACCTGGGCATCGGCTTGATGCCCAACCGTAGCAACAACTCCAGAAACGCTGATCCTGCTGCTGCTGACAAGAAGTTCTTCCAGCACTCCCAACAAGCTTCAGCAATGGAGGAGGAGGAGGAGAACAATCAGCGTCAAAGCCGCGATCAGCAGCAGCATCAGCAACAAGCTGAGAATAGACTCCCGCAGCAGCACCCACAAGAAGCAGCAGTAGGAGGTCACCATCAGCCCCTCAGTAGTAGTAGCCTGGAGCAGCAGAAGCAGCAGGAGCTCTTGTCAATGCAAGAAAAGCAGGTTCCAGAGATGCAGCAGCAGCAGCTGCAGCAGGGGGCAGCAGCAGGTGCTGCTGCTGGTCCTGATTCTGTTTCAGCTCCTGGAGCATCTTCTTCTATGCATCATCATCGTGCTCCTTCTCCCATGCAGCAACTACAACTACCTGGTATGCTGCACCACCCTTCTTCTTCTTCTCAAGTGTCCCAGCAGCAGCAGCCAGACACAACAAGCAGCTGCTACCCTCAGCAGCAGCAGGAGCCACCCTCCCGGTACCCTCAAGAGAGCATACTGGGGAATCTAGATCGCACTGGCATTATGCAGGAGTTCATGGCTCATAAACTCAAGGTCCAGATGGGGCAGGCAGGAGGAGGAGATAATATTAATAATGGCAGCCACTATTGGCCTGTGGCAGCAGAGCACCATATGATGCCACATTCCTCTCCACAAGTTCCTGAGATCAGCTGCAGGGCTGCTTCAAATGGACCTCCTCGGAGCATGTTCCCTCTTTCAAAGAATGGAGTGGGTGGAGCCAAGCGTGGTTTCTCTGAAGCTCTTGGAAATACTGTACCTCCTCCTCCCATGGAGTCCAGGAATGGCGGCGGCCCCTTATATGGGTCTGATGGCAGCAGGAATAATGGGTTTGTGGAAGGTGGAGGAGGAGCTTTGCGGGAGGGTTCTTCGGTTGGAAATAATAAGGGAAGAAGTAATAATGAGATGTCTCCTCAGCAATCCAAGCATCATCTTGGAGCACCTGCACCTCCTGCTGCTGCAGCCTCTACCACCATGTACTCTTGCAACAACAACCCAAGGCCTTCACCTCCCTCCTGGCAGCAGAGTCTGGAGCCATCTGGTGGGCTATTTGGTCCTTTCCGTTCTCAATGGCCTGCTACACAAGGGGGAGGGCAGCCACCACCACCACCACCACCACCACCACCGCAGATGAGCAACAGGGCTGAGGTGAGTGCTGGTAACATGGAATCAAATCCAAAGGCATGGGATTCTTCACGCTCCAAGAATGTTCAGGAGACAACAACTGTGGTTTCTTCTGAGATTACCAAGCATCCATCTTCTGACACACGGCCTGCGTCCCTGGAAGATGCTGCTCCCACTACTGCTCCTCCTCCCAGGTAAGGTCTTGCTTGCTCTTCCATCATGCTGTTGTTCTTCTTCTTGTCGGATTATCTGCTTATGTGAGTAATGCAGAGGAAGGTTGAGGTTAGCTCCTCCTCCCTCCCTCCCTCCCTCCCTCTTGATCTGTTTGTTTGTTTCTACCTGGATTTTGACTTGAGCTAAGACTTTCATTGTCTTCTTCACCCTTCCAGGCAATCACAGATGGTGGGATGGCCACCTGTGAGGAACTTCCGGAAGACCCTAGTACAGCAGCAGCCTCCTCGGCCTGCTCCTCCCCAGGAAAGACAGCCCAGACCAACAACAACAACAACAACTCCTCAGGTCACCACTACTGTAGTTCCATTGACAGCAGCAGCAGCAGTGGCTCCAGCAAGTAACGGGACTCAAGTGACACAAACTTCCTTCCTTGTGAAGGTCTACATGGATGGGCTCTCGATTGGGCGGAAAGTAGATCTTACTGCCAACAACAGCTATGAAAGATTGAAATCTGCTCTTGAGGATATGTTCCAGGACATGTTCCAGCAATTCATCAGTATGTCCTTTCCCACCTCCTTGTCTTTTACAAGAAGCAAACTGCTCAGGATGATTTGGATCTGCTTGTATCCTGCAACAGTATTGGGTCTTTACTATGGAGTAGTCATACAAGTGTCATCAACCCTTTTGGAATGAAATTTTCTTGAGTAAAAAAATTGGAGTTTGTGTGGATTGTTGGCTTATGTTCTTTCAGATCACTGTTCTCTAATCCAATTAAAACTGGTGAATGGCACAACAGGGCAACCTGGTGATCCAGAAAGCTCCACTGCAGGCGAGACTGGGATGTTTTCATCCTGTAGCCAGAAGCTCAACTTCTTGCACAGCTCTGAATATGTGCTCACATATGAGGACCGTGAAAGTGATCTCATGCTTGTTGGTGATGTTCCCTGGGAGTAAGTCTCTGCTCCAAATTTTTTATTCTATGGATTGTTTCTGCATGACACATGTAGTGGTGGTTCCAGTCTCAGATTGAAGCTAGGAGTCTTTGCTTAGAACACTAAGGAAAGCTCCTGGTCATCACTGCAGGATGTTTACAACTATTGTCCGAAGGCTGAGGATCATGAAGGGTGTTGATATAGGTGAGCATCATCTGTATCATCTTCTGCCTTCAGTACATAGCCCTGACCAGTAGTAGGTTACTTAGTGAAATAAAACAATAAGATTGGCTGGGTTGCATTTAAGCTACAATCTTGGTGTTCTAGTAGAGAAACAAGAGCTCATTTGATCTCCTGTGAATTTCCTTGGAATTCATGTGACCCTTTCATTCTATGGTTTGTTGGTCAGTTGAGATCATGGCTTCTGCAGAGTGATTTTCTGAAAAGATGAATATTTGTTTAACTCCCACCCACCCATTCACTAATTTTTCTTTTGGTGGGTTCTTCTCCACAGCTCGAAAAGGTGGTGGAGACAATCCAATAAATTCACAGGTAGAGGCAGTCTGAGAAAGTTGCCAATGTAAAAGAAGAGAATTTGATGGATGGGAAAAATCTCTAGGCTCATCAACATCTGCTCAACTTCTTCTTGGTCAGAGAATGGGAAGACCCAACCACCCACCCAGGCTTGAAAGGGAGAAGAACACGAGAAAGAGAGAGGGAAGAAGAAGTCATTTGGGAGTGTGTGTTTGCCATCAATTTTTTTTTGTCCTCCTAGAGATTCCTCCAGTTGTAGAAAAAGGGAAGGAGGCAAGACAAGTTACTACCGAAATATTTAATTTGGGAAGGCTATATGTGCCCTTTTTGTGTTGGGTTTTGTACCCCCTTCCAGGACCCCAGCACCCTTCTGTGCCCGCCTTAAAATTAACCCTGAGGTTAGTATTAAATAATATACTGTGGAGAGCTCTTCCGTGTATCATTTTAACAAGGTAGCCTGTGTCTATCAACCAAAGGCGCTTTTAAGACTATGTGTGCTACTTCATCCCACTTGCATCCTTTCCTACATAATTCTCTGCATTTCATGACTTCCTTTATTGGGGAGCTGTATTAGTCTGGATGATTGAGATCTCAATGCAGTCCGTCCTTCGCGGTTTGGTTCAGACTGTCAACAGTGACAGAGATGTATTTTGGGTTCTTTCAGATTCCCACTACCATGAACTTTTATCAAGAGATTTGGCATGAATCATTATTCTTGTGCACAAAGGTGTTTGTTGCACTGCTCCTCTTTACTACTACAGTGGTCAATCTGGGTTTTGAATTCTTCCAAGTTTCTTGGTGTTTGGATCTGGGTTTGAATCATTTTGCAACTTTTCTTATTCAATCATGGAAGGCTCTCAATTTGTGAAAATTCCATCTTGGAAGAAGTGGACTCAAAATGTGGTGGGAGCTTAGCATTCTCTGATCACAAGGAGAAGGGAGTGTTTGTTTTTGCCTTAAGACCACTTCTGGGAACACCTGTAGACATATGTACAAACAGGAGCTGCACAATATGACATTAGAGAAACATACACTGCTGCATGCGTACTACTGTTGTTCCCCCCACCAGACATGGGTACAATTCTGTAACACCAGCAGGCAGGTAGGTGCAGGCAGGGAGGTGTGTGACATCTGACACCAAAGTGCAACAACAGCACTGGGGTGCTCATTACTCCATGGCAAACATGAGTACCACCAGTAGGCATACATTTGTCACTATTGGCCATTGAAACAAACCCCCAGTCACATTCACAGTGAATGTGTGATCCATTTGTAGTGAGGGTGTGATCTAGGCCAGTAATGCATGGTCCAGACCTGTGCCATCCAGTTATTGAGAAAAATGGCCGGTTATCAGCTGTTCAGACCCTGTTTGCTGGTCATTTGAGTGAAATGGCTGGTCATCAGCAGGGTCCAAGGGTAGGTTATGCACAACTGGCCAGTTATTGAGAAAACGGTCGGTTATGAGAATAGTGCATGTTCAGACCAGTGTTGGCTGGCTATTGAGCAAATGGCCAGTTATCGACAGGGTCCAAGTGTAGGTTACTCACAACCGGCCAGTTATTGATCAGCAAGGGTGCACATTCTGACCAGTATTGGTTATGTGTTGAGAAAATGGCCAGTTATCGGCAAGGGTCCAAGGGTAGTCTATTTACAACCCACCTTTGGCTATCACCAAGGGTGCAGAACAGTTCTGATCAGTATGGGTTACTTGTTGAGAAAATGGTCAGTTATTAGCAAGGGTCTAAGGGTAGTATATTCACAACCCACCTTCGGTGCGCTTGGTTATCTGGTGGAAATAGTGGGATTATTTTGAGTTGGTTATAACGTGCGGGAAGTGGGGTGCACATCTGAGGAAAGAATGGGTGCTAAATTATGAACAGGTCTGAAAGTTCACAAGGGTTCATAGTACACACCCACTTCATCACCTCAAGAGAAGCAGCACATTAAACAGGGCCCACTGGAGGAGCTATACAACATGGGGGTGTAAATCCATAGCTGCTGCTGCTGCCATCTTCAGTAGCATGTGCATTAGCTGAGCACAAGGGACTGGGGGCCCAGAAGCCAGAAGTCACTGGTACAACAACTCTGTCTCTTGCTCCAGTAATAAAACTCTGTTCCTGGACAAGGTCAAGTGCCTGGCGACGGACTACTCTCTTGGCTACTGTTGTTGTTGTTGTTTTTTCTTTTCTTTTCCTTTCCTTGGTTGAAGTTCATGTCGGATGCACACTAACCAATGCTGTTCCTCACTGGGGATGTACTTTAACTTGTAATGGGTGATAAAAAACAGAATGACACTGGCCCTTCTTTTTTTTTCGGTTGGCTGAGGAGCATACCTTACCTATTCAGTAGATTTGAGGAAACACCCAACACTGATGATGCATCATTCTAGCAGGCATTAAATTATTACTTATTGGTACTTCTCTACTGTATGGGGTTTTGTAATCACCTGACCTCTTTCTTCAGTTGCAGTTCATAAATTTATATACGCCCAGTGCCCACCCACAACAATTGAATCCTTGAGTGTGCAGCATTTACAGATCAATCAGTGCTTTGTCCTGCTGGTTCATGCTTTTGAAGACAACCTTTGGTGTTACAGTCCTTTGCTTGCTAGGCTAGCTGCTAATAAATTGTTTTTTGAAGCCCAGCCTCTTCTTCCTTTTGTTTCCAGATTTTTTTTGAATATTTTTTTTATAGAACCTTGGGTCTGGTCCTACAATTGAAATCTTCATCAGTAGATTGGAGTGCTGAATAATATTCGAGAGAGACATTTTCTTTTGCTATGGGTTGTTGTACGCCCCTTGTGAACTATTCGCTAGACTTATCCAACAAACCCTTTTTGTCCTGCAAAGTGATTTTTTCCCTCCTACCTGTGGTAGTCGTCTAGGGTTTTCAAACAGAAATTCGTAAAAGAAACAATAGTTTGGACCTGCAATGCATGAGTTTTTGAGTTTTTTCATAACTGAAAATCCTATAAAAATTATATGTATATATAGGAAGTGACAATCATCTCTAGGAAAATTTAGCCAAATCTGGCTATAAATCAGAAATAAAGTATAAATCTCTAATCATCCTTTTACACAATGAAAATCACAGATATGAAAATGAAATTTTTTTAAAGTTTTCTTTTTCCTCACTTCTGGCAACTAAAAACCTCCAAAATCACTTTTTTCAAGTTTTTAAAATATTTCTCTTTCTATATTGTCAGTGAAAACAAGGCTGGTCCAAACATTACAAAATCGCTTCCATGCACCCCTTTACTCATTGAGGGTTTTCCAGTTGAACCAAGAACACCCACCAGAAGGGGGAGGGAGCGGGAGGGGGGTGAGGTTGGGAGGCCTCAACATGACAAAACAAACCAACTACCTTTCAGACTATAGGGAACAAAACTTGTCATCCATATCCCAAAGTGATTTGGGAATTTTGAAGTGATTTACAAACTGAAAACAATAGTGAACTAGAATGTCCTTGTTAGTGTACTTCTTTGGCTCTACTCTCTCTTTGAAAGCCTAATGTTGTCTTGCACACATACAAGATCTGGTGGCCTGAGATCCACTAATAAGTTTGTGGGTACCAATTAAGCTCGTGGCGCAACCATGTTACTATCCATTGCCATGAAGATAAATTCTTCAAAAGACGTTAAGTCAAAAGTGATTGACTCTATGACTTTGTTTTTGGCCCTTGGAACTTGGTTTATGGTGGTGTGTCTACACTTAAGCTTGCAATTCAAAACTCATGTGCGTTTATCTATCGGAGAAGGGTCTGCATTTTTAGACCCCTTCAAGAATTAAGGCTCCTGTCCTGAGGTCGATAGGCCTAGGGGGAGGAGAGGCTGAAATTCTCCCAAGGGTTTGAATGCAGACCCTTCAACTACAGAAAGAAATGTCCAACAATTACCAAATTTGTAAGGTCCTGTCCACCATTAAAGAAGGTCTTATGTGGGTTGTAAGATCCCATGAGCACCAATGATCTCTTATGTGGGTTGTAAGAACCCCACAAGAAGGGGTGTGTCACAAATGGCCCAGGGTTTCTTTATGTGGGTGGACATTTCTGCTTCTCACCTCTTCAACAAGGGCCGTGTTACACTGTGGCCTTGCTATTTACATTAAAAAGTATCTTAAGGCAAAAGAAGAATTATGAAAACTCAAATATATTTCACCATGCAAAAATATAATCTTCAAAAAATCCCTCTGCAAGAAACCAAAAACCTTCAAGATATTATTATAACTCTATAACTAATCTCAAGTTTCAAACACAAGCCAAAATATCATCTTTCAAAAACCCTCATATACAAATCGACATGGTACCTAGGGGCCAAAATCCCTTAAGCTACTATACCCTATAATGAATCTAAACACAATATCCTTGCCTTGGTAGGCAAGGCCAACAAACAAACAAAAGAAAAGAAATCACACAATATGACACTTGGTTATATATATAGAGAGATCAATGGAGAATGCTAGAGTCTAGTATGTAGAACAGGGGGCTGGCTACCATTAATGTGATGCGGGTTTGTGAGTGATGTTAGCTTTCATGATTGGGTGTCTAAAGTAGCTTAATGTTTTTATTTTAGTGTTTTATGCCAAACTTGATCTTCTCCAGGATCTTGATGTAAGAGCTGCAATTCTGCTTGTTGAGTATAATTTATAAGCCACTTGCTCACACTCTTTACTAAAAAGTAGTAGTACACAGTGGGTGGGCCTGTGGACAAAGTCTGTGGCTTTGTGGAAGGCATCACTAGCACGACCTCATATTGTAACAATTTGTCATGCTCTGCTTAACTAGGAGCACTGCAAGTCATCCAATATAACCAACTGACCCACACTTACCTCCTTGTTGTTTATGAATGAATGAATGAATGTATTAATGAATGAATCTTTGCATCCTATCCCCCAATCATCCCCACCCAAAATAAAACAATGGGTGTGTCACACTGTGGCCTTGCCATTTACATTAAAAAGTATCTTAAGGCAAAAGAAGAAGAATCATGGAAACTCAAATATTTCACCATGCAAAAATATACCTAATCTTCAAGAAATCCTCTAAAAGAAACCAAAATCCTTCGAGATATATTAGAACTCTATAACTAATCTCAAGTTTCAACACAAGCCAAAATATCGTCTTTCAAAAATCCTTGTATAAAAATAGACCTATTATTATTACCTAGTAGGGGCCAAAATCCCTTAAGCTACTACTGTACTCTAAAATGACTGAACACAACAATATCCTTGCCTCGGTAGGCAAGGCCAACAAAAATCATTCTTCCCACTCATATTATTAGTTCAAAGGTTTTTCTAGTCCAACAAACACAATAATCCTTACTACGTTTCACCAACAAAAAAATTGTAATTTATGTTGTCCCCGACCACACAATGCAACAAGTTCCATGCATTAATGTTGGGAAATTTGCTTACTTACAATGGCACCCACCATCCGTTTAGCCCCACTTTCAGCTCTTTATGTGGACAAAACTATTTTCGTGGCAAACAGATTTGGTCATTGTCGGGCCCATGAATTAGCCATCCCTCCCAAATGTAACAACAGTTCTAGTTTCAAAGGAGGCCCAAGAACTAACGCCACAATGAAGCCAAACACTACAAGGAGATACAAACACAACTTACTAAACATTTCACTCATTTTTTTAATAGTCAATTTGTAACAGAAAATGTGAACAAGTGAATGATTAGTGAACTAGGACCAATGCTATCGACCAAGTGGAGGTCCATGATTTGTACACATGTTCACATGCAAATTTTTATTTTTATTAATAATATATTTTTAATATTTTTATTTTCTGTATTTGTAATATGCTACTAATATTTTAAAAACATATTCAAACATCCCCTAATTTTATTGTCTTCCCAAGCTATCTCTTCAACCATTTTAATTTGTTTTTCGCTTGTCTATTGTGAGGTTGAAGGTCCTTGAAAGTGCCCAACCAATAACTTAGTATCTTCACCATTCCGGCCTATTCTTAACCTTTTTTTTTCCATTTTTTCACTTCAATAATTAAAAAAAACATTTCCTGAAATTTTAAAAATTGAGGTGGGCAAAAAAAATGCCAAGTAATTTTGCACTAATTAGGCACACCACACAACCAAGCTTTAGGACAAGCGGTGAATAATATTGTCAATCAAATTTCTAGAACTTTTCGCATTGCAAGTAGTTAATTTTGAGAAATTTTGATATTTATTGAAAATTATGCAATTACTGCCAAAATGATAAAAGCATTATGGTAAACTACAGAATACAAGAGCAGCTTCAGCACATGTTTGCCAAATAATTAACTAATTGTGAAGATCACATTTTGAAAAGCTGAATATTTCCAAAAAGAAATCTTCATTTTCCTTCATAATTTTTTTTCTTTGAAAAAAAAAGTTTTTCAAATTTTCAACATTTCTAAAAATAATATAATTTGTGTCAAGGTGCCAAGGTACTATGATAATTGGCCATTTGGTTTTTTGACAAAGTTAAGGGAAGTTGTTTTTGCAAAATTGAAAAAAAAGATTTTTTCTTATGAAGCAAGGATTCTTCAGGGGTAATGACCCTCCTTTCTTGCAACCATTAAACCAATCAAAAGCATAGTTGGGGACCACCTAGGAGGGCACAAAGACAATCTTTCACATGTTTTTCTTCTTCTTCTTCTTTGCAATGACATGCTTGAGGAAACCTTACTGAGACCCCAAGGAATCAATTCCAGATTATTGATGTAAGCGCTATGACTGTACTTCGAAGAGGGCCTCCTCCTTAGAGCATGCATGCATGCCCCCAACGGCAGGCCTCTATCAGTGTTTAGTACATCCAGTGCACGGTTGAGTTTCTTCCCCCCATCCTGACCCATGAACTTGAAAAGATGGATTGTACAAAGTGAGAGAGACTATTTAACTCTCCACTCTCACCACCACTTGGGCCAATCATTGTAGTTGGCCAATGAGAAACAATCATTTATTGCTGAGAAACAGTCATTTCATTCCTACTACTGGTGCTCTAAGAGGGCCCTGGTAACATGTGCACTTGTTCCAGGCCCCCTCTCCAAACAGTTTCACAGTGTTTTTCTGCAAATCTTCATCCAAAACGTACTGTAAGGTACAGAGGCGTTTCACTTCTGCCGTTGGGCATGCTCTTATTAGCCTGTAACAATTAATTAATTAATTAATTACCTACCAACAACAAACCCTAAGTTGAGTCTAGGGTTTAAAGTTGAAAAACTGTTGTTGGCTGAAAAGGGAGTACCTTTTAGTAGTTTATAGAAAGCCCTTATTATATCAAAGAAAGCTATGAGATAATGAAAAATCTCATTGAGAAATAAATAGAAGGTCTAGAATTTGCAAATGGGAAATAAATACAAGGAAAACATGGACCATTGTTTTGCTAAGTTGATTTCTTAATATATAGTTAAGAAATCCACTTTGAGAAATTGTTAAGTTAACATACACTTCACAAGTTCATCAAGTTCACCAAGTTTGCCAAAGCATCAAGCCCGCATTGCCGACTTGCCAAGTCCTCTTCATCTTGTGGACTGTCTGATGTGTCACAAACTGCCCACAATTTAAAACACTCATGAGCTGCCCAATGCCTGAAATCTATTCCTTCTTTACTTTAGCTTTGAGTTTATTGCAACTTCCCTAGCTAATCTTGGTGAGTGCCCACATGGAGAAGTCAAATAAATTCAATGGCTTTGAAATTATGTGTGTAAGTTTGAAAATTATGTATGTCTAGGTGCACAAAGATTCAATGCAAAATGAAAGCTATTATTTTCACAATATCTTCAATAATTGTGATGAGATGCCAGCAATAGGCTTTATGCTATTTTCACTACTCAAAAATAAAATATCTGGGAAATTTTTCAAGCCATTAGCAAATGGAAAAGAACTGCAAGGGAATCGAATTTTTCAGATGAAGGATGATTTTTACTTATGAGTTTTTAAATGCATACACCACCCTACACACCTAAAACTTTCATGCCAGTTTCTGATATTTAGCTAGGCTATTCATAGCATGCTTTTTTCTATTCAATGGCAACAGTGCAAGTTAGGAAAAGAGGCCTTATGCGTGTTAGAATGCACCACTTAGTGTACTCAATTGGTGACCCTCACACAAAAGAATAGTGACATTGTGACAAAAATCATGCACCTACATAAAAAACCATGTGTACCAATTCAATATGGAAGAACATCTGCATACATCTATCTGGTAGCATGCACCTGCATCAGGGTGATACCATGTCCATGGATAGAAATCATACAACTATTCCATCTGTTTAAGAACTAATCTAATAGTAAAAACTATAGGTCTCTTGGGGTCAGATCACTCTGATCTCACTCTCATGAGCACAACTGGCCATCTCAAGCTTTTCTCAATAACGACAGACTTCAAAAACCCAATAGAGATGAATTACCCAGACCCACATGAAAGATGAAAAAACACCCAAATTCCAATTCCCTTAGACACACAATGTTTAGAAGAGGAACTGTTGAACAAGACCAACATCAGCAACTGCCACAGAAATCAAATCTCTTAACATACAAGTTTACAGACCCCCCTCCCAACAAGACCTGATTCACCAACTTGACAAAGAAGATTTTGCCCATTTACTGCCCTTCACTAGAACACTTGGGATTCAACAGACAAACATCATTCTTTGAAATTCCCATATGGAGGGTGCTTTCTCATGAGACCATGACCTGTTTCGCAACAAAATGGACACACAAACAAAATCAATGAAGATTGAAAAGCTTCACAGGCCACACTCGAGATTTCTCAATTTCTCATCACACCCCAGTCATCAACCTCCCTAGGTAAATCTTGCCTACTACGGCACATGGCATAGCGGATACATCATTGCCAACAGAGCAACAAGACCTACATTATTTGGAAAAACAACCCATCATACTTCCATCTCCTACATTAAAAACTTTAGACTTATTCACTTATCTGCACAACCATTCTTCAAGCTCCACTGGTGCCGCCTCTATCCTGTAGCTCCTCTTCTTATCCTCAAATTCTTTGTTCTCGCGTTCATCAAAGCATTATCACAAACTAGCTTGCACCATCCAAAATGCACCCACCCACAACCAAGCAAACAACAAGCACTGTCAAAATTGAAAACAGAAAGTGCTCATAACCTACATACAAATAAATGTGAAGAAAATAGAAACACAAACAAAGCTCAAAACTTACCATCACCCCTCAACCGCCCACAAACTTGTCATTTTCTTCTTTTGGCAATTCACGGCATGGTCTTATCATCATTAGGATTTAAACCCATCAACTTTCATCACAACAACTTCCAAAAAATTTAAATGGATCCAATAAAGCAATTAATGCATTTGTAATTCAAAATATATATAACCCAATGTTTGCGTTCGATCAATACATATGTAATCCAAAAATACCAAAAGCTGGTATGAATTTTGATACATTTGAAACCTAAAGTTGATCATGCTTGAGTGCTATACATGTGAAACAACTATTCAAGACCAAAAATGGCTACCTATTTCTTGTGAGTTTATGCACTTTCCCACAAAAATCCCTCTTCGCAATGGTCATGGTCTTTAATCATCCTCATCCATGCATCACAATTCCCATCACTAATATCCTTCCAATCATTCTTATCATTCTCACCTTTTTATGTGTGATTCCACTGGCATTGATCCCATCACTTTAATCCTTCTTTCTATAATCATCATGGTGATGGACTTTATGTTCTTTCTAACCAAATATCTCTCTTGTGCCAAAGCATCTCAGTAGAGTTATAGTTCTCTAGAAATCACAAGATTGACATGGAATATGGCATGGGTTTATACACCCATGGGGGCTTTATCAAGTGTGGGTCATTGTTCTCTCTTTCATCCTTCTTGACTTTCCTCTTTTCAATGCAAATTGTGGAAGATTTGTTGCACAATCCTAGTTTGACTCATGTTGGAAGAACACATGAAACACGTTCTCATTGCCTTGGGCCCATTGCTCATTTTTGCAAGCTACATTGGCAATTTCGCTCTCTTCAACTAAATTATCATCACTAACATGTTCTTCTTAAGTTATTTCATGTGTCGTATTTGGTAGCATGTGGAAATTAGGCATAAATCCATTTTTCACAAGCACTTTGCATGTTTACTTACTAGACCATGATTTCAATTGTTGTTAGAAAATTGATGTGATATGTTTCTAGCTATGTTATATGTGGCTTACATGTGGTCTTGAAATGGGTAGGCATCATTTTTTTCATGTTTGAATGTGTATATTGATTCCATTAATTGTGTGAGGAAAGTGCATTAATCATTTCAATCTAACTAGTTGACATTATTTTGAAATAAAATAAGTGATATCTTGTTAAATAAACATGTAACAATCCTTGTAATAAAATGATTAATTGAAAATGAAATGGTCAAGTGGCATCACTTGTCATGTTTGAAGATGTTTTTTTTTAAATTTATTTGTGTTGCAAAATGGATTGATCACATTGAAAAAATACACATACTATTTCACATGTATGCACTAATCACTTCTCTCAAAGCAATGGGCAACATATTGAAAAAAGTTTAAAGTTACTTATTATAATAATATATTTAAATGATAAAAGTAGTTGATATATCAATATGAAACCGTTAATAATAGAGCGCCAAATTTTTTGTTTGCAAACCGTATGGTTTTCCTCAATTTATTTATTTGGGCCCACCTTCCAATCCTAAATCTATCGTTAATAGGGTTGGTTATGGTTATTCTAATTAACATATTTTTTCATGCAACCAAGGAGATGCATTAAGAGGCAAAAATAGGTGTCCATTTTGGGGAGTTGACATTTTAAAGTTCATCTACCTTAATGCTTTTACTCCAAGAGTTTCACTCAAGGAACCAAACTTAACATTGAATACATATCCATTCTAAGCAACCACATATGTTTGGGTTTAGCTCAATTGAAATTACCTATGGTTGGTCCTATTAATTGGTTGTGGGTTGCATCCCAAAGTTCAATTCTTTTGCAATGGGCACTTTGATATGGTCCATCACCAAAAATATATAATACTTTGGACTAAAATTATATAATCGTTTCCCTTCAGCCCAACTACAAAAGGTTATTAGAGTTCAACTTTGGGTGAAACTTATCTAGGATAAAGTGTGATGTTATTGAAAACATCTTGGGGAACACATTGAGAATACCAAACAAATCCAAACCTCCCTTGCACCTTACCCAAAACCAAAAAGATTGGGCCTCTTGGTTGTTTGTTGCCTTGATCTTATTGGTTGCCATGAATTTATGTTTATAATTGTGTTCATCACATCAAAAAATGCTTAATTTTTTTAACAATTTAAAGTGAAAATGCTTAACTTTAAAATAATCATTTCAATTAAAATCTCAAAGGTACATGAAAAATTCAAAGCAAATTAGGGGACTATATAGGTATGTCCTCTAAACAATATTGTTCAAGTCTCCCAACAAAACTCCTTCAAAACGAACTCACCTATTTTCATTATAAAATTGGCAATCCCATGATTTGATAATTCCACACCAACCCCAATTAAACACAAGCATTTCCTCGTGATATATAAAGCTTGGCCCAAACCATAAACAACCATCCAACCAAATTCTTAGTCACAATCTCCATAGGATTGTCAACTTTCATTATCGAAGTTAGTACACTAACAACCACCATCTATTGAAATTATTTGTGGACCAATCATTAAATAAATATGTAAAAAAAAACTTCAAAGGCCTTTACAAAACATCTATAAGTTGGAATTTCCCTAGGTCACAAAACATGATTGGGGTATCCCATTTGAAACACAATAACTCCTCTTTGGCACGCCAACCATGTTTGGACCCATCAATACAATTGGTTAATAATAGATACAAAAGCAAAACTTGAGGATATTTTTCTTTCATTCAAGCTCTAAATATTACATTGGTATGCACATTCCAAGACATAATGAACCAAAACATTTGTTGTGACCATCATCTGCACTTCAATATCAAGATATGGAACAACAATGAAATCCACAAACCCTTGCATAGACTCAATTCTTGACAAATGATTAGTAGCCACGGTAAAATGAAAACCATGGCTTGTAACCCATGGCACAATGAACCTTTTATCATCATTGGCAATCACACCAACATCCTTAGACCTTTTTTCCCAAGTCCTCTCTCCTACCACAAGCATTAAATGTATTCCTATTTGATTGGTCGCAACAAAGTTGTGAGGCAAGTTGTGAATTCTAACCAAGTAATCAATGTGCAAAGCCATCACATACATATGATCATGCTTTGTGGCGCTACACTAGGAGGCGATAACTATGGTGTGAACTAGTTGGTATGAGACCCCATGACTTTATGTTTGGCATTAGAAGATGAAGGTTGTGACCCTATAAGAATAGATGAAGTGAATGATATTGTAATAATAGTGTTAGGAACTAGATTCAACACTAAATCTCTAACCTTGCATGGCCTACTAATAGTCATTTAACAACCTTGGGAACATACTTGTCCTTCTTAGCATGAATCAATTGATTCAGCTTATATTACAATTTGCATCAATGTATAACAACATATCATTATGACATATATCTTAATCATTCAAAAAATCAATTTCAATATTTTTTCCTTCACTATTTTGTAAGGATAAAATTTTTAAATGATGATGTTTGTGGTCTAATACCTCCTTGTAAATTGTGTGCAAGCCTTCTCCCCACCCCTCCTTTTGTTTGCCCTATCCAACTCCCCAATAATGCCAAATAACAAAAGAAAATCATATTTTGGGGGGAAAACCCTAATAAAATCTAAACCACGTGTTGAACTTGGCTAGCATAATTTAATAATTTTGTTGAGTGGTATGGTGCCAAACCCACCTTGCAAGTACAATAACCCCTTCCATGAGGATTGGTACCTATTAAGTTCTAGGATATGTTAATCTAATTTGGTCAAATTGGGGTAGGAAAGGGATAAGTTAAGGTAGGGAAGGAATAAAGTTCATGCATTTGGGTAGCCCAAAAAAATCAATTATGGGCAATTCATGGTTCATTCCAACAATCCACAAGATGAAATGGACTTTGCAAGTTGGCATTGTAATTTTGGCAATATGAACTTGACAACTTGATGATGTGCATTTGGTGACATGGATTGTACATGTCTTTGTTGATGTTATGTTTTGAATGATTGATGTTACAATTCAAAAACATGATCACAAAAAAATGTTGTGATTTACAAGGCTTTCAAGAGGGATGTCTCTTGGGATATGATAGGATGTATTGGAACATCCCTTTGGCATCCCTCTATAAAGGTTTTTTAAAGCTAAATTTACCCCTTTTGTCTAGGCAAGGGTTTGAACTTACCTTGTCTTAAGGCACCCAACATCCTTCGAAGGAATGCATTGATCCCAACCTATTTCAACTAGTCATAAAATTATTATTTTTGTTATATGTTTTTTGTGTGATTTCAAATCACATGGCCTATTAGTCTCACTTTGTGGATGCCAACAACTTTATGTTTAAAATTTTTAAAACCCTTATGTGAACAAACTAGGTGAGTACAAAACAAGTAGGTGTCTAGGATGTAGGTAATCACATCACTAGAAAGTAGGTAGAGGCAAGCAATCAAGTTCGCTTTTTATTGCTCTATTTGATTTTACTAGATAGTGTATAAATAAGTAAATTAAGAAAACTAAAAGAGCTATAATGGTAGCAATTTGAACTAACCATTATGATTACAAATGGGATAAACCCAATTCAATAAGAACAAAATTCTTGAAATTAGTTCAAAACCTTAACCCAATGTAGGTTATAATACAACCCCTAGGTCCAATTCTTATTTAGTTCATAGGATAGTTAGTGTAAATTATGGTTATTTTTAGGGTTGAAAGCAATTGTCATGTTGCACAATGGGGAGAAAGACAAAACTATTTCTATAAAAGGAACCAATCCCTATCAGCCCCACAATATTCCTTGTTTTTTTTTGGTTAATTTTCTTATGTCTTTTGTTGTATTGTGTTTTTTTCTTAACATCACCACCTTGTTGTTATCTTATACTTCTCATTGTTGTTTTATTGCTGTTCATTTTGCCTTTTATTATTGTTTGTTGTTGCCTTGTAATTATTTATTGTCGCCTTCCATTGCCATCATTTCTTTGTAGTTGTTTATTGTCACCTTATGTTGCCCATCTTCATCTTGTGTTGTTCATTGTCACTTTACACTATTCTTCATTGCTTTGAAATGTTACCATTGCCTTCTAACTCCTAATCATCACCCTGTAGAATTGTTGTTGTTAACTCACATTATTATTGTCGCCTTGTAACTACTTGTTGTCGCCTTATGCTGCTCATCTTTGCCTTGTGTTATTTTCACTTTGTAATTGTTTGTTGCCACCTTTCATTTTTCATCATTGCATTATAGTTGTTTGTCATTGCCTCACATCATTGTCACCTTGTGTTATCTTGACCTTTTAGCTAAACAAATATTGAAGATTGTAGGTTCTCAATTTGAAACTCAGAAAATATTTTCCTTGGTTGATATATCACCAATTTGAAGAGATGTTGTTTGTAATCAAATAATCTTTAAAAGGTGACCTTTGTAAATAATTTTTTTCCCAACAATGCAAGGGTTGGTTGCAAGGCCCTTCTAGTTTAATCAAATTGATAAAGTTTGAAATACAAGTAAAGGAGGAATTAGATGCATTTCATGAAGGCTCATTTGAGCCAGATGAATTGAAAGAAGCCTCATATTATGTATTTTTGCCTTGATGAGGTTATATTTCAAAATGTGATCTTATGTTTTTGTTCTAAATATTAGATCTTTGTAATGAAACATATTCGTTTTTCTTGTGACCCATGAGTTATATATATATATATATATATATATATATAGGAAATATGAAGTCAAAATTTTTAAAAATTGATGTAAAAGAATCATTGAAATATAATCAACTAATCTAAATGAAGGTTTATTGTGAATGGGAAGGATGTCTCTTCTATCAATTTTCCATGATTTCAACAGCCTGCACTCGACTTACTGACCTTGTGACAAGCTATTCAAAATCATGGACGGGCCTAAAGATAGACCCTTCTCCTATACAAAAAGCAGTGCAGTGCAGTGCAATTCAGTGCAGGTTATGGGAGCATTGCAAGTCTGTGTTTCAGTCATCTGTTGAGGAACTTGTACAAGTTGGCTGTTCTAGAAGGTTCTTATTTCCCCTTCTCTGCCAGGATGATGAGGTCAACAAAGAAATGGCATTGCTCCATGTGGGACATGTGAGAGATCAACAAGGAACATGTGCTTTGCTTGCAACCCCCATCCAATCAATCTGTAAGGAGGAGGAGGAGGAGGACTCAAGAGATCTTTGAAAAATCTCTTGCAATGTAAGTTTTAACTTTGGTAGCAATAGTATCATGAATCACATAGCATGAGTGGGATTGAAGTTGCAACACCCAACTAGATTAAACAAGGGGTGTGTCACACCGTGGCCTTGCTATTAACATTCAAAAGTATCTTAAGGCAAAAGAAGAAGAATTATGGAAACTCAAATATTTCACCATAGCAAAAATACACCTAATCTTCCCCAAAAAAATCCTCTAAAAGAAACCAAAATCCTTCAAGATATTATTATAACTCTATAGCCAATCTCAAGTTTCAACACAAGCCAAAATATCATCTTTCGAAAATCCTCCTATAAATTTAGATCTATTATTACCTAGGGGCCAAAATCCCTTAAAGCTACTATACTCTATAATGAATCTAAACACAATATCCTTGCCTTGGTATGCAAGGCCAACAAATAGATTTGCAACACCCAACTAGTTCAACTAGCAGCAGGAACAACATGGCATGTACACTGTACTTTCGATGAAGTATAAGCCTTCAAATATCATGACAATGGGTTTGAATTAGTGTTTTTTTTATAAAAGGAATTTTTGTTTGTAGCCAAAGTGGTGATCATCCATAGGAAGCTTTAAAAAAAAAGGTGAGGAATACCCCTAGAAAATTATAGCCAAATATGGCTATAAACCAGATATGAAGTACAAATCTTTAATCATCCTTCTATATTGAATAAAAGGCCAGTTTGAAGTTTGAACCAGTCTTGGGTGGGTACCAGGTTTGGAACTCTGGTATATAGACTGATACGGGTCCTAGTATCAAAGAACCCACCAGATGTGTATGACCCAAGGCAATACCAGCCTCCTGCATGGTAGGGACCTGGGGTTATGCCAACATCGTCGTATCGGTACCAGCTCATTTCCTTATTGGCAAAATTTTAAAAATAAATGACTTCTTTTAATTGGCCAGCCATAATCATTGGCCTCTAATGGTAACATTTAAATAATCTCTCACCTTATACTATCCAAATTTTCTTATTTGTGGGTCTGGTTGGGGAAATATACAATTGACATTCTATATTCGATGTCATACACACTTGTAGAGGCCCAAATAGGGGGTGTGCAATGTACTTGAACCAACTAGAGCATTTTCAGTGGTGCTCAGTATGTGATCCTGCAAAAAAAAAATTCTCACATTTAAGTTTAGTTATTTACTTTTTTTTACAACCCCACCCATAAAACTAAAACTGGGACTCGATGGCAGGTGCGAGACTACTAATAGCAACCCAGCTGGACCAATCAAACTACCATCTAGTCAATCAACAACAGCAACCGATGTTAGGCTTTGCTATGCCATTCACCAGCCTCAGGAGACTACTAATAGCAACCCACCTGGACCAATCAAACTACCTTCTAGCCAATCAACAACAGCAACAGATGTTAGGCTTTGCTGTGCCATTCAGCAGCCTCGGGAGACTACTAATAGCAACCCACCTGGACCAAATCAAACTACCATCTAGCCAATCAACAACAGCAACAGATGTTAGGCTTTGCTATGCCATTCACCAGCCTCAGGAGACTACTAATAGCAACCCACCTGGACCAATCAAACTACCCTCTAGCCAATCAACAACAGCAACAGATGTTAGGCTTTGCTATGCCATTCGCCAGCCTCAGGAGACTACTAATAGCAACCCACCTGGACCAATCAAACTACCATCTAGCCAATCAACAACAGCAACAGATGTTAGACTTTGCTGTGCCATTCAGCAGGCTCAGCATCCTGTGCAAAAATTCTGGGCAAAAAAACCATTTTGCTGAGCCAAACCAACATGTTTTGACATTTGGTCACCGAATCTTCATTTGCAGGGCCACATACTGAACACTCCTGGAGCTAGTGTAAAGCACTCAGGGGCTGTACATCATCATGGTTTCAGGTGCAGATTAGCTCCATGCATTGGTGTGCAGAGCTCCAATTCTGATGTGCACACCCAGTCAAGTAGGATAAGAAGACTGGAGGTCACTTCATTGTTAGTGCCCTACATTTCAAGGGAAACTTTTGTTGAGATTTTTTTTTTAAATTGTAAATAAAATTTACCCTCCATATCTTTTCACTACCTACCAACTAACAAGCACATTTGCCTTGACACACATATTGACCTACCTTTCTACCTACCTACCTTCAAACCACCTCCTTGCACTTATATTGTGAGTCATCATTTACATGTTTACTTACTAACTTAAGATATTGCAATAAATATAATAATTTGTAGGTACTAATATCTTCCCCTCCCTTCCTACCTACTACCCACCCGAGGGCATCTTTTTCAATTTCCTGATGGAGCCAGGGTGATGAGCATCCCTAGACAGATTTCTTTATTTAATTCACAACATTATTATTTCAAGGAACTCTTCAAACTGTAGCCAGTAGCCCTAGACATTTATTATTATTATTATTAGTGAAATAATAATAATAATAATAATAATAATAGGCCTAGACATAAATATAGTTACACCATCCCCCCAAAAACAAACAATTTTCTATCACTTTTTTGTGATATTTTTTCATAAGAAGAAGGGGAATTTGTGACACAAGTATTTTATTCTCAGAAAACTGTGTTGCCTTTTGACTGGTAGGATTGTTTGGTAAGTACTAATTCTTATTCTAAAAGCAGTAGTATCAAGTATCAAATTGTAGTTAAAGAATTAAACTTTATTTCCAGCATACAACTGATACAAACTATAAAAATAGTTTGAGCTATGTATTTCCAGAAATGAATTCTCCACAAACATAGTCATAATCCATGAGAAAAAATAAAAATCTAAAATAAATAAATAATTAATTAATTAATATTATTATTTTCAGTTCAGAATTCACATAGATCTTATGGAGCTTTACCAAAGCTCTAATATTTTCAATGTACCATGTACCAAAAACATAATAGGAGAGCAAGTCATTCAAAATTTTCTCTCTTAAACTTTTTTTTAAAATGTAAGGCCAGATTTCTACTAATAGTCACTACCATTACAACCATTATGTCCTTGACAATGTCACTTAATTGTGGTAACCTTAATCTTCACTACCAAGTTTCATTCCACTCCAATGCACATCTTGTTTTCATTTACACTTTCACCTTTACAACACCTACACTACCCATCATAAGGTTGGGTTCTTTCCAATGTTACATGTGTTTTAAGTGTAAATGGGTAGTTTAATTGTCGTGTAACCATTCAAGTATAGATCATTTACGTTTACATTTTTTGTGGGGTATAGTTTGAAGTTTACACTTCCATAACATGTATGCATATTGTTCCAAATTACAATTACATAATCTCATTTATATTTATTTTGGGCGTATAAGGTTGTGCAAGTATAAATTATGATGTAATACCTTCACTTTTATGATAACCATAATCTTCAATGAAATGAAAATTGCATTGGAGTGATGAAATATGTTGAAATTGGATATCAAAGTGATGTAGAGGATTAGTAATGTATAGGGATGTTCATATGGGAGATGATGAAAATTCTATGCATGTACACATATGTCACAAGAAGAAACATCATTAAGTTATTTCCATGAAGATGGTCACAAAAAATCATGACAATTTGAGTACATGATCATATTGATCCAAAGTGACCTCCATCTAATTTCTCATACTTGGGTATGAGAAGTTGGAGTCAAACATGGCCATCGACAACATATGATAACCCATCATGATAAATAAACCATCTTTGAATTTGAACTTGTAATTGTTTAAAAACTCCCAAGACCCTAAGTTTGGTTAAGTTTTTGAAGTGGCCTTTGATGCACAATGATAATTGAATCCTGAACACAAATGGTTTGATCTACGAAGTTTTTCATTCAAAAATACCAATAATACTTGAAATCAAAGGTGTTAAAAGTTTGAAAATGACATTGCATTGTTGGTTGTAAGTTTTTTCTTTACATACAAATATAAATAATGAAATTATGAGTTAGGTTTTCATTAACATCATGTAAGATGATCTATGTGATCATGAATTGGAAGTAACAAGGCATATTCAATTCAATGAAGATACAAAAAACAAATCATCATGATTTCATATTGTGTTTTTTCAACTATATGTGTACATTTTTCAATGCATTGATAAGTTAAGAGGTTTTTTGTGCATGAATATTGTAGTTAGTTTGGATAAAAGACAATAAGCGATAAGAAGAATGATACAATAAAAAAGATTTCCAAGTTGTGGGTGGACAAATTTGATATTATCCTAAAAGTGTTGAACTCCCAAATAAATTATTTTATATTATAAGAAGGAAACAAATTATCGGTCGTAAATAAAATAATCAAGGATTGAAATGAAAATTTTTCCTTATTAAAAGGTCAATTGCTTCAATTTAAATGGGTCAAAGGAGCATAATCCAAAATAATGCTCAAAAAAATATTCATGAAATTAAGCAAACACAAATGCAAACATCAAACATCATGAACAAAAAATGGTTAATTCAATCTAGATTCCACAATGCCCATTTGACCTTTGGCAAGGTCCACACACATGCCATCACTGATATAAGGAATCCCATTTCACTCTTATGAAATTAACATCTTCCCATTTCTATATAATTTATTTTTTCAACTATTTGAAAAGACTTGGACATGCTCATGAAATTGTATATTATATGACAAAAATGAAAATGTCATCAATGTCACAAACCACAAACACTATAATTACTCCTGAAAAAAATATTCATTAGGGCTCCATGTTGCTTCACAAAACCATTTCCAAACATTTCATTAAATTTTGTGATATTCCTCAAATTTATAATATAATAATAATAATAATATTTTTTATATTAATGATTTGTTCTAGGCCCCTTATTTTAGCAATGCCCCCACCCTTGGCCTAATTATTCTACACCTAAACTTTTGTAGATTATGGGTGTAGGTTTAGGAAAAGGGTATGATCATATGCCTATCATTTTTGTATGTCTACTTGGAAGTGTAAGATCCCTCCCATTTTGAAGGAGTAAGCACAATATCCCTCCTTTTTCTTGGAGAAATATTCATGGAGACAAGGTGTTTTCCACATACAACAAGAATTTTTTCCAAATGTTTTAGAATTCTCATCATTATTCCTTGGCATGTGCAACACTTTGAAGAAGATGCTCCTCTACACCATACAATGCAAGTTCTTTTATTCAACAAATAAATAAATAATATTATGGAGCACAATCAACTCTTCATTTTAGTGTTATTATGTTATCTGAATGGTGATATGTTGACAACCACTGTTGCCTTCAATATTTTTTATGTCCATTGTTGTTTTCATAATATTTCTTGGGACTTTGTACAACATATATTACTTGGACCAAATTTTGCATCCTATTGTGAAGTATTATCAACCAAAGTTATCTCAATAATAAGGTAGGGCTCCCTTTGAGGTCAAATGAAAATGGAACACATGGATATTTGAAAAGGTGAAAAAGGAAGTTTGCAGCTTAGGACCATTACATTAAAATGGAAATAAAGGGTAAAACTTGCTATCAATTTTCTTTAACCATTAATTTTTTCACAATTGAAGTAATTATGGCATTGTATGCAAAACAAGGGATTGCTTCCAAGACCAAAAGTTTGAACCTATGTTAAGGAAATTTCATTGTTCATGTTAGACTTGAATGCTTTTTGTTTTATTATTTTTATTTGAAATTTTTTATATCAAAAGACCCATGGCCCATGACACAATATTTGAAATGTAAAATTCTATATGATTTGGTATTTAATAGCCTTGTGAAATTTAGGTCAAAATTCCACTAGAATGGTACCCACCATAATCAACCATCCCAAAAAGAACATTTAAAATGATTGACTCCAAATACTTCAAAAATGTGAAAACTTAATTTCAAAATGATTAGGAAAAATACTCCAAGGGCAATGACTTAGTGATATGGCCCCAACTTGGTATCACAAATGTCTTGGGTCTAAAACCACTAGTGAGTAGGTGAAAGTTATATGATATCATGTATCACAAAATTCAAAACTAAAGGTACTACCAACAACTTGCTAATTGGGTTATCATGTTGTGTTAAAAAAATGATTAAGAAAACATTTGGTCACAATTATGTGGTCATCACAAGTTGTTACAACCTTAGCTTTGGGCTCACAACTAATGTTAGGGCATTAGAAAGAATCCAATTTAAGAGAGTGTCTAACTTAAAGGTCTATCACAAATCCCATTTCTTCAACAAAAGGTAATAGACTAAAGGGTAAAGAGATTGAATCATTAAACAGTAAACAAGCGTGTCATTGTTGTAACTTTAAAAATAGAAGGAATCAAATGATTGAAAAATAAATACTTCATTAACAAAATAAGTTGTGACATGAAATAATGAAAATTTCCAACATTTTCACTAGATATAAGTTAAATTGTATCATGCACAATGTTATTAGAAATGTTAAGTTCTTTTAATGAAATTCACAATTTTTACACCACCAAAATGCAAGTATGGCATATGTAAAATGTTGTAATTTTTAGAAAAGAAAGTTTTTTTAAAATTCCAACATATCTTTAATGGAAAAAATGATTTTTTGTAAGAAATTGAAATTGAAATAAGATGATTTCTACTATTAAATAAAAATTTACCCATAGCATTTGGATTGTGGAACGTGAAAAAGAATGCTCAAACATCACATGTCTAGCAATGTCATGTCTTAAGGTAGGGGAGGTGCAAGCTATGGATTTTATGGGATAGCCCCAATGTGGAGGGAATTAGTGATTCCTTGGCAATAAAATCACATTTTTTTCATCAATGTGGGGACATGGTTGAAGGAGTTATGGAAAATTTTGGGATGGGGTTCCATGAAAGCCTTGGTTATAATTTTCACTTATGGCCTAAAGGAATCCTATGACAACCAAGGCCACAACACCAAAATTATTGATAAATTTTGTGGATATATTATGAATTTGTTTCCAAATAATTCTTAAAAATTGAGCATGTTTTTCTTATGTAGTTGTGCACACTACCATTCAAATTTGACATGCACCTTTTTAGTTTTTTTACATGTGTTTTAGTAAGATTCACTTTGTATGGATAACTTTTATTATATCACATGGTTTGCATGTTCAAGTAGAGAAAGGGTAGAGGGTGTTAAAAATATATATTATTGTATTGTCACACAACCTATGTATGTACAATGCAACATTTGGTTGTCATGTAGTTGAGGTATTTCATGTAATGAATTTTTTTGGGGGTGGAATTTCTTGAAACATAGATTTCTTTTTTCAAAATGATGAAAATGTAATGTTTTTTTTTTTTTGAACTGCCAAAATTTGAAAAAAAAATTCCCATAATATATCCTAAGTTCCAATAGGTAGCTGTCGCAACCCCACTTTGGGGCTAAGTGTGAAGAATGCAAGTCACACTTCCGAAAGTGGGAAAATGGAGTCCTCCTGGACTCCCAAAAACTCAGAGCTCGATTTGAGGGGTCAAATCTCCTTGCATTTGAATGTTCTTAGTTTCATTGGAAAGGTCTTGAAGTGCAGATGTCCAAAATGGCCTTGCATGAGCCATTTGGACATTTGTAACCCAAGTTATGGGCAAAAGAAGGGCCGGGAGTCAAACTGGTAGTTTGACTCCCGACCACTAAAAGTCGGGAATTGACCTCTTCCCAATGTCCGATTCTAGAGTGCGACATGGCGTTGGAAAGCTCCGAGGAGAGCTGCAACTTTGGTTTAGACCTCGTCTTGATCGGACTTTATAGTCGGGAGTTATGAGCTCCCAAAGTCCCGGGACTCCAACCCAGGACAGTTTCGGGACTCCAACTTGGGAGTCTCGGGAAAAAGAGCCATTTGGATGTAGCCTCCGTGGAGAGCTGCAGGGTGAACCCCTTGCGGGGAGGGAGGCAACAGCCCCTTTAGTCATTAGAGAAATTAAGAAAGTACAAGGGAGGGAGCAAGCACCACGAAATGGCAGCCTCGCCCTCCCCAAAGATCCGGCCGTGAAGCCATTCGGCCCTAAAGGCCTGCTCAATGTCTAACTACTTATCTTGACTCCTATCCTGGCTAGAAGATCTAATGGCCTTCCAGGTGGCCATGCCCACCTCAGCCGTGGCCTCCCAGGACTGAAGTAAGACTCTCTTGAGGGAGTGCTGACCGTCGAAATGCTTGCGGCATCTTTTGGACCAGAGGTAGTAGAAGAGAAAGCTTCTGAGGATGTCAAGTGGTTGCCACCTGTAGGAGAAGCCGCCCATGTGGTAACGTTGAAGGTCTAGGGGGTTGTCTTCCTCTTCGAAGACGGCTTCCCCGAAAAGGATGAAGGGCCAGGTGATGGAGAGGCGGTTGGGCGCCTCCCATTCATCCCAAGTGCGACGAAAGGCATTCCAGGCCTTCTGGGCGGGGGTGCACTCCATGAGGTAGTGCTAAGCAGACTCCGGGAGACCCTGGTCGTAACCTTTGCAGGTGGCATGAAGCCCCATGGTTTGGAGCCACGTGTCCACCGGGAGCCCTTTGTTGAGGGTTAGCCAGATGAGGGCTCCCACTTTGCGTGGGCGGGCGTTGTGCCAGATCCTAGCAACGATCTGGGCGGTCGTGGAGTTTCGGAGGCTCAGCCTTTGGATGAATTCGATGATCTCGGGGGGCCAGTGCGGTTTTCTTGCGTTCTGGTAGCCCCTCTTGGATGAGTAACCAAAGAAAGGAGCATCCCCCATGTTGCGCGTTTACTGCCAGTGCCAGTCTCCCGAGTCCCATTGGAGGTCAGAAATAAATCCGGATCCGAGGATCCAGTAGAGAAGGGGTTTCTTACCTGGGAGGGGGAGGTCCTTGGCCAGTCTGAAGGTTGTACAATGGTTGTCCTGGGCTAGTACCCTGACAGGTTCGTACCCCTCCAGGGGGATGGTGATGGTGTGGGAGCCGGTGGCTTGGATGCGACCCGTGTGGGAGATTCTCCTGAATTCTGACACGTTGGTGGTGCTTTGGGTTGTCCCCACGACCTGGTAGACCCATTCCGGTGAGCCGGTTTGCCCGGCTTCCTTCTTGCTAATCCATTCTCCTGCTGAGGGGACGTTGTTGAAGGTAGCCGGGTCCCAGGGTATGCTGGCTATTATGAGATCTCTATTTCGCCTGTCGCTCGGGTGGAAACTTACTCCTAGGGCGGAGAGGGCTTCCACTCCTTTTCCTCAGAGTCCGAGAAGTCCCTGACTCTTGAGCATCCGGTGTTCGCAAGGGAGTTCCTTTCGCTCCTGCCGCTGAGGCCCAGGGGCTTGCCTTCTTGGTTCACAATAAGAGGGTTCCCAAAGACTGGTTGTCTGAGGGTTTTAGCTGAGTTGGTTGGTTCTGATTTGCAGAGCCCCAGCCTCACACTCATCCAAGCGTGGAGAATGCTCTTCCACAGGGAGGTGGGAGGTCTTTTGAGTTTCGTGGCGGCAAACATCCAATTGATATCCTGCATGGAGGGGCCTAGCCCGTGGACCGGGAGCCTTACTTGATTGGCCATGTGTTTCAAAAGCTCTTTCCATGGCTCTCCACCTAGCTCTAGGCCCTTGATAAGGAGCTTTGCTAAGAGAGCTTCGGATTGGACCTTCGGATTGATGATTCCCAGTCCTCCCTGGGCGGTGGGGAGGACCAGGGTTTCCCATTTTACTTTTGCCCTGGCGTTGGAAGCTTTCCCGCTCCAGATAAAATTTCTCACGATCCCCCGAATTTGGCTACACATGGCCGGGTTCGGGTTCCAGGCCGCCGCCATGTACCACATGGAGGCAAGAAGCACTTGATTTACAACGAGGATTCTCCCTGCTAGGGAGAGTCGGCAGGTGCTCCAGTTAATTAGTTTGCCCTTGAGGGCCATGACCATTTTGCTGAAGTTGGCTTGGGGGGGAGGTGGAATCCGACTTGGATTCCCAGGTACCTCACCCCTTTGCCTTCCGGGATCCACTGAAGGCCCACTTCCTGGCCCCATTCCCAATCTTTTTCCCTTTTGTTGGCCCAAATCACGGCTGTTTTATTCCAATTGACTTTCGCTCCGGAAGCTTTGCAAAATATGTCTAGAACCTTCTGGGTTCTTTCCATATTTTCGCACGTGCTTTGGAAGTAGAGCGCTGTGTCATCGGCGAAAGTTTGGTCCCTGATCTTCCTTCCTCTCGGGAGGGTCAGGCCCTCCACACCAAAGCGGGGGTCGTCCAACATATGTCCTAGGACGTCCGTCGCCAGGATGAAGAGATATGGCGAGAGGGGGCAACCTTGTCTCACCGATTTGGCGAGAGGGAAGGCGCTCCCTTCTACTCCATTCAACTTGATGGTTGACGAGGCCGAGGTGTAGAAGGAGCTCACCCAACAGATCCATTTCGGGCAGAAGTCGAGCTTTGCTAAAGCTTCAAAAAGGAAGCTCCACTCGATTCTGTCAAAGGCCTTTTCGAAGTTGAGAAGCAAGAGGACTAAGTCCTGATTGCTTTCTTTAGCCCACTTTTGGGCTTATTGCGCCAGAAAGGTGTTGTCGAGGATGCTTCGGCCCTCGACGAAACCCGTTTGGCTAGGTCTGATCACGTTCGGGAGGAGGTCTTGTAGTCTCCTGGCCAATGTTTTGGCCAAGATCTTGTACAGACTCCCCAAGAGCGTGATCGATCGCCAGTTCCCTATCTTGGCGTGGTCTCCCGATTTGGGGATCAGCGTAATGAGACCTTTGTTGGTCCACTCTAATGTCTCCCCCCTTCTGAGCATTGCCGAAAATGCCTAAAGCAAGGTCGGGGAAATCTCTTCTATTAGCTCTTGAAAAAATTTCGTCGAGATGCCATCGCATCCTGGCGCTTTGTCCTTTGGCATTGCCGCGATGGCCTCCTTGATTTCCTTTAGTGTGAGCTCTTTTGTGAGCTCTTCATTTGCCACGTTGGAAACCCGGGCTGGAGTGATATCCCAGCATACCTTCTAGGCTTTCGATGTGCCGGGCGCGCTGGCCTCTGAGGTGTACAGGCGCGCGTAGAAGGATCGGACATAGTGGGCCAGGTCCTCCTAGCCCGTGATGTCTCCCCCCTCGGTTTTGAGCTCTTTGAGAGGCGTACGCTTTTTCCCGATTCGGTGAAAATCGAAGAAACATTTAGAACACGTGTCCCCATATTTGAACCAGGAGGCCGAGCTAAGCTGGTGGTTCCTTGCGACCTTTTCTTGGAGTAAGTCGGCCAGGTGGCCCTGTGCCACCATGAGGATTTCCCTGGCTGGCTCGTCTTTGGGGTCTCTTTGCAGCTGAACCTCTGCCAGCCTGATTTTTTGTTGGAGGCTTCTGATTCTGGCCCCCTTCGTCTTCTTTTTTTCCCGTGCGATTTTGATGTTGCATTGGAGCACCCTTCCTGAGGTCGCCTCCAGCCAGGCTGGCCATTCCGCATCCTGACTAGGTGTGGGCTGGGAACCTATCCACAGGTCGAGGAGGGCTGATCTGCTCTCTTCCTCTTTCAAGAGGGCTGTGTCAAAATAGGTGGCAGGTATGGGCGGGGCGGAGGTGCATCCCCAGATGGTCAACACGAGGGGCGAGTGGTCGGAGATCCTCTGGATTGAGGGGGCGGCTTCTATTCTTCCCCCCCTGGCATCCAGCTCTTGAGAGACAAGGAATTTGTCTATTCTGGAGACGGCCGACCCCCGGCCCTTTCTCCCATTGTCATACGTAAATTCCTTTTTGGACATCTTCCTGAAACTATCGAGGGTCCAAGCATCGGTGAATCCGTACTGAAGAGTCAGTTGATGCCAGGCGGTTGATTCTCTCCTGTGCATTCCGCTTTGCCCGGTCGTGCCTCTGGTTCCCATCTCTTCGAAATGGTTGAAGTCCCCTCCAATTATGGTGTGGTTGGCTGTGAAGTTAGCCTCGCTAATCCTTCTCCACAAGGGGGCCCTGCTTCTGGACGTTTTTGAAGCATAAGTGTTAACGATAGTTAGCTCTGAATTGTCCAAGAGGTGGAGGGTTACATATTGAACCCTTCCTTCTATTAGGATTTTGTCCTCTTTGACGAGTGGGGCCGTCATTCTGTCCACTAGAATGGCGGTCCTTGCACTGGTTCGCTGAGATGATCCCATTGGGATTCCGGGGTTCCAGAATGACTTCCCTTGCTAGAAGTCGAGACCCCTTGTCGAGTTGCCAATTCCCTGTTCGTCCAGGTGATGTTCTTGTATGAGAAGAAATCTGGGGCGGATTCTGGAGGGAGGCCAGCCAAGTCCTGATGAGTTTTTGCTTGTTTGAGTCCTTCCCTAATCCCCTCACATTGAGGGAGACGATTGTTATAGGTCATTCAGACATGATCTAAGTGCGTTTGGGCGATCGATTGGCCAATTGCTCCCATGTGTTCGTAACGAGCGATCTCTTGGTCTCCTTGACCAGTGTCCTCCCGGGACTGTGAGGCCTGGAAGAGGTCTGATGAGTTTGAAGGAACGAGGGTCGAAAGGTCGAGCTTTACATACCTCTTCTTTTTTCTGGCCGCTTGTGGAGATGCCAGCAAACTTGCTAACGTGCTTTTGCACGTTTGGCGGTCCGTGCTTGCGGGGCCCGTCTTCAGTAATAGGCCGTGTGCCGGGCCCGCGAAGACCACGTCGTTATTCATGCTCGTTATTCCTCCAGTGGAGGTTCTTTCTTTTTTGAGCGTTGATGCCGCTGAGGCCCGTGTTGATGTGAGCTAGGATCGTGCATTCCCAACCTCCCCTGGCCTAGTCTTCTTGCCAGCTCCATTCGAGTGCGAGGCGTCCCTTGAGGCTTAGACTAAATCTGAGGATCTTTTTTTCAAGCTCCGACTTGACGCTTCTGGTTAGATCTTCAAGGGCCGACACCGGGGTCCATTCCTCTTGGGATGCACTCATGCATCTCATGTGGAGTGGAAGGTTTGGCAAGTCGTTGCTCCTGACATTGACTAGAATCTCCTTCTAGTTGTCTCTTTCCCTAGACAAAACTGGCCAGATTTTTGCTCTAGCAAATTCTTCTCCTGAGGGTACAAAGATACCCAAAGAGGTAAAGAAAGAGTTGTGTACCTCTGAGAGGGTTCTCTTTCTTCTGCTTCCGGATGCGCAATCTTGCGTTGGGGTGTGGGTTGGAGAGGGGGGCAGAGCTTTCCCAGGCGAGACAAATCTGGGAGCTTGCTTTCTGCTCGCTTGAAAAACCCATCACTCGGCCGTTTCCTCCTGAGTAAGCTTGAGGTCTTCCTCCTCTGAATTGGTCGTTTCCAATGCCGCGAACGAATTTGCGTTAAAGGCCGAAAGATATGTCTGATGAGGAGGTTCCGACCTGTAGCCAAAATTTGGTTACTCCAAGAGGGTTCTCAGGGCGAGTTTTGGCCGTTGGGCTTGCCTTGCCTTGCCTGGGGCCTTGGGGGGGGGGGGGGGTTGTTGGGTCCGCCATTGCCTGGTCGGATTCCACGCTTTCGGAGGTATCCTTTTTGCTTTTTTATGCTGCTTCTGCGTTGGGTAGAGCATCGAAGGAGGTACGAATGTTAGGTTGCGCGGGATGGCCTGCTTGCTTGCTAGCTCCTGGCTACTTCTGGTTCGTCCCGGCATGCTCTTGGCTTCTCCTCGTGTTTTGCATTCGGGGTTGTTTGCCAACTTGAACATTTCTCGGATGAGGAGCTCCGGCTCCTCCTAAATCCTTTCCATTTGCTCCTTTGGAGTTTGAAGGGTTGGGTGTTGGTGCCCCCTCCCAAGGTTTATTTCTACTGTTAATGCATGCTCGGCCGTGGTGGCCGAAGCACCTGCATTTCCTACATTGATTTGGAAGCCCTGAGTACAAATTTTTTTGCGCTATGGTGACTGTGTCCTCTGTACCTTCCGCCATTGACGGAATCCTTATGTATCCTGGGAGTTTGGAGATGTTTCTGAGTTCTATCGTTACCATGGGTCCGGCGGGCCTTTTGATGTACGAGTCCGCCACCTTGATCTCTAGGACCTCCTCGAGCTTATTGGCCATCAAAGTCAGAGCTCTGGTGTTCTTGAATTCCTCGTGGAGATCGGGGAATTGCACCTTGATTGCATGCGTGAGTTGTGCTTCGGCTCCCTGAGAGCTCGCGTCAAAGTTCGGGGCGTAGCGCGAGAAGGAGAGGCTCAGTCCACTCCACTCAACCGCCATTAGGCGTCTGGTGGCCTTAGCGCCCTCTTCCTCCTCGAACAGAATCTTGAAATACCCCCTCGTGAGGAGAGTGATCGAGATAAGTGGTATCGGGAGATGTAGTTTGAGGCAATCGAGCAAGGATTTGAGCGTTGCTCTGCCCCCTAGAGTCCTTCCAATAACAGTTCTTCTTGCTTTTTTGGCCGTGTTTTCCTTCATCATCAACACTAGGTCTATCGGAAAATCCGCCTCTACTTCCAAGCTGTAATCAATTGGCGATGGCGATGGGCCTTGGGCCGCCTCCCCCTCGGGGGAGGCGGCACCTGTCCTGGTGCCTAGCTGCACGATCAAAGAGTGGGGCGAGGGGGTGATCATTGAGTTGTTTGAATTCTTTCGTTGCGAGTTTCTTGCTTTCGGAGCTTTTGCCCTGGCAGCGGAGAGGTCGTTCAACCCAACGAGTTCCGTTTGTCTGGCAGCGGCAGTCTCCGAGCCCTCCGAGCTTCTTCCGAGACCTGCAGGTGCAGAAGAAAAATCTGACTTGCAAGGAAGGGAAGAATCTCCTTTCGGAGGTACCTGATGGGTGCGCAAAACGCCCGAGCTTTCGGGTTCGTTCTCTTGGATTCTTGTCGCGACCTCCAGAGGCGCGAATGGCGTAGCCGACCGTTGAGGAGGATCTCCTTGAGGTTCACCAACGCCATCACTCTTGGCCGGGGAAGCTTGCGCCTCCTTGCCTTGCAGCTGGAGCCTCGAAAGATCCTGGGAAGCAATCGAAAACGCTTGAACCGAGCTCACGATTTTTCCTTCCTTGCCGATCGCATCCCTAGAGGAGGGGGAGATGAGCTTGGAAGGAACTTCGCGATACTCTAGCGATGTAAAAACAAAAGAGCTGTTGGCAGTCGGTGAGCTTTTTCTGTCCGTTGGAGAGGAAGCGGAAGCACCACGCCCCGCCTTCCTGATCCTCCTAGAGACCAGAACGAACTCATCGAGCTTCGAGTTCTGATGATCTGCAGCATCAGGGCATAGATCCATCATTAGAAGGAGAAAGCGCTCAAGAATTAGCTAAAAAAAAATAGCATTCGGACAAAGGAAACATGCTCCTCTCTGATACGTGTCCAGAGAACCGGGAGTGCAACGCAACGACCAACGAGCCGTGCAGAGAGCTGCAGAATATACTATATGGGGGAAGGTGGTGGCTTCCCCCGAGTCCGGGCCATGGTGAGTCTTGTGTGTCAAAGTGCATGTGGCTTGTCCCAACACCCAAGGGTGTTCCCGAATGCTAACTAACCTTTGGTGGTTAGTTTTTGGATGCAGATTCAAGCTTCATAATCTAGTCCCTCTTCCTAGTCTAATCCCAGGACTTCTAGCACGCCCCTCTACCCCCTTTTAGTGCTGAAAGTCGGGAACGGCCCCTAAGTCCCAACTTTTCGCAACTCTACATAGTTGGACCTTCAAGTGGGTTCAACAAGGGACTTAGGAACACGTTAGTAGCTAAATTTTTTAAAGGATGTTTAAAAGAACTGCTTTCATGTTTTTTATTTCCAAATCTAGCAAGATCATCTTATGGTTGATCCCCATTTCATTTGCATCACAAAATTGGAAAAAAATTGATTCCATGTGCAATTTTTGTTCCCCCAATTTTTTGGGAGGGCACCTTTGGGTTTAAGTTGTTGGGAATATAAATGTATCGAGGTTGTCATATGTTAACACATCTAGAAGCCTACAACCATGATGTTTACAACAACACATACCTTTTGTTTAACACACATATATAATATCATTCAACTTCATGTTGAAGGAATCCAAGTTCAAAAAATAAGCAAAAAATACTTACATACAATTTCACAAAACAAAACAAACTTGATAATTTTCAATTCAACAAAACAAACACAATATTCTTCAAAGTTTTGGAGTTTCAAAAACTAAGAACAAGACTTCAAAGCACAAAAACAAGGCATTATCCTCAATCAATAAAAATCTCAAACCTTTTTCACACTAGGATTATGTTACTTGCCTACATATATCATGTTAGGTTACATTCACACTAACCTTGACAAGGTAAAAGCGCCCAAAATGATTGTAACAAAAAAAATCACTAATAGGTTTTATTTTATCTTGCACTTATTTTTTCAAAAAAAAAGAGGTTTTACAACCTACTTGACCAAATGAAATTGTAAACTTTGGACTTTTGTAAAATTAATTATGATTAAAAATATTTTAAATTAACTTAATTTTGATACTAACCTACAATGAAATATATATTTTAACACCATAAGTCCATGTTGTCAATATTTTAATATGGATGAAAATGTCATTAAAAAACCACAACACATAAACCAAAAATATAAAACAAACATTTGTTAAATTCACTTGACAAGTTAAAAGTAATTTTGAGACAAATAAGTTAAAATGACAATGTAGTATACATCTAACAATACCCCTTATTACATCTACATGCATAGGATCCACAACCTTGAAGCGAGTGAACTATTTGTATGAATCAATGCAATTCATGTTTAACATGTCCCTTATGCGACCTTTTATCATTTGAAATTTTGGAAATTGATAAAATCATCCGTGAAATCATATTGGCACACACCATATGGTAGATGCATAAAATACATGTTGTACCAATTATCTTATTGACCTTATTAGAACAATATTAAGTTGTGATTTATCAATTCCATTATTGACCTAGTTATTACAAAAAGTTGTGCTTTAAGTGACAACGATATGTCATAGTTTAGTTGATTCCATTCTCCCACATATAGGTAGCCAATGGTGATAAAAGGTCATTATAGACCTTGATTTTGGGGACAATGGGGGGTTTTGAGTGCTTTTAGCTTAGTCTTGTTTAGCCATTTAGTCCAATGTGGATGAATTTTTTTGACCATATAGTTCTTTTATTAAATCTAACATTTTTAATCTTGGAGAAAATCAACATGTAGTGTCAAAAACATAGTCATGAAATAGTTATGAAATCAAATGTACAAAGGTTTAGGTATTTAAGGGTGAATGGAGTTAGTTGTTAAACTCATGTGTGGCAGCACATGTGGGAGGAATCAATGTTGTGCATGTACATGGTTTAAGATATATTAATGAAGAAAGTGTAAATGTATAGTTTTGTCTTAAGCCATTTCATGTCACATAAAATAGGTTATGTGCAATTGTAAAACACATTGCATTTTGTGTTCATTTTTCCCACGAAGATCTAAGATTAATGACTAAATGGGGTTATTCCACCTCCACTACCATTGAACATTATGGTTTATTAAAAAAATGAAGGTATTGTACTCCCCACTATCATTGTGCTTGTGATTTCCAAAACAATGAAGGTATTGCTATGCAAAATCATGACAAAAGCATGTGCAAAATGACATGGGCTTGGAATTCACTTAAAACATGTCACTAATGAAGCTTGTAAATTGTTAAGAATTGCAAGATGCTTATGATGCCACCACTTGGATTTGCAAAACAATATAAATGAAGAGAAACAACATGGGGGAAATTCATCTTAAACCATGTAGATTGTTATGTAAGACCACAACAAAATGGAGTTGCAAAACAACCACAAGCAATGGGAGCACAAAATGACAAACGGGGGATATAGTTCACTTGAAACATGTCATTTTTGGAGTTCACAACAACATTAGGAGTTGCAAGACAACCACAACGCCATTAATTACAATTGTAAAAAACCCAACAATAGGAAAAAATGGGGGGAGCTTGTAACAACTTATTATACAAAACCACAATGAAAGGGACTTTGGAAAACATTGTTCTTTCATAGTTAACCCCCTTTCCTACCTACCTTTTATATCCTCTTGCTAGCCATTCCCCCTTTTTTTCCTTTTTGTTGGTTGAATTAGTTCATTGACATCATCTTAAATCACATGGAAACATTTTTTTTTAAAAACTACAATATTCATACGTACAAGGTATTGTGTTCATTCATTCTCCCACCAAAAAAAAAAGTTATCATTTGGGAAAAAATATTTAATGTATACTTAATTTATTTCCAAATGTAACCCCCAAAAAGGGCAATTAATTATTCATAATAACTTTTGATCATCAACCATTTAAATCCAACATCATGTCATTGAGCCCTTTCTTCTTAAAACCAATATTAAAATACACTCACATTAAGTTTTGCCTAGGCTTGGCCATGGTTAGCTTAGGTTAAATTTAGGTTTTGCCTAAGTTTAGCCTCTAGGTTTAGTTTAAGTTTAACCTACAAACTAAACTTAAAGGTTTAACCTTTATGTTTAGCTTAAATTTAGCCTAGGTCTAATTTTAAATTGAGCCTAAATGTAGCCTTTAGGTTTTGTTTAAGTTTCATTTAAAAATTTAACCTTTATGTTTAACTTTTAAAGTTAGCTTATAGGGTTAGCTTATATTCAATTTTTAAGTTTAATTTAAGTTTAACCTATAAATTTAGCCTCTAAGTTTAACCTAGGTTTAACCTTTAAGTTTAATTTGCGTTTAAGATAGGTTTAACTTAAGTAACCTTCACTTATGTTAGGTTAACCTACAATAACATGGGGAGGCTTAAGTTAGCCTAAATTAGACTTAATGGGTGGCTTAGGTTTAAATATGTTGTTTTTTATAACTTTATGTTGATTAATTATGTTACGAATGAAGAGCTATGTGCAATGGTTAATTGAAGACTTGACCTTTCAAAGTGGAGGTGACGGTTCAAGTCTTCACATTTGTAATCTATGATTATATAAGCTTTATACCTAGTTTACTTTAGGTTTGTTTTTAGTTTCAGTGCCTTAAGTTAGGCTCATAATTTAAGTCATTTAACCTAAAATTCCGAGCCTAGGTGGCCTAACCTAAACTTATTCAACATTGGTTGCTACATGGGTACAAGTAATATATTTTGTACATACTTGTTGCCTTGTTTTCTACTAGAAAACATGGAAAAAAAATAAATCAAACTTCTAACCTTTTTTTAGCATTTCAAAACAAATGAAACTTTTTTTTTTTTTTCATGGACATGTCTAGCCTCCCTCTAGCTTTTAAAAGCAATTTGTGTCATATGATTTGGACTTGAAAAAGTACCCCAAAGGCATCCCCTATTTTTTTAGGGGTTGGGGATGATTTTAATTATGAAAAAAAAATCGATTAACCAAAAATATTATATTAGAAGGTTCACCACATCAATATTGAAGTGTTTGAAAAAAAACCAAATACTTGCAAAAACATTTCACCTACTTTCAAGTATTTGAACTTTATTTTTCAAACTACCACAAATTTTAAGTCCAATTCAAGTACTTGCAAGTAGCTTTAAAAAACATGATTATAATAATTTAGCTTTTGAAATCCATGCAAACAAGAGTTAATAAATAATGTACCCAAAAATATATATATAATCTTCATAAAATCATCTACTTGTTAGTCCTTTTCTTTAGGGACCCTAGTATTTTGTTGTTTACACTACTTTTTGTGTATACTTTACCATGCTTTCACCCACATGGCATCCCAAGATTGGTACAAAAAATTTCATTTTTTAGTTCTAAGCTATTGTGTGGCAACCCAAAAGTTATCAATATTCTTTAAATTTTGGAATCTAGGTTGCCACATGGCAACTTATAAATGGATAACATTTTTTTGAATTTTTTTTTGCTACATTGTGGCAAAATAAATTAATTTATATTTTAAAAATCATATCTTAATTGTTGGATGCATCTTCAATTACTATTATTTGATTGAATATTATAAAATTTGATGACCATAATAGTGGGATCTTTCAAAATCATGATCATCCATCCATGACTATAATAATGAAAATGATATGGAGTGGCATATGCAATTATAATCATGGTTGTGGTTAGATGGCATAAGTGACAAATTTGAATCGACATTTAATCGCTATGCTATAATAAAATGTGTCCCTATACACTAAGTGATTTCATTGGATTATGAGTAAATTCAATGGTTATAGTGAATGGGATCTAGTGGGGAAACAATGAATTCATTGGTCTAGTGAACGGGGACTAGTGAACTGCACCCACATTTTGTAGTAGTGTTAAGACATGTACAACTAAAGTTGTTTCATGGATGGAATCATAGGTGCCACCTTTTGGCATAGTGTTATGGATTGCAATGTTTTGGGCCAATTTCACAACAATGTAAACCCAACAAGAATATGAAATTTGTATTACACAAATAATTCCATTTTTGATGCATCACAAAATAATGATGTAAAAGCACATTTAGTTCATGTGGATAATAGGTAAGTCTCCCACTACTTATAAATATGTGTAAAAGAATAGCCATTGTTCTTCCATCTTGAAATAGACAAATTAGGTTATATATATTTTCACAATCTTTGTATAGTTCCATTATCTATCATTCTCAAGACCCAACTTATTATGATTCCAAAGTTGTTTGGTCTCTATTGAATGTTACATATGCACACAATATGTTGACACTAGAAATGAAAGCCTTTATATTTTTTGAAGGCCTCTTTTGGCCTTAATCACAATTAGGGTACCCCATCAAAAACTAGGACATACACAAGTCTATGAAGAAATGTGCATGGTCCTTTCATTTTTGAACTTGACATATGGATCAAACCTATTGGTGTTTTTAGGGGGTAGTAGTTTGCATTCAAATTTGTTGGAACTTAAAAAAAGAACATGTGCAAGCAAACAACCCAAGAATTATTCTCGTTAACTTACTTACTCAAATCTTGTTAATAATCTTGATTCTTGGATTTATTTTCATCTTTTCTGAATCAAATACACCCACACAAGAGAATATGCTTGTTTAATTTACTTCTAAGATAGGGTGCACATTTTTTGAGCATTTGTGGTAGCTAGGCATTGCATTTGTAAATTTTTGGCATACCAACTAAGAGTTATGCTAAAGGTTTAACATTTGGCTACCTTGTTGTCTTATACTTGAATAATGTATAAGGTGGAGATTCCATGGGACTTTAGAACAAGGGTTGGTTTGTGACATATCAAGGATTTTTAGATGTGTGGGTTGATGTCAAAAAACTCTAAAATGGAGATGTTTCAATTGAAAACATCAACTGGGTGAAAGCACACCAAGCCCCCCCAAAATTGTAATCATGTATAATTTTTCTACAATTAAATCTTTTGGTAATGTATGGACATCACATCTTGGATTATTTTTGTTTAATTTAAGTATATTTTATTAGCTTTAGATTTCATCTGATCAACTATTTTGAAAAATTCAACAAACATTGAAAAATTTCAACGTATGGAATATATTCATAACAAAATAATACCCATCACAAAGTTTGAAAATTTGAATATGTACTTCAAAACTAAGGTTGTGCATGAAATTTTTGGGTGAAATTTTGTATGGTGTATGATATTGATATACATCAATTAAATCTAGGACAATTTTAAAATTTAAAGTTTTTGGATGAAATTTTATTCAAAAAATGTGTTCTTTTGCATTTGTTTAGTATTGAATGCATAGTAGTATATTATTTTTAGGAAAAAACTACTACCATATCAAAGAGGAAGAAATTTTATGGATAGGCATTGCATTGTATTTTCAATTTTCCTTTGTTTGGTGATGTTTCATGAATCATAAACATGAGGCCTATGGCCGCTAAAAAATTGTAAATTATATACTCTATGTACATTGATTTTATCCAATCCTCTTCATCTAACCATTGGATCAAAATTAATTTTGACTCTAAATGAACTTTGAGTTCAAAATTATTGTTATGCAAATTTTTAAATTTTTTACTTGTGTTTAGGATAACCAAAGGATGCCTTCAAAATTTTAGCTTACTATATACTATAATATTTGTTATACATTATCTTTTTTGAACAAAAGTGGCTCACCCTTAGTGTGTTTTCACCCAATTGGTATTTTGGACTTTGATAAGGGAACAGTGGTTGGAAGTATGATTAGTGGTCACCTCTTGAAAAACAAAAAATAATAATATTGTTCTACAAACAAGTTATTGAAAAGCCAAAAGTGTGCAACAACCAATTGAACTTAGGTTTTGCATGAATGATTATTGTTGAAAACTATTAAAAACAAAGGATTAAAAGTTAATTGGGCTTCATATGATGCATATTGCTACAACTATTGTTGTCAATTAAAAGTTGTAAAGGAAGGAGGAGGAGATCAAAGGAAGGCAACTTGCTTTGGGTAGCATATAGCCAATAGTCCCACCTAATGCTTTAGCCACCAAGACCATCAATTGTGACCAATGTGGAAGGTAATTTAACATGTGTTACACAACCTTCATCCTTGCCAAATGTTCATTTGTTGAATGTCACATGTTTAAGCCTTCTAGTAATGATTAATGAAGGTTTTTCTTCTACCACAATGACTTTGCAAGCAATGCCAAAAATAATGTGTTAGTTTTTAAATCAGTAATGCTCCACATGTGGTAATTGCAAACAAACTTGGATAGTATTAAAGGTTGTATAAAATCTTTTTAAAGTTTTGTATGCAACTTCAAAGGAAAATTGCAATTGGATATCATAAAAAAACTCTAATCTAACCTTGCTACAAAAGTACCATGAAATATGGGAAATGATCAAATAGATCTAAAAAATTCTACAACAAAGTTCATGATCAAAACAAGATTATAAATATTGACAAAACTTTAGCAGTTTTAATTTTTGTCATCAAGTGCTTCCACACTAATAAGAGCCACACTTGACTACTTAGGTGATTACTTATCTAAAAATATTCTTAGAATATTTTGAACATTTCATTTAAAAGTGTACAAAATCAAGTTTGATTAAAAAAAATGTTGCAATATAATATCAATTAGCCCCCTCAAAATATGTCATGTTTAAAAAATCTACCTATACATAGAAGTTTTTACAATGTTTTAAAAAACATTGGTTATAATGTTTAATGAATTTTTTTTGAGTATTATATCATCATTAAATTAATTCCAAATCATACCACATGCTTTTCTAATATATTAAAAACATTGTCATGTAAGCTGCTTAAAGGCTTGCAACATTATAACAAAATTTAAGATCAACCTCCTCTTCCTAAAGGTTGCACAATATGCTTACAATAATCAAATATAATTTCTCTCGAGGTATATTATGTTCCTTTTACCATTATTTCATTAAGCATTATGAATAAATATGAAATGTCACATTAGCTTTTAATTGTTGGTGCATGAACTGTAACTTGTATATAATGCTAGTGCATTAACAACTTATAATTTGCATTCACGATTTCAAAATTGTGGCCATGGTGACTTCTACTTCCATTATGTGGATGGGTTTGAATGTCAAAAATGTTCCAACACCATTAGTGGGTGGCATTGCATCCTTTCAATTATTCAATTCAGGCCAAATCCTTTTGTTCATGTTTCAACAAACAAATTTGAAAAAAACAAATAGGCGAACATCACTACACCAAAAATGGTATTCATGACTTGATCATTTTATTATTAATGCTTGAACCTAGTCATGTGACATGTAAAATGACTTGTAATAATTATTATGATTACATGACTATAGTCATTTCCTCCATTGGTCATATTTACAACTTGAGATGCAATTAATGACAATAAATATTTCCAAACGAATGAGTTGTAAGTTATTTTTCATTCATTAGCCCATCATTTATCACATTAGTTACAAATGTAACTAAATATGGTCCAAATGAGAGTTAATGAGCCAATGTGTTTACTTGGGATTGGCATAGGCCCTTCATGACAAACCTTGTGATCAGGTAGCAATTTTCCAAGTGTCATCTTTTATTAAAGAATCCATGCAAATCCATGAACTTCCTCGATTGGATTCTTTGCACAAAGAGTGGAATAAAGGAGGATAATAGGCAATGTGCAGTAGGGAGGGGAAAAAAAAAGAAAAAAATGGTTATTAGGGTTTGAAATCTTAAGATTTCAAAAAGTATTAAATAGAATTGGTCATATTTCAATATTAGGTATCCAGGAAAATGGAAAGATGCTTAACTTTTTTCATTTTCATATCTTACGCAAAGGGTAACTCCCTTGGAGCGGTAGGATCCTACTCTCGCTCCGATGGTGTTGCCTTACATAAGGCCAATGGATGAAGTACACACAAATTGCTCAATGAAGCAACAATGAATTCATGGAATGCTCTATAAGCAACCAAAACTCCTTGGAAATTTGGCTTTATAAATCCTGCACCTCCTAGTGTTACAAAAGCAGCCAAAGGCTTTTCGTGTAGCCAAATTTGACTATATATTTTTATGGTCCATCACCTTTTTTGGCTACATCCAAAAATGCCCCAAAAAATCCTGGAATCTCTTACATGAGTCATGAATGATGAAAAAATCATTTGGTGGAATAATCAGTCCTCAATTTAGAAAAATGACCGAGGATTGCTGAGATTGCTATCAAGGATGCAAAGCATATTTTTAGGGTACTTGCAAGCAAATCTGAGTCAATCTCTCAAGTTGCCAGTCACCCAGTTCATGGGGTTTAAACCCATGCCAAAGATTTGTGTGTTTCCGAGCATTGGGTATATAACACACATGGTCTACAAGAGGGAGAATCTCTAGAAATATCACATTGTGGCTCCAAAGGAAAACACATGAATAAATAATAAGGGTTTCACGTCCTTAGATGGTGACATGATAATCCAATGCAGAAGGTCTTTTGAAGTCCATGAGAGTTTTGCAAAAACTATTGGGAGACACAATTGAGTTCCACTACAATCGAGGTCCGCACTTTTGCTACATGAAGAAAACACACCCAAACATGTAATTGGGAATGAAAATTTTACAAAGCGAAATAACTAGGACCCAAACTAGTTTTTCCACCAATTTCGGTGGTAAACTGAGTTTCATCCTGTCTTTCCTTTTTCATGAGCACCTCCACTGTTGCTACACATATTTTCACTACTCCTACCAACTACAATTACTCTCGAACCTTGTGCATTTAATGCTGAATTTCATCATTTCATACTGAGATTTAATAAATTCCCTTCTTTCAAAAGTTGGATCTAATATTTTTATGTGACACTATGGTATTATTGTAAACCATTTTTTGGTTCAGCCCTTAAGGGTAGAAAGATTAGAGACATTGGGATGCAATCTAAGGGTCATACAAAGTCCCACGACTATCTAGGGCAAAAGTAAAAAATCCATTTCAGCTTCACCATGCTAACTAGTAAACCCCTAACCACAATGTGTTTTTAATATGTTGAATATTATCATCCTTATGGATGATGTCAATTAAAGGGCAGAGCCATTATGGGCTTGTTCATATTTAGTCAATTCAACTTAAAGACTCTGGGGAAGTTGGAAATTGTCAGAACCAATTGATTGATTTGATGCATAATAATCAATTTCATCTGACTCACAACTTTTGGTCAGACCCTATAACTGGATTACATGCAGTTTTGGGGAATAGTTAGGGTATTGATAATTGTAAGCTAGGTCCTAAATTCTGATGTTAAACTGATTTTCAATTAAACCCTAAACCCTAAACCCTAAACCCCACTCCCCTAACCCATGACTAGTATCAATGATTGTATTTACATGCTTATGACCACCCCCTTGTGCACTATGGTTGGCGGGAGTACATGTGACAATAGACTCTACCAAAAAACATTATATGTACCTAATCAGCAAAACCCATGAAGGTAAACCTATCTAAAGCCCAAGCCCAAAAATCTCCAGCCCAACTTAACCCATGCTGACTTCTTGGGCCAACTTGAGCTTGTAATTAAAAGTCTTTTCTTGGCCCAAGGACTTGCAAGCTAAGGATATTGTCCAAGAAGCGGACCCCTAATTGTATGAAAAATAGAATGCATCAACAATGAAAATATGCATAATTTAATAATATAACTCTTGGGCCGAGCCAAAGAAATTGCTTACTCATCATATGAGCATTTATTTTTCATGAACATCAAAATAATGCCATCATGGCAAACACATCGTCTTCGGTTTTTGGGATTGTGCCCAAGTTTAAAACCAATGGGCAATTTAGCAAATTGGGATTCTCCAGAGTTTGGCCAGTTCTTGGGCCCTAGTGTGAAGTGAGCCTAAATTAGTGCTAGCTTGTTGATCCTAAGCCTATATTACACCTTGGGGTGGAGGTGAATGCCAAGCTCAAATTAAGCTATCTTATTGACAAAACTCTTTTAAATAGTTGTGAGACCTTTCCACTACAAATCAAGGTGAAAATAAATTGACATCGCCTTCTCTAGTTCTCGTCTTATGCTTTTATTCTTGGTGAATTTTAGTCAAATGCCTAACTTACAAGCGCTAGGCAAATGTAAAACTAAGACCAAAAAAAAGGATTTCTTAAATGGGTTCATTTCAATGTTGGGTAGTTTTTTTTAATTTTAAATAATTAACTATTTTGATTCTTTAAAAATTTCACAATCAAAGAACTATTAGTTTTGGTTTTGGGGGGGGGAGAAAATCAAAATCAAAGAACCATATGTTCTGGTTATTTCAGTAACATTAACCAAACTATAGTTTTCATGACTGGTTATTAAGAATATTTTCAAAACCACAAGGGGAAGTGTTACATTTTTACAAGAAGGGCATCAGTTTAACATAAGGTACTTGTTTATTACTTTGGAGGTAAAGAATTATAAACATTTAGGGAAAAAAAAAAGGTGCCTACAAAAAATCTTGATAATATTTATAAAAGAAACAAGGCATTTGAAAATCATTTGATTTTCATTAACTCATAAATGATCAAACACATAATGAAAATAGTTGCCTCCCAACTTTAATCATGATAAAC
>Ga0116227_10000827_pt1 | contig 64521 bp, 50 predicted proteins | sample S1TSphgellanicum_FD_89693 | JGI IMG/M metagenome (GOLD analysis project Ga0116227, IMG submission 89693) | Host-associated microbial communities from peat moss isolated from Minnesota, USA - S1T2_Fb - Sphagnum magellanicum MG | ecosystem: Host-associated > Plants > Peat moss > Unclassified...
AACCATATTCAACATTAACATTATCAAATTATTAATTATCCATGTTGCAATAGACTTTAGTGGGAATCATATTAAAAATTATGGATGAGTTTTAAGAAAATAATGGGCTCATAATGGACTTTTGAAATAATGACATTATGTTTATCATGTGAAAAAAATGAAAAACACGGATTCCAAAAGTATTTCATAGTAGTGTCAAAATAAAAAATAAAACATAGATGAGATCAAATGAAGATTTTAGGAACAAAATGTATTGAAACTTTCCTAGTACAAAAAAATTTCATTTTTTTAAATTTAATTTTTTGTGATTTTCATCATTTTTTATCATTGAAATTTTTGTAGTTCACATTGAAATTTCGAAATTTTCACATGGAGTTTTTGACCAATCACATGTCTAGGGATATCTACAAGGTGGCTTGACAATATTTGTGACCAAAACATTATAAGAAAATTGTGTCCGATGCAACTAAAAAAATGTTCGATAGAATTAGATTACAACTAGATAGACAAGTTCCAATAGACATGATTTTCTCATAATAAAAGCATAGGAAATAATTATAAGATTTTATAGTTTGATAATTATTTTTATTTTAGGAATTTCAATCAATGTTAAACTATATTCTGGATTTTCAACTTGGCTAGTTTTGAGCCACCTAATTATATTTTCATACAATGATTGGTGGTGAAAGTGAATTGTGCATTAATGGGTTCAAAGGTTCACTATTTTATAATTATTTTTGCTTGATTATTAGTTATTTGAAAATTAAGGTGTTCAAAGCTTCACCTTTGATGTCACATAATTGAGAAAATAATCAAATTTTAAATCTTGTGAGTTTTACATTCAACATGTTTTATGACATAATCAACATGTGAATTTTTCGAATCTTAGGGTTTTGTTAGTGCTTCCATTTCCATTAAAAACCAATTGAGTTTTTAGTATTGGAGAGAAATGGGGAATGGACATTTAGGTAATTAGTGTGGAAATTGAATGCAACTTGTCATGTGTTTGAAAGGGTGACAAAAAACTAAAAAAATGGCAACCCTTCCTTTTATTGCCACATGATGTCATTATAAAGGATATTCTCATTTGAAAAAACTCAAATCATTTGGAAATCTTCAAATCTCCTATTTATACCTTGGTTGGTGATTGCCCCTAAGGTCTAAACCATGAAGTTTAAATATTGCATATCACCTATAAGAGTCAACTTCACATCGAGTTAATTTTTTTCAAAGTGGCAAAATATCACCCAAAAACATTGAAAAAAAAGGTGGTTTCTTTTCATTTGAAAAATGTGAGGTTGTGTTTCTTCCATTTTGTCACATAATTTAACTTAGGTGCCAATAAGCGCTTAGTTGTCACAACTTCGTCATTTTAATTTTCACAGGTTCAATGTTTAGTTTATGGCCTTTGCCCAACGACACAATTCAATGTCCCTTTGTTCTATAGCATCATAAATTGCTTTTCTTGCAACTCACATTAATGTAGCCAAGCTCTCTTGCTTTCTAGGATTCCAAAATTGATTTTGTCACCACTTTGCTAGTTGGTTGATGTAATAATGCCATGTAGTGTGTTACATTTTTGTATTTTGAATTGTTGATGTTTAAGGTGTCTTGAGTTTTGAGCTTATAGTTGTTTGGTAGGGTTGAATAAAAATAATTTGTTTAGGGCACCAATTATCATTGGTAATGTGTAAAGCTAAATGGTCTTGAATTTATGAGTACTTTTGTGAGTGGGTCCACACAACTTAATAGCCTCAAATCTTATTACAATTATTGATGGAGAAAAGAGTGGTTGCAACATGGAGATGGAAAATTCTATGACATCAAAGCTTGTTCTTCCAAAATGTTTAAGAATGCAAGTAGGTTGGTACCTCCCCCTTCCCTTGTATCCTTGTTCTTAATAATCTAAATTTAAGGTTTCCAATCTAAATAAAGTGGGAGATGAGGGTCTTAAGTTATTGGAGAATTTGAAGTTAAAGGTTGCATCTTTTTTTTGGTGTTCATTTTGGTGTTTGGAAAAATGTATGCTAAATCAACCCTTGCTAGATATTTAGTTGTGTGTCTAATAATAGATAATTTCAATAAAACACCCTCCTTTGTCCAAAGGTCTAAGTTCAATTGTTGGTTTTAGTTGAAGTGTGTACATGATGGACATTGCATCATGTAACCACAAAGAATGTTCAAACCTAACAATGAAGTTGATCAACCCAAGTGATATGTGTAGCTTTTCTTGCTAAAATATGTCATTTGAGACTCCATTGATCATTTTGTCAAACAATGGAAGTCTAAGAATTGTAATTAACCTTTGGAAAGAGGAAACCATTTTGATTAGCAATGATCTAGTTTTGATTAAAAATTCACAAATCAAAGGCAACACTATTGATGCAGAGGGTGCTACTTCTAAGAAGACAAAAATGACTCAAGTAATGTCCAAAAAAATCCAAGAAACTTGGGTTGCCCAATTCTCATCGTTAGAAATGGTCATAGGAGAGGATGAATTTTTATAATATGTGAAGTGCAAAAGGACAAACTCTAGCACCCAAATGGGATAATTAAAGAAGCATAATGGAGAGCAATATGGTAGTAAAACCATGGTGGGTGGAATAAAAAAAGGCCAATGGTTTACAACCATTAATTGTAAATTGGTGATGAATGAGTGCATCTTCAAATCAAAGTATGTGCGCATTATAACATAATTACTAACTCACAAACAAGGTGAAAGAGCCATGAAATGAAAACAATTTGCAACAATGTTCCATTTGTTGGCACAAGGTCACCCTATGTTGGAATTTGAGGCATTGAAACCTCTTTTCACATTATGTGATGTTCCCAAGATGGGGAGGTGCCATTGGTTTTATGGGGTAGGATGGAATATTGTTGAATGCATCTACAAGTAAATAGAGTTGAAAGTAAAAGATGACATTCAAAATGTTGTTATATGTCTATTTGTCACATGTGATGAAGTAATTACAACAATTCACACACAAAGTTGGATAAATACTCATGGTTATTTGGTCTAGAGTACCCATTCTCATCTAGATTTGTAACATGCCACCAAAGGTTCAAATGCAAACAATTGCACCAAGGTCATAATGGAAGTAATTCAATTCAAAAAAGGCTTGGAGGAATATGATGTTGCCACAAAATTGATGGCATTTGGTCCCTCTTCCCTTCATTCCCTTCATTTTAAAATGAAGTTAGTGTATTTCATTGTGTTTGGAATGGGATAATGAAGCAACTACAAACACAATCGTCTACAAGGCTCAAGAAAAAATCCATTGCATGGTAAGAATTTCTTTTGGGTCATCATGTTATGTTAATAAACACAAGAACTATTGTGGTCCATAAATTAGTCATACAACACCATAGAGCCTATCCAATTAATCTCAAAAATAACATATGAGTATATGATATACATAACATATGAGTATAGTCCATATGTGTTTGAACAACCCAAATGAAAAATATGGTCTATAAATTTCCAATTTTGGGCTCCAACAATGCACAATTTATGTTCTTTTGATTTAGATATGCCATCATTTATTCTACAAGTGGTTGCATTTCCAAATTATGTCTATTGGGGTCAAAACACACTCAAAGGAGCCACAAGCATTACTTTATATTATGATTGCATGTTCTTTTTCCCCAAAATGATTTTTTTCATCTGAATGATTTTTTGAATGATTTTTTTTCAACTTGTTATGAAAAGTGATTAAAATTTCCCTAATAAATTTTTTTTCTTAATAATTCTTGAATAAATATGAATTTTTAGAATTGTAAGGATTCTTTGCAAATTTCTGTTTCTTTTTGAAAAATGATGATAATTTCAAATCATATTAAAAAATGGCCATTTAAAAAAATTCAATTTAATGTATCATAAACTTCAACTTTGTTCAATACATCATGTACATGTGTACCCATTTACATGTGGTAGATTTTTTTTGAAGTTTCAAAAAAAATTAATTTTTAAATGTACATACTTTGAATTTTTAAAGTTTTTAAATTTCGCACTTTTGAAATTTTGAATGTGTTTGATCGGTAATTACCATTTCATATTTTTTACCATCAACTTAATTTTATTACATGAATCCTTTGAAACTCCTTTGTAAAAATGTCCTTTTTTAATGACAAAATTTTTCACTTTCAAAAGTTTTTTACCAAACCAAAACCTAAAATTGGATCAAATGAATTATTAATTTGAGTTTCTTAACATTCATATGTGTTAAAAAAGAATAATGTGCCATGATTACAATGGTTTCAAATGACAATAAATAAATAAATCTTTAATTTTCTACGATAAATTCTAACATACAACACCCTTTGTGACTCCTTTGATTATGTTTTCACCCATTGGGGATGTTTGATCTTCAATGACCTAAAAATGTTGGATCATGTGTCCATTTTTTTTTCTTTGGTTTCATAGGACAAAGAAATTTAAAGCCCATATCCTATATGCTTTTTGTTTTCTGCAATACACACTTCCATTTTTGCAACAACATGGTCATAAGCATGAAACCCCTCCATATTCCTAGTCTTTTTTTTTCTTATCATGTTGTCGTCTTTGGCTACTTTTATTTTCATCTTGGACGTAGTAGTTGCACAATATTCATCATCCCTAAAGCTAATCAATTTATAATTTATTTTTTCATACTTACTCCACTTAGCCCGCATCTATTGACAATGTTTTTAGGATTTCATATTTAGGATGGCCATGCATGCTTGATATCATAATAGTAAAGCTACATCTTGAAATGCAATTGGGGGACAAGGTGATGAATTTATAAAATCCTTGGAGAATGTAGCTTCCACATTTAAAACTTTTGTATGTTTGTCAATTAAATGTCCTTGTTGTTGAATGTAAATAGTATCTACTTTCTTGAGGTGGGGAAGATGATAGGCCATAATCCTTATTAAAAAAAGAATGCAAAGCTTTTTGCTCATTCAATAGACATTGATGGTCTATGTGTTTTACAAAGTTCAATGTTAGATTTTACTAATTTGGATACATTTTATTTCATAAAATTTGGTCATTTGAAATGAAGCATGCAATGATTATTCATGGTTCACTTTAATAATTGCAAAATGGTGAAATTTGTGCCCAAGGAAACCATTTACAAAAAATCTTCGACCTCTTTTTGATCCTCTAGCCTCTTTTGGTCTTTTGGTTGAAGTTTCATGGAGTGAAATTTGGAGATGATGGACTTTTAATCAGGGTTAGTTGGGGGTTATAGAAGGTTCCCCCTTTTCCACTTTAAAAAATATTTCATGAATTTTGGTTGAAGAATAAGAAAGTGGCCTATGCAAGAGGTTTTTTTGGTTCTTGACAACTTTTGACATGGTTGAGTAGTTGGATTGTGATTTGAAGCTTCTTCAATGGTCAAGCTCCATCCAAGATACATGTCTTTTAATGCTTTCAAAAATTGCATTTTAAAGTAAACTTGCAATGTGGAAGCATTTTTGCCCATTTTGATGTTTGTAAGGTTTTAAAATTGGACTTTGGTTTGGAATTGGATTGTCGTTGGTTTTGTTTCCTTTTGGCATGTTATTGGATTTTTAAATTAGAATGTGCAAGGGAACCAAAAATTTCTACACCAAAACAACTTGAATATTTTAATTTGTAGAAACAACATTATTAGTAGAAATAATTTATGTTCAATGAGTCAAAAGTTGATTCTTATTCAGTCAACAAAATTTCCTATCAAAAGACATTCCAATTTTTAGGTCTATAGGTACATTTATCAAATTGTTGACCTTTAGTATGCAAAAGTCACTTACAAAAACTCAACATTTCCTTTACATTGTATTTGTTTGATTTTTTTTTGTGCAAGATTGTACAAACTTGGCTATACAATCTTTAAGTCATCTTCCAATTGTCTTATAAATTGAAGAAATGTTACAAAACCTATACACGTATTTCTACCACTCCCCAAAATGGCACATAGAGTTTACAAAATTGGCCAAACTAATGGATATGAAGATATGGTGTAATTTAAAAACCCAATGGATTAACATGCCTTCAATATGGTTGAGTACCAAACATTTCTTGTCAAGATGCAACAAGATGTCGATAGGTGTGAAGGAGAAGATTGCTAACACAAATTATGACCATGTAACTAATATTCAATTTTTTGATTGGGTTTCAAAAAAATTGTTATTCATGTTGAGGTTTGTTCATTCCCTAATGCAATTTGTTTAGAAAAGGAAGGTATTTGTTTATGATTGCCTAATTGTAATCAAGATATGTCAACATAAGTTACACAACTTCTATGTGGAGTCAGAGATATCTTTTGCACATGATGTGTTTTGGGATTTTGAAATTTTAATCAATAAGAAGCATGACACCATACCTTTGTAAGGGTGGCTAACCCCTTGGACTTAAATATGGATGCTATTGAATATACATCCTTTGATTGAACTGGGCACAACATGCGAATTGCCCACCATGATTTAATTATAAATGCATCTAGGTTTGTAAATTGTGATGTATTTGCAACAATTGTGGATGAAGTCAAAGCAACCAACAAAGGTATTTTATTCAACTTACTTTGCCTTTTCGCTTATCAAACTATTATTTATGAATAAACTATCTACTCATTTCCCTAATTTTTGCTGCACATCAATTCACAAGAAATTTTCACCGTTGAAAATATCCCTTATGATGTTGCTTATGGGTGCATTCACAATTGATATACCACAACAAGTATCGTGACACAATCCTATCCTATGTTTTTATATTTTGAGGAAAAGTCAATGTTATGTGATGTTAAACCATGAAGGGTGGGTATTTAAATGTTTAGTCTTTCAACAAATAAGTGGGAAAATGGTTGGTAAAAATAAACTTTGAATGTCAAGTTGAAGTATAAATTAATAAGGAATGTAGGACTTCATGACCTTTTCAAAATAATATTCTTTCATTTGAAGTGCAATTTTTTTTGTAAAAACATCAAATAATGTCTTGATTTTTGTATTCATATCTCCCCAACTTCTTTTTGGAATGTAACCTAATTATTTTTTTAAAAAATGATTGTCCATATCAATGTAGCCTTTTTATGGTTTTTTCCTAAGATTCTAAGTTCAATTTCATAAAATATAATGTTTTATAATACTAAAGCTTTATGACATTGTGTCTAGCATACTTTATTCTATTTTTGATAAAAACATGAAGTAATTTTAATAATATATTGTTATCCATGTTGATTCCATCTCAACAAAATTTCACAAGCAAACATGATTCTTGAATTGTGTTTAAGGAGACTTAAAAGGACATTTCTTAATTATCAAAGTTATCATTATTTTTTACTAGATTGGTCATCATGTACACTTTATTTAATAAAATAATAAAATTGATATAACTTGTAGGTTATATTGGTCATAACAATCAATCAAAGTTGGAATTCAGTGTGATTTTGAAAATGGACATTCTTTTTGTGCACCCCAATTGTGAATGCAACCTTATGATGGTTGGAAAAGCATGACTTGAAAGCATGATTAAAGAAAATTAAATTTTAGTTCTTCAAAATTTTGATATGTTTACATTATGTTGAATACCAAATCCCTTTTGTTTTCTTCTTCAAAAGCTAAGTTTTTTCCATTTTGTTTCCATGTAACCAAATTTGCTTCCACTTAGAATTTGCATCAACATATATTCTTTGATAAATTTTTAAGCAGGGCCAAGAACTTCCACTTGTGAAGTGAATATAATGACATAATGGCTATTTTTTTCAAGTCTGTAGCCACAAAGCTAGTTTTAGTTTTAGCAATGTAGCCAAAATGGCCCCACTAAATTAAAGATAATATTGCCATTTCTTCTAGGTTCTCCAAAAGTTGGAAATCACTTTAGCACTTTCTTTAAAGTCTTTTAAAAACACTTGAAGCAAGTTCATCAATATCAAAATCTATCCATGAAGCAAGGTTGTTTGCTTGTTTTATTTTGTTTGTACTTATGGTTTGGTTTCATGACATTTGGACTTGTGGTGTAGAAGTTTTTGAATATTGAATGATTTTTTCACTATAAATTAAATTAAATTTGAAGGAATTGGAATTTGCCTTTGATGTTGTTGGAAAGATCTTGATGAGCAGGATTTAATGGAATTTATTTGGTAAGATTTGAATTCCATTGTGAGAGATATTGATTTTTAAGTGATTTATGTCATTGAAAATTCAAATAAATGAAAAAAAACTAGGTTTTGGAAGGAAAAATCAATTAAGGACATGGTAACACTAGGGCCAACAGAAGGGTGTTGGTTGTGAATGCCAAATTAATATTTTCATCTCTACCAGATATTAATTTGGCGTTCACAACCAGCACTCCTTTTTGCACAAACAAATCCCCCAATTCGCCATACTTTAAATAAATAAATTAATTAAACAAAAGGTTGAATTTGTCATATTTAGAACATTGATTGTTGCATGTCACCAATACATAATAGGTTTTCAAAAAAAATCCACTCTTTTCTATGACCTATAGCTAAATTTGGCTAGGTCTTCTTTTGGAAGATAGCCAATCCACCTACCTCACAAAATTGCGCCAAAAAAACCCCTATTCACAACATTTTATGAATAACCATTGCTAGTTACTTTAAGCTAACATTTAACAAGCTATTGGAAAATTTTAAAATTTGGAAGACATTAAAGATATCCCTTAAGTCATCCCTATTTCATCCCTACTACTATAGCTTGTGCCATTGGCCCAAGTGTGAACTAGTATAAGTGAAATTAAAATTCTTACAGAACAACATATTTGCATTTCACTATTTTTGTTTTAAGTCTCAACAAACTTAACATTACCATTCATTCCAACATCAGATTCATGGTTATTGCATATAACCAAAATCTGCACTTGAAAATACATTGTAACAAACTCCAGATTATAATTCATTTCATCATAATTTGATACTACAAAAAATTCACACAAAAGATGAACATAAAATTCATTGTAGAAGTATGTGTTTCTCTGTATTACTAAAAACATTTTTCAAAATTATAGCATAGTTCCATGTTTTGTTGGAAAAAATCCAAAACAACGTTTAAAATATGTGTTATATCAAAACAAAGTTTGTGGTTTTCTATTGCAAGTACCTATAACTCCTACTCTTTTCCAAAACAAACTCCTTGTTTTATATTTTTTCCTTTCCTGTTTTCTAAAACTCTAACCTTTTGAACTATCCCAAGTCACATCATCATGATCAAAACAACAAGAATTCAAAATTCAAACTAACAAAATTCCCTAATTAGCCCCCATCATAATTGCCTTATTCATCCAAAATCACATATTCATCCTACCCCCTTAACATTACCCACTTTGTACTTTGGATTCTATCCCTAAAATCCTTATAAAATGACAGAAATGAAATGAGATTATTCTATATCCTTTCAAACATCTATTTTTCCTACTATAATTATGTAATCCCAATCTACACAAAAACCATTAGTTCTATATCTAAGTTTTGCTTTGTACTTCTAATCTCCTCCCCCACTAATTTAGTTTGTGGTTTTATTTCCATATGTTATATCTTGGATATCACTTCTTCTGGTGTTGGAATAGCCTCCACCTTTTCTTGTTCCTAAATTCCTTTTGATTATTTTTCTTCCTAACCCCCTCCTCTAAGGTCCTATGGTATCTTTGGTTATACCTCCTCCTCTCAAGCTATTCCACTTCTAAGGTCTTGTGATTCTTCAATCTATACATCCTCCTCCTAAGTTATTCCATTGGGCCCTGCTTCTATCTTTTCATCTTAGTTCGATATTTATGTACTTGTTGCACTACCACAAATGAAAATTGAATTTTTTTTTTATAAACTTCCAACTTGTACTTTAGAATTCTTTCATCAGCTTTATGTTGAGCCAAATTCTTCTCTAACTCCTTTGTAAAATATTCCTCTGCAACCTCCCACCATTACTCAGATTCTACCTCAAAGTCCTTCATCTTGTTCTTCGTCCTCATCAAAGTATAATACTATAGCATTTGTTCATAATGCTCTAGTATTTTTTTGATACCAACTGGATTTAAACTCTTCCTCTGTTCCTGTGCCTTCTCCAATTGTGCTTACATGTGCTATTAAGTTTTTTAATACTCTTTCTTGTCCTCCATTAATTGCTCTTTTTCCACCTCTACTGTCACTCTTCTAAGCTCTTCAGATTGCAACAGAGATACATTCTTCAAATTTATCAATTCCAAATCTTTTAGAACATTATCCTTCTCCTTCTTTTTTTTAGTTAATGCTTTCGCCTGACTATCCAAAGCTTCTAATTGTTTCTTATGAAGAAACAATGCCTCTATCCACTTCCTCTCTATGGTTTCCCATATTTCAACCTTTCATCTTAAATTTTGCAATTCTTCATCCTACGACTTCAATTGTGTTGTGCTACCCTTGAGCTCCTCATTTTCATCTTATAGTTTCTTAATGAGCACTTTATTTTTCTACTTAGCCTTTGCCCTATTCTTCCTTTAGATTTCCACATTATGTTTATATATACCCCTTCTGGAAATTTCTTTCCTTATCCAATTCCGCTTGTAACACTGCCTTTTCCTTCTCCCTTGTAGCTAATTTGTTCTTTAGAATATTCACCTTTAGAATCAAATTCCCCATATTCAAACTCATAATTGCCATGGTTTGAAATAACTTAGCTACTTTATTTGCTTTCATTACTTCTACAACTATCTCCTCCATAAACTTTGGTGTACTTATCTATGTTGTAGGATCTCCAGATCCTTTTATAGATGATCCTAACTCCTATACCATTCTTCTCCCTGATTCAAATTCAAATGGGAATCCCTCTATAGATTTTGACCTACTAGGTGGTACATGTAGTTTTGTTGGTCTAAACTCTTCAAAAGCAGGTTGTGTTGCCACTCACTTCGTCTATAGTTTAGTAGCATGTAAACCTTCTTGTGTTTGTTATTGTTGCTGCTGTAAATGTTGAAAATGTTTTGGACTTGCAGTGGTCTCCATCTAATCTTCACATACATCCCCTTCAAAGTACAAATGCTCCTCACCCTCTTGAAACCTTATATCATGTTCCCTCTTAACTCCCTAGCTTTACTCCCTCAACTATCCCTCTTGTGACAATGTCATTTGTGGTATCTCTTGCTTGTATTCCCTTGGTTGTCTTTCTTGTGGAGATGTCATCTATGGTACTACTATAGTTTATCTCACTAGATGTACCATTGTTGACACTACATATGATTCCATTTTGCCCCTCATCATTTTTTGTGCCCTCAAATCTATGTTCTCCTATTCCTTCTTCACTCCTAAGCCTAAGGCTCCTCCTTCTTCAACTTTGTTTTTCCTTTTGAGAGCACTTATTGGAAAGTCTGTTGTAGCTTTCTTTCTATTCTCTAGTGTTGTTTATAACTCCTCCTTAGTTCTTTTAACCTTGGCTGGTGGTTTTTGTGGATTATCCTTTTGATGCACAAATAGATATTAAAATATTTTTGCCAATACTAATGCAAATTAACAGGTATCTTTCTTATCCCCCTTATTCTCCTTGACATATTTATACCACCTATCTAGTTCACTACACAAACTATCAAATATAATATGTGCACAATCTACTTGCTCCCCCTTCTCTACTTTCACCAATGTACTAACATTTTTGTTGCTAAAATATTGTACCTTCTCCTTATAATAAATGATAGATTTAATGGCAGGATATCTGACGGAGTATAATAGACCTAGACTTTTTGCATTCCATTGGTCTATAGAAAAATTCGTAGGTGTAAGTCTATAACTATATAATGCTTGAACTACTAGTGACATGTGACTAACCTATCCTTTCAATTCTTTTATATACCCTTCCACACACATTCTAAAAACATCTATAATTAGTCGTTTATTAATTACATGCACCTTATCCTTATGCCCAAAGTAGATATTTGTGCCTTTGATCAAGAATGTGTTAAAAAATTCCAAGATTACATCAAGCATTGGTGTTTCCCACCCCATCAAAAACAAAGGAACAAGCCTTGCTCTAGAAGCCCAATTTTCTTCCTCAACAATATCCTTCAAGTTCTCCATTTGCTTTACATGTTTGTCATGGTTTTGTTTCGTTTATGTCCACATGAATCGTTCAGGGTCTAAACTTTGAATACCTTTCTCCAAAAGTGTAGCTTTGTCCATGATTATGTGTCTTTTCTTTGCTACCATTTTTGCTTCACATTGCTACATCTCCATCGCCCTTCATTATGCTTTTGCCATTATCTACACCTCTGTGGCTTACTGTACTTTCAACTGCACTTTTATGGAGAGTTGTTTTTCCTTTAACAACATTTTCTTCCTTTGCCTCCTTTTACACTATTTATGCCTCCACAAAATGTTACTCCTCAACTTCGTCTTCCTCCGATTCTTCAATGCACACTGGATCTATTGATGTAACCATATTAATTTTGAGGATCATGCATTAATTAAAAGCTAAGTGCTTATATCACTAGATCTATGCACATAAAATTGTACACATAAGCTTATAGTGATATAAGTTTATGTGTCCCTTGTATAGCCACGTGGAAGCACTTAGCATCATCATTATGAATGAACATCATAGATTTCATTATTTGATTACTCCACATTCATAATCTCCCTACACTATTTGCAGTGATTCCACTTTGTTCAACATGTACACCTTTTACTAAATGTGCCCATTTATCTATTGACTATGAAAACACATCTAATGATTGTGCAAATACTCATAATAACTAAACAAATATTGTTATTGATTCAGTTGATATGCTTGACATATCATCTTTAGATCTTTGCATCCCAAATCCCGCACTTTTATGATTATTGTTCATCTTCAAATTAGAAATAAAAAATATGTTCACCATTAGATTCATGATTTGTTCTTTATTTTTAGCATTCTTAATCTATGGTTTCTGAATCTCACATCCTTCATTGTCATCCTTTATGTTAGAATTCACCTCTTGAACTCCACCTGCACTCTATTCCCAATATACTAACATCCGTTGTTTTTTTTTTTGAACTTTAGATTCCATGTATTTATAAGGTTTGAACCTTTTTACATTGACCAACACAGGGTTAATTTCAAACTTCTCAATGGTCACCAATAACACAGTGTTATATGGCAACACATATTACACTCTATTTGCAATTCTATATGAAAATAACATTGTAGACATGCTCATCCAAATTTATTCTATTTTCATTAACTAACTTTGTCAACAATGTCACAAGTACCTTATTAATAGATTCAGCTTGCCCATTCCCCTGAGGATAATAAGTTGTAGAACTCACATGTTTCAACAAAAAATGATTTGTCAAATACTTAATGGCATCATTAATGAAATGAATTCCCTGATCTGTGATTATAGTCAAGGACATCCAAACTTGGTTAATATGTACTCATACAAAATTTTTGTTATGATTGTTATTGTATTAGTTCTTAATGCTTTTGCTTCCACCCATTTAGTAGCATAATTTGTGGCAACAAAAATATATTTGTTCCCTATATATCTTCTTGTTGGCTTAATTGGCCCCATGAAATCAAGTCCCCATTTCATAAATGGTTCCTTTGGAAGACTTGTGACTAGTTTTGTAAGACTTTAAGTTACCAATCCTCCTATTCTTCGACATGCATCACAAGGTTTACAATAGTCATGCATGTCCATGTACATAGTTAGCCACCAATCTCTTCTTCTACGTTTTTTCAATCGCAAAATGCCCTCTTGAAGGTCCTTCATGCAATTCTTTCATCACCATTTGTGCTTTTGTTGTTGTCAAACATCTTCCCAATTTGTTGTCTTGGCCAATTCTGTACAATTCATCATTCTTTAGTGTAAACGGTTCTGCTCTCTTAACCAATCTTTGCTTTTGATGCATTGATAACGTGCCCTCGAGTTGTCTTGTTTTCATAAATTCTTTTACATCATTCAGCCATTCAGGCCTTATATAAAACAAACTTGCATCTATGGTTTGATCAAACACACCTATGGGTTTTATCATATTCAATAATCTTAACAATGCATCTACAACTACATGAGTTCTACTTGGCTTATATATTACTATGAAATCATATTTGAGGAACAACAACAACCATCTAGCTATTATCCCTAAAACCTATGGTTTGTTGACCAAATTGACCAATGCCATATGATCTACATAAAAGACAAATTTATTGCCCAACAACTAATGTTTAAACTTGTGCAAAAAAAAAACCATTACTAAAACCTTTTTTTCTATTGTTCTATAATTTTGTTTTGCTTTGTTTAGAAGCCTATAAGCATACACTATTGGTTGATCATTCTTCCTTGTTACATTCTGAGACAACATAACCCCCATAATTAACAAGGATGCATTTATGAAATTCCACCTATTAGTTTACTGATATCAATATTGGTGCTTCAATATACTTTTGTTTAATCAGTTCCTATGCCTTTGAACATTCCTCTATCCAAAGAAAAGTCTGTCTTTTTGGTCAATTTGGTGATAGGTGCCATAATAATAGCAAAGTTTTTTATAAAACATTTGTAAAACTATGCCATCCCATTGAATACTTGAATCTGCTAGGGATTCTTAGGTGGTGGCATGTTTACTATTACTTGTATTTTCTTTGGATCTGATAGTTTTCCTTCTTTGGAAACAATAAAACCCAGGATCATCCTTGAACACACCATAAATGCACATTTGTTTATATTTAGATTAATGCCATATTCTCTACACTTTTGAAAGCATAGTTTGAGCTTTTGCAAATGATTCTCCATGTCATTATACATTGTAAAGACATCTAGAAATATCTTCATAAAACTATCCAAATATTTTTTTAATGTTTTGGTCATGACTCTCTGATATGTTGGAGGTCCATTTTTAATTCCAAACGGCATCCCATATAAAAGCCCCCCAATCTGTAACAAATGCAATTTTGTATCAGTCTTTTTGAGCTATAAATATTTGATGATATCTTGAATATCCATCTAAAAAAGAATATGCCTCATACCTTGACACTGTGCTCAACATTTCATTTGTGAAAGGTAATGGGTATGGATCCTTATTTCTGGTTGCATTTAGTTTTCTGAAATCTATACAGATTCTTAGCTTGCCATTTTTCGTGGGTACTATTACTATGGGTGATAACCATGTAGTTTCTTCTATAGATTTAATGATTTACTTGTTAATAACTTATTTATATCTTATTTGATTGTTGTAACATAATTTGGATTTAATCTGTACCTTTGATGTGTTAGTGGTATAGTACTATCCGACCCAATTTTGTGTTGTGTTAATTTTGGTGGAATCCTTTTCAAACCTTTGTATGTCCATGCAAAAACATCTTTGAATTCCTTCAACAACTATTCCATTTCTAGCAATGTGTCTTATTTCCAACAATGCATTAATATTCACCATTTATGGTTCTACATTAGTTCCCAAATTGAACTTCATCAATTATTGATCTTCAGTTAACGTCCATCCAACTATTTGTAATATCTATGCTTTGATTTTTGCTGGAGTTTCATCCATTACAAACTCCTTAGTTTATGTTTATAATACGTCTCTAGATACACCTTATCTTCCATAACTACTTCTGGGTCATATTTGTTGCCAAGTATCTTCTTTTCTGTGCTTTGTACTTCAGATCCCTATTCTGAAATACTAGTCTTCACATCTATATCCATGATCTCCACATCTATGGTTTTCACAGATTGAATTGTCTTAGGTAAACTGATTGTTCCTATGGAGAACAATTTTGGTTCTATAGCAAAGATGATATCTCGTTCTTCATCTATGATGCCATTCTAATAATTGTAGCATAGTAACACTTATGGTTTTCTTACTTTATTTCCCAAATGTTTGGTAATTGTAATTGTTTTGAATATCCCATTCCCTTGTATGGTAATAATGTTACTTCCCCAATCATGTGCCACTTTAGCATCCCTTAACCATGGTCTCCCCAACAACATAAAATAACTAGAATCTACCACACTATTATGAAGTATAGTAAATGTAGTTATGTAAGGAATGCCATGAACATATATCTATAGATCTTTGATCAACCTTGCTAGTTTTGTGGTTGTTTGATTTGCCATCCTTAGATTATATGGTGCACGTTAAGGCTTTGGAAGCTCCAACCTCAATTTCAATTATTTTGTGATAATATTAACTCCAAAACCTCCATATAATAACACATTCTCTATTGTATTCTTCCCAATCTATACTTGGATAATTGCCATATGATTGTCTATTGCCATAGTAGTTGTCCCTACTTTTGGTACTAAAGGACTAATTTGTTTCTCTATGGTTACTTTACTTACATTTTGAATTTCCTTTGGTTCCAACTTCTACCAAAGATATCTATTTAAGTCAAGAGCTATTTTAAGCAATTGTCCTAAGTTCAAAGTATAACTTATTTCTAACATCTACTTACCAATGTCCAAAAAAATCTCTTCTACTGTGATCAATTTCCCTTGTGAATTCATTACTTCCTAATATTTCTATGCATCCACATACATTAGAAGAAAAACCCCATTTTTTGACTTGTCTTAGGTGACTAAGACAAATTGTCTTTGCAATTTTTTTGATAAAAAAAGTTGCAAAGACACTTTTAATCACCTAAGACAAGTCAAAAAATGAGGTTTTTTTACTAGTGATAAAAGTAGTATTTGGCATATTCAGCCAGGTTGTGTTCCATCCCTCCATGGATGTGCATGGGCCTTCTATTTGGGTTTATGTTTTTAAAATCTATTAAATTGTCTCTACCATTAACTGCTTCAATTGTTCTTCTTTCTCCTAGTCAATAACACTCTTTGTTTTTCTGGTTCTCTATCCTTGAACACATGTTCTTTAGTTACTTTACTTCTTGTGGTAACATTAACATCCACCACATTCACATCCACAATGACTATTCATGTCTCAGCAACATGTTGAACCTTTGCTACTATGATAGATTTCCCATGAAACATTTTTTGCATCTCAACAAACTTTGGACAATCTATCATTTTATGTCCATTCAAACCACAAGTGTGACATGCATATGAAGATGTCTTGTGTGTTTTTTTACTTGGTTGTGCTGCCTCTCTAGTTGCCACTATGGTCTACTATTTCTTCTTTCTTCATGTTTTCACATTATGATTTTTCATCCCACAATTTGTGTGATGTTTATCAATCTTTCATGTATTACTTTGTGTTTTTGTTGGTACTACATGTTTGATATTCTATGGTACTAATAGTGCACTCCTTTATTTTGCAATAGTCATACCTTCTTCACACAACATTGTCACCTCCTTATGTTGTTGTAATGTTGACCACTTCATCCTTGCAATCACAATTTTGAGGCATGATTACAAACCCATTGTAAACATAGTAGTTAGAAAATTATTTGTGGTTGGTACTTATAAACCATGAGTCAACTTCTGAATTCGTTCATAGTAAACCTCCACCCTTTCAATTTCCTCCTGCTTCATATTCTTTAGCTCCATGTATATTTTTTCATCATTCGAAGTCTTTTAATGACGTTTGCAAAATGCTTGTGTAAGCTCTGAAAATACAGTTAGGAAATTTTGACATGTGATTATGGCACTAATCCGATCTTGTATTTTTTAACGTATAGCTAAACACATTGATGATATACTTTCTAGAAGTCTTTGCATTTGCTTTTACTGCAAAATTGAACATTCTGATATGAACATTTGGATTAACATCTTTTTTAAAATCAGGATACCTAAAAACTACCCTATTTGGCCTAACATAATGGCCATCTCTATGATAAAAAATTGGTATAATTACAACAATTGGTTCTCAATACCTCCTTTTAGATGCCTAACATTTTCACTTCTATACCCTCCAGCAACCATTGAGTTCATTAGTGGTCGATTTGCAATCCTATTCACATGAGTAGTCAATATCAAATTAGTAAACACCATTTGAGGTATGCCAACAACTCTAATAATAGCTGTTAGTAGTGTTAAACTTTGATTCAAATTCCTTACTACTAAGATTCCATTTGATCCATTACCCAATTTTGCTACAAATCCAAATAATATTCCCCTTCTAACAACATCTATGTTGGGCGCAACAATCGTTTCCACTCTTGTGGTTGTTATACTTGCATCAAGTGATTGAATAATTCCTATTCTAACATGTTGTTTCTAGGTTTCGACAACTATCACTTTTGACACTATTGATGGAGCTATGTTGACGTGAGATTAATGATGTTCCAATCTATGGTTACCCATTGGTATCCACTGTGGTGCAATATGTGGATGTGAATACCCCTTTGGTTTTTTGCTCTTGGTTTGAATAGATGGTTGAATATGTGGTCCTAATTAGCTTCCGAACTTTGTGCCTCTAAATCTATTCTAGACTACATGAATTATTTATTCTTGTTCCTATGGTTGATCCATTAATGCTCTTGCCATATTCTGTAACTCCACATGCTTAGCAATACTTGCTTGATGTGAAAAGGCACAAAAGGACAATCCATGATTACATGTCCTTCTTCCTCATAGAATGCACATACCTTTGAAAATAACATGATCATTTCCAAATCCACAAATTCATGATCCTGTGTTTTGGTTGTGTGTCTTCTTTGATCCAACTCTAAATTCCCTTGATGTGAGTATGATTATGGTACTTCATCCAACGCATGCACATGTGCTTCTACATACTCAGATGATCATGGGTAATTTTCTTCAATCATTTCAAACACATCAACATTGGTTTTTTCATCCACCTCCCAATGTTCCATTAGTTCATAGTAATTTGGAGATGCAGATTGATACACAAACCTAGGTTATATACCTCCTATAACATCCCTCCCTTGATTAGTCACCAACTTTGGACTTGAGATTTCTTGTGGTTGATCAAGTACTATAGAAATCCCTGTTTTGTTTTGATCTCTACAATTTTGAACTTCAGATTACGGTTGAAAAGTATACTACATCCGCTCATTTGGATGAATAATCAATTACATTTCTCTCCGTGGAGATCATTGTTTAGAATTGTGCCTTCTTTAAAGACCTTAGTCCATACGTCCTGTCATACCACTTTTTATGCTAGAAATGACTTATGCCCCGCAAGCCTTCCTTTGTTCCCAAAATTCAAATGTCCAACATTAGATTCTGATATGGGGTTTCTCTAAGCCTTACATACTCCTCTCCATTTTCAAAATTATTTTATGTTTGACTTTCAATAACTTGCCAATTTGCCTCCAAGTCTAATTATCACTATAAATTTCGGGTCACCATTCGATTCATTTTGTTTCACAATTCTTTGTTTTTAGAGTCTGTAGATCGCTCTATAGTCCTTATGACATCAATCGCATAAACCTCTAATATTTTCTAACATACCCCTTAAAAATCTAAATTGAAAGAAAAACAACAATATTCATTTGAACACTCTCATCAGTATACAACAAAATTTGTAGAAAACCTTCCCATTATTAAAAGAAAGAACAAAAAAAAAATTCCTCACAAGATGGTCGCCAAATGGTAGAAGTGACATTTAAATTCCTACAGAATATTTCACATTACTATAACAACAAATTTGCATTTCACATGCATATTTTCACTATTTTTATCTTAAGTCTCAACAAACTTAACACTACCATTCATTCCAACATTAGATTCATGGTTATTATATATAACTAGAATCTGCACTTTAGAATATATTGTAACAAACTTTAGAAAAAAAATTATAATTCATTTCATCATAATGTAATACTATAAAAAATTCACTATAAAAGTATGTTCTCTATATTACTGAAAAAATCTCTCAAAATTATAGCATAGTTCCATGTTTTGTTGAAAAATTTCAAAACAACATTTAAAATTTGTGTTATATCAAAACATAATTTATGGTTTTCTACTACAAGTACCTACAACTCCTACTCTTTTCCAAAAAAAACTCCCTATCTCATCTTATCTCCTCTCCTATTCTCCAAAACTCTAACCTTTTGAACTATCCCAAGTTGCATCATCATGATCAAAATAACAAGAATTCAAAATTCAAACTAATAAAATTCCATGATTAGTCCCTATTTTAACGACCTTGTTCATCCAAAATCACATATTCATCCTACCCCTTAACATGAACACATTGAGGACTCAACCGATTTTACCTTCCAAACCCAAATTTTGCAATTTGTTTGAATTTTCAGCAACAAAATCCACTCAAATAATCAATATCTTCCTCACTTTAGCTTTGAAAATTGTGAAATAGATCTATTAAATTTGATTCACCAAGGGCTTTTCAACAACACCAAGAACACCCCCAAATTCCTATAGAGTTTTTAGTTTCGATTTTATTTAGTTTTCATCGAGAAATCGATTCAATAATTAATAGTTTTTGCACCATAGCTCCAAATAGTCTCAAACCAAGTCGGTGCACCCCTACTCATCAAGAGATTTCCAAAGATACCAAGAGCGTGGCATGAAGTGCCATGGTTTGGGAGATCTCAGCGTGACAAAACAAAACAAAACAAATGACCTTGTTTCACAGATAGATCTGACCCCCTATCCCCTATTTTATGTGGTCGCCCATAAAGTCGCTCAAACTGGGGATGAAACTCAAAACTGGGGACCAAAAATTAAAATGGGGGGCTTGCCATTGCACACAGGCTTGTAAGTACCTATGTCTTGTGGAACACAAAAACAGAGAGACATTCATAACATTTATGAGCTCTTGTTGCGTATAGATGCTTTGAATCAAGCATTGGGCAATACATGAAAAGTACTGAAATGACTCTTGCTTGCATTCTTATATTGTGTTCCCACCATTCCCAATGGTGGTGGACAACATAGTCCTCCAGAGTCCACATATATTCTAACTAAATTAGATGTCCATGTAGAAACCAGAAGGTGACATGTTGGACATGTACAAGACGTATAAAAGAATGCATTTAGATTGTGAAGCATTGAGAGAATTTTCCTAGTGTATTTGGTGAGCACCTCACATCTGTGCATAATAAGTATTTTTTTGTTGGCAAATTTTTGCATCACTGCAACCAAAAAATATATATCCAGTGCCACATGGTACAAAAGATTTTTCAGGAAAAACTGCACAAAGTCACCAAATTTTGAGGATTTAATTTTTTTTTGTGCCATATTTTGATAGTGGGTTCCAGCAAGTTGGCCAACTATAAGGAGGATTCCTGAAGTTTTGTATTTTCCTCTCTGACTTGTAGTCAAATTTGGCTAATTCCTCTTGTGGATGATTGCCAGTGTGACTACATCACAAAATTGAACCAAAATAAAATAAAATCCATCATTGTGCATATCCCTCCTAGGAAAGAGGAGATATCTTATACCTACTCCTTAAGAATGAATGGGGTTCCTCCCACTTTTAAAGAGTAGGTTTCAGCACCTTCCCGCACCTACACCTTGCGATCTATGCAAGTTTTAGGTTCATGATAATATTTGCCTTGGCCCTCATGCTTTCCGATGGGTACACCCCATTAGTTGGAGACATTCTCAAAATGTGAGGCTGAACTCAGTGACCAGCTTGTCCTAGGCCCCCCAAGCTTCACCCTACACATAGTAATACTCTACACAGATAAAAAATAGAAGTCATGAAAGCTGGAAACTTGCAATGCAATTAAAAGTTTAAACCCATGTTGGCTGGTTGCTTCTTCCTTTCCTTTTGAAGAGATCTTTTGGTCTCTGTTTTGACACTCACCAGACATTTAATAACAACATGCAAGCTGGAGATGCCAAGGACACAAGACTACAGGCACTTGCACATGATAATTTCGTGACCAAGTGGGATGGGATCAAAAAAAACTGTAGGCACACAAACAAATGATGAGCCATAGATAGAATCATGGCACTGCAAGTTGGAACTTGTACACACTAGACTAAGAGAATCTCTACCGGTGCACAGTATGTGACTCTAAAAGGTAATGAGCCAGCATAGCTAAGGAAATTGGTTTTTCTGCACCAAATTCGTGTGGCTTGCCGTGGCTGGTAAAAGGCACAACACAGTTTTGTACCTCCAAGAAAGAGTGTAATAAATTGAACCTGACTGCGGCTCAGTATTTCTGATTGGTCGATCATAATGATTGGTCAGGTGATTTGCTATTAGTAGTCCCCACTAGGTTAAACACCCATGTCCCATAATAGATTATAGCCCATATGCCGAGGATTTAGGCAATAAACTAGTTCCAATTACAGTTTGCCAAAAAATAACAGCTAAACTTTGACATTTAATTTTATTATCCAGAGTGACATACTGAGCACAGATGGAGATGCTCTAATGTTCCCACTTCGCTCCATTATATTATGACTCAACACCTAGAGAAGAAACCCCTATTGCCTCCTCCAAACTATCGTCAGATTTCTTCTACTTTTAAGAAGCCCTGGCTACCAATACAAAGGGGGTTTTTTATTTAAGATCGCCTAAAAGGCAAGAGCAACATTTTATTTTTATTTTTTTGTGGGAGGGTGTCATCACATTTATGTCTATCAGCTGCAGTTTTAAAAGTTCATTGAAATAATGTCGTCAACTTGACGAAATCTGTCTGAATCTGCCTAGGGATGCTTGCCACCCTGACTCCATCAGCAAGTTGAAAAAAAAATCACTGCAAGTCCAAAGCTACAATACAATAGTTATACTAGTACTTTTACCATTTCAGCTAAATTAAAAAAAAATTATTTCGCCAAAATTTTGAAAAATTATTCATTATTTGTGCCGAAATTTTAATCAATTTAAAAGTTCAACTGTCAGCTCCATCAGCAAATTGAAAAATAAAAAAACACTGGGAGTCCAAAGAGACAAGACAATAGTTATGGTATTGAGGATAGGCAATTCTCAGTGCTCACAGTCTTGGACATGCAAGCTCTTTCTGTAATGGGCTGTAAACCCTTGTGGTGCCGGCCAAGGCCAGAGTAAAACAACATCCATCAGTGCACCAGTTGGACGTTCTGTCTACTGGATGGTGGGCGTTTTTTCATCCGGCACTTGACCCTGCATTAACCAACAAGGTACCAGTCAAACTGTTTTGACATTTTTTTACCGTTTTAAATTCTCAGCCCTAACCCCCTAACTACCTTAGCACCTAGCTACCCTACTCTCTAACCTATTGACCTAGCTATCTTAGTGACCTAGCATTCTTCTTACCAACCTCATTACTTACTCACCCACCTACCTACCGACCTTTTTAACTACTTGCCCACCCACCTACCTTTGTAACTACCTAGCCATTTATCTATCTACCTACCTTTTTAGCTACCTACTCACTTATTTACCCACCTACCTTTTTAAATACCTACTCACTTATCTACCCACCTACCAGTTGCACAATGCCAACATTTGTCAATTCATATAATACAAATTGTTTGGGTATCACAATTGTGAACAACTTTATCATGTTAATTCCATAGTTACATCTCCATTTTGGCCTATTTAATGCACAATTTTCGTTAATTAAGCCCAAGGTAATAGATTTAGCAATTTGATGAACCTATTTAATGGTGCAATTAAGCAATATGTTTGGATTTAGGGTTTTGAAGATAACAAATAATTATGATTTTGGACATCTTTTTATAATAATTAAAATCAACTTTAGGTTAGATTTGAGAGAAAAATTTCATTTTGACATATATGAAACAAGACACATTCATTTGTTTTGAAGGGGAGTGAGAAAAGTCTCAAATTGAAGAGACTATACACTAGGTTTTTTAAAGTCAGCTTTTTTGCATTCATTTTTAAAAATATTTAAGTAATTTCTAAATCTAGGGTTAATTCTTCCACTTTGTTTTTTTTCTCATTTAATTACCTTTTAAATATAGAGAAAAATTAATTAAAATTCTATCATGTTTTGCATAATTCTATCATTTATATATATTTTTGTATAGATATTATGGTTTAGGGCATTTGCCATTAGGGATATTTAGGGTTTAAAATTTAAAATTCAATAAATATTGTGGGTTTCATAAGATTAAAAAATTTCCCTTTTCTAAAGGATTGTAAGAAACATACTCCACTTTTGTTCATTAGTTTTTTTCATTTAGGTAGCTTTCAAATTTGACCCAAAATTAAACATTACAATTCTTAATCCAAACGCAAGTAATTGGGAAAATTGACTAGGGTTTAGGTCATCTAACATTAGGATTATTTGAGGTTAATAGTATTGATTAACTTTTCTAGCTAACTCTAAAATCTATGCATAATTTTTCTATTTGTTTCTTTGTCTCCTTATGATTAGCCCAATGTCAAATCATTCAAAAATGAGAGTACAAATATTCTACATCACAAATTTAAAAAGTGATATAATTCAATGTAATTATGACATTTGAAATTTTGTATTTTTTTGTATAATCATGCAAAAAATTTAAAATTTTAAATAGTTTGTAATGTTGAAATAAAGTCTTAAAAGTTAAAATGTGATTGCATTTAAAATTAAAGAAATGATAACATTATTTTTTCCTCTAAAAAACTTATAATTATGTTTGAATTTAAGACCCAAATAAAAAATTTAAAACATCTCAAATGTAATACCCACATGACCTTAAAGCAGCACATGGAAATGATGATAATTTAACACCTATTTAAAAACTCACAAGGGTGGTCCCCATTTCTGATACCACAATTGGATGAATGCATGCACTTTAAGTGATGCACACACCATCCAAAGGTGGAATGACTCAAAAATGGTTAAATAAGCTTGCACAAGGGCCAAGGCAAAATGGGATTGCCTTTAGTCCTTAGTAAAAGGAAAATCCAAGATGAAGAAACATCTTTTGGTTAAATTAACATTGGATTGATTGTTGGAAGTTTTAAATATTCGAAATTGGGATGTGAGCATCCTATGTGATGCACACACTCACATTGAAAAGGATGAAGATTTGCAAACCTTTATCCACACCACCTAATGCACATATGCAAAGAGGGTGAAGATGACTTGCAATGGCACTTATTGAGAGTAGAAATCAAACAAGACCACTTAAAAACAAGAAATCTAATACCTATTTAAGAATCCATATGCCTTATGATTATGATCATCAAGTTGATGACATTCATTCCACATGGGTTAATTTGATTGTAATATTCATGTGGCAAGGTTTTCATTCTCCATAAATTTTTCATGCAATTCAATTATAATGTTGTTTAAATTACAGTCACATGGTGAATAAATTATGTAAGCAACCAAATTTGTGCAATTTATCTCAAATCAACTTGGTGAATACCATTTTTGTGGAATATAAAATATCCTTCTAAAATGATTTTCCTTTTGTAAAGGTGCCAATGAAAAAAAAATCAAAGTTGTTGGTCAGTGATGCCTAGCTTTTCACAACCAAAACAAAGTGTGGCAAACTTTAAGATGTTTAGAATGAGTTCATGTTATTTACAAACAATTTTCACTCCCTTTAGCTCGTACACAAAATAGAGAAAGAGGTGTTGAGTGTAATTGGAACCAAAAATAGGTTATAGACTCATCATATATTCATCATGAACTCACACAAACTTCATCATGGCCCAAACCATTAGATGAGACACAACTTGAACTAAATATAATAGAATTTTTACATGTGTAAATGAGGACTATATCCCAATAACAAAAATTCTTGAGATGCACCCAAATCCCACTTCCAAAATTAGGTCACTTGGGTATCATTTGACTTTGGAACCTCCTAATTTTCAAGAAACTTAACCAAATGAAACATATGAATAGACTAGATCTTGTCAAGCTATGTACTTATTAATGTGATGTCACATTCCTCACTCAAGCTTCATTTGCCTTTCCAACTAGACATCTAAGCGGTCAAAACTCCTTTTGATAATTCATGTTCCAACACTTCAAAAATAAACATAACTTTATCAAAAACAAAAAAAAAAAGGAAATTCAAGCCCACCTTATCAATGGGCCAAAGATCATTTAATTTCAACAAGATCTAATTACTCAATTGTTACTTTGAACATCTAGGGTGTTCAAAAAGTTTCAATTTCAAAAGTGAAATTCATGATGAGAATTCCCTTCATTCCCAAACACTTTCACTTTGTGTAAATAAATGTTTCAATGTCCTTGGCCCACACCATCTCTCAATATGATTTCAACCCAATTCCTTATGAAGCCTTTTGTTTAACTTTGAATCAAAGAAAACATTTTCTTGTCATTTTCAAGAGTCAACTATAAGCCCAAGATAGGACTACAACATTGGATGATGTTTATCATTTTCAATAAAGATGTGTCAAATACATGTTATTATAGATGCACCCTCTTGTGACAATTTGTGTTTGTTGTGTTCTTCTAGTTTCCAATAGTTGTTTGTGTTGTTTTTCAGCCACTACTATAATCATATTATAAAACTTGCAAAGGATAGTCTCACCTTCATAGTACTCTACTAAGTGTTGTAATAATATTATTATAAATCTATGTGGAATTGTTGAATTTTTTTTCACTAAATAGTTTTTATTCTACAAGGTAGACAAGAAAGAATTCTTTTTCTATTGAAAATTTGTTTCCACACAACAATGGGTAATACATTTGTTGCTCCCAAAGTAATAAGACCTATTGCATCTCCTACTCCCATAGCAACAAGTAATGCATTTGTTGTTCACATTACACCATAGTTGCTATAAACTCCAACTTTCACCACCTCAAATTATTTAATATATCTAAGGAAAGGTGGAACATTTTGTGAAACTTTGACAAGCTCTTCATGATGCACCTTGTCATTTTCATGTAATATTAAGTCTTGACTAATTTGCTAGTCTTTTAAACCCTACCTTGTCCCCAAAACAGCAAAATTTTCTTTAAACATTATAGCTAAGAAAAATGCACTCCTTGTTCTTAAAGTTTAATTACTTTCAAGATTCCTCAGGTATATGGACAAAATAATCACTTCTAAAAATTTGAAAATGTAATATGTTTAGCTTTGGAGAATGTAAACTATTTTTTGAATGGCTTGCCCCCAAAATCTCAATGACACATTTTTAGCATGAATCATGTAAAAAACACTCTCAACTACTATCTTGTTATCTTTGTCTATTATACCATTATACTCTAAAATATAAAGAGTGGTAAGTTCTTGATGAACTCCTACACTTTCCAAATATGTTTCGAATTGAATATTAATATATTAATCCTCATAATCACTCTTGATCTTTAACAACTTGTTTCCAATCTCTCTCAATGATTTTTTCATCATGGATTTAAACTTTTCAAAAACTTGAAACTTCTTCTTCATGCCATAGACCATGTGATAACTATTATAATCATCCTGGAATGACACAAAATACAAAGATCCCCTAGAAAAGCTATAATCATCAATCCACACACATAAAATTGTTTTAGCTTATTAATATTGATTAAAAGAAAAATTTGGAAATAAATGATTACAATTTTAGTCATAATGCATACATGCAAGTACAAACCTTGTAGTTGCCTTGGACAAGTGGAAAAAGACAACTAATCGCAAAAAAATTCACATTGCATGTACAATCACATTAGTTGTCACATATCACTAGTCATAGGACTATGCAACTATAAATATGACTACATAAAATATTGGGCAACATTTTTTTAATAATTAAATATATTTTAAATCGCATTTATTAAATACATAATTCTTATTATTGGTAATTTCATGTATTTTCAGCCTACGAGTTATTGACATGTGTCACTACTTAGATTAGGCTAAAGAGCTCATTTATGTATCTAGGTAAGCCACCTAGTCTAGGTACCTAAGTTAAATAACCTAACTATGTAAGGTACATTTGGTCAACATACCATTGTCGACCACAACTATGTCACTTGTGAAAGTTGATCCTTTGACCCCAAGGATGGATATCAACTCCTTTGTCATCAAACCACCCCAATTGATATGAAAGTATAATGGAATGCATTTTATTTAACCCCTACTTGACTTTAAACATTACATAAACATCAATTTCAATATTTCATATTTTGTTGATATTTGTCCAATGTAAGTTGATTTTTAAGGTTTTCAATGACATACGTGATTAAATATATTTTTCTTCAAAAATGCACATTAATTTGAATAATTTTTTTCTGAATTTTGTTAAATTGAATTACATTTTGATGATGATTCATTGGATTTCTTTTCCAAGCACATGATTTATAAATGAAAAATATATTATGATTAATATTTAATAAATAAGTAATTTATCTCCCACATATTAATCCTTCATTTCATTAAAAAAAATTATACAATGTGATTATAATATATCATAATTTTAATTAATTCACATATGATTTTTATAAATCGATAATATATCTATCACATTTCAAAAAATAATATAAAAAAATAATAGTCATAATATTTATGATGTATAATATTTGTCTATATTTTAAATTCTAATCTAAATCACATTTAGTAATGTTAGTTAATTAATGAATTTGATGGAATTTTAAGTTTTATATTTTTACAAATATAATATATATTTTATCTAAACTTATGGTAAAAGTCTTATGATCAAATAAATGATATATTTCTTAAACATATTAAACTTCTATTTGATTAAAATATATATCATACTTTTATTATGATTATAATATGTTATAATTTTATCAATAAAATCTAATTGATATGTATAATATGTAATTAAATAATCATCATATGTAATATTTATAAATAGATCATAACTCAAATGTATTTAATAAAAATATAATAATATGTACTATCAATGTCAAGAAACAATACAAAACACCAATAAATAGTTAGACACAAGTTGATTATCAAACAAATATTATAATTCCAAAGATGCCACATATGTTTTAATCATCAAAATATTGTAAATGGAAAAATTATTAACCCTAGTTGCCAAAACAACTATGACCAATTGCAAAAACAACTAGGTTTTCATCCATCCAAAGATCCATTCACAATATTGGATGAAAATGTGCATTTTCATTTTACTTTTTCATCCAAACATGTAATAGTCACAAATTATAGTTGCATTTGCGACTTCATTTGATTTATATTGACATTATAGTCACATATGTGACTATAATAGTTGCATCTATAGTCATAACCATATGGTTGGAACGGACAAGATTTCTTTTAATCTTTGCTTTCTTTGTTGGTTGGAAAGATTTGATGATGATTTTTGCTAGGTGCACAACCCAAGGAAAAGTGATTTGTTACCTCTTGACTCTTGATATTCAAACTAGTCACCATTCCCTCATTTTTCATTTTCTTTGTCATATCATAATGAACATGTCTTAAGTGAGCATGTGCCATTTTTCAATGGTTTCTTAATTTAGAGAATACTCTAAAGGTTTATTTTTTCTAGAACTTGGAGACTTTAAATGTTTTTGGCTCATGATTACTAAATTAGCTTGAGCTTTGAAAAAGATTAGCTTCAATGACCTACTTTCTTTCCAACCATGCAAAATCTACTCTCTTGACCTTGTCCATTATATGTATATACTACATGAATCTTTCTCATACACCACCATAATTCCTTTGTTAGTCATTTGACCAACCAATAGGAGATTCTTCTATAGGTCAAGAACATACAAATTTTGTATGATTTGTGGCTACCATTTGCCTTTCTCCAAAGATAAGATGTTAATTCGTTTCCTATCCCTACAACCCAAATTATTGAGTCTCTTTCACAACACACACCCCCAAGCACCATGCCTAATAAGGTTCATGGTTTTGAACCAAAGCTTCTTGTTTGTCATGTGTTGTGAAAGTTGCATACCAACTATCACCCATCTTAACATTACATGTACAACACGCTTGACTTTGGATCGAGTTTTATAGCATGATGAAAACTTTCAATTTTGGAAAACATCCTCTTGGATTTTTCAATGACCTCATCAATAGTGACAAAAACATCATATATGTGCAAATTTGCATGTATATATTGCACTTGCACTTAGCCTTCTCATCAAGCTTCTAGGGACATTCTCTTGCCCAATGGCCTTTTTCACCACATTTATAACATTAAAAGTTCTTGGACTGGGACTCCATTTAAGTGGGACACTACTAATAGCAACCCACCTGGACCAATCAAACAGTCTAGCCAATCTGAAACAGGGAGCAGTCAATAGATAGAATTTGAGTGTGTTAATTAGTCTGTTATTTTCAGGGTCACAGCAACTTTCCAGTGAATCCACTGGATTTGACTGCTGAAACCCTCATCCAAGATTTCCAGTGCTGGGTCACATGATGAGCACTGGTGGAGATGTTCTTCTATCTCATTTCTGATATAAATAGGTACCAGCTACTGTCATTTGTTAGTCCAATTGGATTCTTGTAAAACAAACTTAAATTCAAAGAATTGCATCAGGAACATGTTCTTGGAGTTCAACTGTCTAAAAGTCCTTTGCAAACTTCTTGGGTGGAGCACAGCACTGATGACTTAGCAGACTATTCCTCTGTTTGTATAGTACCATGTTCTTGAGGTGCATATGCTTTGCAGAGGTCACATCCTAATCAAAGACAACAGAATTAACATTATGCTTATCTGAAGGATTAGATCTACATGTCCACATTAATCAATTGGACAAATGCTGCTCAACAGGAAGAGTTTGCAATAGAGATCAATTCCTATGGGAGATTAATCTCTCATGCAAGCACATCATCTAACTCTTCACAAGCAAATAATGGACATCCAGACTTTTTGGCAGTCTAGAAAAAACATGTGCAATAGTTTATAACTTCAGACCTTCCTTCCACAACAAAACTATGAAGAATGGATCCTTGGATGCTATAAAAATGCTTGTAATCAAAGCAATTAATAATGGCTTAAATTTTGTCTCAAAAGGTGATGGACACTATGATGAGTTGTGATGATGAAAAGTTCAATGTACATTTGTGGAAAGTCTGAAAAGATCATCATCATCTTCCCCTGAAATTCTGCACCAGCACACAGAATGGCAGAGTATTAAGTCAAGTTAAGAACATTGTTATAACATCAATAATGTAACGAGACACTTTTACTGCTGTTGCAGAGTTCAGAAACAAACTGAGACTGCTTCATTGACTGAGAAACTCAACTTGGAGGCAACAAGCACCATGACTGCCAAAATTCTTTGAGTAAGTTCTAAAACCAATGCACTAAAACCTTTTTTGTGGTGGCCTGTTTCCCATGTTAGTTTCCTTAAGCTTCCCACATCTGAGATGATACAGATGACCCACATAACCTATTTTATGTGGGAGATCTTGGGTGAAAGATACAAGACAACACAAATAGTATCCAAGTTTGAGCAACTTCTCAACTTACCAGTCAAATAAACAAGAAATAGTTGGCCATACTGAAAATCAAGTCATGAGATAAGCTGCAGATGCTGGCATTCAGACTGCCCCAACCTCTGTGAGGAAGGAAGAGCAGAGCTCAAGAAATAAAAAACTGGGGCCACCAACTCGTTGCAGATCCAACAGATAATTCCCGTTCCTTATCCTGAAAAGCTGCAATCACCCCCTCTAGGCAGTCAGTGACAACAGGACAAAGAACAATTGTCTCCAACTTAGAAAGATTTCTCCACCCAACAAAATATTTTCAGCAGCCATAAAGAAGGTTGTAAAACAAAAAGTGAGAAGAGAAGCCATTTGGCTGACATACTTGAACCTCAAACCGAACAAGAAATTGGTCTCCCAGTTCACTGTCATCCAATGTGATACCATTTGCTTGAAAGCTCATTTCACTTGAGGGAAATGATCCTAAGGTCATAGGTGACTCACTAAAGCTGTTTCCAGCAGACACATTACAGCTCTTGCTTAGGTTTGGTAGAGGTGGCACCCATCGACACCTGATAGAATATGCTCCTATTGACTTCCAAACAATATCTAACTCGTGTAAGGCCTTCAGTACCTCCCTCATGATTTCACTGGGATCTGCCCGGGACTGCAAAACAAGCACAAGTTCTGAATTAGATCAATTTTCATCATAAATATGGACATTCATATAAATGACTTTCATGAAAATCAAGAAATCTCCCTAGTCAGAACTAAGAATGCCATAACAAGGTTCAAAACTTTTTCTTTGAAAACAATGAAAGATTTCCAGATAAGGACTGAAGAACTGGGAAGAAGAAAACACATAAGTGTAGAACCTGAATGAAGAACAATAAAACTAGCAGTATGAACAATGGTGAGATTGCCTCACTTGTTCAGGGACCATTGACAGTAATATGTATGCTTGAGACTTACCTATCACAATTTACCCTCTGACTTCAGAAATATGGACAGTACAAGCCCTTACAAGCACTTGCTACAAGAGCCAAGAGATCATATGTAAGGTTAGGCACCTGAAGGCCAACAGCCCAATTCCCATGAGGAGTAATCCTTGTTAGGGGCATAATTGAAGAAACTTTGTGTTTCTGTTCCAAGTTTATAACACGCACATCACCCTCAGCAGATGATTGTACTTGATTGTTTACAATTATGGGTGATGGTGCAACACTTTGCATGGGATCTTCATGACTGCAAGCTCTGGCTTCCTGAAACCCCACCACCCTTGTTGCTTTCCACTCAAAGTGGCACTCTAGTACACCACACATACATCTCATCATAGGTTTATACTTACAAATGCACATCCTCTTCAGAGATCCCAAGGGCAAAATACTAATGAGCTCTAGGAACTTTGTTGATCATCAAGCCAAATAAATAGAAAGGCAGCAGTCAGTTTGTCACTAAACATGAATGATACAGCTGAAGAAAACAACTACAGATCTGAGGAGACAAGATCTGTGCAATCCTCCTGAATATCTTATACATTTGCAGCATCTGCCCAGAGCTTCATCCAAATCTCCAACCCACAGAGATAAATCTTGAATGTACTGATGATGCAGACCAGTTAGAAATGGAGAGGGAAATCCCAGCCAACACAAGCTAAGCAAGTTCATACCACCCCCCAACCATACTGAAAACTCCCAACATGCTACAGTTTATTAGAGGAAGAGGGGAGAGTACATGCTCAAGGACCTTCTGCAGAGGAAAAGAAGTGGGCATGTGGCATTACAACCAATTTTCTCTGATTATTTGCCTCTAGATGATTAACCACAACTTACCTGCATTCCAATTGACATTACACTTGTGGAGCACTAAATACACTGAACAAAGCACTGTGTTACACTGGACAAGGTTGGTCACATGACAAAATGTTTTTTCTCTATGACTTCATTCTGCAGGTCTCCAGAAGACCAACAGACTGGCACTGCAGAGCAGAATAGAAATGAGTGTGATCAGTTTACCGATCCACAAGTGTAAAGGTCACAATCACTGACCACAGGAGGTCATGGTGGTAAGGACCTAAGGACCAAGCTCATGCCACACTTGGTTGACTCAGCAGGTAGAACCTGTGCAAGATTCAGATAATGTGGATTTTTATGTGAATCTTCTACATAAATCTGGGGCTCACCAGTTCCTCAAATTCAGATTCCAGGTAGTCATCCTGGTTCTCAAAGTGCTGACTATCCAACAGGAGATAATACGTCACTGTTGCCTGTCAACATACATCATGCCCACTCATGTCAACAACTGAGGAACCTTGAAGGGGTTAGAAAGATGAAGCTCTGTCAGCAAATGGTGGTCCTAGCACAGACAACATGCCCATGATGAAGACATTCTAACAGTTGCTCTACAATTGAGTCATGTGGAGATTCCACACCAATAGACATCAGCATCTCAGATCTTCAATCTACCAATAGTTCTAAGAAGATCAACAAAACAACAAGTAAGGGCATCACATGAGCTAAAATAAAGCTACCACTTAACAAGGAGACTACAGTTTGGCCTCTCAACTCTTGGCTCTGTGTACATACAAAGATTTACAAACTGATCAATCTGTACACACCTTTGTTGGCTCCCGCCTGTGCAGGCAATCAATTAAGTGCTTGCGATCAAATCCCAGTTTTTCCACTCTTGATGCAACATCGTCATCAATCTGTATCAGCGAACAAGCTTGTAAAGGATGGCTACACATAGAGATCCCAGGACATCTGAGTCTACACCAACCTCCAGTATGAAACTCATGTACATCAGCATTGTCAGTAATAGCACCCTACACAATAGTAAGCTACAAATCCAGGTGAGACCAAATGACTATCTAACAGAGCCCTGCACACAAGCTCAGATAGATCTGGTCGAAGTGCTCAAATCAATTTATGAGGGTGCAGAAAATTTGTACGGGGCATGATTACTTTGAAACCCATCATGACACTTCTCTAACTATGTTGGAAGAATGAGAATAATACCTATAATCACAACATCCAATGAGCGGAGACATCTGAACTCCCTAGGTTTGGTCTCACCCTAATCAACAACAGAACTTGGTAGTGTATGGTCCTACACAATTTTGGAAGTTCCAGGCATGCTCTAAAGAAAAACAGTTGTGGTCAACTGTTTGTGAACAGGCCAGAACATTTCAAATGAAAACATCACCCCCCTATCCTCATCAGGGAAAGCATGTCTGTAGAAGAAAAAAAGATCACCCGCTTCAATTGCTGGGCATATTCAGGTGGAGGAACGGCCAAGTATTGAGGGAGCTGCACTTGAAACCATGGATGACATCGAATCTCCGGAATGGTAATACGGTGCAGTGGATCAGCCTTCAGAATGCATGTAATTAGATCCCTTGCTTGTATTGAAAGGTGGCATGGGAGTGTGTAGATGCCATCCTGCACACCAAAAAAACAAGTACTCAGCAAGTGAATGTCGTAAGTCATCTTGTGATTGCAGTATCTTTACACATACTTCATTCTCATGTGAAGGACCAAAAAGATGCTTCTTCAAAGCAACTTTCCTGAAAGAGGGGACAAGAAGGGATTTTGAGAAAAACCAGCTAAAAAAACCTTTGGAAACAACCTAAGATTCAACATATCATTAAATAATTACTTGCATAGATAGCTGCTCTATTGGCCCAAAGTCCAACATCTTGCTATTCTGCAGTCCTGTGGTGCACTTCTTTACACAAAAACTTCAGAAAGTTTCGAGCAAGTACTGTGATTTTCTGATACAGGCTTGATATGTTCTCATCGTCAAATGGTAAGATACCACACAACATTGCATATAGTATCACACCACAGCTCCACACATCCACTTCAGGCCCTGCATAGTACCTTCTTTGTATCACCTGTCATTACAAGGAAAACCAATATAAGAAACTTTCAGAGCTCATCCATTACATCCCATACATCCAGCAAATGTTTCACAGATAGTAAGGACATCACATCCATTTGGATGCCCATATGGCATGCCCAACATGGTATCAAGACATACCACTGACAAATGCAGCTGAACTTTAGTACAAGCTCATGTATTCACTACTATCATTGCAGATGTATATTTGACCTAGTGTGGGATACTGTTTTGGGATTATAAGTCTAGAGTTTAGGCTAACAGAGCTTTCTGATCTCTAGTCAAGAAACCACAACCCAACATATCCAAAACAGCTGAAGCATCATATAGTGAGTGAGCTATCCACTAGCTTGAATTTGAAAGTCATTTGAGTAGGATCTCTTCAAAGAATTATAAAAGTAGAAAAATAGGTCTATATAGTTACTTCTGGGGCTGCATAATTAGGACTGCCACAACTGGTCTTGAGAAACTGGCCATCACGCATAATGTTGCTCAGACCAAAATCTGCAATCTTTACACTTCTTCTTTTTGCATCAAGCAGCAGATTTTCAGGTTTCAAGTCCCTATGTACCACCCTGTTGCGGTGGCAGTACTCCACACCTGCTATAAGCTGATTATCCACTCCACACAAGGATCTTAAGTTACTGTTTGAAACAAGAAATTCCACTGGAATTTTTACAACCCCACCAACATGTCTGAAAATTTCAAATCTAACAACAAAGCACTTGGAAAAGTATACAAGGAACTTCAATAGCAATACATAGGTGCCCTCCACAAAACTCAATACATCTTGTCCTGCATAGTCATACCTCAGTGCAGTACCACTGCTAATCATACTTTTTTAATCTACAACCATAGACACTGGTGGAGGCAGCCAAAGTTGCACTTGCTAACCATACCAACTCTTGAAGATTCTAGTTAGCTCACAGACTTATTGATCTGATGAATCAACATTATCACAAAGTGTAGAAATAGTAAAGCTCATACCTGCTGAAAGAAGTGGCGGGCCTCCTCTTCAGGAAGCCGGCCATTCAAGACAATGTAATCAAATAAGTCTCCAGACTCCACATACTCCATAACCACATAGATGTCTGAGTAAGTCTCAATGATCTCATACAAGCGAACAATGTGGGGATGCATAACCAACTGCATAATTTTGAGCTCTCGTCTCACTGCAACATGAGAAGTTATTTACACATTCTTCAGAGGCTGAACATAACCCTATTGAAGAGATAAGGTTTGTAATGCGACGGATTAATTATCTCAAGGCTGCTGACATGGGGAATGGCACAGTACAGAAAAAAATTCTATGACTTTCAATTAGGGCTTACCCTTTGCTCTCTTACATATCTATGAGAATACTGCAGAGAAAACTCCACAATAACATGTTGAAGGTGAGCATTGCATCAATTCCAGCAAGACCAAAACAAACACAATAAGATTTCAGTGTGGTCATGACCTTGAGAGTGTCATCATCCCACAGAAATGAAGGATAAATACCTTTATCCTCCATGTCCTTCATTTTGTGGCGATTCATGATCTTGATAGCAACTTTCTGGCCAGTTAAAGAGTGTGTGGCTGATTTCACTTTGCTGAAGGCTCCAAAGCCCATGGTTTTTCCTAGCCTGTAATTGAACTCTGCACAAACTGTTGCACTGCTCTGCCGCCTTGTAACCCGGCTGCTGCTTCCTTCTGCTGCCATTTCTACAGTCACAGCAAGTGCTGCCCTCTTCACCTGATAGTTTCCCTTCTGTCACCACCGATCAGGCGGATACTCATTTTTTAAACACTTCACAGTTTTTAGGGTTTTCTAAAATGCAGACAGACAAACAGCAACAACATGCAGATTGCTTGCTGCATATGATCTGTTCACAGTGGCATCAGATAAGGTCCTACAAAACCAGTAGGAGAGGCCCCAGATTGACTGCTGACCAGCAAAGACTAATGCCATCATCCCTTTCAATCCTGGACTTTCAAAAAGGAACTCTGCAGTACTTGCCATTCAAATCAGCAAGCCCCACATCTACTACTATGGGTTCCAAGTCTAATTACTACCGGTGTCCAAAGCTTTGGTTGATCCTGCCCCAAAAACACTGACCAAAACACAGAGAGAAGGCAACCGCATTCCTTCTCCAATCCAGCCCAAAATTTCAAGCATGCAATTCCTTCAACTTTGACCACAAGCTGCTGATTCCATGTTTTCTGATCAATGGACAGCAGCTCTCAGATCAGCCCTTTGGCAATCTGCTGTTTACTCTTGATCGCCCCATGAGCTTCCACACAATAGGACAGCTTTCAAAGCTTCATTTTTCCTTCCCGAGTTCCTTTCTTTGCAAGTTCGACTCCTTGCATAAAAACCTTTCCAGACGTATGTCTCCTCTCTAAGTCTAGCAACCACTACTACTCATCACTTCAGCCACCACTAGTCTCACATGCTCACATCCTTCATAAATGTATGAACATACAGCAGCACTCTGCTAGATGATGCAGTCAGTCTTCTCCATATTGTTGTATCTATCTATCCATCTGAGAGAAGTCAACACATTCCAGGAGTGGTAGGTCAGATGGCTGCTCTCGCATCATCCAACCCCTGACTTCCTAAAGAGATTCTTCTATACATTTTGTAGCAGCTTGAAGTAGACAGCTTCGTTCAGTGCAGCACTTTTGGAATTAGGGTCCAACGCAGGAAGGAAACCCTTCTTGCCTCATGATATATACACTTGTGGACTGGGTTGAAAACTCACTCCAAAACCTCGGGAGGCTGGCTTTTGTATGCCCATTTACTGCTACGATCTCCACCGCATCAGCGTTCCACGGTACAGAGTTTGTCGCGTGGCACTCAATCGGCCCTTCAGGTACATGTCAGAAAGCTGCCTTAGGTAATGTGTTTCTTCTTCCTCTTCCTCTCCTTCTCCTTCTCCTTCACTCACTGCTCTTCTTCCTCAACGGCCAGATCACTCCTGCACAGCAACAGCTTCTCGACTTTCTCGGTCTTGTGAAGACCAACAACACAGATCAATAGGTACCACCAAGACAGAATCGACACCGCCGCGCCGTGTGCAGCAGGTATGAAATTCTACAGTCCGCCACTTCTATTCAAGGTCCAAAACTGAACAATCCTTTGCAGGTTTGGCTTTGCCGTGTACAGCAGACGGACTACACAGATCCCGCGTATGAACCTTATCTGATCTCCCGCGAGAGACCGATCTGCTTGTTCTCAAGGTCTACAATGGAGCGGTGGAACTAGGATTGATTCTGCTCTGAGGCGCCGCTGGCTTTCTGGACCGCTGCGGCAGGAACAAGATCGGGGACTAATTTTCGAGTCTAAGCAAGCTGCAGTTCATCACGAGAAGCTGGTTGCAATGACCTCTTCTGCATGGGAGCTCGAAATGCACCAACAAATAAACACAGTCTGATGCATCAAGGAGGGCTAATATTCTTCAGGCCGGATGTCCACCTAAAACCACGAGCAATCTGAGATCCTGTTGCCAGGAAGCTGAAGAAGCCGGTCGATCTCTCCAATCCAGATCAAATACAAGGAACGATTGTGCAAACAAAGCGGTAAGTAGACTTCAGTCCGTCCTCCCGTACGTCTCAACACGCAAGATACACAAGCTATAAGCTTTTGGTACCAGGAGCTACGAAATCCGTTTTCAACGGACAAGACTCAAAAACCCAAGCAGGAAAGGCTTGAGGCACGCACATGAAAACCAAGCAGGGGCAAGTAAGTGTGCAGCACCAGAGCTTGCGTTCTTTCTTTGCAGGAGGTTCGACTCCTGCAAAAAGTTTGATGCAAAAACCACACACACACAACGCTTGTGGTGCAAAGTTCGCTCTGGCTTCTTTCCCAAATTCCAAAACCCACCCGCAAATATGCAGAAGAAACCGAAAAGTAATCACTCCCAAAAGCACACCCCCTCCCGCCCCCCACCAGCGTTTTAACTTTCTTTTTTCGGTGTCGAAGTTATGGCGAAATTTTACAATAAAATTAGCAAAAATAGTCGAATTTGCACTAGAAAAAAATTCCAAATTTTAGCCTATTTCTTTGCGAAATTTGGCCCAAAAAAACTCAGTCCCCCCCCCCTTTTTCTTTCATGGCTCTGTATAGCCAAAATGCTATATTAAAAATTTAACTGTTGTGTGTTGTGGGATTCTCAATAACCTAATTCTACCTAACTTTAAGAAAAATCGCCAGATTTTTTTACTGGGTTCTAGGATGTAGCCAAATATGTGAAGGAATCTTAAACTTTTTTATTTTCATATCCTGTTTATTACCAAATTTGGCTAAACTGTATTATGGATGAATAGCCAGTTCAACTACAGCACAAATATGAAAAAAAATCCTCTGACCCCTACCAAACTTCGGCTCAAGCGAGGAAAAGAAGAAAAACCCTGTATATAAAAGGGCCATGAGAAAAGTGGGCCCAAAAAAAAAACAAAACAAAAGAGCACCACTGGTTGTGGGTCCTGCAAGTTCGGGAGAAGAAAAAATAGACACCTACCATAGTAACATAACCTAGCAGGTACAGCAGTACACCTATCTGTGAAGGAAGGTAGTTTGTTTTGTTTCGTAGTTATGAGATCCATCGAACTGGGGTGCTTCAGATCGTATTCTCAGTGTCTTTGGAAACCTCTTGACAAGGAGGGGTACATGGGCTTGGTTCCATGGCATTTGGACTTGCAGCATAAAAGTTCTTTAATATTGAATGATTTCTTCACTGAAAATTAAATTTTAGGTGAAAATTTCGGAGGAATTGGAATATGCCTTTGGTGTTGCTGGAAAGATCTTGATGAGCATGATTTAATGGAATTTATTTGGTAAGATTTGGATTGTGAGAGATATTGGTATTTTAGTGATTTTTGTTGCTGAAAATTCAAATAAATTCCGAAAAACCAGGTTTCGGAAGGAAAAATCAGTTGAAGACGTGGTAACACTTGGGCCAAGGGCAGAGCCACTTGTATTAATTATGCGAACAAAATTTCAGGATTTTTTTAGAAATTATTACGGTGTGTGTACTCAAGTAAAAAGTATCAAACTCATAATTTCTTAATGGTTATGCCGGAATCTTTAAGAAAAAATACATTAAATATATCTGGCATCAAAGAGCAGAACCTGATATGCTACTATATGCTACTACAGTATTGAATATGTCAGTCATCTTAAGAATTTTGATGGCCTTTCTACTCCTACACATAATGGTTTTTTTTTCAATTTTATGTAAGGTAAAGCTCAAGAGGCTTTACGGGAATAAGGGCTTGTGTGAGGTGGAGTTGAGCAGGAACTGGAATACGGTAAAGCTTGAACCTAAGGGCATTACCGAGTGTGAAGACGTGCTTGGATTTTATTTTTCTTTTGTGCACTATGATACCCTCCAAAAACCAAAAAAAAGTAAAAAGTGGGACGTCCAGAGCTTGCATTCCATCCTTTGTAATGCCCCTGAAAACAGTGGAGGAACAGTGTTAGGTAGGGTGCCCTCAGGTTACACTAAAAGATTCCAAGCAAGTGCATTACAGACCACATAACCAGTGAGAGCACCCCAGTTATCGATAAAAACAAGCCACTGGAGTGGTAAGTTTTGTTCTGGCAACTGGGCTGCTCAAGTCATGTTACGAGACATAACCAGTGACTCGACAGACGGGATTTCTCTCACCCATAACCGAAGACTACTCAGACGTCTGGGACGAATGCTGTTGTCGTTGTCCGCATAATCCCTTGCGCCCATCTGGCCGACCCGGTACGCAGCAGATATGGGTTGTAACCTGAGACCTCTCCACCAATTCGGTGATGCCATGCCACCAATTTCTATGGAGGAACCAGTTATCGTGATATTGAAAATTTGGGAGATTTTTCCCCAAAATTTGCAAAATCTCTGGAATTTTACAAAGTTTTGCAAGTAGTTAAAACAATTGCATGAACATTTTGGGCTTCTTAGAATACAAACATGTACTTCAGATTTGAATATGAACTTGTCATAGATTAAGATGGGTAGTGTCAAGTGTTTTCTTTTTTTTCTGAATTTTTCTATTATGCCAAAAAATTGGGAAACTTTTTTTTTTCTGCTGAAAATTTTCCTAATTTTCATCTTTTTTTGGAAACAATTGCCAATTTTTCAAAATCACAAAATTTAATTTTAAATTTTGGAAAACCGTGATACTAGTGGCACAAATTCAGGTTTTATTTTTCAATTTTGTGAGCTAGGTGGGTTCACCGAACCAAAGTTGGCTACAGGTTAGAGAGGGAGGTGAATTTCTTTTCGGAATCCTCCTATGTTGTGGTGACAAGATAGACCCTAATGTCCAAATATAGCAACTTTTTGCCTCTGAATCTGACAAATTTGGGTAAAATTTGTCCAAAAAATCCTTAATGCCTTCATACTTCCTTTTTTTTTTGGGGTCACCAAGTGGGGAAATTTCACCACAAAAAAAAGAGAGGCTCACAATTTTCAATAATGGGACCATTTTCTTTAATTTTTGAAGGAAGGATTTCTAATTGAGACCACAAAGGCAGCCCTAGTCTTTTCTAAAAGATTGGAAGTCAATAAAGTGTTGCTCCAATCCCCTTAACCCTAATTGTTTGTTAGGTAGGGTTCGTAGTGTTTGAATTTTTTAAAGTATTACGGAATGTGTCGGATGCAAGCCACCATTGTGCGTAGGGAGGTGCATGCAAGGAAATTGGGTGAGCAAAGTAGCTCAAGCCAAAAATTCCCATCAGGCAGAAAAATGGGCACAATGGCCAGTATACACTACACTCAATAAAATATTGGAGTTGATGATTTGGCAAGGGCATGTAGATTTTTCGCAGAATGGGCATGTGGAATTTGAACAATAGTTAGGTGAGGTAGACACAGGGAGACCGGAGAACTGTTCATTGTGCCTTGTATTAAGGGGACTAAAAGAGGCAGAAAATGCCATATGAAAAACCATTATGTTTGTGAACCTGTTTGTAGCACGACAAATACTTTTGTCTTTCAAGGTAGGCTAGTTGTCTTAAAGTCATTCATTGCAAAAAAATTAAAAACTACAGTATTCACCCCTGTACTGCAACCTCTTGTTGCTTTCACTTTTCTTCAAGGAAAAGGCGAGTTGGTAGAATTCTTTAAACCTCCATCTTTAAAATGGAATATTGTATCCAACATTATTGAAATTAAAGAAAAATGGAAAATAGTGTAGGTATTGAGATGGTTCTTCTTCCAGACGCAACATTTTTCTTAACAATCTTCTTTAATAAGGGAAGGCCTAGCCATAATGCCCTCATAACATTTTTCTTAACAATTTTTTCAAATAAGAGAAGGCCTAGCCATAATGCATTCATAACATTTTTCTTATGCCCTCATAACATTTTTCTTAACATTTTTTTTAATAAGAGAAGGCCTAGCCATAATGCCCTCATAACATTTTTCTTAACAATCCTTTTTAATAAGAGAAGGCCTAGCCTTTCTACCCAACCTTTCCCATTCCCAATACTCCAAACTTCTTGGGAACAGGAAAACATTTCTCACAAATTTCTACAGCATAATACCTTGGCAGATTTGACAATCAATATGTTATTCCTAAAATTGTTGAAATTTTCAACACAAAAAATTCAAAGAACAAAATTTTGAGAAAGAAATGTATTTTTTTGAAGTATTCAGGAAATTAATTTTTCTTGACATGGAATCCTCAAATTCATTCATTAATTAGCAGGCATGTGTTGAAGCTGCCCCTTTACTACACTATGTGTTCAAGTAAGAAATGAACATACATTTGCATACTTATTCATATGCTTCTATTAGGTTAGGGCCACACTTAGAGGTAGGAGATCTTTTCTAGTTTGTCCTAACATTTGTGCTAGCATTGTGCAAAGGGGCCAAGTGTTGAGATAACCATTTGTTAACACCAAATAAACATTATTAATTAATTTAACATTGTTTTTACTTTGTGTCCTCACGTAACTTAGCAAAAGTTGCAGTTGCATCTTTCTTTTCAAAGGTACATATCATTTCGGTGGTTTTCAATCAGGATTAGCACGGCCTTTCACCTTGCCCTTTTCTGGTCAAGGCCTTCCCCTACAACTCTTGCATAGTTCTTTCACGCAACATATGCTGCACATATGCTTAAGCACTTGCACCATGGTCATAGTCTTGATAGTGGCTTGATGGGTAAGTTGGTGTTGTAAAGAAGATTTGGAGCTTGGCACCCTTGTAATGTGTGACAAGGGTTGTACTGGCGTGCAATGTTGTTGCAACAATTTGGACCTTTGCACTCATGCCTTGAGGAGGGCTAGGGAAGAGAGGAGAAACACCCAGGAAAACTCTTGTCACAATGAGGAGAAATTGAAATTATGATTTTGAAATGTACATTTTTTAAAGATTAGGTGATTATTATTTTAACTGCCACCATTGAATTAACGGTCCATTTTATGTAGCGTTGACATAAGATTTAGTGGTACCAAACATTACATGTGTTAGGTTAATTTTAACTTTAGTACTTTCAAGTTACTTGTGATTTAACTCTAATTTGCTTCTTTCCTCAATAGAAGCTTGCTTCAATTTCATCCCCTTTTACAATTTATATGCATAAAAGTTGAACCACAGCCAAACAATATGGAATAAAAATGAAGTGTTATTGGGAACATCTTAAGGAACATTTTGGGAACCTGATAGGAACACCTTGAGAATTTGATTGTGACATAATGAGAACATCTTTGGAATGGACAAAAAAAACAAAAAAATCCCCCTCACTCCCACCGTCCCCAAAAAGCCCAAAAGAAAAAAACTAAGCATCAATAGCGTTCTTGGCCACATGAAATTTCTATTTCCAAAACAGTTGGTCACATTTTCATCCAGGACAAATTATAGGTTTGGGGCACACATTGTCAAGGTTGATAGCTTTGGAACCACCATTTGAAATCCAACAGACCATCATTTGTCTACAAAACAACCTTCCATAAAACAACCATCCATAAATTGCAAATCTATGACCCAAATTACTTCACTCAAATTATGGTTTACAAGCAATTATACTGTGGCCAATTGAGTTGCTCTTTAGGTGGTCTTGTTATTTGTGTTACAGTTTTTCAATCTCGTTCTTAGTCCTTAGTCCTTAACATGCAACCTATAAAGGCAATAAATAAATGAATAAGTACCCCCAGTTTATAATGGGGGTATGGGCCCAGGCAAAAAGGGGTGACGAACAGTTTTGGAAATAGAAATTTTATGCAGCCAATGGGAAGGCTCATGCACTCAAAGTGCCTTTATTTTTATTTTTTTAAGTTTTGGGTTGGGGGGAGAGAAGATTTTTTTCATATTTCCTTTGTTCCCAAAATGTTCCTTTCAAGTTCCCAATGGGTTCCCAATGTGTTCCCAATAGCACCTCATTTTAATCCCATATGTTTTGCCCAAAGTCCTCCTCTTCTCACCTGTATAGGTGGGCTAAAGGGGGAGACACTCCATTTTTCCATAGATTCTTCTATTTTGAGGAGCACCCATAGCTTCAACTTTTTTTTGAATAGGTAGGTTGTTCTTCGCAAGGGGTATTAGCCCAGGACAAAAATGGTGAGGAACTCTTTTGGAAAGAGAAATTTCATGCAGCCAATGGGAAGGCCCAAGCATGCACTCAAAGGTGACTTGCTCTTTTTCCTTTTAAGTTTGGGGTGGGGTGGGGATTCTTTTTTCTTTTTTCCCTGGTTCCTAATGTGTTCCCACTATGTTCCCTTTAAGTTCCCATCAGAATCCCAATATGTTCCCCACCATGTTCTCCATAGCACCTCAGTGTTATCCCATATGCTTTGGCAAATGTTGTCCTCCTCTCACCTACATAGGTGGGCCAAAGGGAAGGAACTCTCTTCTTGAAAATAGAACCTTCTATTTTGGGGAGCCTTCATAGTTTTCTTTTTTTGAGCTCGTTGCAAACCAAAAGAAAAAAAAGGAAATTAGGAGGTACCTCATCTAATTAATTGCATTATATGTGCCAATTGGATGCCTACCCATTTACATTTTTTCAGCTGTCCATACTTCTTTTTTTTGGACACAAATGGACAAAATCACAGGCTACATAATACTTTGGAATGTCTTCTTTTTATTTTTGTCGGGTGTGATGATTATTGTGGTACCTCTTTTCTGCCCTCTTGATCATTGTCCATATTCATTATTGATACTACTCTTCCCCCTCCATCTTCCCCTGGGGCTCTGCCAAGGTGTGGAGTGTAAACTACAAACCAGTATTGGATTTTGTTAATAAGCATCAGTTCCACTGATTTAACTAATTTCAGAATCAGAAAACCACTGGTTCCAGTTTCTTCAAGAACCTGGAACAATGTCAGCAGGTTTCATGAAAGAACCGGAAAGGAACCGGCAGTTTGGCGAGTGGTTATTTGACCTTTTTTTTAAAAAGTGAGAACCTTACTACAGAACAGTAGCAAGTATCTATCTATGAAGGAAGGTAGTTTGTTCTGTTTTGTAGTTATGAGATCCACCAACCAAGGGGATGCTTCAGATTGTGTTCTTGATGTCTTTGGAAAGCTCTCAACAAGGAGGCGTGCATGGGCTTGGTTCCATGACATTTGGACTTGCGGTGCAAAAGTTTGTGAATATTGAATGATTTTTTTACTGAAAATTAATTAAATCGTAGCTTAAATTTTTCAGAGGAATTGGAATGTGCCTTTGGTGTTGTTGGAAAGATCTCAATGAGCAGGATTTAATAGAATTTGTTTGGTAAGATTTGGATTCAGAATATGGGAGATATTGATTTTTAAGTGATTTCTGCCACTGAAAATTCAAATAAATTCCCCAAAATCAGGTTTTGGAAGGAAAACTCAGTTGATGACACAATAACACTTGGGAAAGGGCACAGGCCGCACTAGTTTGAATTGTTTTAAAACTGTAGTTATGAACCTTAAGAACCGCCTTGATATTCAGGAGGGAATTTGCTGCAGTTTCTAGTACCCACCCAACACAGATGTGGACCTATTCTTTTCTTTGAAGCATTCCCACTGGGGGGTGGGGTCATGGTAGGGTGATCAGAGAACACCACTCTCATCTGTGTTAGCAGATGGTAGAAGCTGGAAGAGTTCATTTATAAATTGTTTCCACTGGAAAAGGAGTTGAAAGCATGACTCCACGTAGTCCACATTCTAAGTGTGGGACTCATGTAACTTGTGATCAAGAGATAGCTTGTTGGGTTATTATCAACCCTTCATGTATAGAATAAATTGTTGAGAGCCCCCCACCTTATGGGCGGTAAAATACTTTGTCTTCCTCTTGTGTTTTTTTTAGTGGTAAGGAACTTTAGGTGTTTGTGTGTGTGTGTGTGTGTTTATGCCATTTTGTAGTGTCTTTCTTGATTTGCTTACTTTTCTTCTTGCACCTTTGGAAAAGTAGGGTCCCTGGTAGTAGATTCCCATTTTTTAATGCTCCTGGGTAGTCTGGTCCATCAATAGGTGATTGTGCTATAAAACACATGATAGATAGCTTCACATTTGCCATGCACTTCAAATGTATACCTAACAAGCATAACCCCTTTACTAGTTATGACTAATTCCTTCCTTTCCCTTCTTATCAATGTCAGGTGGTTCTTATGGCTTATAACTTTCCTACTATAACTTTTGGTTTCAATAAACAATAATTAATTCGGTTTGTACTCTCTTCTTACTAGATTTGGATTTGTTTTTTACTTGTATTTTAATTGATATTTTAGACTACCTAGAATGTAATACTATAATTATTTGAATCAATTGTTTCATTCTTCAATCTTGGCACATTCACTATTTTGAGACAAAAGTCTTTGTTTGAATGAATGGAAACTAGTAAGCAGACACTTGCCCTAAAGGACATAAGAGCATGAGACATTGACCATAGAGAATGTTGTGGCATGTTTTACATGAAAAGTAAAAGCCTCTAATATCAGAAAATGTTGATTTCATGAAAAAAGATTTCTTACCACATTGCTTATGTATCTCATTTTGATATTTTATGGCATTTACGGAAAAAGGAAACTCAAATTGAAGCAGCTTTGTGCTTCTATCATGCATTTTCTTACAACAAAAGTCCCAAAGCTTAGGTTTTCTAGAGTTTTGAAAGTGAGAACCAGTGTTGGCCAGTCATTTGATTTTGCTGATAACCCCCACCCCCTAGTTTGGGTTTCCTTGAAATGCTTAGAAATCAAAGAACCTCTGGTTATTTCAAACCCCTCACAAAACTGAAGGTTTTCAGGAAAGAGCCAGCAAAGACCCACTGGTTATTTGATCAGTTCTTTGATTTTCTAGACATGTGATTATATATCACAACCAGGTCTTTTACACTTTTTGACATCCATGGTCATATGTATCATAGCCGATTCTTTGATTCTTTTGAGAACCACAGAACAGGAACCACCAATGGGCTAGGGTTTGGTACCATTTCTAATCTGCGCCCAACAACACTGGTTTGGTTGGGCAGATACCCACCTTAGCAGGTAAGAACTGCTGGTTCTGGTTGGTAAGAAGAACCTAACTGGAACAAGATATTTTCAAGAATCAAAACCGGAACCAGTTTACATCTTAATCTTGCTACTTGAAACAACTACCTACATCAATTTCTATTTTATTTTTTCACTTCTGAACTTTCTATGCGCTTGGGAACATGAGCACAATCTGGGGCTTATGAGCCCTTGTTAGCCAGCTAACAGCCTATGCCAAAGATACCACTGACAAGCTCTTGAACTTCTCATTCCAAAGCAAATCCCTGATTAACCCATTAGCTTCAGGTTTGCTTGGCCTGCAACACTTATCACCAGAGTGCCTTCTTTTGGTTTTTGGGAGCAAGTCAAGAAATGTGATCATTCTTCTGCCTAGGGCACACTAATGGTTAGCCTCCTCATTAGCTTAGCCCATCGTCTACCAGGTTCCAAGCTAACGGCAAACTAACAGACTGCTCATGTGCCTAGCTTAATAGTCAAACCTTCCAACAAAACCGTGCATGGTGCCACAAACTTTTTTTGACACCCAGCAAAGTTCATTTTGGGGGAGGGGGACCCAAGGTGTAAACACCTGCTTTGGTATCATGAAGAGAAGACACCTAATTGTTTGTGTCATTGTCACACAGTGGTCTATAGATCACTTGTTTATTGGTGGCCTATGCTAATACTCCTTCCTAAGACCATGGGTACCTACCTATTTATCACACAACTTTATAATTTAAAAAAAAGACTTCCCCAATGGCCTTTTCTGAATGTGTTATGATGGTTACCTTGGGCCACTCATCTATTTTTCCAATTGATGGCAGCTTACCAAACTTATATAGCTGTATTATTATGGGCCAAATAAGGTTGCTTACCTTGAAATATTGAGTTCATCTGTGTAACCTTTTGTCATTTACTTTGGTTTTGGAGAAGTTGTTTGAGGATCTTTGGAAACAATACAATCATTAGTCGTATTATCCCTGACATTTTCTTGACAACACATATGGATGTTACAGTTTCTAATCTCTTATTTGCATGTTGAAAGTTATAATAGTTGGCTGCACATTCCCACTAACCAAGCCCAACGGAAAAAGGGAGAAAAAAAACAAGTTGAAATACTTGCAAGATCATTTGAGAACTAAGCTAACTGAAGAAGAAGAATTCACATTTCTTCTAGGGTTTCATAAATGTTTGATTCATATCCCACTAGAAGAAAAGTAGAGGTCACTAATGGAGGTCTTGTGTGTGCATTTGTGGTAACACGAAGTTGTCCATCCTGGGTAGCTTAATAGGTATGTGCCCTGGATCCAGCGGTACAGTCATAGGTCCCTGGCCCCCTTTTAAAATTGCATTGGCAATTTCAAAGAGCCTTTTCTCGGAGCCATTGGATGAAAGGTCCAAAACCAGTCTTGGGCTGTTCTTTCAATTTTTGAAGAATCACCAGTTTCCGTTCTTCAAAATATTCCAGAATCAAAGAACCACCCATTCCACCTACTTCAAAAACCTCAAATAATATCTTCATGAAAGAACCAGATAAATGATTCTGTTGTCAGTTCTTTGACTTTTAAATTTTTTTTGAGAATCATGGTTTATATACCAAAATTCATTTTTTGAAAATTTTGAGAATTGACAAATTAAGTGAGTATATGCCCAGATGATAACCGCTGGGTATCTGTCCCGCATTTTAAGAACAACACCCCATGAAAACTAGTTATGCTTTCAGCTCTATCCATCATGTGAACCCTGCCATTCTGGTCCCTTTTGTTCAAGTAACATCTTTGTTGAAGTAAATAAAATTGGGAGGTCTTACTCCAGTACTTTTCTATGTTTTTCCCCTAAGTGAGATGGGTGGTGGTCTGGGAGTTCCCCTATTCAGGAGCAACTCTATTCAAAAACACTACTTATAGTATATAGGTACTTGCTACTCACCTTGTTAGACAGGGGTATTAGACCAGGTCGAAAATGGTGACAAAAAGCCTTGAAAGTTTCAGGTTTTTTCTGGGTGACAGGCCAATCAAAATGACTCATTGCAACCTTGGGAGCCCCCTCTAATCCCAAGGACAAGAGGAGCTAGTACAGAGGGGTGATTTTCCTCAATTTATCATATTGTTGTCCTTGGACAATTAACATTTTCAAGTCTAACTATTTCACTCCTTTCCTAATAATCATCTCTTTTTTTTTCTTTACTCACCAACATGGATATGAAAAAATAAATTAACATGTGCATTTTCATGTTCACGATATTTATATTAAATCAAATTAAATTAAATTTGAGATTGACATAGATAATGATGAACTATTGGACACCATATGGGAACATAAGAAGAGGGGGAAAAAATAGTTGATTGATGTTCATAATGCAAAGTAGTTAATTGAATCATGAATATACACAAGTGAAAATAACATAGCACAAACGATGAAAAGATCTGTTATAGATTGATTATTCATGCATACAGGGGAAAACACCAATTACCATTGAACTTGAAACCATGTGCGAGGACCAACTTGAGACTGAACTGTACTCTCTAAGTTACTTTGTTATCAAATTAATCTTGTAATAAAAGAGTCTAACCATGGTACATGGTTCCATCCTTTCAATCAAATTACCTAACCATGTTATGGTTCCATCATCTCCCATGATTTTGTTGATTTGCCCTAAAGGCCAAAGCCATTGTGCAATGAACTTCTTGGTTTGTCATGTGCTAACATTGATGGGTGCATATGATGGGTGCATAGGGCATCATTGGACCAATCATAGTTTTGTGAAGGAGACTTAAGGTTTGCAACAATCATATGGAAAAGGAGAACAAAGGAGCACATGTGATAAGCTTAGGGTTGTTATGAGTTGGGTGCTAGAATAGAAGATTTAAAAAAAGGTTGTGTGCATCAATTGAATGGTGAAGATCTTGTTATACATTTTAATGTTTTGTTTCACCGTTTTGAATATCATTGCACAATGAAATGCGATTACATTGATTGTTCACATTGATTGTTGTTGTTGGTGTCATGAATGTGTGAGAGAATTCAATTGTGTTTTACTTTCACAATGCACTATGAGATTTGTTCATTATTTGATCCGCAATAAATCTATAACAAGAAGTTACATATGTCATAATAAAAATGTCATGAATTCAATAATGAATGAAATTTTCTACCTCTGTCTTCAAGTTTTCACTGGAACTCTCACTATCTTTGTTGATGTAAAAATGTCAACATTGTTCGACACAATGTCTCAATTTTTACACAGCAATGCATCCAATCTGAATGTTGTGATGATTATGTTATTTGACAGGGTGAGTGATTATGTGATCTAGTGATATGTGAGTGAAAAGATCAAGCATTTTACCGCTCAGCTCTTTGCCATGTATACAAAGGTTCCAATATTTGATAATTGAAATCATGCAAAGACAAGTTGTGTATGTGCGCATGAATATATTCTTTGGCTTCCATGGAGTAATATTTGAAACTACATATTTGTTTGTGACAATTTATCAAGGCTAAGTGGAGGGTTTAAATTTTTGAAAATCTGCTAAAACTAAAATATGATCAGATGAATACCCACCATTAGGAGAATCATGAAAATCAATAATAGGTGAGCAACAAACTTTGATGATATATATGGTATTAGATACCTTGAGCCTAATTACTCCTTATAGCCAAGCTCAAAGGTTCTCCCTACACTCAAGGTACCCACTACCTGATCCTTATAAAGAATACATATTACAGTAGCAAGACAACATTACCTTCACAGAGTATCAAAATGTGGGTCACTTTGAAACTACCTATTGCAATTTGATGAGGACTTTGGTGATGAACTACAATTACTTGTGTGTGTCTTTGTGTTGCATGATACATGAACACCCATTTTTCGGTTACATAATTTTCAAACTATGGAAATTTCATCAACAACTTCCATTCACATTTTTGTTTCAAGGTTGTCTGTAAATTTCCAATGTTGACGATGGGTATATCTGGATTTAATATATCAGACTTAAAAACAATTTCAGCCAAATAAGTGTATATATATAGGTTTTGAAAATGTTCAAATCTGGGTATGGGTAAACACATGTAGGGCTTGCAAATTTATCAATTTGAGGAAGGTTAATAATGTTAAATATCCATTGTGTATCTTCCATTTTAACTTATGGATATCAATTAGCTAAAAGGGGAAAAAAATTGTAATATACAGTTAAAAAAAGGAAAAATGATTTATTTTTATTTTTAATTCACCAAATTCATGTAATGGCAAATGGTAGCACAATCTTTAAAAAGTGCAATCTTGCAACTGTAGTTAGTTCATTTGGGTAAAAACTAAAAGACAGAGCTCATCATAAAGGAAAGAGATGTCCCTGGAGGCTAGGTTGTTGTCTTTTTGTTCCTTCCTTTGTGCAATAGAATGTATGTTATATTTGTGACAAACAAAAGGGAAAAAAGGAAACAAAAGAGAAAAGGCCACTAGGTGAACCAAACTCGGACAGGAATGTTTCCTGCTCACCCATCACTCCACCTTTCTCTATGGTACTAGGTAACCAGAGAGAGTGTGCAGGTTACCATGAATAGTTGAGGAGCATGAACCAAGCTCAATCATTGAGGTTAAGAGGGAGGTGGTAACTATGAGGCACTTGCCAGTGTTGGGCGGGTAATTGGTTTACCCGCATACGGATTCAAGTAGATACCCATTTAAACAACCATCCTACTGGTACCAAACTCGGACAGGAATGTAACTGGGTATCAAAAGCCTTGACAAAGGAACTGTTCAAGGACACTCCTAAGGTAGCAGAGAAATATGTAGACAGTAGAAAATACTTGGGGATGTTATTAGGTGAAGAATTTGAGGACTTGTCCCCATTTGACCCTTAATAGTTACCCACCTATTAAGCAGGGGTATTAGGCAGCCCAGGTTGAAAATTGTGATAAACAGTTTTAGAAACAACTAAATGTGTTCCCATGAAGTTCCCAAATTGTTCTCTCAAGATATTCCCAATAATACCACACTTTTTCCCACATGCTTTCATTTGAACTTTCATATAGGTATATAAACTATAAAGGTGGTCCAAAGGAAAGCACCTTTGTGCTTCTATTTAGGGAGAGTGCTCAATGTTTCAAAAAAGTTGGTCATGGGCCAATCAAAGTAGCTTCTTCAAAACAAAAGCAAAAAATAAAAATAAAAACTTTGGGTGCACCTCCAACTACTTATTAGAGGTAACAATAGGTACCCAGATTACAACCTCCTTGGAATAAAGTTTTATATTGAGCACTAAAACAAACAAGGTCCCATAGACATAGTGATGATGCATGATACCCAAGTAAAGGATATAGACACGTTCCACAAAGCCCATATTCTTGGACAAGGAGCTCTTTTGCTAACCATGAACTAACACTTAAGTTGGTTCACTTGCCCTTAGAAGGGCCCATTTTAGGATTATTTTTTCTAATTCCCCCTTTAATACTTTTATGAAAACAATATTCACCCTTGAGCTTTAACCAACTCCAAAATAGGTTGCACTCAATCCTTGAGTTTTTTGGATGAGCAACAATGATGTGTCTCTTTGTAATGTTTCTTGCTTGAGATGGATTGTGTTTAATTGAATCCTTTTCATTGCTTCTGGTTGAGTGCATTGGCTAAAGAAGTGATATGTTGTATTGTAGTTATTTTTATCATTTCTTTTAAGAAGTGATTCTCCTATAGAAAGCATTGCCATCACTAGGGTTTTAGGTTCCATTGATCCTTTGCTAATCTTTTATATTCCAGTCCTTTTTAGCTTCCTAGCGAATCTATCTCCACATCACAAGGGTTTCAGCATGGCAATTTTCTCTCATGTTAGTCTAATTTAACATAGTTGCTCTATGTAGGAAGGTATATGGAAGTTTGAATGTGTTTGCTTCAATCAATTTCCCAATCTATCAAATTAATTCCACTTTTTAGGTTATCATATTCATCAAGTCCAAATGGCCAAATAACTACAAGTCATCAAGTGTAAACAAGCAAGACCTTCAATTTACATTGTCATAAACCTTGGAAAAGGTTGGATAACTAAACGCATTGCAAATATGAAAGAATTGACTATGATTAATTCTCAATCTATTGCAAATTTTGCAATAGCCTTGACCATTTAATTTGGGATTACATGTCCTTTAATGCAAGGAGGTCACCTAAAGCAACTCCTATTAATGCACAATGGCTTGCAACTATTAAACATCCAACTAAGGCCTACATCTAGTCAAGGGGCCTTACACAAACAGTGACAAATTCATAGTGGTACACAAGTGGAATTAGGATCATAGACATCCCTATGACAAAGACTTTGCTAAAAGCAAAGCATTTGATCCCAACCAACACTTGGTTGCAAGGGAAGTTGGTAAGCAAAAAGTTCAAAAAAAACCCTTTTATTCCTTTCAAATTCAAGTACACCTTCTGAAGATGAACATGGTAGATGCTCCTAATTATAAGGATGAAGGAATGGTGATTCCACATCAAGACTCAAATGTTACCTAAATTGTGTTAGAACAACAATGATTGTTCGATCTAACCAATTAAATAAAATGGAACGGTTTTAAAGGAAAGTCAATGGATAAAAAAGAAGTGTTGTTGAGCATGGGTGGGATTTTATTGGAGATAACAAGGGTAAAATAATTATTCCTAACTCACAAAAGCTATGGAAGCCATTCCACGACACCATTTTCCCTAGGTAATTTTCATAACAAACCTAAGGCTACAAGGAACAACAACATGATAGTGACCGCCATTGATGTCCAAAATACAATTATGACTCAACTTCATAAAGGCATAATCATTCCAACCTAATTAACAATTCCAATTGTTGTTGTTAGTTCTAAGGATTATTAAAGTGTTAAACAACATATCCTTCAAGACTTAGGATTGTTTGATAGCAAGAATGAAGATGCAAATGGCTTGTAACCAACTCAACAAAAGTCATAATCCCCAAATAAGTCTCACAACAAACAAACTTCAAGGGCCACAAATAATTTTTAAAATTTGAAAACATGTTTTCAAGGAACATAAACATAAGTTTGATTCAAGCCCTAACACTAAATTGTCAATAAATGACAATGTTACTATAAAAGCATGTCTAAAACATAACCATTTGTCATGCGCTTCTATGTCAGCACCTATAACCATCATTGTCACCAGACTCACAACACATAACATAGAAATACCGTGAATGGTACATCACATCCAAATGATTTTGGTGATTCAAAAGATCTCACCTAAAAACAACAAAATGTAAGAACCCAAGCCTAAAACAAAAAAAACCAAAACACTGCATAACAAAATTACAAAGTAAAAAATATGTTTTGGCATCTCAAATCACCAAAATTGATTTGAAGTCACACAAGATGGGATTATATTCCATGATAAATCTTTCAAACCCCATTCACACTTAAATTGGTTCAAGATTAATTAATTAGCTTGACTAACCCAATTTATCCTTAATTAATTAGGACCTAACTAAGCAACTAAATTAACACACCTAACACATCTAAGCATAAAAAATGGATCCCTAACCTACATTGGATGTTTATTTAAGGCCACCAAACATTGAAAGGTTTTGTCACAACCTTGACATTGGGTTTGCGAGTAAATGTGGAGTGCAAGGGCCCATGAGGCCAAGAGAGTGTGTTTAGGTGTGAAACACACTTTCACTCTCACAAATGGGGGAAAATGCAAGGGATGGAACCCAATGACTCCCAAGTGCAATCCCACTTTGGAAGTTACACTCCTACGAGAGTTATGAATGTTTAGAGCCTTGGTTGGAAAGGTAAAAAACCACCAAATTGAGCTCTTAGGACACCATTAGAAAGGTCTTGAAACGAAGATGCTTAAAGTGCCCTCGCATTGTTCATTTATACTTGATTTGCATGAGTTATGATCAAAAGAAAAGGTAAGAATCAAATTGAAATTTTGATTCCCAACCACAAACCCTTTGAAAGTAGGGGTCAAATGAGCTCCAATTGGGGCATATTATAAACCTTTCATTGCCTCCTTGAACAAGCCTTGGGCAATCCCACAAGGCACATTTAAGGTTTAAGAAATTGATAAATAGAGGAAATATGTATAGTTTGAACAACATATCAAAAGTAGGAATTGGCATTTGGTGGTTATGCTACATAGGTTTGTGAAAATATCATCACACTTCCTTAAACTTGGCCCTACATGATGCTCAATATCACCTTCACTTGGGATTGGTATTCCACACAACAACTCTAACATTACGACCCCATAATCAAATACAAAAGACAATTTTCTTGAACATCAACCTTTTGTAATATTCAAACAGTTTGAAGATGTTTTATCCATCATGTTGCACTAACTATTTTAACACAAGAAATTTTAGGTTACATGTTTAAAGGATTTGTAGGGACAACAACAATTGGAACCAAAGGTGAACCTTGGATGTAAATTTCAAAACATCAAGTTTTTACAAGGATTGTATTAAGCTGCATGTTTTAAATTATTAATAGAACTTTAACATAGTAAGTACCTTTTAAAAAATAAATATGCTTGCAACTTCCAAAGGCAAGTTTCTTGTAAAAGGAATTAGAATTATGTTATTAGCATCATCATCCTCATTATTTAACTGCAATAACCGCTCCATGTTTGAGGACAACTTTAAAAAGCTAGGTTCTACCTGGAAGGATTACAAAACACATCAGTTTTCAATGCATCCCATCCTTGCACCAACTTTGACCTAAAAATTTCTAGAGACCTTATTATCTTGACATTCAATGTTCAATGTTTTGTGTTTAATGCTTGGAAGGCTTAATGTTTTGGGAAAAAAATTTTACTCTTTTGGTTTTTTTCAATTTATTTTTATTTTGTTTATTTGTAATTTATAATATTATTTCAAACTTGCTTGTGAAGTGAGTGCATGATTGTGAAACATGAGATTTTTCATGGGTTTTGGTGCCTTGGCTTCAAGTTTGTTTATTATTTCTTATTTATTTTAAAACTTATTTAATAATGTGAATGTCCCCACATTTTTCACTTCATTTTCATTTATTCAAACTTGATAAGCTTATGATGAATGGAGATGTTAAGATCAGGTTAAGTTTAAATGAAGGTACTTTTTGTATATTTTATGAAACATGTGACAACATCTTCAAAAACATTTCTAAAGATTAAAGGCTAAAACATCTACTTGACATATGCAAAATTGGATTTCTTAAGAAATATATCATATATCTAGTCTTACAATTACTTAATATTGATAGAAATCAGTAGAATGACAAGAAGACATCATCTACCTTGCTCGAAAAATTTGTCTATGTTGAAATTTGAATGTTAGCTAAGTAATAAGTCCTTAATTGTACGGAACATAAATTGTAAGTAAAAGTTTTTGAATGTTTCAAACCTTACAAAATACATCAAACAATGATATGGTACTCGCATTATTTTTTAGGGCTTTGTATGGGGAATCATCCACAAGGAGGCACTAGTACAAAACATGGTTTTTCAAATAGTTCAAGTTGATTAACTAGTTTTTTTAAACTAATGGACATGTCCATTTTGACTAGGGGCCCAAAACATGTATTTTTTGACCAATCAACTTGACTAAAATGACTTATTTGACAAATACATCTAGTAAAGTTATACAACCCTAATCAAAATGGCCAATGGGTTTAGTCAAATGGGACATCCAATCAAATTGAATATAAGAAATTTACATCATTTGTCAAAATGACCAATGTTTTCTAATCAAATGGAACATTTTATGCCTATTACATGCCTACTTCCTGCCTTTCATTTACAATTTTACAACCTACCTACCTACCTACCCACCTACCTAAATGTACAACCTATTTACCAACCCACCCACCTACCTAGATGTAATACCTACCTATTACCCACCCACCTACCTAAATGTACAACCTACCTACCAGCCTACCTAATGTATTACCTACCTACCTATTTACCACTTGCCTATCCACCCACTTATAACCTACCTAAATGTATTACCTATCTACCTATTCACCCGCTTATAACCTACCTACATATTAAGTTCTTACCTACCTACCTACCTACTTACCCACACACCCACACACCTACATGGGTGTACTACCTACCTACTTTCCCACACACCTATTTACATACATGTATTATGTACCTACATACCCACCCACCAACCTATCTCCTACAACCAAATACCTTCATACCTCATAATCTTGTAATGAAGTGCAAAAACAAACATGTGAAATAAAAAAATTAACAAAAATTGAACAACTTTTGATGGTGTGGTCCAATGGTTAGGGACTTGGTTTATCATTGGGGAGGTAAAGGGTTCAATTCCTAACATTATAACCTATGTACATGCTTTAGGGGCTAAAGTAGGTAGGGTAAGCTAAGTAGGATATACTAGGTTATGTTAAAGTAGGTCAAGTAGGATAAGGTAAGGTACGCTACCACCTACCTACCTACCTATTTACTTGCCACAAAGTTTTTTTATCCAGGCAAAAACTTGACTAGTCAAATGGTCCAATAAAAAAAACCACCTTAGTCACAACAGACATGTTGAAATTGATTTGTCCAAAATGATAAAGTGGTTTTTTTACGCATGTTCAAATTGGGCGTTTTTGGACTAAATTTGCAAATAAAAAATGCCATGTTTTCTAGTAGTGAGGCAATTTGAAGGTACCATATTTTCTAGGTTTGAAAGTTGCCCATAACTTTGACAACTCTTTCATAAACACATGTTTATGTTTTTTGTCAAGATGCTTGACCCTAGTCAATGTGTAGTGCATTTGTTGTAGAATCACCAACAATAACAAATGCAATCAAGGTCAACAAATTACCTTCATTGGAAACTTTGCAATCAAAGTGCCTAGTCCATGGTTTCACATGAGATCTATTGAAAGACATACCAACCCCAAAATACAACATGAATAAACATGACAAAAAGGAGTTTGAAATCACATGATTGTTCAAATAAACAATAACACCTCCAAAATTCAATGTTCATGTGTACATTGCATCAATGAATATTACCCATGAAAATGCAAGCTGATGTTTCAAATCCTTGAACACAAACATTTCCACCAGATTATTCACATTGAACCTACACAAACATGGCAAAAGATTACACTACAAGAACATATTTGTGAGAATTTTTGCATTTGAAAGGTAAGCACAAGCTTGTAGTTTCACTATTCCAATCATCTTATTACTACCAACAATAAGTATAATAAGGTAAACTTGATATTATGTCAAGTTGTCCATACACACACCTACTTTTAGCATCCATAAAAGGCATTTTTGAAAAAACTTGCAATTGGGCATAAGCAATTTTGAAGTTGGTGACAAAGATTTTGATTACATTTCCAAACCACATAGTGGTGTGCTATGATAATGCTGATGGATCCCAATAAAGAGAAGTGGCACCACTAATGAATAGATAGATAAAAACATCAAAACTACAAATAACCTTTAAATCAAACAAATGCTTTTGAACCAACTAACATTGAAAAAACAAGGAGGAGAACTCATTCTCGTGTTGAAGACCAAATTCCAATAGTGAAATTCTCCAGGCAAAACAACACAAACTTTTCACAAAATGGCTTTTTGTACACTCTGGAAAGAAAAATGGGTTTTCTCATGACTTTTTATTTCTTATAAGGTTGCCAATATTTTTTGGAATCATGTTGTTGATGATTGACATGTGGCCCAACAACAATAGTAACACATTTAAATATTTTCTTTACAAGTGTGTTGGAAACAACAATTTTCAAAACATCCTCCATATTGTGCAACGCTCTAGAAGATGGTACACGGTTAATGGTTATGGTGGTGTTTAGTGTAACAATTTCCAAGTAAGGTTTGTTTTCGGTGCTCATGAGCTTTATGAGTCCATTGATTTATGAATATTGCTTGCAGTTATGTGCTTGATTCTTCTTTTCTTGAGGAGCTACTTGGATTTCATTCAACAACTTGTTGTTAGTGGCCTAGTTTTCGAAAAGAGATTGGGCAACAAATAATGTAGAAGAAGAAGATGGTGGAGATGAAATGGAAGCTAGATTATTGTTATTTGCTATTTTGTTTTGAATTGGAGAGGGTTTTGAGGTACCTAGAGTAGCACAAAGCTCATCATGCTAGTTCCTATAATGACCAACTAAGGGTTTCATCATCTCCAAAATTCCAACGACTATTGCATTGGGCTTTATGTAGCCACTGCCTATACTGCCATTGTTGCACCCAACCATTTGAAGGTTTTGTGTTGTTCAGAGTTGTGACATGTTTTTGTTGATGTGCTAGGGCTTTGAGATGAAGAAGAAGTGCTTCCTTTTCCTTGTTGTTTTGCTATTGCTAGGGTATGCACTTTTGGAGGTTGTTAGAATGGTGGTGTTGTTAGTGTTGCAAGATGGGTATCATTGTCATGGACTCTTTTCAACCTTTAAGCAGCTCATGAAGGTTTTGCTCCAATGTTCGACACCCACAATACTTAGTTTGGTAATGGAGATCCCATCACTATTACTTTAGGGAATGCGACTTTATTGTGGACGTTGTTAGTCAACAAAAAGTAATGGCGACTTATGTTACTGTGCACATTCTAGTTAGACAATTGTTACATATTTTGAACTTGGCCATTTACATCATCTGTGACCTCATTCTCAAAGAACCCAGAACCTTTAGCCTTGCCTAGGACTTCTTTGAACATCACACAAACATAAAACCTAAGTCCTTAAGTATTTGAACAGAACTACTTCCAATAGGTGGTAACATATTGAGACTAGGTCCCAATTTTTAGATCAGATTCAAACACTAAAAAATACCACAAAAGATACAAAATCTAGTGAAGGGATCAAATGGATTAGCTTTAGCACATGGAATTCCTTGCAAGTAGTAGGAAATACTTTTTATTGAATTTTATTATTCATATGCGGGGTCCAATGTTTAAAAAAAATAAATTAGTCATGAACCTTTTTCCTTCTCGATGGAAAATCAATTATGAACTACCACCATTTTTACACTATAACTAATTGTTAAAAAGAAATGACAAAAAACAACCAGCAATTGTAAATAAACCAAACGCACAAATCCTTCCACAAAAAAGGGGAAAAAAAACAACAATTGCAATAGAAAAGAATAGAAACAACAAAACATTACCGTAAAAGTTGCCGAACTTCATGTGATGAGGTTCATGAGGTAAGGCCTCCTACTTGTGGTAAGTAGCCACCAGCAATCCATTCGCATCTAGAATTAATAATTTCTTCTTCTTCATAAGCGTCGATACCATGGCTAGTAGCACCTCCTCCTCCTTCTCCACCTTGCTAGCTCCTCTTCTATCATTACATAGAGGTGTTTCATCTTGATGTAAGACCTACAAAGCTTTCCACATGGAAGAGACACATAACCACACAATGTACATACAAAGCTTGAGAGAAAGCTAGTTGAAAAGCTTCATGATCAAGCCATAGGAATGAAAAAAAAAGATCGCCAAAATGAGTGCCCCAAAATTGTACATTTTGCTTAATTTTTGGCATCGAATGGTTTTAATTTCATTGAATTTTGATAGACTATTGTTAATAATTTCAAAATTTTCAATTGCTCTAGTAATGAATTGATTAATTTTGAACATGAGTCTGAGGTACGATAATGAATTTTTTTCAAATGCTTTATGTGCACATATATTATGGACTAGGTAACTAGCAAGAGCATGCAAGTTACCATGAGTACTTGAAGTGGGAGTGTCAACACAATTCTTAATAATTAGTGTGCTCAAGTCAATTACGACACATAACCAATTGTTCATGGTAACTAGCATGCTTGAACTATTTATTGGACATAACCAATTGTACAAGAAGCCATGTTGTCCAACACAGAAGGGGGTGACTTATGAGGTTTAACCAACTAGCAACCAAGAATGTGCAAGTATTAGGGAGGTACAAAAATGTCAGAAGGCAGCAGGATATGTGATATAATTGGCCAATTCTGGTCTAATGGCATGCTGCCATGTCAACAAGAAGCCCCCTACAATCAGTTATGTGCTCATTGTGAATGGATTCACCTTTTAGAAGACCATGCAAGAAGAACCAGTAGGCTCCATTTTGAGGTTGTGGACATATTTACAATTATTAAAAATAGTGACGTTATGTGTCATATTAAATGGTGTGAAATCACTTCAAAATACACTGGGAAGTGATTTATGCTTTGATTGATAAATCTTAAGGTAAGACCCTGTTTAAACTTTTCTGACCTTCATTAGTGTTTTATTTTACCAAAATGATAATCAAATTCAAGAGTGACAAACAGGTCACTGTTATCAAGTTTATTGAAACATTTTGGACTAGACACAAGAGAAGATGAAAAAGTAACACTCATAGATTGTTGAATCAATCTTCACACATTTATTGATGAATTTCATGAATTGAAAAGAATTTTATGTGCCTTGTATGTTCTATTCTTGTGACGTCCAGTTGTTGATTGGTTAGCCGGACATGAATCCTAAGGCTCCTTCAATTCCAAGCCCAAGTATATGCTGTTGTGTGGGGGGCACTTTCATATATGTTTGTCACCATCATTTGTTGATTGAGGGTGAATTGATGTTGATCGTATAGTAAAAGTACCAGGGGTTACATCCAATAACCAATGCATTCATTATGGTCCCTTTAATTGAGAGCAAATTTGGCTAAACCCTAAACCCAAGGCAGAGCCAAGGCATGCTTATTTTGAGAATGCCTTGCTCAAAGGCATTACCCAACATAAAGCATGGGCAGGAAAAAAAGAATTCTATGATACCTAGCCCAACCAAACTTATAGTCATTTATCCCCAACTTCAAAACTCCATTTCTGGCAAGAATACTAAAGGAAACAAAATGCTTGGCATAGTTGACATTTTGCTTATCAAAACAGCACACCCTTTGCAGAGGAGAAATTCCTCTAGATAAGGTGCCCTTCGCATACACTAAAAATGTTTGAACCCCGTGCCTAATGCACAGGTGTGTGCGTATTCAACGGTACATATTACAAAATTACAATTACAAACTACATTTTCAAAACCTCTTTATATACAACATTCCGCATGTATCCATCAGGACCCTAGCCATTAAAATCTTGATGTTTGCACTGCTTGTGACTCGTGAGATAGCAACATATAGCTGACCATGGGAATAGACCAGAGACGGCAAATATATCCCAACGTTGATAACAACAATAAAAGATTCTTTGAAATCAATGCATTTCTGGGCAAAGCCCAAAACCCTAAACACTACCTCCAACTTCTGTTTTTTCTTATTTGCTTCCTCAAACCCTAACCCTAAATTCACCGCCTACCACATTCGCGATCCTTCGACAACTTCTCAAAATACAATGTGCATATGTACATACTCACTTTGCTGGTTCCGAAATATATCCATTTTCAGACATTGGTTAATCCTATCTTTTGTTGGGCCCTGCCCCCACAGGGACAGGGACTATCGCATTGGATCCAACTTTTGGAAGCTTTACTTATTAGAATTGGTTTCACATTAAGCAAATCGGTTTCGTTGATGAGAGCATTTGTATTCCACTCTTTTTTCACCCCATCAGAATAAACAGACCATGACAGGACAAATGGATGACCAAACGAATGGATGGATGGATGACAAGATAGATAGATGAAATGATGCTTCACAACATCCTTTACTATACGTAAAGTTCTGCTGATGTTTTAGGGAAACATTAGTTATGTTTCTTCAATGCTAGCTAACCTTATGACTAAGTTTTCCCATGGCTTTTGCACAATGTGACAAACCCCAGAAAAAAGTTGAGTAGATTAGTGTATACTTATCTATAATCGTGGTTAGGGGCTAAAAAAATGGGTGGAGGCCTAAGGGCAGTTAGTGACTTCAATTATAATGAACGCAATGGTCCAATGTTGTGTGAGTTATACTTATCACATACAAGGTTAGGACTTAGGACCCATGTTATGCATGGGTATTTGAGTTTGTTAGTAACCCCTAATTTTAGTTTCATTTTAAATTTCAAAATCAAATTTGAACTCCTGGTCCAATTCTCTTAAATATCCTTTGGTTTCAAATGTTTCCAAAACTCAAAGAACCTACGGCTTTTTTATGAGAGAACCATGGGCTTTTGGGTGCTTCTTTCTTTTTTGGTGGAGAATGGATATTTACTGGTGCTTTCATTTTCGGAGAATGATGGTTATGAGATTAAAGAACCAAACCTGACCGTGGGTGGGGTATGGTGCAATTTCTGATGTATGCACAAGACTGGTTAGGACCAGGATCATCTTTTGCCATGTTTATTTGGTTTGGCCATAACCAACACAATGTTTGTTTGGTTGCTTCATATGCAAAATTGTGGAGTTTCTCTTTGTAGTTGCATTGATATTTCATAGGGTTGCCTATTTCAATGTTGAATTGAAATTGAGCCAATTCTTAATAAAACTCAGTGATTTGAAGAACTTTTTAAGATGCAAAAGAAGTAAAAAAACTAATTAGTTGTTTGATTCTCTTCAAACATTTTCTGGCCTTTTGTGTATCTAGGCTTCATTGAATAGAACCCTATTTTGAGAATATTTGAACACAAACCCCATTTGTCCTTAACTTGGGTTGTTGGGGACATTTGGAGAACTCTTCAAGGAAAGCATTGTTGTTGGAAATCTGTTTTTTTTCATTCACTGATAATACAAGAATAAATGCAATGTTCCCCTCTTTTGGGTGGTGTAGGGTTTTACTTGGCTCAAATCCATTTACTGCATGCAATTGTTTGAAGATCATGTACATTGACTCTTCATTTCCTTTCTTTTGCTGATTTAGGATTTGGGATTTATGGACTTGCTTTTAGTTGTAGTTCTTTTAATAGTAGAGTTGAATATCTTGCCTATGTAATGATGATCTTGGAAACTCACATTATTACATATAGTAAAGGACGTCGGGATGTGAAGCATCATTTCATCCATCTGTCTCGTCATCCATCCGTTTTGTCATGGTTTGTTTACTCCGACCCAAAATGGCTGACTTTGCCTGGAGGGCCTGGCACATGTAGCATTTCGAGCATTTGCCTTTCCTGTTCTTCCTTTCTCCTCTCAATCAGGAAAAGTTTATGAAAAAAAACAGGAAAAAAAGAAAACATGTTTATGATGGAAAAATAGAAAAAATACATA
>Ga0116227_10000828_pt1 | contig 64521 bp, 56 predicted proteins | sample S1TSphgellanicum_FD_89693 | JGI IMG/M metagenome (GOLD analysis project Ga0116227, IMG submission 89693) | Host-associated microbial communities from peat moss isolated from Minnesota, USA - S1T2_Fb - Sphagnum magellanicum MG | ecosystem: Host-associated > Plants > Peat moss > Unclassified...
TTGGGGCACTTAACTTTTTAGGGTTTTGAGTTCAATCCCACTTTAGGTGAGAGTTTAGCCACAAAGTTTAGCCTCTAAGTAAAGCCTCAACTGCATATGTATATATATATATATATATACTTGGGTTCTACATTGGTGCACTACCGGTGACCATTGATTAATTCGATTAATTGTTGAAAAAAATGAATTATTTTGTGAAAATAAAGTCCCATTTGAATGAAAATATTGAATGACAATGTAATGCAATTTGAATTGAATTGAATTTAATAATTGGATTAAGATTGAATTGGTTTGAATTAAAAATTCAATTGAAGAGGAATTAGATGCAAATTGCTGGAAAAGATGTTAAAAATTTACTCATGAATAAAGTGTTATACTCATGAATAAGGTGTTTTAAAAAAAAAACTTTAAAAAAAACAAATCGTCCTAAAAGACACCTTTTCATTTTTTTACTCGAGAATGGACTAAACATATTCCAATTTGGAATCGTCCAAGTGATGATTATAACTATGACTTACAATTCATAGCACCTAAAATAATCCGACCTAAACTAGCTCCAATGAATCATCATCATCAAACTATTCAAGCTTATGCTTAGAAATCTAGCTTGCAACTTGGCTTGCCTTATGATGTTTCATTTGTTGTTAACAATTTTTTTCACTACCTTAAAATTTCGCTTGGGTTACCTCATCCTTCAATAACTAGTTGTCTTTCATTACATGTACATATTCAACCCATTGGATATTCATTTGCTACAAATGTGCCCATTGTAATGATTGCACACAAATGTGTGATGTTTGAGATGTTTTTGAATCCATTGCAAAGGAAATTTGTTTTCATCTGTTATGAAAGTAATTTCCATGAATGGCTTTATTAAAGGCATCATTGGATCATTATAATGTGTTTGCACCTTGTGGTCCTAACCACCTTTTTTAGGCGAGGTTGAAATACATTTCAAGCAAGGTAAACTAAGCTACAATTTTGAAACAACTAGTAATAGGCTCCAAATTGAGTGAGCCTATTATTAGTAAAAGTCACTCCAAGATGTAATCATTGCTTAATTTTGGTTGTAATAAATGGTTACTTTAGTTGATGTTAAAAATTTGAGATGCACTTTTACAATAATATTCTTGATGTATTATAGGAAGCTTTGAAAAACTTTGAAATGAATTTAATAAATATGAAATATGAAATTTTTTAAAAAAACATTGTAATCAATTTTTTTTGTTATTTAAAAGGTTTTTTAAAAAACTCAACATGATTTGAAAATGACATTTTTATGAGAAACCATTTATGTACACCTTTACATTATAATATATAAAAAAATTGGGCCATAAAAATCAAAACAATATGGACACCCAATAGTGGGGTTTAAGTTGATTGTCCCAATTGGGATTTGGGTTTTTGGTTTATTTTGGATCCTTTTTGGGTTGATGTGTAAGTTATGATTTTAAGCATATTTTGCAAAATATTTTTCTCTTAAGGATTTAATAATGACATAGTCCTTAGGGTAGGTGACTCCTTATACCCAATTTGGACCCAATAATGGGGTTCAATTTTTTATCTCCAATTTTAGTTAAGTAGCTAATAATGTACAAATATATTTCTATTTTCATATCTTTTTTTGCTAGATTTTTTTTAAAATGGAAATTACACCACAAAATTAATAGAAATATAGTGGAACTCATAGAATTGATTTCTTGCAAATGATAAAAAATATTTAACCCATTAGGTTTTTGATTAATTTTTTTTATGTATCATCATTGGTGATCATCTTAAAAAATATTTAATATTCATTGGTGACAAGGTTTATGAAAAAATGTCGAAATAACATTTTTTAATTGGTGAAATACTACCCCAAAACTAAAAATTGTTTCAAAATATGGTGAAGTCCCCCCTCCCCAAAACATTAAAAATTTGGCAATTTTAAATATATATTTTTATAATATTTTGAGGTTGAAATTTTGTGAATTTTTTCTTGGAAGAAAAAAGAGAAAAACCATCCATTGGGTCCAAACTCACTTTAAAAAAGCCAACATGATTCTACTTCATTTAAGAATTGTGCATATTTTTTCCCAAAACTAATTTTTCATTTAAAAAAGTTCAATTTGAATGAATATTTTTTCAGCTTATTATTGAATATGTTTATAGTTGCCCTAATATATCACATGTTGTGTGTTAATCATTGTTGAATAAATATGAAATTTTAAAAGTGTGAAAATGATGTTAGATCTATTTGTTAACTGTTAATGAAAGATGATCACGTTGATTTAAAATCAAACCAAAATATATTCACTATTTGAAAGTTTACTTTATTATTATTATATGATATTTTGTTTTACACATTATGTTCATTATACCCCCATTTACATGTGATAAAGGATTATTGGAATTCAATTCAATTTAAATTTCAATGAGAATATCAACCCTATTGAATCCAAAGGAAAAAAAAAAGTGATGAATTCAACTCAAGACAAAATTTAATCTTAATTCAATTAAATTTGAATTCCATACAATGAACTCAAATTGAATTTAGGAATTTGAATCCAAATTCAAAGTCAAGTTGCATGCAATGACATTCAATATTTCCACAAAATGAGTTTCTTTTCCATCAAATTTTCATTGTCATGGTAATGCAAAACAATGTGGAGCCCAAGGGTGATAAAGGACTGTTGAAATAATGATATTTTCAAACATATTTGAATTCCTAAGATGATCAAATTTTAGCTTTTTAGAATTGTGTTTTTTTGAGTGTGGCTAGTTTGTTCTTAAGGGATTTATATTGTTTTACCATCAAACCAATTTTGTGAGATGAAAATCAAATGATTCCTTTGCAAAATTGTCTTTCATTGACACACCTCTTGTTCATTGTCAAAAGTTAATCAATTAGAAAATAGAAATTAAATTAGATGAAATTTCAATATGAATATTCTGAAATTCATTTGAATCATTTAACACTACATTTCATGATTAGTTTCAAATTAAAAAAAGAAAAAATCTATGATAAATTGTAGTTGTCATATGACCCAATGTTTTTTTTGGCAATATTTTAGTTTCCTTTGAAAAACAATTGCCCCATTGAAACTTGGTAATTGCTCAAACAAGGGGTCATATAAGATTTGAATGTGTGACCTAATTATTTAATCCCAATGATGAATAAGGTAGCTAGTTGTGCACAAGGGTGTAATTCACAATCACAATCCATCGAACCAAAAAACGAGTTGGATCACAAACAAAACTAATCAAAACTAAAGAAACATTTATATTTTTTTCATTTAAAACCATGGCAATCATGGCAAGATGTTTCTTGTTCATTCATATGAATGTCATGGAATTCAAACTAAAAAGCCATTTGTAAAATTTTAGGTTTAAGTTTTGATTTAAAACATTTGAAAACGAACATTTATTGTGTTAGAAAGAGTCAATTTTGCAAAGGACTATCAAAGGGATTCATATAATAAAAACATTTTGATAAAAAATATTAAGAAAATAAACATCTGTTAATCACATTCAAAAAACACTCCTGCCCTCAATAATGTGCAATTTTAAAACTTTGAAAATTCAAAGAACTTTTTGAAATTGACGAATTTTTTAAAAGTTCAAAAATCCTTTACCACCTACAAATGGGGTAGAATGTACATGATGTGTTAAGAAAAGTTATAGCTTAGGGCCACTTTAAATGAAGGTCCAAGGTTCAAGATCCAACAACATAGAGCAATCCTATTGGTTGAGAACCATAAATTGCACCCAAGTGCTTTAGATGAAGGTCCAAAAGCAAAAAGTGGCAAACTAAGGTTAAACCTACATGATGCCTCTTTTGGAGGGAAAATTAATGGGTTTGGACCAAAAAACAGATTAAAAAAGGAGCTCATGATTTCAAGAACCAAGATCCAAATTAGGATCCAAGGCATGGTTCAACTCAAGGATTTAATTTGCTTCAATTGTGTCCAAATTGGTTCATGTAAATTTGGACCTTGGACCTTCATCTAAAAAGAAACAAGAAAAATGTAAGAAATGAATTTTAGGTTATGGTTTGAAATTGTTATTATTTTAAAAAATGAAAAATGTAATCTACAAAGAATTTGCACACTTTCAAAAATTCATATTTATTCAAAAATGATAAGCAAAAACAATGTCATGTACTAGGACAACTTAAGCATTTTTTAATAACAATTTGTAAAAACAATTGCTCAAAAATTCATTCATATGAAAATCTTGTTTTTGGGCCAAAAGACATGCAATCCTAGTCTAAAGTAACATTGCTAATTGTATGTTGTTTGCACCCACAAGATGAACACATGACTACATTACTAAAATTCTAAGATCTATCACAATTTGTCCCAATTATGGACGTTGGATTTCAACTCTTTCTTTATTAAATTCATTTATTTAAACATTTATAACCCAATGATTATTTTTTCAATTTTGTGATGTTATTCAAATGGCAATAACTCATAAGTATATTTAGCCAAATTTCACAATATTAAAAACATGAAAGTAAAAAAATTTCAGTTCCCTTTCATATTGTAAGCAATTGTGGAGTTTTTTGGTGAAATTTTATTCAAAAAATCATGTTTTGATAAATGTTTTTAGAAAAAGAGGAAATTACAAGAGAATATATTATTTCAGAATAATTAACCACAAAAAGAAATCACTAATATAACCTATATATATATATAAAGGCACATATTATATATTATGTAGCTGAGCGTAATGCCCTAGTTGCCCTTTAGTTCCAAAATGAACAAAATCCCCCCCCACCCCCCCTTTCTCCCCCCCCCCCCTTTTTTTAAATATCTGGTGTTCCCATATGATTCTCAATAGTTCATCATTATTTATGTTAGGTCTCAAATTTGCTTGTTAAGTAGATAGGCTTGAAAAAGGTAAGTTCGAATCACACAAATAGATAGACATCATTTTTTCATTACATAGATTACAAAAAATTATGAAAATTTCAAAATATGACAAAAAATAAAGATAGCGATTGTGGTTGATTCAATACACAGATTAACACACATGATTACACTTGGATGACACAAAATGCCATTTGCAAGATTCAACCATACACCCTATTGACATGTTTGGTCATGAGTGTGCATTTCCCTCTCACACCTTATGCATAGGGACAACAATCAAACCAAGTCACCTACAAATTCATGTCATTGCAAATAATTAGTTTCAACCAAAAGGTTACTAGACAAATTGTCACAAAATTTTAGACACATTCTTTGAAACAAAAAAGAATTTAAGTGTGGTTTTTCATTTCGATCTTAATATTCATTTCAACATCAATAAGTACACAATCAAATTTATAATTCTGATTTTAATTCAAAGAACTCTTTGCCAATGAAAAGTTACTTCAATTCATGAATGTTAATGTTCATGGATGTCTTTAGATTCCCAATGAATTAAAAATTCTTAAAATGACACATCTAATTATTTTGGGAGAAAAATTAGCTTCTCTTTTATGCAATTTATGAATTTGTTAAACATATTCATAAAATTACAGAGTTATCAACTCATATGTTCACAAAATTAACATGTGCTTTCTCCAACAACTTAAAATAAAACTTGAGTTGGTAATTTTAAAAATAATGTGTAATCCACAAACATGTTTAAACTTTAAAGAAAAATGTTGTTCCATTTCATGTATCAAAAATTGTGTGTGTATCTAAGTCAAACCTTCAAGGAGTATCAAGCTACCACATGGCCCTTTCAAGAAAGGAGGAACTAGTGGCTAAGTTTGTAACTTGTAAGGTGAAAAACCATCCAAAATCACTAAAGTTGCCCAACCTCATGACTTCCTTAATTTCCTCCCAGTTCAACAATTAATTGAATATGACATTTTTTTAATGCCTTGGTTTGGATGAATACAGACATTTAGATACCTATTTTTATTCATAAGTTAAATTCTCTTATGTAATAAAAGTATTTCACACCAATTGTATTTTACAATATTTATACCAATTGGTATACCTTAAGTCAATAACATGACTTTTGAAAATGTGGAGGAAAGATGTTTGTTCATCAAAATGCATATGTTTTGTGACATGTATAAGTAACATGTTTAGAGATTTTCTATTTTTTTTTTTCATATAACTAGACAACATTTTTCACCAAAATGTTTCAAAATGATAATAACGATTAATAGATTTTAACATTTTATATTTAAATTATGTATCCTCATCTTAGTCCATTCATCAAGGACCGTCCACATGGCATGTTGGACATTCCTTACAGACCATGAAATGTTGTTTTCATGGATGGATGCTTCTTTGAAACATGTATTGAAGGATGACAATGAGTTGGCATGTGAATGCAAGCCAACTCAATATTAACAACCTCCACAACCCCTCATTATGCATCAGGGACTAGGTAACCAGCAAGAGGACATTGGTTACCGGAAATAACTGAGGAGTGAGAATATCAAAGATATTTTTGATAATCCATGTCCTTGAGTTGGTTACCAGACATAGCCTTTTGTTTAAAGATTTGAAAGCAACCCCATAACCCTCATGTTGATGGATGGATGAAAATTTTCATAACCTTCTTGTAGATGGACAAAAAAAATATAAACCTCCTCCCCATAGATGAAAGTTCATAATTATTCTTTGTTGGATGATATACTAAAAAAAAAAAAAAGGAAGAAGGAGAAAAACCTTGTATATAAAAATGAAAGACAAGAACCCATCCAACAAAATTACAAGGCAAAAGAGAGCATAAGTAGACACAACCCAAAGAAAAATGAATGAAAGTCAACAATCAACAAAAAATAAAGAAAAGAAAACCCTATGCAAATATGACCCAAAGCTACAAAATGATGATCAATGATAACAAATAAGATTTGAGATGAAAAAGATGTTGTCTACCACAAATTGGCTAATGACAGAGGTGCACTAGCTATATTGTGTGGAAGAGATAAGGAACCTTGACCAAGTGCAGCAGCTCATTAAAGAATCGCTATGGCTTGTGCACGTTACAAGGCTATGGATACATGTTATTGATAGTCGGAAATGAGCATCAAGGGGACTAAAAAAGACCAATGATGATGCACGATAGTGGTCTATGCATAAATGATAAGGAATGAATCAAAACAAAAATGAAGACACCCATGTACTTCAATGCAAGGGGAATGAAATCATCGCCCGGTGCTCATTTGGCATAAGATCATGTCTTCTCTTTAACAGCCATCATCGTTGCATGTGATGTTTTTGTTGATGTTTGTTGCACCATATCTATGTGAATCGGATCAATAATTAGAATGTCCATCAAAGTACGAAAGTCGTCTTTAGTAATAAGAATATCAATTCATCATCAAATGTGGCGAGAGAAAAGGTGGGAGACCTCCCTTTGAACATGTGTTTCGTTCTCCAAAGTAATGGCTGCAATAATATTTTGAAATGTGTCACAGGCTACTATACGTTCACTACCACATAGGCACCAAAGCAAATGGGTACTTAGATCATCAATGGTATGATCACATTAACACCATGAAAGGTGCGCAATTGTAGGATGTGGTAAGCTAAGATGGGTACATAGTGATGTAAAAAAGTGAGTTGATGATAAACAAAATATTAGTGCGGTAAAATGAATTAATAACCAAGTGCTTACCTTTGGACTTGCACATGAGCGAAAATGTGCTATGAGATATCTGAAGGAATGTCTACTAAAAGGGAAGCAAACTTATGTTCATGTAAATGATCTGCCAAAGAAGCTTGTAATTGGGGGTAAGATTAAATTATTAGGCTTTTAAAGGGTTGGACATGAAAGTGGACATCTTGGGGCAACATGGTTTAGACATCTTGTAGTGCCATTTGGAATGGGGAAGTGCTAGTCTCAACATGTGTTATTGCATCGAGAAAAATAAGGCAATCATCCTACTATAGTGCATGACACCTAAAGGTGACATGTAAAAAAAGTTTCGTGGCCAAATTTGAGCAAAAAATTTCAGCATAAATCCGAGGAGTTTTTTGAATTTGGGTTAAGGGATGTAGGGTTAGGGTTATGGAGTGGCGCGACCTCTGCTCCTTCTGGTGGGCTCGTGCATAGGCATGCACAAGCCCATACTACTTCGTCTTCACCCACATCTAATTCACAGACAATAGTGGCCACCATGGGGAAACTTAACAAATGAAAGTAGCAGCTCAAGAGACTAGCTGAGGCCAGGCAGGCACGTCGCGACAAGGATGAGTCTAGACATGAGGAGGAGGAGGAGGTGACTGTGTTCGACGGCAAGATGACCGTTGATGTTGACATTGACGCGCTTGGTGAGGACGCTGTTTGGTAGGAGGAAGAGCTTGAGTTTGAAGACGTGGAAGAGCCTGGCGAGGACGAAGTGGAGCAATTGCAGGGACGATTGGAGGAGTTGCGAGTCCAGTTGGAGAGCAAGCGGCCTACCTATTACGTGGGGAACTTGGAACGCTCAAAGTGCCGGCGTCACCAGAAGCAAAGGAAGGCAACTGTTGGGACCAAGAAGCTAACCTCATTCTTTGCACTCGTCGCCAACGGTGACAACAGTAATGAAGACAACAAGCAACAAGACACTGATGACGATAGTAGTGAAAACGAAGAGGAGGCAACCTTGAACGCCGCATGGAAGAATTTGTAGCGCCTCACAGACACAATCGCTCTTCTTGAGTAGCAAAGACAGAAAGCTGCTCAAAAGGGTGAAAGTGCCATGCATTCGTTGTGGCGATCTGCTGTCCTAGCTTACCTTTGCCTTGTTAAGAATGGAGAGAAGTGGCAATTGGCCAGCGTAATGATGGCAATAGCCATAAACAGCAAAGGTGAATACTACGCGAAGGTAATTCGAAATTGGGCTAACGCCTTTCTGCGTTCGGGTGCCATTCCCGTGTCAGAACGCGAAAAACATAAAAAATTAGGATGTTTCCTTCAAGATGAGGACGTACGAAAGAAGATCGACACCTACCTTTGAGAAAATAAGTTTGAGGTGCGCATCCACACTCTGACAAAGTACATCAATGAGGAGGTTTTGCCAAACCTTGATGATGGGCTCTCTGTGAAATTGTCCGAACGCAATGTTATTCGGTGGATGAAAATTTTCGGACATAGTTACCGAGAAGCCACCAAAGGAGTGTACATGGGCGAGCATGAACGAGACGATGTTGTTGCTTATCGTGGACAATCTTTGCAAAAATGGCTGAGCACGAAAAGCAGATGCCAACGTTCACCGATGATTGCTCGGACGTCATCTGGCCCAACCTGCAAAATGGGGAGAAACCACTAATTTTCGTCACACATGACGAATCCATATTCCACGCGTTTGATGGCCAGGGAAGGCAATGGCTTCTAGCTAGCGAGCAACCTTTGCACAAAAAGGAAGCTGGTCTTGCTCTGCATGTCAACGATTTTTTCGTTGATGTTTGTGGACGTTTGACACTTGCGGACAACAATGTAGCCACGAACGACGAATGTGCAAAAGAGGCTTGTGAAATCATGAAGCCTGACAAGAATTATAACGGTTGGTGGACAATCGAAGATCTTGCCAAGTAGGTTGTCGAAAAGGCGGTACCCATTTTCGAACGTCGTTTTTCGAATGCTCAAGCGCTTTTCGCATTTGATAATGCCACAAGCCACGTTGCGTTCATGACCAACACACTACGGGCAAAGAACCAAGTGAAGACCATAATTCTTGAAAAATGGTTGACCGTGACACTGAATTGAAGGTGTTATGAACATCCACTTGTAACACCACTTAATTTGGGTGTAATTCTAACATTGTTCAAACATCATGAACCATTATTTTGCACTTGCCACAGGTCGCTACACCAAACTGGTGACGATTAAAATGCTCTATGAAAGTATCCCTAAATTGAATGGTTAGAATGTGGGCAACTAAACAATAGGTCACTTCATCAATCACAATGGGACGTATGCTTCCATACTACTTTTCCAATGCTAAGAATCGAAATGTAAAAAATAAACGTGATATTGAAGGTGGAACATGACTTCGAACAATGTGCCCACATGCCTCGAAGAAAAGGTCGAAGGCATTAGCAAAATCATCTAGAACAAAACAATCTTGTAAAAGTTCATACACCATACCCAAAAAGCCATTAGAAGAAAGATGTGATAAACGAGCCAAGGCAGAAACAAATGTTTTCCGATTTAAAGTAACCTCTATCTTAGGATGGAAGTCATCAACAAAAGGGGGAAATCAACTTTAGTAAGTGGGTGGAAAAGGTAAAAAAAATCTTGTGGTTTCATCAGATGGGGTTGTAGGTGTGTTTGGAACTAATGCATGTATTGCTCAAGCATACACCTTTACATGAAGAAGGGCCCGTGCGTAACATAATTGTGCTGATGGAGGTTGGGTAGGATTTGGAGTTGATTCCAAACATTTGTGAGAAGCTAAACCAAGTGTTATAATGTGTGCTCCTCTTGTAATGCCTCCTAGTTGCCACCCATGTATTGATGTAAGTGAACATGTGACGCACTCCCAATTCTTTGAAGGACTCAAATGGGAGTCCAAATAGAAGACAACAAAATAGGGAAGAGTCGGGGCACGCTCCTTAGCTCACAACACTTTGAAGGGTAGAGGGGCATGTTGGAGTTTCGGGATGGGACTAGGAAGAGTTGACAAGTTTCACTCACGCACACAAGCCTACACACAACCCACACAAAGTGGTTAGTGCATAGTTGGAACACCTTTGGTGCTAGGATGAGCCACGGGTAACACAGACACACTAGACTCACCACGGCCCAAACTTGGAGGAAGCCACCACCTTCCCCCTTATAGTATACTTTGTGGCTGGCCACAGAGCCTACATCCAAATGGTTACATCGAAATCGCGCCAATTGAAACTCCCGTGACTTTGGAGCCCCATAACTTTGCAAGCAAACCTCGGATCGAAATGCGGTCTAAAGCAAAGTAATAGCTCTCGTTGAGAGCTTTCCAATGATATGTCAAATGCCTTCTACAGCTAAGTAAATCGGGTCGATTCCCGACTTTTTCTAGTCGGGAGTCAAATTGGCAATTTGATTCTTGGCCTTTCTTTTGGCCATAACTTGTGTTTCAGATGTTCAAATGAGCAATGCGAGCCCATTTAAAACATCTATGTTTCAAGACCTTTCCAATGATATAAGAAACGCCACAAGCCATTGAGTTTTGACCCCTGAAATTGCTCTCTGAAGTTTTGGGGGTCGATCGGGACTCCATCTCCCAAAGTGAGAGTTGCCTTGGGAGTGTGAGGGTTCACTCCCTCATACTCCCTCACACTTTTTTACACTCCCGGGAGTATGTGATGTGACTCTCGGGCTTTTTTTTAATCCGCACCCTTGCGACCTCTTTGCTTTGATTCCCAGGCTTCCTCTTGGCCCACAACCTTGTAACCCCTTTGCCTTGGTTGCAAGCCCAAAGTTAGGGTTGTGATAGCATGAGTCTTTTGGTGGCCTTTTTCACCACCCCATGGAGGAGAAGACAAACACCAAAAAAGGAATAACCAAAAAAATGCCATGTTATAACATCAGAAGGATCAGATGCGAGTCGAAATAAAAGGAGCAAAGCCCGCTGAACGTCAAATTAAAGTGCATATGAAATATGATGGTAAAAACAAGGATGTAGTAAACCCAAATGGAAAGCATTTATGATGTTTATGGATGCAATCCATGTTTATGTTAAAAAGGGACACTGAACATACGACTACAAGAGGGACACGGAATGCCGGGTCACGAGGGAGAGGATTGCATGACACATACAAGAGAAGCTCCTAGTGGGTGTGGTGAACGAGATGAAAAGGGGGCCAATAGACCCAAAGAGGGTGAGGGGACTGGTTAAGGTAAACTGGGAGGGATGGGAATGATGGGCAGATGGATAGAAGCTAAAACACATTTGGGCATAAGGGAAAAGCTAATAGCTGGCTCTCCATCTGCTACCTATGGGGATAACTAAAACAACTAGGGTGTTCAATGATGCATTAGAAACTGATAACTTGCAAGGTCTGCCATGCCTATCCCCGGCCTAACATATTTGGTCTGATATCAAGACCATAAACCTCAATCTTGAAAACCCCATTAATCCCCTTCAAAACCCTAAAAATATTGTTTCAAAAGAGGTGTACTTACAAACAAAGCAAAAAAGTGAGAAGAATAGACATGACAATAGACTCGCAAACACCCAAAAAGATGGGTGGGGATAGCAAGTGGATCTAGTTGCAAATTCACCATTGGTCGTATGCTGCAACTCAAGGGTTCTACTTGACGCCCTGCTCACTCTGCCTTGCTCCTATCTCTTTTTGCCTCGCCCTATCAGCTCAACCTTGCCCTGCCCTAAACACTAGTACTACTAGTAGTGTACCCACTATTCCTACACTCTCAAACCCTAATAACTCCACTCATTGCCGTTGTTTCAATTGACGTTGCCACTCTCTCAAACCCTACCCCAAAGGCCTATCTACTTCTGCTACTCAGCAGCTCATGTGGAGCTTGGAGCACTTCTGAAAAGAGACTTCTAAACACAATATCCTTGCCTTGTAGGCAAGTCCAACAAATTGTACCTTGTATAGTCTTTGATGTGCTCTGTTGCACTCTCTGCTAGGTATTGCTCTCTGGAGTCTCAGCTCTCTCTGGAGAGAAGATCATCTGGAGAGATAAAGAGAAGTTATGCATAGTGAGAGATGAGGAGAAAACCACTCAGAAGCTTGAAAACCTCTTGCCAGAAGGTTATGTATAGTTTATTCAATTTAAATAAACTTATTAGATCCACAAATTCATAGGTGTTGATATTATATTGGAAAGTGAAAGCTATTGCATTGCATACTACCCAAGGTTGTCAAAACTGACCTCATGTGACATGCCAAATTTAAGTCAATCGTCACAAGAAGGAGAGTTAACTAATATTTAATGCAATAAAATACAAGTACAAAAAATATTACATGGTGTCCTGGTGTCCATAGGAGACTAGAAAATATCTGCATCATTTTTTTTCATATTTATTTATTTCAGTGACAATGTTTCATTGGAATTGGTTTATATAGGTTGGGTATTTTGGTGATCATTGCTATGACAATTTCAAAGCCATTTCGGATTATAATTCATCATAGATCAGATTTTTTTGTAGAATTTTTTTTTGTTGTCTATTTTTCATTTTTTCTGTTTGTATTTGGTTTTAAAAAATATATATTTTCAATGTTTTTTTCTTGTGTTTATTTGCATTTTTTTAGTGAAATTGTTTAATGAACCAGATTTTTGTTAACATTTTGCCTACCAAATCAAGAATGAACAAAAATATTAATAAAAAATGACATATAAATTTTTTTATAAAATTTTATCTTATGTCCACAAAAAATAATTTAATCATTGTCAATGGTAGTGCAAAGCAACGTGGAGCCCAAATTTATTTATTTATACCAAGTGATTGAAAATGATCTTGACCACCAATGGATGATAACTGGAAATATTTTTGCTCCATTGCAACTTGAAATGATCAACATCATTGGTTTTTTTCATCCATGGATGATTCAGAAATGATCTTTTTTATCCATGGGCAACCGAATCACCAAAAGTTGGAGGAAACAATGTGTTGGGCCAAGTATGGCAAGTACAAATATTAAAATACATTATGGAGTCTATGTAGATGATGTGGGTCCTTTTGTTTTGGTGACAAAAGAACGAATACACCTCTCAAAATTGATCCATGCCCTTGTTGTATTACCCCCTCCAAGTCAACTCAAAGCTTTGGCGTGTACATATATTAAACTAGTATTTTTTTGTTCCTTTGCCCCCTTGTGACACCCTTTGGGTTTGTGCACTTTTGGCTCAGATTTGGGGTCCTCTCTATCTCTTTGTCCTCCCTTTCCCACCTTTGCTGGGTGCTATGTTTATATAAAAAAGTGTATTAGGGTTTCATCAGTATTTCCAAAGTTCTGAAAGGGTCACTTATATACAACATATTATGGGGAATCACAAAGTCCCCATTGTATACAGTTGTGTTTCTTTTATTGGCGAATTTTCACCAAATTTTAACCTATGCAAAGGGATTTTTTATGAAAAAAAATTACCCAAATTCGCCAGATTTTGAAAGTTTCTTTTTTCAAATTGCCAATTTTTTTTTGATAAGTTCAAGTAGGTACCCAAAAATGTAAAAACATTATTTTTCCCCTACTTTCATATCCAATATGTAGACAAATTTGGTTAAATTATCTTGTGAATGATCACCACTTTGGCTATATCATAAAATCCTGAAAAGAAACCCTAGTATGCCATAGCTTAGGGTCAGTTTCCACATTGACAAAACAAATTAAAAAAATTTCAATTCCTTTTATACTTAAAAATTTACATGACCTACTGTGATGTTGTCATATGAGTAGTGAAATTATTGAGAATGTACCCTATGATAATTATGATGATTTTCAACTTGTCAACTTCATATTTTCACTAAAAGTTGCTTCACTCTTTTGAGGATCATTTAATGGCGAAACTAACCTTAGGTAAGGCACATCGGATTTCATATTGTTTGTGTCAATGAAAAGGACCCATTTAGAGATAATTTTCATTTAAAGATGTGGCAAGAGTCTAGGTCAATACATGCCATTGAATAACTACAATGAATAAATTTATTCAATTTAGACTGAATAATTATTGAAGAAGAATGTTACAAAATAAAAGTTCTCTCTAGCATTGTTGAATTGTAAAGATTTGAATCCGGCAACTACTACTGCACATTGTATTTTGTTGAATTACAAACCCATTCTCATGGGTTACCTAGCCCATAAAGAACTTTTTTAAATTTCAGGAATCTTACAAATTTAGCATAAGGTCCTTTATGCTAAAATTTGTAGGATTCCTGAATTTGAAAGGTGAAGTTCTTCCTGGGAGGTGTGTTTATTAAGTACAAACATGAAAATTTTAAAATTTTATGTATATTTTGCAACTGAAAATATGTGAGTGCAAAATATTCATTTATGTTTGGAGCCCATCATTTTGAATAATTTGTACTGAATAAAAGAGAAAGCCAAAAACCCTTCAGAAACCCCCCATCAAAAGAGCCACCAGTAACAAGGGGTGTCTCACAATGTGGCCTTGCCATTTACATTATAGAGTATCTTAAGGCAAAAGAAGAATGAATATGAAAACTCAAATATGATGTTCAAAAAATCCTCTAAAAGAAACCAAAATCCTTCGAGATATTATAACTCTGATAACTAATCTCAAGTTTCAACACAAGCCAAAATATCATCTTTCAAAAAAACTCATATAAAAATAGACCTTTTACTACATAGAGGCCAAAATCCATTAAGCTGCTTTACTCTATAATGAATCTAAACACAATATCCTTGCCTCGGTAGGCAAGGGCCAACAAAGAGGTCAAGAAATAACAACTCATAGAAAACATATCTGTGCACAGAAAGTCAGCTGCACGCTTATGAAAGATTCTCACACACAAAAAAAGCAGCACCTTGATGTCTGCAAGGGTGTTCCTATTTTCTCTCCACTGGCCAGAATGAAGCAGCAGCACTCACAAGTGGACCCTGAAGAATGGATGATAAGTGAGATCACGACCAAACAGTTTAATTTCTGTTGGGTTCCACTTCCCTGGCTAACCACTATGGTTTTTGCAGTTGCTTACCACCCAGTTACAGAAGAACCTCACTTCAGTTAACATCCAGTTTCACCTTGGTAACCCATTGTTTAGGAAGCAAGTCCTATCAATAGGTAGATAGGTAAGAAAATAGGTGACTAATAGGGAGGTAGATGGTTTACACTTTACACAGATGGAAGGACTGTTTTTATTACGTAGCTACTAACAAACAGCTTGTGGGTTTGGGGTTGCTTGTTGGTAGGTAGGTAGGTAGGTAGGTAGGTAGTTTAAACTAGAAATCTCAGTTAACCACCATGGTTACCGAGGGAACTGGAACCCAACAGAGAACTGTTTCCTGTTTCCATTTATCATCCATCCATCCATCAATCATGGTGCGGTGGTGGGGTTGCTGGTTCACTCTCTTCTGGCCTCTTCCTTCTTCTCCACTCAGCACGGCTGATCTCGAGATGGCTTGCTGGAGTTGGGCTGACCGGCACGTTTTGATTTGGGTGTGTTCGCCGGCCGGTGACGATAATGTAGAGTCAACCGATGCTTATCCGAACGCTAACAGCAAAGGCGCTTCTCTATTCCTTTTTGTTGGATGGTTTTTCTAATATTAACGCTACAAGTCAGGCTGATACATCTTGTAAAGTTGCTAAAGCTGAGTTGGGACACTCGAATTTTGGACTTTCCTCTTTCCAAGGAACTTCAAGCTGGATTCCTTTTCTGTGCTTTCTCTCTCACCTGGGAAAATTTATAAAAATCTGTACAACAACCTATTGCCTTTTGATCCGGATCCTCCACTCGTCATCTTTCCTGCAAGGCCGGGCTGTGAATTCCCAGTTAAAATAAATTAAGCTGCTGCAGCTCTAGTGGTTTCGACTTTGAGTCTCCTTTTGTTTTTTGTTGCAAAGTTGAAGTTGGTTCTCAATTCTCTTTTACAACTCCCTCCCAGAAACGTTCTCCTAACGCTTCGTCCCTGACAAGCTATCTGCATGAGTGTTGTTCCGGATATCGAATCAGTCACCCAATTTCATTTTTTCCATGTCGTTTTAGTGCAAACTCGAGAGTTTTCAGGATACTAGTGTTTGCTGCTCTAATTGCTGGTGTTTCTAGCTTTCTTCAATGTCCTTGTGTGTCGTCCACAGCGTAGAGAAGATGCGTGCTTGCAGGAATTATACAGACAGAAGAATTTGATCACACAGTTTTGACAAGAAGAAGAGCAATTAGGACCGCCTGAATATCGACGATCTCCTCTAACTGTCAAGTTGGAACCAGCTTTGTTCCTTTCCTGGAGCAATGGACAGCTTCCTGGATAACTACACGGGCCTGCTCCCTTTCTTAGTAAGGGCGCTTTCATCAAAGAGTACTGGGCGCAGCCGATATTGCAGGCTGGGAGAGGAGCAGCCTCTTCGCACGCAGCAGCATGAGCGGAAACTAAGGAGTAGTGAAGATCATCATCAGCATCCTCATCTGCAAGTCAGTGATTCCACAACCGTCTACCGCACATCATCGTTCAATCGAACTGCCACACCTCGAAGGTCGACGTCCATGCCTCATCACGACATCCAACAGATTTAATACTAGCTTCTGCATCAGATCACAAAGTGCCAGACACCCTCATGATCAATTTTTCTGCACTGGCTATGAGTACATACATCCGAATCTCCTGCAGACAGCAACCATGGGTACTTCTTCTCTAAAGCTCACAATATATTCTGGGCGCTCTTCCTGTAAAAATTGTTGGTCCCTAATTATATCCCCAGTAATGGAGCTTGCAAAAGCTTCACACAAGTTTGTTAGCTGTTAGAAAATACTGGCACCAGCTTTATTTTGGACATAGCTATAAAAACAAGTTTGCCATGACCCACAACTCTTCGGCCATGGCTAGTACACGACTATCTTAGTCTGCTACATGTGAAGGAGCTCGCAGCTGTATCCTGCAGGAAGCATGCAGGCCAGGAAAGAAAGGGCAGAGTTGATCACTTACACAACCCTCAATTTGTAGGAGAAATCAAAATTTGCACACAAAACAGAAACTATACTGAGTTCTAAACTACACTAGCTTGTACATAATATTAATTTCTAAAGCTTGATTCAAGAAATTCTGCATCATGGATGGATTCAAGGTGTGTGGAAATAGCTGCAAGAGGAAAAAATTGCAAAGTTCTAGAGATGGGAGGCTGCAGAGTCTAGCTCTATTCATGTGACTTTCCCAGCTTCCTCATGTATTGTCTAGTGTAGTGCACACTAGATTGATGTATCATGATTTTCTCAATCTGTATGACTCAGACTCAGTACTACAGCCAGTGAACTTACCCACAATTGTTACAATCGAGAATCTTATGCCGAAATAGATTGTAATACAGTGTGAATATTTTTCTTCTAGTCATGGCAGAGCATCACAAAGCATGTCATGAGATGTATGTTTGATTTGTTTGTCCTGTGTTTTGGATAGTCAAAGATTAATATACTGATTCATCCAGCAATTTTTTCATATGAAGAAGCATTGGAAAAATCCTTCTGTCTGTTCCATTTGTGTAAATAAGCTCATCTGACAGCAGCCAACACAGACATCTGCACTACAAAGGTAGCAATAACCAAGGAGATAACAAGTGTTGACAGACATAAAAAATCCCCAAGCATTTGCAACAATGTATTTCTACATTGACTTTATCCTCAACTTCTGAGCAATGAGCAATGAGCAATATTCGCTTGGCACAATATTCAAGATGCACATCGCTACACAAGATGTGTAAAGGGTTTACACACCCATAGTTTTATTCAGCCACCACATCATAGGCACTGAATCCATGCAAATAGGTCAGCATCTTCTGTTCAGGAATCAAGATGTGCACAACATGGTTCTGTGATAGTGGCTAGGATACAACAAAAGAACATTCCAATGGGTAGATTGGAAACTCACCTCTTCAAACTCAGTCTGAATAAGTACAAGTCAGGAGATTCTTCATAGAGATAGATGCCTGAGCGTTTCGAGATCAATTTCTAATTTTTCATGTCCCCCCAGATTCTCAACAATTTGCTATAATCACGTTCTGGCACCTGAAGTCTGATCGAGAATTGGCTGACAGTTGCATCCACAAGTCTTAGTAGGGAACAACAAAGAAATACAAGTGCAGAACAAAAAACCAAGAGGATCGCCAGCGTGCTTCAGTTTTCATAAGATCATTGTCAGAGAACTAAATCTCACAAACCGATATGAATGTTCTGAGAGCCTAGAAATGGAATTGCAGTACATTGCTCCACACACATTGAAGAATGAAGTACAGATTCTGCAGGGATTTTATTTTGCTTGAGCACCAATGAATAAATCATCCTTCATAAGCATTGCTTCAGCCAGACTGTTGTTTGTAGCACCCTTCTCAGCGATAAACTGCAACAATCTGCACTGTTCTATTCTGTGCAGGCGCCTTATTCTTGTTTCTACAGGATCACAGCCCAGCAATGCAGGCGTCGTAGACACAAACAAAGAAGGATCGCCGAACGCACACCACGCTGAAGACCGGTATCGACATCGCAAAGAAAGAAATCGAATTGGAAACTTTAATGTCTTGCGGCTAGAAAAATAGATGGGTTCCCGCTCGACCTGGCATGTGCAGCGGGTAGACAGGAACGGTGCTTACGAACAGATTGCTTCTCGTCCTACCTTCAAGCGCGATCATCATGCGCACATACCTGTCCCGGAGCTTCGCAAGAAGAACAAGAGGAGATGTCACTAGTCTGATGCGCAATGACCTCACAGCCACTCTGACTCCCCACCTTCGCCGCCGCCTTGGCGTCTTGCAGGATCCCAGCCTCAACGTCTTCTTTATTCTCAATCCCCAGAAGTTACGCAGCCTTGATCCTCGTGCAGGCGTCTCCGAGTCCTCCTCTTCACCTTGAATCCTGTCATAGGAATTTTGTGTCTGCATTCGCGAAAGAAGTGGGCGCAGGCCTGGAACTCGTCTCCTTCCCATCGATCGCAACACAATGTGCTGGAGGCCGTTACGGAACAGGCGATCCAAATCTTCTCCTCAAGCTCTCTCCACGTCTTCCCCCTCTTGCGCCCTTCAACAACAACAAAATCCACTGGACATCAATGTGCAGGATCGGTGTTATCAAACAGCCATGTGCGTACTGTCATGCTCGTCCGGCGCTGAAGAGAATCCAGGTTCAGATTGCTGGCAATGGAGAGACCCCGATAGTACTCTCATGCCTTCAAAAGACACAGGCTTTGATCCTTTCCTCGCATTACATTCACGAACTGACGACAGAGGCATGAATCTGATAGATCTGAATTGCTGTGGAGAGCGAGTCTACTTTCGAGCTCGAACAAGTCTTCTTCCCTGCCTGCATGGATACACGATGCATGATCAGGAGCACGTCGAGATTCCGAGCACAGTTCCCGCGAGACAAAACAGATAACTTGGAGAGAGACAAGGAGAATTGCAAGGGAAGAACAGAAGCAAAAGCAGATAACAAGCTGGTCATACAAGTAGTAGTACCAGGTGCTTTCTGTAACTGCTGCAGTCTGCCACAGGCAGCCGTCGTTTTGTGCGAAGAACGGTGATACGTACCTGCAAACTACAGTAGGCGTGGCGCTGTCCAACCTCGATTGACGCGAAGCTTGTTGTGTGTTTTTTCCTGAAATGACAAACTGCGAGGCCGCTGATCTCAAGTAAAATCTCCGCCTCAGGGAAGGAACTCTCCATTCTGGGCCCCCGAGGATACAGGAACTCCAGATCCATGCCGAGATCGGTGCCGACGACCAGATTTGCTTCGGCAGTCCTTGCATGTGTGCAGTGAGTGCAGAATCTTTCGGCAACTCTTCGGAGCAATCGAAGGTTCCATGGCCGTCAGCTCCCTACATGTTCTCTCCACATTCCCTTGGTTTGTTTCCTATCAGACATCTCTCGTCTACTTCGGTGGAAAGATGAGCTCCGACTAGCTAGCTAGCATATGATATTCCTGGATGTCGAAGAACAAGGCCTCAGGGTCTTTCACGAAGTCTGTGCGACTCTCTTATTACTCTCTCTTTTGTAGTTCTGTTGTTTAGTTGTTCTTCCAAGCTTTGGGGGAATGCATTGTTCGACCCTGCAAAGGATGTTGTGGAGCTTTACCGAAGTAGTTCAGAAGAAATCCTCCGTTTTGGTCACCATACTTGTACACAGGGAGTAATCTCAAGCTAGACTGATGCTCTTTCTGTTTCCTGGATGGCCTGGGGTTCTGCATAAAGAGATTGACAGCAAGAGCAAGCAACCTTGCATGTTTTCTTATTGCAGGGTTTAGGGTTTAGCGGTAATCATGCCCAGGCCACATTACCTATCTTCCTGATTTTGGATTCTGAAATCTCACATGGTTCATATCCACTTTGTCTGTGGGAAGATCTCTCACCTTGCTTGTGAATCTCACAACCAGGTTCCATGGGGACTCGATGCAGTGCAAGGCTGAATTGATCTCTTGCTGGTTGTTATGGACATTTCTGCTGGCAGTGAATCAGAGCTTGTCTTTTTTTGGCCTGTTAAGGCCTGTGCAATGATGATTTGGTGCATCCTGTTGCAGCCATTAATCTGTTTTGGTCCTCTTGCAAGAGATAGTTCCTAACCTCACCTGTTATTGTTTGGTAGGAATACTCTTTGATCTTGGACCAAGTCTGGACCTGTGTGAGGCACTGTAGTTTGTGCAATGCTGGAATTATGCTCTCTGTTGACAAGGTGAATGCTCTTCACCAGTATAGACCACCATGTTTCCAGGCCAGATGACCTACTGGAGAGCCATATTGTAGAGCTGTCATGTGTGCATGCAATGAATGAGCTTTGTCATATCTGGCAGCATGCAGAATTCAAGAAGGGGATTCTTGTGACCTGCGCACATGGGAGAATGCTGAATACCGGGTGCTCTCAATCACTACATTTGTGAAACCCCCTAAGCTATAAGGGTTTAGCTGAGACCTGGCAGTTAAGCTTATCTTGGGGCCCACAGCCCAGCCCACCATGGGAGTTGAGGACTAAGAATCTGTTCACAATATCAGCAACATCAAATCTTCACTCTGTAGCTGCTTGGATTAGAGAATGTATGTTGATAACTAGGCCTCATGTTTGTTGCTGCAGAGGTGGGTTGTCTGACTGGAGCTCAGCATATGTATTGTTAAAGCTCATTCTGATTCCTTTTCTTGGTTCTCAACTGCGTCAGGTAGTCACTTAAAAATGGCCTAGTCGATCAGACACCTAACATCTCATCAGCATGGGAAGCAATGTGTGCTTCACCATGAAGAGGTCATCTCAAAACCCACTGCTCCCTTTTTTAATTGTGAAGAGAAATGTTTTAGCTCCATTTCAGATATCTTCTGCCCCTTTGTTATTGACAGTAGGGTTTAGATAGTGAGACTTGATAAGCACTCCTTCCCCTCTACCACCCTGCCTGCTCTGGTTTCTTAAACAGGTTTGGTCTATAATTTGATTCTCCTGCAAAAATGGCTTAGTTTCAGTCTGGTTTTACTGGTCAATTCTTTGAAACCTGATTATGTAAGTTCTAACCAGTTAACCATGCTTGTTGGATTAGTCATTTCTGGTTGTGGAAAATGTGAATTAGCCCTGCAAGGAGGTTTCATATTAAGAATTGAACCCTTATTACAAGTCCACATTCATCTTCATTTTTTTACCTGGTCAAGATTGCATTTGGCATGATGATATCAGGATTAAGATCAATTTCACTCTGATCATTCTCTCTTAAACATTATTCTTTGAATGTTACATTCTTTCATACACGTCCTAATTCCAGTGTACTTATCATGGAACTTGTTTCGACCAAAGTGTAAATTCATTTTCCCTGGTCTGCATTTGTCAACATAAATTTTTTCAAAGCATTGAATGTGTTGAGGAAATTGCATACTGGAAATTGAAGTTGTGCAGAAAGTGTAGGAGAATTGAGATGTGTGAATGGGTGAACCAACAGTCCTCCATGTGTTGTTTGTGTCCAGTGATAACACTTGATCATGACTGGTTCTACTTGATTCAAAGAGGCATGGGATAAGATGAATGCTACCTATCATCAAACAGACACAATTGTCCAAGTAATAATATCCACAAAATGTGATTACTTGGACAATTAACAGGATTTTTCGTGTTCTGATGACACAGTTATTGGCCTAAAAGTTGAAGCCACTATAATCAGCTCAATAGTTCTAGACCAACAGTTGATAACATACTCTTGCTTTTGTTTGTTTCTTCCGTCCTTCAAAACTTTCTTCACTGCAAAACAGCATGGAAGCCCTGAGATCAGTTGTGGCTGTGGCATCTAATCATATGCAGCCTTGCCGCTTGCCAACTACTGTCACCTGGCAAACTCAAAATCTAATTTATAAGTCTTGTGACCTGCATCTTTGCGCTCTTCATTGACCAAGGTGGCAATGTATGCTGCATAATTCAAACAGCGCTCTTTGGCCAAGGTGTACAAAAGGGGTGGTAGAGATCTGTCAAAACCGACAAATGTTAACAAAGACTCTAGGTCCAAAACCCATTTGTTTGGAGAGAGAAATAGTAGATATCCTGCAGCCATTCCATATACCTGTTCTTGCCAGATGCCACATTCTGATACCAAAAAACTGGCAGCCAAGGAGAAGGCACCCCCATAAGTTGTTCTTGAAAGCCACAACTGCTAATGAAAGCTCTCTGCACATGTCAAGAATGATCAATGTAAGTTTTTTCACCATTGTTTTTTTTGGGCCTGCACCATATAGTACTTGCACCAGCAGCTCCTTCATCACAGATTGCATGATCTCTGATTGCCAAATGTGTGATTTGTGTATTGCAGCCTTTGCAGAATGCCCACACAACAGTAACTCATTTCCTTCCTCTAGTGATTCTGCGAGGAGCACACACACAGCACAATGGCCATGTGCCAAGGCAGCTGGTTGTCAACATTCCTGTTAGTCCCAGTTTAGAGGACATGTCAATCACGCAAGTGGTTCTGATAGTTGTTTTAATACAATTGATAAAGAGTCTACGGGTGCAGGCTTGTCTTGTTATGGAGTATGCAGTCCAGTATTACATTCATAATGCTGGAAGGCAAAAATCCCATGTGAGTTCAGAGAACATCTAACCTTCCTTTTATCATACTTCTAACAGTTGATGATAGTTAGCCAGTATGCATTTGATCTTCACTTCCTTTGTTGTTTGAGGTTTTGTAGTGGATTGAACTTCTTCGATTTCAGCACTTTCGAAGGAACACTAGTGAGGGCATTTCAGTACTATCAATCAGGGGCAATGGGTGAGGGAGAATCTGCTTCCCCAGCAGTGGGCATCTGTTTATATCCCTTCAGGATTGGCTGTTGAAAGAGACTTTTGTATCTCTTTGCACTGTTCATGTTCACATACTGCACGGTGCACAGTCACACCAGGCAGAAGAAATCTTGTTTCAGTAGCAAACAGTCTTCTTATGGAGTTCATATATCTACTGCTAGTTTCTACCGGATTATCATCAGATATGGATCAGTAGCTGGAGAAAATATTGTTTTAGAATAGCTTCATGATAGTAAGGTTGAGTTCGGGTTCCATGAGTCTTTTTTGTGTAATATGTGTGCTTTGATAAGCCTGTGATCTGTCGAGTGTGCAGTGGATTGCATCGCACGTCAGTTGTTGTGACTGCAATTTCCTAAACAAGATGAACCACATTGCACTAGGACTAATTTGTGCACCAAAAATGAATTGATTAGCTGGGTTCACAATGCCCCAATCAAGGGACCAAATTCAAGATTCTTGCTACGTTGTATCTCTGCATCTTTCCAAACACTGTCCACTATTATGCATCAATGAGTTTATTCATCACTATGGAATGGGCAAGTGGCTGCCCTTTATCTTGGGTAAGATGCCCTTGGCAATACTGGTAGGGCAAGGAGGGCAGTGCACCCAACATAATGCCATCAATCCATTGAATTATATTAAAATGTTTGGTGAATGATTTATGGTGCAGAATGAAATGACTAGGGGAACATGGGAACACATGGGAATGACACGTGGGACCAACATGAGAATGTAATGTGAACATTGTGAAAATGTAATGGGAATATCATGGGAACACTAGAACATCATGGGAACGTGAAAACAGAACATGAAAAATAATTCTCTAATACAATCTTCTTCCATAGAAGATTATGAATTGTTATCCAAGTGCAATATGGAGTTTTCTCCTCAACATTGTGCACTAGATTGGGCCTCCCCCATCCCACAGCTCGTGGTTCTTCTCACTGCATATGCAACCAAGCCATAGATCTCACAAGGATACACATATTTTGTTGTGCTCATGAGGGAGAGTGCATGGCCACACATGATGCAGTTCGAAATTTTTTCATTTTCATTGTTAGAAATGTCGAGTTCCATGTTTTGCACAAGCAAATACATGTTTTCCCAATGCCATCTCTCTAGTGATCACACAACGAATGAATATTGTGCTTATAGTAGATGGTACACACACTTTGGTAAACATAGTCACCTTTGACTCAACTTGTGCAAATTTTCTTTTGCAAGTCGCTTTTTATCAGGGAGTGGTTGTAATGATTGCAACTCAAGTGAAGACTGTGTCATATCACGACCAACACCTTGAGGATGATTTTTGTTGGAACCAACATACTCTCAACTTAGTATCATTCATCCCTTGGATAGATTATATTAGGACTTTTAGTATGCATGTTATATTTAGAACGAATTTAGGTATTTGTAATTTATTTTTATTTTTTTTTGTGAACAAATTTGTTCCCTTATGGTGACTTCTATCTATGATTAACATTAGTTCTTCATGGTATCAAAGTGCACAATATGAAAACCAAAACTGTTTTTTTGTTTTTTTGTTTTTGTTTCTTCTTCAAACTAAGTAAATCAATAGTGTTTGAGAAACATCATGTTTACATATCAAGGAAAAATCCACACTAGTACAAGAAGAAAGAACCACCTTGGTATAGGAAGAAACGTGAAAACTATGAGGAGTGGGACTAATGATACCAAGTTTCTTAAACTTGGACAGACTATGGACACAACCATGGCTGGCTTCACCACCGTGAGTGGAACGTTTCGGCCGAATGTCATGCTCTCAAAGGCCAATTATACCTCTATCCATGAGTCCTCTCACCTAAATGGACATTCGAATTATGGAGCTTGGGCGTATCAAATGAAACATGTTCTTGAAAGAAACGATATGTTTACCTACTACATAAATCCTCCAAATGGCATGATGACAATGACAAAGGCAGTTGGGAGGAAACAAGCCATGAGCGCATTCAACTCCAATTCAAAAAAACATTGAACTCAAGTTGATGAAGCGCTACGATGACCCTTCATTTGTTGGACAACCTTAAAGTGGAGGTCTAAATCTAATAATGGTGTTAGGCGAAACTAACTCATCAAGAAGTTTTTCAAGGTGAGGAAGATAGTTCAACAAAGTATAGACTTTTTTTTTTACAAATGTGAAGGAAGTTATAGATCTATTGGAAGAGGTGGATGTTATACTTCCCGAAGACATCATCATGTATTACACCACTCAAAACCTCCCAAAGGAATACGAAATGTTCAAGCACACACTACTCAATACTCAACAACTACCACCATACAAGGAGTTGGAGTCCATTCTAATCAACAAGGAACTTCCCTAAAGATGAACACACATGATGATGCAAAAGCTATACTTGTGCAACATGACAAATTTTGAGAGGATATGGTGGCTTCAGACCTCAACCTAGCTATGATAACAATCACATGCCAAACCCCAATGCATATGCTAGGAGCTACAAAAGAGGTCAGCCTTCCTATTTTGCAAAAATGCAAGCTACTTTTGGACATCCTCAACAACCTTAAAGAGTGGGAGGATCAAAAGCACCAAGATTCAAACCCTAAGGCATTCATCAACATTGGTTCGAAACATGCAATTACTATGGCATGCAAGGGCATTTAGAGTGGGAGTGTGAAATCAAAAACATGGTTGATTGAATCAAGGAGTTGGACTCCAAATTAAAGGTGAAGCATTAAGACAAAACACCCGGTTAGCCACACCTACATGCACATAGTGTTGAGGAAGCTAGCTATGAGGACCTAGAAGGTGAAAATACCCTGATGAAAATTTGACTGTTGATTAGGTTGTAGAATCTTATGTAACGTACTACCGCTAATGAAGTCTTAGAATTAGTGCATAGTGATGTTTGTGGCCCTTTCAAAGTTAAGTATCTAGGATTAGCTCCGTATTTCATTATGTTTATAAATGATTTTTCTCAACAAACTTGGACATGTTTGATGAGGCTCTATCACAATTCAAAAAACTTAAAATAAAAGTAGAATCGATATTAAGAAAAAAAATAAAATGTTTATATATAGATAATGGTGGAGAGTATATTTCATGTGAATTTTCAAAATATTTGGCAACAGTTGGCATCTTTCATCAATTGACACAACCTAAGATGCCATAACAAAATGGAAAAGTAGAACAACGCAATCAATCTATACTCGACATCATGTAGTGCTCATTTCATGATAAGAAACTACATGGTTTCTTGTGGGGGGAAGTTATAGGTGTCACCATTATCCTTCTCAATTTGCAACCATCCAAACAAAGTCTAGATAAGACACCAAATAAGTTGTTTTATAAGAAAAAACCATCTATTGCCCACTCATGAATTTCTAGATCACTTGCCCACGTTTATCGTTCTATTGCATTGCATGGGAAGTTGGACCCACATTCGTTTGAGTGTATTATCTTGAGTTTTGATGATAAAATCAAGGGTTATCGCTTATATGACCCCAAGACTTGAAAAATCATCATTTCAAGATATTCGAATCCAAGAATCTGACACGGTCCACACTAATTCACTCATGGAATTTGAATCACCGGTTCAATTTCTAGGAGGATTTGCAGATTTACCTACCACACCTACACAATTGTTACGCACATCAATGTCTAATCCATCTTCATCACCAAGATTTTCTGCTCCCATCATAACCTCGTTGGTGCCCTCATCACCATTGCCCACATCAATGTCTAATCCGTTTTCATCACCAAGATCTATTACTCTCCATCATGACCTTGATGGCACCTTCATCACCATAACCTGATGAGCCTTTCATTACCATGTGCTCTCCCGACCCCCTAATCATGTAGACTGAATAGTAAAAAGTCAAGCCAACCAAAAAACAGTGCACTAAACCCCACGGTGATTATAACAACCCACCATCATGAAGTCTAACATCACCTATTCTCGTCGTGCACTAGTTTCAACATCAAATGTTCAATTGACTCCTCCACTTTGTCGATCGAAGCATATCAAATAACCACCCAAATATTTGAGGCCTTTTTGGCTACTGCAAAATTTTCAATTTTTTTGGTTAAGGAAGGTGTAGAGGTCCTCACCTTCTCTGAAGTTATTTCTCATCCAAAATGGTTTTATGTGATGCACGATGAATATAATTCCATCCTTTAGAACGACACTTGGTCATTTGTTCCTCTTCCTTTTAGTAAACAAGCCATCACATGCCAGTGGTTTTTAAGAATTAAACTTGGAATTAATGGACAAGATGATCATTACAAGGCTCATACAATTGCCAAGGGGTTCCAATAACAAGCAAGGTTTGATTATTCCAAAACATTTGCTCTTGTAGTAAAATGGGATCAAAACTATTTGGATTGTGAGTGGCCTTGTTGGACATTGTGGGTGGCCCATCCACCACCTTGATGTCCAAACTGCATTCTTGAATGGGGTTCTTGATGAAGAAATGTACATGGTTCAACTTGATGGTTTCACAATTCCTAGCACCCAACACCTCATTTGTCAACTTCATTGCACGCTATATGGTCTTCAATAAAGCCCTTGTGCTTGGTACTCTAAAATGGATTCTTCCCCACTCCAAGCCAACTTGATCAAAAGTTGGGCCGATTCCAATCTCTACTACCATTGAACTACAAATCTGATCATCATTTTGATCTTGTATGCTGATGACTTATTTATCACAAAGAATGATGAACATGGAGTAACCTAACTCAAGTTTCAATTGGTGGCACAATTTCATATGACAAATTTGGGCCTTATGTAAAAGTATCTTGGTGTCAAATTCAAGTACATTATTGAAGTGAAAAACATTTTGTAACCAAAATCGATTTTATAACCGAAGTTGTAGAGTCTTAACTAAGGCAATGTACCTGAAACCGGATTCATGGAACCAAAACTGTATTTGTCTTAATCAAAACCAAATTTAGAGATGTTTATTTTTAGAACCAAAAATCTAAAAATGATCAATTGGACTTGTAGTTAAGATTTTTTTTATAAGGTTTAAAAGGTATATATTTCAGTGGAATTTTAGTTTTTGGCTCTCTTGCCAAAAAGAAGATTGTACCAAGTTTTTTCAAGCTTAATGGTGGAGAAAGTTCAAACCTTTTAAGCTTTTTACCTTCTTTTTGAAGTAGTTAATGTTTTTTGCAAAAGTGGTATTTCTCCACAAGGTTTTATGTTCTCAAGTATGTTCATTCAATGTGTGTGTTTTTTCATGGTTATCTTTGTGTTGCCACTTGAGTTTAAAAGTTTTGATATCCAAGGTGGTTGTAGGTGTTTGCCCCCACTTCAAATCCGATAGTGTGCTTCCCCTATTGAAAATTGTAGTATTCTGGAAATCTATTTGACTTACTGGCAATTGAATTTTGGTGGTCTTAAAGATCACCCCCTTGGACAATAATTTATTAAATTTATGTTTCATTTACAAACCTGGTTACTTACCGAGAAGCCTTAACATGCACCACGCATGATCTCCTACTTCACCAAACATCCTATGTTTGTAATCTCCTTAATGAATTCCACATGGTTAATTCCACACTAGCTCATGTTCCCATGCATGAGAACACTACCTTTGATGTCACACCAGCACTAAACCAGTTAACACTATTCTTTACCAGTAGATGGTAAGTAAACTTCATTATTTGACCAAGATCCAACCTGACCTTCAATACACCATCAAAATTGTCAATCGACACATGCAAGCACCTCAAATAGAGCATCTTCATGTCATTCAACAAATGTTTTGCTACATCCAAAAATACCCATCACTTGACTTCTTTTTTGGCGAGGGGGAGGATACCCAACTTTAAGGATTTTCTAATGCAAATTATGCATTTGGTTTAGATGACTGAACCTCCACAATAACTTAAATTTTCCTCCTTAGCTCTACACCGATTTCATGGTGTTGTCGGAAGCAAAATTTTGTTTCATGGTCATCATGTGATTTAAATATCGATTATTAGCAAACTGTTGTTGTGAGGCCGTATGGATTTGTCAACTATTGCTTGAACTAGGACTAGACATGAGTTTCCCCACAACAATCATGTTAAAGTGCCATTAAACTTTCTAAGAACCCGATTTTTCATTATAAAACAAAGCACTTTAAGATTTAGGATTTTTTATGAAAGAAAGTAGAAAAGAAAATAGTTCAAGTTGAATTTATCAATACAACAAAGCAACATGCTAATATGCTCACAAAGGCCTTAGGTCAAATTAAAATTGAAGCATGTAGAAGTAGACTTAGTCTAAAGAATGTTGAGTTTGAAAGTTAGATAATGATCTAATGAGTTTATTATTAAGTAATCTCCTAAAATTTTAATTGCGATCAACAAAGTTAAAGTGTGTGCAAATGTGATTACATTGCAAATGGAATGATTTCTTCTAGTAAAATGTGAGGGAGGATGCTACTAACAACATAAGAAGGATGAAGACAATGCTATCAACTAACGAAGAAGATGCTTAGATTGTGTTGATGAAGACACTGCTGATGAAAAACCATTGTTGACATCTTACTAAGAGATATTGTGAAAGAAGCAAATCTATGTTGCTTTATTGTTTGATCTCCTTCATCCACCATATCTTGCCGATCAAAGATGTTTATGTATGCTAAATATACAAGGGGGTGTTGGACCCGATATACTTTCAACTTAGTATCATTCATCCCTTGGATAGATTATGTTAGGACTTTTAGTATGCATGTTATATATAATGAGTTTAGGGTATTTGTAGAGGCTTTCTCTCTTTGTTTTTTGAATTGATTTGTTCCCTTACAATGACTTCTGTCTGTGATTAACATGAATTTTTCAATTTCATACTTCTAGCAATAAAAATATTTCGATGTTTACACCAGCAAGTGGACGACTTCCTTTATCAATGTGCCAACACGGCATGGTGAATGAAGGGCTCTCGAAGTCCTCCTCTTTCGATTATACATTTCTTTTTATATGTAGAAGGTGTTATTGGCTCTTCAATGGGTTTAGGTTGCCATTATCTTGTGTTAGGTAGTTGTGGCAACAAGAAAGGCCTTTTTTCGGCTTGATGTCCTTCCAAGTTTTTTGCCTATCGCCTTGCATGACTTGCTTCATGCTACTAGTGATGGGTTTAGGTCCTAGGTTTCATGTTTTCTCCTCTTAGGGCTCCCCTTTGTACGTCCTGCACTTTTAGATGTGGTATTTTGTTTGGATTTCGATCTTTTCTTTTTTCTTCTTTCGTTCCCTCGCTGCGTGTTTTTCCTTTATTTATTTATAATTTCATATGGCAAGTTGAAGAACACCAATATTAACTAGTCTACCATGCTTTTATATGTGAATGAATAAATGGTTTAATCATTATGCAATGAAGATGTTAATGTATATGGTGTTGTAGGCTTCTAAAGAATAGATGAAGGTTTTTGAATTAGGTCCTGGCCATGTGCAAAAAAATGAAACATTGAACTAATGATTTATTGTCCATATTTACCATTGCATATTGAATAACATTTAAACATTGAAGTTATTTCAAACTATGCCTTGTTGGGCATCAATTTGGACCTTAGATTTCCATTTCATGTCTAATCAAAGTTATCTATAAAGTTAGCCAAAATGAACACCCAACAATTGAACTAAACATCCATTCTTGAACACCCAAAAATGTCACTACCTAAACTAATAATGACAAGGTACATTTCATGATTAAAAATACTTATTAACGCATGGCCTACATGGAGGCAATTAAAGCACATTACCTAGTGGAAACTAAAACCAAGATAAAGTGGGTAATACAAATTACGTTGATAAAATACCTTTAAAAATTTATTAAAACTTTTAACATTTCAAAAATATCCCTAAATATAACATAACTTTTCAACAAATTGAAATGTTTTTTCTCATTTAAACACATTTTATAGCACTACTACAAAAGTGGGGTGTAATTTATTAGCCTAAATCACTATGGGACCTTAAAAATGAAATACATTCATTGCATTTTAATGATTTCATCTTGATTAAATTTATTTCACTATAATATCACTATGTAAACATTGTGTTTCACTATTAATTGACATAATTCAATATTATAATTTATTGTAGTAAATAGGTTTATTTCTATGTTGTTTTAAATATTTTATATATGCTACTTTATGATATACCCTATATTATTTTAATCTATTTTAGTTATTCTAACTTATACCCTATGTTATTATAAGTTATTATAGGCTTTTAAGTTATTTTAAATTAAATTATTCAACTAACCTTAGGCTATATCTTAGGTTATTTTATTTTAAGTTAATATATGTTATTTCAAGTTATATTTTAGGTTATTCAAGGTCATTTTACTTTATGTCAGTATAAGTTATTTATCTTAAATATCATAACTTAAAATAATCTAAAATAAAATATAATGACCTAAGGTAAAATAACCTATAATAACTAATAATAGCCTATGAAAATAATTTAAAATAACCTATAATAGAATAACTACCAATAGCCTATGATAATATAACCTAAAATATTTAATAATAACTTATCATATAATAGTCACCAATAGTCATAATATAACATGTAATAACTAACAATAACTTATAATACAATAGCCTAAAATTGCCAATAATAACATAAGATGAAATAACATTCAATAACCAAAAGTAATTTATAATAACCAAAAGTAACATAAAGTGAAATAACCATAAATAGCCAAAAATAATTAAAAATATGCATAAATAACTATAAATAATGTAGGGTGAAATAATTTAGATTAATGAAAAATAACCTTATAATAACTGAAAGTAGCTTAGCATAAGTAGGGTTTATTTAACTCATTTATTAAACATTTTCTATTTCAAAAGAATGGTCATTGAAATGTTATTAAATAATGATATTCAAATTTTTTTTGTTCAAATGATTTTACACTTTCAAAAGGAAATAAATGTAATTATGTACATTATTATATTTTTTTAAAAAGTAAATTCGAATCATTTGGTTTGGACAAAATCTTAATAAGATATGAATTTTCAAAGTTTATGTTTTCGTAATGTTTAAAATGAAGTATTTAATAAATAGAATGCAATGTAACATATTATCACAACAATTGGGGTGGTTTAATGGTAGGGGTGTTTGCTTTCATTTTAAAGGTCAAGGGATCAAACTTCATAAATGGTGTGTGTGGTTAATAGTGGTAAGTTGATCTAATATTTTGTTATTTAATTTTTTAGAGTAGATGCCTAAATTAATTATGTGGTTTACTTAACCTAGGTAATGACATGTGTCAATAACTCATAAGCTGAAAATCATGAAATTATCAATAATGTTATATAAAAATTAATTTAAATTTAATTGATTTCCATGCTACCTAGTTAATTAATTAGCAAGTGAATGGCTTGATAAATTTGTATTTCACTTGAAAGTAACCTTGTTTCATTTGATACTAATGAACCAATTCACTGTTTGTAACAATTGGTCTTTGTTCATTGGGGGTTGATTAGTTTCACCATGGTAAAAATGTTCAAATTCAGTCAAAATTTAATGAAACCTAGAGTAAAATAAAACACATTCTGGTGTAGTAATAAACAAAGCAAACTATATGAAAATGTTCATCATATCATAATCAAGGTTTTTTTTAATAAAAATATTTATGAAAGGATTTCAAGTAAGATAAACTGGCCCATCACTGATCACTTGCCTATGACCGAATATTTATTTATATGTTCATAATATGTGTTTCATTTTGAGTGATTTAAAATGTCACAAGAGCACTAGCTCAAGCTCTAAAAATCATATTTGAAATGCAAAGGAATAATGAAAAAATAATAAGAGAAAAAAAAAATTCCAATTTATAAAATGTGTTTTTCTTTTTTTTCTTCTCTTAATTTTACTCCAACTACTTTCAAACCTCATAACTTTCTTATTCCTCATTCATTTTAAATGATTTAAAGTGTTATAGGAGTGCCACCTCAAGTTATACAAATCATCTTTGAACTTTAATAACAACAAAGCAACATACGAGGAATTTTTTTGGTGTTCCAAACTTAGTCTTTGTGGTGTTCAATGGTTTTTTAAAAATTCTAGACCCCCTCTACTTTGGGGGGCCATAACTTTTTCCATTCTAATATGTTTTTGATGATTTGTAGTGCCCTTAATGCATCAATAGGAGGGATTCAAGTTTTATTTGGACACCAAAAACAACAAAACACTCCCCTTGGATCTAGCCTGCCCTGAGCCCTTAAGTGTTTAACCTATTCTCAACTACCTTAATTTACTTTGAAAACTCCAATAGCAAAGGCCCAATTCATGCCTTGTAAGTACTTTGAAAATCAATTCAACTTTAAAAATTAATGTCACCAATAGTCAAAAAAGAATCTACCCAATTTTCTTTAAAATATCCCCATAGTTTTATTAACTTGTTATCATTTTATTCGAAAACCTCAACTTTTTGTGTATCCTGCTTCCATCCAAATCAAACTTTTTTTTGGATCAATTTTGGAGAAAAAACAATGGATAGTAAAACTAGGAATTGCACTCCTTTTTAGACCAGTTTAAGAGAAAAAAACCATTTTCATTCCTTTTTTTTTTCCATTATTGTGTTAAAAAACTTCTCATTTTTGTCATTCAATTCCCTGTTTTGGCAAAAATGACTCTTATCAAGCCCAATTATGAAGACTCTATGTATAACTTTATTGTATTAGCAATAATATTGTCCAGATTTATGGCCAAGGTGAACCAAACCTACAAGACCCAACCTATTGCAAAAGAAGGGAAAAAAACCACTAGACTAAGCTCGATGATTAGGTGGTGTTTAATTCAATTCTCTAAGCAATACTTGCAATTGTAGTTGATTAGTGTATCCTCCATGTCAAATTTGCAATAACCCCATGTGCATTGACCAAGTGTGCAAATTTTGTTATTGGCTATCCTCAATCCAACATATATATGTCCTTCAAATCAAGCATATAAACATGGTGTATTTCAATCTAATACATCTTGAGTAGGTTATGCTTTGCAATCTAGTGCACTAGCACATTGATTAGATCTAGTCATTACTGTCCCACATAGCTTTGTACTTATGTACCCTCCTCCCATTGCATTCATTGAAATAGATTTCTGTGGCTGCAAAAGTTCAAGATACAAAGAGACATGCACTAAAATAAAGAAGTTAGTGCAAAAACAAACTATAACACCTGAACGACAGTTGAAGTACCATATTATTTGGAAGCTTTGACCTCACAAAGCTGCAAAAGGGGAATAAGAAAAGGAACATGATCCTGCAGAGATGACAAATGGGCTTGGACCTAGATTGACCTCTATGTGGTTGAATTGATAGCGGCATGTCCTCCATAGGGAACCATGCACTTCCACCACATTTCTGCTACCTGCCCTTCTGATGCCATGAATGTTTTGCATGTTAACAATACCACATTCAACCATGCCACAATCCATTGCCAAATATGTGGAACAAAACTTCCCTAGTGAGGTTAGACATTTGCTCCAAGAAAAAATTACCAGATGCAATTATGATCCTATGAAACATCAGTATAGTGACTGATCCATAACTTATCCAGCGTGATATTTTTGTAGACAACCAGGTACAATGTTCCCACTTTAATACCCTAATTTACACAAGCATGCAATGTCAGTGAAATCTTGGTTTCAACATGATGGTTCCTTAAGAATCATATGGTCTGAAGGAATGTACCATGCACCCTACATCAAGATCTATGAAAATGAATTGCCACACCCATAGCCAAGATGTCCCACACTGGTGAGAAAGAGAGAAACATGATGAACCAAGTCCTGATGGAACTTCCCAACATTAACTGAATTTTTTTGACACAGAGACTTGTGTGTACATATGAATGCATATACTAGTGTCCAGTTCCCACTTTTGTGTGAAGTGCTCAAATAACTGGCAGAACTGATGTGACCTAAACTATGTTTTGTGACAAGAAACATGCAGTGTCTATCCACAACATTGTGAATTGCTCCACACCATCTATGGCTAAAAAAAAGATCCAAGTTGAAAAATTTCTCCGAATAGAAACTGTGTGGAGAAAGCAGCAACAAAGAACTCACCTACTATCCACTAAAACAAATGGATTGCAGGATGGGTTTACTGTGGGATCAAAACCTTCACCACAGAACCCAGCACCACAAAACATGGGAATTCTTGATTTTGCTAATATGCTAGCATGATCAATACTGCCACTTTCTTAAAATCATGAAAGATGCAAATCACAAAAGCACTCTATTGCTCATTCCTTCCTACCATCATCATCAAACAAATCTAATTCTTATTCCTTCCTTGATTGTGGTTGTCATTATGATGTCTTCCTATCCTTTCCACTATACTCATTTCTAGTGCAAGCAATCATGGGAGAAAGGGTGAAAAGAAGAGGAGATGCATGTACTCATGCAGCTTCAAGCACAAAATGAGGTGGGGAAAAAAAAAAGACAACAATAAGAGAAATCTCACAATTTCATGACAACATGGGGCACTACTGCATGCACAACAAAAAAAATCAAGGAAAAAAAAAAGGTTTCAACATCATGTTTAAGATCTCAAATACAGGCAGGCAAAATGGATGCACCCGAGGCCATGCTTTTTGGCAGATGCCATAACCTGCCTTAATCAATGACTTGGTAAAAATCTTGAAGTGAGGTTGTAGGAAAAAGGGAATTGTTTATACTTCAGAGCTCTAGAGTGGAATTTGGATCCCAAAATACTAACACCAAAATCACTTGTCTCTTGATGAAATTATGACTGTCTTCCTATTGCTTCTGGAAATGTGTCTGAAACTTAGGATGCTGATTTTTGTACAGTTTTCTCTTCAGCTATGCTTCTCAACTGCATTGTTTTGGAGGACTGATCATGCAAAACTTTTTTCATGAGGAGTACACCTTGACTGAGAGCTACCAAAGCATGCTCTCAAGAACATCAAGATGGGAGACACATCAGCTCCCTCCTTGTTGAGAGGCCAGCTTCTGCAACCTATGCACCAGAGGAGTAATCTCAGAGGTTTTACCTAGGCTATCTAGAAGCATGATTAGCAACTCCAGTGTGAGCCCAATCTCAGAGCTATCTGGGCCAAGCTCCTTCTCTTGAATTGCCAACACCTGCCACATCAACGTTGCTGCTTCCTCATTCCTTCCCAGTGAATGTAATATTGAAGCCAGGCAGTTGCATGCCTCTCCTGCAGAAGCAACCACAGATACTGATCTAGACTCTTTTCATCAGATCCTGAACAAAAGTTACACTAATTATTTGCTTCAACTGTTCTGTTAAACTTGCTAACTGATTCATGAAACATATCCTAAGACAACATTCATGGAGCTGCTGCCTAAAAAAGAAAGCTCACCCTAGTTCAGGGCAGTAAAAATCTGTCATGCAATCACTTAACTGCAAACATACTCTAACTTAACATTTACTCCTAATGTGGACTCCAACCAGGGTAAGACAAGACAGAAAGATCTTACCAACAGTAGCACTATTGGAACCAAATGAACATTCACGAAGTTTCAGAGCTTGGCGAGCAAGGGGCTCTGCCTCATCATCCCGATCCAGATGGTGCAATGTTGTAGCCAAACACTCCAATGGGATAGAAAGCTGAGGGGAATTGGGGCCAAAGCTAGATGTAACCAGCTTCAAGCTGTGCTGGAGCAATGGTTCACATTTATCATGTTTCCCAGATGCAGCATATGATGTAGCCAAGTTCTGCAGATGGACTACCAACTGGGGATCATCAGAGCCCACTATTCTCTCTTTTACCCGTAAATTCTCCTCCCAAAGCTCTTGAGCTTCTTCACTCCTGCATTCAGAAGGTGAAAGTTGCTAACTGCTTCAAATCTTCATCAACTGTCTAGAATTCCTGTCAGATGTCTGTTCGACTTAAGAATAGACATAATGGGTACAAAATACTCAAAAGTTGAAAAATGACCTTACCTTCCAAGTAGGTTGAGGAGCTCTGCGAGATCACTACGGACTGCCTCCATAGTTGGCTCCTTATCAGCAAATTTGCTGCATCCTTCCATAATCTGGAGTCCCTTGTGGTACAAAGACACAGACTCATCCACCTCTCCTGCAAATTGCCAGAGTGTGATTTGAGTGAAGCTAAATTCAATCCAAGAGACAATTAACAACCATGTGTTACTCAGCACAAAGACACCCATGGTTTCCATACTACACAAACGTAGTGCACAAGTATCACTTACAAGAGACTTATATCTGAAGCTTGCACACCCCCCAATCTGTGCCACTTCACAAAGCGCCTTTTCTAGATAACAACCAACTGATAAGTTTAACTTAATCACCTTGAGCAGCTTTAACCCGAGCAAGTGCACATGTGGCTACCCCAACTCTTCCATCATATTCTCCAAATAACTGCTCTGCTAACCTTAATGCTCTGTACACCATCATCACAGCAGCAAACACTAGTCAATGATAATGCCAGAGAGTTTCAAGATCCTTCCTGAATCCCTTGGAAGTCCTAGCCAAGAGATCTTCTTCAATGGATCTAAAGATAGAAGTGTCCACAACAATGAACAGCACTTTGGTAAGGATATGTGACAAAGATAGCAGAAGAGAATCAAAACCTGACCAAGGACAACTTAGCCTCATCAACCCTCCCCTCTTCCAGCAAAGAATGCCCCAAACGAGAGAGAGGCATGACAAGAGCTTCATCATCAGAGCCTCTGATCTTCTCTAAAATGGACAGAACCCTGTTGTAAACCTCAATAGCATGAGAACTGTCATTCATATCACTGTATGTGGTGGCCAGTCCCAACAACACCTTCACAATCAGTGGGCTGTCTTGACCTGTTGAAAGAAATCTCTAACATCAGTGCTCACAGTCATCCACACAATCACTGATGAACCAGAATAACTCTTTTCAAATATGGGCCAGCAGTTGTGACCCATCTCTATTGAAGCAATTACGGTGCATGGGTGGGAGACAGGAGGTGCTCCAAGTCCTTACCATGTAACTCTTCTTGGATCTTGAGACTTCTCTGGTAATAAGGCAATGCCTCCTCAGGTTTCCCCAAGGAGGTGTACATGCTGCCCATGTGCTCTAGTACACTGTCGAGCAGAGGCTGTGCTGAGTCAGAACCAAATTTGTCCACTACTTCTTTAGTCTGCACAGATCAACTGATTTAATTCAATAGGTCATTCACAGGCATTCTTGCCCATGTTTTAGATACAGTTTACTTGTCAGCCTCTGAAAGACATTGATACCTATTGATACCTGTTGCACAATCCCCACCTCACATAAAAGCAAGGAAAATAATTAAAGCAAGTCAATAGATAGCAACACAACATTGCATGGATAAACTCAAGTAACCACAAACCTCAGAAAGAAGGCGTGCCACCTCCTCAGCTTCGCCTAGACTCATGCGCAGCTGGGCAAGCATATCCAGCATTGCAGCCTGCTCCATGCCTTGGATCCCTGACTCAAATTGCCCCTTAACAGCCTTATATTTGGCCTCAATCATGTCATTTGCAGTTGCCTGGTCTCCTTCCTCTATCATCCTATTTATTTCCTCATAAAGCTGGTGTAGCTGTTTCTCAATTTCAGTCATTCCCTTCATCAGGTGCTTCATCTGATTTACTTCAAGAGGACTCCTGCATCAGTTGCACCATCAATTAAATGAGCTTTACTGCTAGAGCCAAGAATTGCTGCCAGCCAATATCCACTACTGACCACACTGAGACACAGCCCTTACAGTGAAGGCTTTAAGACAGAATTCCCAAAATTCTACAAACTGAGGCACCCCAAATCCTTCCTTCCTACTTCAAACAGTCCATCCATCATAAACCTACCCACCTGGCCCTTATGACTAACATGACTGGGAGTTGAGTGTTTTAACTGTGCAAGAAGCTACAACAGAGATAATTAAAATTTGGGGAATATGTTTGATGTCAGTGCAGAAAATAAAATACCCCATCTCTTGCAAAGCTTTCTCTGCCATCTCATCATCATTGAAGGCCATAGCCATTGCAAACTGGTCGAACTGCTCTTCCAGGAACCGATCTTCAACATCATCATTGTCTTCCACTATCTCCACATTGCTGGTGCACTCATTCTGACCATCTATAGCATTCTCTCTACAACAGCATGTGAGATACCAGATCAATTCTTGGTATAGCCCACCCTATAACATTGACAGAATGCAGACTAATGAAAGAGCAACTTCTTTGTGGTTGAAAGTGAGGTTGAATACATGAGTGAAGAAGGCAGCCATTGCCAATCCAAAGCAAGTCCATCTTCATGATTCACATACCCCTTGAGTTGCTTCAACTGCCTGCACATTATAGACATGCACCCCCTATAGTCCATGTGCAATGGATCCTCTCTCTGTTGGGACTTACTCAAGTAGTGTAATATTTACTACAGTCCTGGAAAATGTGATCCTCTACTAAGCAATTCAAGTGTGGTGGCCCTTTACTGGCAGGGTCATGATGACATAATGTGCAACAACCAAAAATAAAGAAAATGAAAAAGAAATGCCTTCAATATTCAGGGCACTGAACATCATGGTAGCTTCAAAATTATGTCTCCAAGAACACAGCACCTATGCCACTGAAACTTGAAGCCCTCTGGCAATGCTGTAAAGAAGCTTTTTGAGGTTTTCTGCCATCCCCAGTGTATATATTTGCTCAATCCATATCCATTTACACCTGCATGGCAACCCCTACCGAATTGCAAAAGGCTCGGAGGCAAGCTCCTTGCGCAAAATTTGTGGTGCTGATAGCAGCCAAAAGGCTGGCATGAGATCCTTGACACATGAGACCCTAGTGTTGCATAAGACCTCTGCAGAGCAATATCAACCTCCCTGCAACCACCACAACGATTATTGACCACTTCTGTTTCCACATCCAACTGTCCTCTAAACTGCACACCCATCTATCTCTCAGCACAACATACATTTTTTCCATTGAATTGGTCTGTCCACAATTCCAGCAGGCAGAAAAATGAAAAATTGTTGAACCTTAAACCCTCCAAGTTGGACATTAAACCCTAAACCCTCCAAAACAAGGTCCTCAACACCCAAACATCAGAGTAGCAAATTCAAAAGCAAAGAAAGCTAGCAAGCTTAACCTTGCTGATGCAAACAGATGGCTTGCAAGTAGATTGGGAAAAAGTATCATCTCCACATCTAGATAATACAATCCTTGGTCATGCAACTCAAACATGCAGCTACATTTCAGATGACCAAACAGAGACTAGTATCCACTTGCCATTTCCAGATCAAACAGACTCTGAGACTAACCATTCTCATTTACCAAACTTCCTCAAAATTCCACACAGAAAGCCCTAAACTTCCTAACCATAAGATGATCCTCCGTCCCTTATCCCCACACACACACAGACACACACAGAGAGTCACAGACAGAATCACAAACCACAGAATAGTACTCTACAGAAGGTCCAAGAATGCAGTGCGGAACATATGTCGCCAATATAAAAAACTGGTGAATACTAAACTCATGTTTCAGTGATACAACCAAAGAAGCAAAAAGAAGGCGAAGAAGGCCTTGAGACGATGCTAACCTAGGACTGACAAAACCACCCGCGAGAAGAAAATCCTTGGTAGCCATGGTATGTATAATCACACCCGCTTCCTTCCTTCCTTGCCACCTTCCCTTCCACTTTCTCCCTCCCTCGTCCTCAGGCTGCAATTCTTGTATCAAAACGAAGAACGTCGCTCGCCATCGCTCCTATTCTTGTCCCATTACTTTCCCTCTCGTCCTTAAACCCTGAAGCTCCCTAAGCCCTCTCTCCTCATTAAAAGCCTAAAACCCTCTCGTCATTAAAGGCTTAAACCCTCTCGCCGTTAAATCCTAAACCCGCTTGTGAGAAGTTGTGACCCAGTTTTTTTGTTTTTTTTTTGGGCGAATTTTCGCCATGGCTACAAGAGAAAAAGAAAACTGAAATATAGATGCTTGGTTTTTTTTTTAAAATTTGATTTTCAAAGAAATGTGGTCACTTTTTGAATACTCCAAAAGTCTGTTGCCAATTTATACTGTTTGGAAAAACCTTTGAACTGTTTTTTAAAAATTGTGAATATGTGCTAAATTTAGCTCGGGATGATCACTACGCCGTACGGACATCTAATCCAAAAAAATTGAACCAAAAAAAAAAGGCACTTGTCCACATATCCACACATGTCAAAAAAATTGCAACTAAAACTCAAAACGATTTTGCTTCCTAAAGAACTTTGTAATCTCTTGCTCTTTTGAGTCTTGGTGTACAATTTATTGTTTTTGCCTAACAAATTTTGGACTGTAAATGTTAAGTTTTGGGTGCTGGCTATTGGGTTAATACTAAATGGTATAGACACCTTTTCTTTTTATCCCTTCTTCTTGGGGATTTGATGATCTCAATTGATGTTAATTTCTATTGAGATTTCTGCATTGATATTAGTAAGAAATTGCTCGACAGTTTACACATCTATTTTGCTTTAGTGTTTTGGTTTTTAGGTTCAAATTGATGTTAAGTCTTTTGGGATTTAAAAATTGATATTCATGATTTGACTTTGTATTTTGGTTCTAGATTAAAATTTTTGGTCAATCTATTGGGATATTGGAATTGACTGCATGTGGATAAATTATTTCATTAGGGCTAAACCAACTAGTGTGAACAGGTTTATTTCCATCATTGTGTAACCTTGGAATTTTTGGTTTAAGCCACAATATTTTCTCACATTTTTTAGGAACCAACTTTTACTTACAATGAATTACCATGCATGATGAGGATTTTCCCAATTATATATGTGAAATCTCCAAAAGAACTAATTAATAATAGTTACCTGCTAACACTACTTATGCAATATTCAAGACATTTGTCGATTTATTTCATCAAATTTGTAACCTCCTTGCCATTTCTTTTCATTTCACAAGCCAAAGTTTGTTGTGGCAGATTGTCAACTATTTAATGATATTTGGAAACTAAACACCATCTCTTCTTCATTTTGAGTGATTTAAAATGTTATGGGAGCGCTAACTTGAGCACTTCAATTCGTCTTTGAACAGCAGAGGCAAAGGAGTAATTATAGAAGAGCAAGGAGAGAAATAAGCTTTTCCAAAGTTATAAAAACGCGTTTTTATTCTTCTTTTTTTTTCTCTTCCACCCCTCTTACTTTCAATGCTCATAACTTTCTCATTTCTTGTTCAATTTAAGTGATTTAAAGTGCTATAAGAGCGCAACCTTATGATCTACAAATAATCTTGAAACCATAAAGGCAATAGAGCGATTTTCAAAGACTTTTTTGGTTGTTTGGTAATAGTTTTCCAAGTTTTCGGTGGTTTTTCATTTCCACCATTTGCTCCCCCCCCATACTTTGGAGGGTCACACCTGACTCATTTCTTCATATTTTTCAACGATTCAACTTTCTGTGGGTGCCTAAATAGTAGGGCTACAATTCCTCTTAGGGCATGAAATTCAAAGGAGCACTCTCCAGAAATTCGCAGACCTCTGAGACACTAAGTGTTCGGTGACCGGCCTGGTTTGAGTCCTATGTTATTATGCATGTTTTGGACTGGGGGAAAAAATCGCAGCCATACTTTTTGTACTGACTGCATTTAATTGCTTTGGCCAATTTAACATTTTCCCCATAATACCTTTCAAAGCTAATTAATATTTGACCTTAATTAATCTTGAAACTGCAATTCTGACAAATAGAATGTTCTTGAACATTTCATGCACAAATTTTTCTTACTGGAAAAAACTAGGAAAATTCCAACATTTCAACAACACGACACATGCCTGCCAAATCATTACTTAATTTTGAAGATTTCATTTTGAAAAAAAATTCCGTAATATTTCAAAAGATTCTTCATTTTCTTTCACAAAAAATTGCTCTTCAAATTGAAAATTGAAAATTTCAGCATATCTGAAAAGCTTAATGAATCAATGGAACCAAATTAATAAACCGAATTTTTTATTGAACTTAATTTTTGGGACAAACCTTGTTAACAACTTAAACAATAATAATATTGAAGTGGAACAGATTTTAGCTTTATTGTATAGCCAGTGCCCAATTGTAGTTAGCCACTTATATTTAAACCTTGTTGTATAGCCACTTGTATTCAAGCCACTTATACTCAAGCCTTGTTTTATAGCTACTATGCATTTAGCCACTTGTACTTAAGCCTTGTTGTATAGCCAGTTATATTTGTTAGTTACTTATATGTATACTTTGTTGTTGTATTTGACCACTTATATTTGACCCTTGTTGTATAGCCTTTTGCATTCAAGCCACTTATATTCAAGCCTTGTTGTTTAGCCACTTATATTTAAGACTTGTTGTATGACCACTTGTATTTAGCCACTTATATTTTCACTTTGTTGCATTGGCCACTTGTAATTTAGTCAATTTATTATATTTGAGCATTTATTATACATTAGTCACTAATTTAACCTTTGTATAGCCACTTGAATGAACCGCTGCATGGCGAATGGGTTGAATCTCCGCCCTTGGTCTGCACTTACGTTGGAGACGTCCGTGGTTTTGGTTTGTCCACGTGAGCAGAAAGCACTTCGTGGTGTTCAGCTTGCCACGACTCTCTAGGATCTCGCCTCTTAGACTGCGCAAAAGAAGAAAATCCCCATCCGCGAAAGATGAGGCAAGACATCGCCAGTCGCCTCATCGATTGTTCAAAACAAAAAATTCCCATCCCCTCAGAAAGATGAGGACGTCGCCAGTCGATTCATCGATTGTGCAAAAGAAAAATCCCATCCCCGAAAGATGAGGATGCGGAAGACGACGACGTGCAAAGCAAAAAGAGAGTGCCGATTTGCACTTTGCCAATCCTGTGCGCACGCGAACGCACGCACGCGACGCAAGCACGCGCTGGAATCGATCTCGACTCCCGCAAGCGCAATCGCCTGCAAACACACACAAAAACACCAACAAAAAAAAAACCCCCCCATTTAAGAAAAAAATGGCGACAGTGGTAATAAGTGAAGCAGCTTGTTGTAGAGACATTGCGCCGCCCCTGCGGCAAGATCTCAACCTGGCATCATCTTTACCCATGTCGTCGACTCACAAGGTGCATAAGAATGCCATCTTCCGTCTTTCTCCGCTTAGTCTGTCTATCTCTTTCTTTACAAAAATAGAGAGAACTAGTCCGTGCTTCTTCTTCATTCGGTGCCTCTAGTCTACTATGTTAAGTCTCGCAGAGAATGGCGGATGAGGTTGGCAGGCGGTGTTGTGGTCCAGGGTTTTGGTGGCTTTGGAATCAGGGTTTGCAGATTGTTTTTGCTTGTTGGTTTTTTTTAGCTGATCTGTTTTTTGTTGCATATTTTCTTCGAATTGAATATTTCTTCTTAACAAGTAGTAGCATTATTATTGTCTCTCTGGAGTTGAACTAGATAACTAGTGCATGATGATGCTTGTTGTTCTGGACATAGCTTCTTCATAGGCTTCGGTTTTCTGATGTTGTTTACGAAAGAGAAAAGTTCGGGCAATAAGCAACTGGTAGTTGTTACTGTTTCTGTTTAGCAGGGCATCTTTGAGAAAGCTTGCTAGGGGGTACCTCCCCCCACCCCCCTCCATTTGCGGGGTTCGATAAAGGAGGCATTGACAGACAGACGAGGTGTTTTTCCAATGTTCAGTGCCCATGCTGGTTGAGTAAATGTTCTGATACACATTTGAATTCAAAATTGTCTCAGTCAGTTGTTGATGAATTTTTATTTTTTTTTGGGTTTCTCGAATTCCTCTTTTCTGTTGGAACTTCCAACAATAATCACATTTACAAAGAGATTTGCATTGCAAATTTGTCATCAATTTGTGAGGGGTCCAAACTCCCACATGTATGTATACAGTGGACCAAGCCAGCAATGAAGGGTGGCCAACATTGGAAGGCTGTGGACACTCCTCACCATTCTGCATCAAAGCAGAAAATTGAATACCTCTTCTGTTTGTGTGGGACCCTCTCCAAGGTGTGATGGGGGAAGCACATGATGTTGATCTCTTGTCTAATTTGATATTGAAGTCTGCAGTTTGGGCAGATTTTCTCTCCACTGCATGTCTTGTTAAAGAAATCATGGGCACATATTATTTCAGGTATTGCCCTCTGGTTGGAACCCCCCCATGTGGGCTCCCTCATTTTGGCAAGTCTTTGCTGGGGGGCATTACCAGCCATCTGCTGCATTTTGAGCTTTTGCCATCTTGATTATCATTTGTGGCTGCTCTCCCTATCAGGAGTGTGCCTTGTCAGGTGGCACTGCCCATGAGAAGAAAATTCGTGGTTTGGAGGCAATAGCACAGGGGTATCCAAGGTAGGGAAAGCCATGCCAGTTTGGAGGTTTACTACTACCTTGTATAATAGAAGTCACCCACATGGGGCAACTACTATGGTTGTATTATATTGCTGCAAGTATGTATTGTATCAGGATCGACAATGTCTGAAGGATGGAACAATGCAAACTGTGGAGACAGCAGTGGGACCAATATGGCATCTGTGAAACAGGAGGAAGCAGATGGTCTGGGCCCTCAAGGTGCAGTAATGAAGAATGCTAATGAGAATGAGACTTCCAGGGTCAACCCTCCGTTGCAAAGCTGGCCATTCTCAGTGGATATAAGGCAGCCAGTTACAACCAACAGTGGTTTTACACAGCAGTTATCTTTGGCTGGTACTGCAGGCAGTGATCAACCCTACCTTCTGGTTAATCAATCTGATGCCTCTCAAGGTAGCCTTGCACCCTATCTCTCTTATGAAGGCAGCAGTCTCACACTTTCTGTCAACTGTTCCTGCAATCAATCTTAGACAGGTTTTTGGTCCCTTGTCAAGCTTTACCCTTATTTGAAATAAGAAAAAGGGATCGTTGACTTCAAAACATCAGGATCACTTTTTTCCATGCGCCCATGAATAATGCTACTGGGTATACAATGTGTGCACCTTTTTGTTGGACTTGGAGACAATTTGGTGAGAAAATCCTAAATTGCTCATGCTCAATATCACCTTCATTTTAGCTCATCAGCACCTTTAGAAGCTGGAAACTAGAACTCTGTCTTTTTGGTATACTTTCATACCATTTGGATGTAAAACTGTACAAATTTTGCGGGTACAAGTTGTAGGTGCATCTTGACCACAACACCACTTGAAGCTTTTGAGGCCCCTCAAAGTGACAAAAGTTCCCAAGCCGGGATTGGAATGGACTTGCAGGTGATGGAAGAGTCAATTCTGGGCCCCTTATGCACATTAAAGATTGCAGTAAAAGCCAGGGGGAAGCAGCATTGGGAAACATGTTGGCCCTAGAGGATGCAACTCATTGTGAAGTTGTTGCAAGTGCAGGTCCAGCTTTTGGGCATCAACAAAGGGGCAAAAGTGTTGCAGTAAATGCTGGTACTGGAGGTGTGGAAAATTGGGTTTCAGAAAGATGGGAGGAGCCAATTGAGCCTCAGGATTTGTCAGAAAGTCATCAACAGGAGAGATTCAATCTACAGGGGTCCAGTAAGGAGATGGGAACAGGAACAGGAAGCAGTGGTTTAGAACAGATGAGTGGAACGGGCACTTTAGCAACAAGTGTTGGAATGGGTGGTAGTGTTGGGTTAGGCTTAAGTGGAAGCTTAGGGCAGGAAGCAGGTGGGGGCCGAAGTGTGAGTGGCAGAAGCTCAGGGTTATCAGAGGTAGATGGAGTTGCTCCTGGCTTTTGGCGGGGAAGAGGAGGATCCCATGGAGTGAGAGGACCCAACCAAGGCCGTGGTGCTGGAACAGTTTTCTCAAAAGGTATATGCCAGCATTAGAGCCATACAAGCTAAGAAGTTGCTGTGAGTTTATGTTAACTTGATTTGCATCACTTGTGACTCTCTCTTGATTACTTGCTGAGTAACAAGAACATACCCCATCCATTGTCTGAAGCTGATGAAGGAATTGGGGGGTCTTAGCAATTTGCTTGATGTACTGAAGGTTGTGCACATTGTTGTTCAACTTTTACTGGCCATATCTTTTGAAAGTCTTGCTTGATGTTCACATTTTCCTTGCTTTGTGTTGCTTGTTTGTTGTGTTCCTTTTCTTCCCCTTCCTTTCTTTCATGCTTGCTTTATTCCCATCATAGTACGTGCCTTGTTCTTTTTGCATTTGCTCCTGTCTGCCATGGTTGTACTTTGCTCTTTGCACCTTTGTTGTGCTAGGTTACTTTAAAACACATGTGGAGTGTTTTACAGCCCACTATCACTCACTGTTGTTACTTGACATCTGGGGTAAAATTGCCTAGCACATGCATGCACATTTGCTTCAGTTTGTAAGCTGGATATAAGTGGCATGAATTGCAGGTATGGGTAGTGGACAGGTGTTTAATCTATGGGGAATGAATCCAACTGGGTTTCCAAGAGCCCAAGCAGTAGCTATGGCAGGTGCAGGGACCTTCGCAGCAGCAGGAAGAGGAAACCTTGCTTATGCACTTAACCCAGCCAAGCCTGTCCAAGGCATATCTCAGGGCCTTGGTAAGGTGAAGGATGACTGGAAAGGTATGCAACCTGGGACAGTAATAAGCAGATGTACTTTAGTTTAGGGCAGTTAGGTTTATCTGTTCCTGAAAAGGGTTTTGGATTTTGTTCTAAGGTTCTTCCATTGTACTTGCAGTAGACAAACATCAACAAGAGGATAGTAGCAGAGTTGAAAGGTCTCGGGAAGGTGTCTCAGCTGTTCATATTATTGAACAACAACAATGTGAATATAGCCAAGTACCCATTCCAATGGGATTGCCAAGAGAATATGGTAATGAAATAGAGCAACGAGTGGAGCCAGACAGGCCGATAGATTCAGGTCTTCAACAGGAGATCTCAGTTGTGGGGCCCTGTGCTGCAAACTTGGAATCACATGAGGCATGTTGTGATATGATTGCAGCTGGAAGCACTCAAATGGCATTGGATTTTAGGGGTTCCCAGGACTCACAAGCCTATATTGGAAAGAATGATGCCTGGTGTTCTATGCCAAAGGCACCAAATCTTAGAAACTCAGTGTTATTGGGGCCACTAGCAGTAGCATCCAGCCCTCCTGTTGCAATAGATTCTCCAAGTAATTTAGGTCCAGAATCCTTACCACTTGAGCCAGGAACTCCAAAAAGCTGCAAAAATGGTCTAGTCACAAGTGGGGGTTTAAAGGAAGGGTGGAGCCTTCCAAATTTGGGTAGAGGAAAATCCACTTTGGTAGAAGCACAGCCTGACCAACCTTTGGTTCTGGATCTTGTGGCCAAGGATTGCAGTCCTCTCGTTAAAGGACATCCTCTTCTTGAGGGTGACAAGGTTTCAGATTTGGGGTTGTCAATGGCTGTAGGCAATCACAAGGTTGATTGTAAGGCTCTGGAGGATGGTAGAATGCTGTGCTCCAACACTGGCAAGTCTCAGGAACCAGCTAATGGGGATTTTGGAAGCACCAGCAAGCAGGGTGATTGGATAGAGATGACAACTCAAGCACATTCCAGTGGAAAATTGTTCATGCCTCACATCATAGATACGGCAGATAAGGTCATTGCAGAAGCATCTAAACCTATGGTTGCCAGTGCTGAGGCACAGGACCTGAGAAAGGAATTTCTGGTATCAAGACGCATGCAAGAAAGCATGGATGAGCGAAAAAAGCTAGACCATTCTGAAGTCAAGTACTGGAATATGCTAGCAGGGGATGGGGAGATCAACTGGGTGCAAGAGAAAGAAAGAAGAGCCTTGATAAAGGTGAAGCGAGAGAGAGACAGCAATGACAAAGGAGAGGAAGATAGTGCTCAAACTCTTCATAAAAAACAGAAAGTTAACAACTTGTTGAACAATGTTCAACAGATCACAATACGCATTCCAGACACTGCAAAGCTGGGATTCACACCCCCACCTGTGGGAGCAGGATCATTCTTGCAGTGGGCAATTGGCATTGGGAAAGGAAGAGCTGGGAATGACCTGAGGGAAGTTTCTATATCACCATCTGTTCTGGAACATGTCACTCCTAGGACATTGCCATCACCAGGGCCAGTGGTGGGTGCAAGTAATCTGAAAATTACAAAATTTCTTAAGGACTTACCCAGGACAAAAAGCTCAGACAAAACAAATCTTGAAATCAAGAAGGGGAAATCTCCTCTGCAAGAAGTCCAGGGCCTCTCAGGATTCAATGTGAACCTGGTTACAAAGGAGGGCCCAGGAGTGGAGATAAGAGAGACCTATGATGAAGTGTTGCAAGCCTCAGCATCCCAGAAGTTGACAGACCTGGATGGCAGTAGCCTGGCAGATCATGCTGCTCTCTCTGCCTTGAGACCTTCTAAATTTGGGTCATTTTTCCAGCAAGGCACCAAGTCTTTAGTACCTGAAAATGTTGTCAATCAGCAAAGAAGGGTGGCAACTGGGAAGAAGAAAGTAGATGACACATGCTTTCCATTATGGACAGCAAGGCAGACAGAGGAAGGCAAGTTACTCTCTGTGTCTGCAGGTGCCAATCCTCTGATTTCAACTGCTGATTGCAGGGAGCAATTGCAGCCACAACAAATAAGTTCTAGTAAAGCAAAGCCCTCTTTGGCAGGGGAAGCTCCTGCTAAAGGGAATGATGGTTTAGCTGGGACACAGCAACATGTGCCCAACCATGCTTCGAAAGGAGCCCAAGATTCTCTTTCTGCCAGAGTCACAACATATGACAGTTCAAAGAATGCACATGACATGTGGATTCATAGGTATGAAAATTTCTTGTCCAAATGTAATTTTTTGATGTTTGAACAGGCCTCTGACATAATGAAAGTAAGTGGGGATATCCACAACAGTTATGATGGGCAAAGATCTGGTTACGGTAGTGTGCATTGCTTGATCTCTAACACCTTTGTCACTTGTTAAAGGGTTGCTATTTCTGGAGGTAACAATTTGCTAGCTCTAACTAGGATTTCTGTTGTCCAGTACTATCCAAGTCTAGAATGAACTTTCAGGATGTAGCATTGATGTTTTTGTGCACTGATGGGAGAAATGTGTTGTGTTTATAATGAAGGTTTTCACCCAAAGCAGTTGTTAGACCTGCTATCTGTGAGGTTCCACAACCTGCACCCATCAGGCCATCATCAAGTAAGCAAGCACTCCCACCTAATCATACATCTCAAGCGCATTCCAAAGGCCACAAATTCACTGAGCAAGAATGCTCACTTATCCCCCAAACTGAGTCCCACAGTGATGATGACATCCAAATCAAAGCTCCTCAGAACAATGCAGGAAAATCTTCAGGACCCCATGTGCAGAGCAATTTGTCAGCAGCAGGTGGATTGCCTTCGGGAACTCTGGTTTCAAGTTTCCAACATGGCAGCGTACATGCATGTGATGGTTCTGGGGATTTCCCCAATGAGCAGATCACTAGGGACTATGCAGCCTTGATGAGTGCAGTTAAAACCTGGAGAATAGAGACAGCCAAATATAGGGAAGACATGATCCAAAGCTCCTCCAGTAACAGGGCAGGTGTGCAGCGGTGCTGGTTTTGTGGACTTCCAGGTCATTGTGTTGTTGACTGCTCTGAAACCCTTGACTGTGAGCTTCGAGAACTTGAGAAAAGGGTGGTGAACAATGTTGAGATATGGCTTAGTGGTGAAGTCCTCTGTCTACGGTGTCTAGGAATAGGGCATTGGGGTGCCCAGTGCTATCTTTCTGTGACTGAGGCAGCATCTAGGGCACATGACAAAGCTGAGTTCTGGAAGCTGAACAAGACACAATGGATTGGGAATTCCAGAGAACAAGTAGAAAGACGAATGGAGACTGCCAGTGAGAGTCGGGATATGTGTGACTACACCAACCGGGATACAGCAGGAGTTGTGTGTTATAACTGCAATCAGATGGGTCATTGGGCACGGTATTGTCCAAAGCGTCGAAGTAGTAGTGGTTGTGGGGGTCAAAGCTCAGGTTCAGGGAAAGGTCATCAGAGCTCAAACTCTAGTGGGGGTAAGTTCCAGGCCTCTCGGAATCAAGGAAAGATGAAGGCTTATGCTCATACACCAAGTTCTGACAAACCTGCACAAGATGAGACACAAACAAGGTATTTTTCACTTTTACTTTACTCTATGCCTGAGGGTCAGATGCTTGCTTGTATAGGGGCAAGGTATGATGAGATTGTGACTACTACTCTCACAAGCTGGTTCAGGCTTTGATGAGGGTGGTATTGACTTTTTTCCCCAGCTATGCCTTTTTAGTGCTATCCAAAACATCATGATTGAGTCTTCCTGTTAAATCATCTCCACAGATATTCAACTCTTTACAGGAGGAGTGGGTGTGCTGTTAATCCTGTTCTAGTGTCATCCCTCTCTCTTCATGTGTCCAAGCTTATGATTTCTTTTCTGACTTCTGGAGTGCAACCACTGGAGTTGAGAATCTGGTTTACAGCTCTAGGGCACCACCATGCTAGGCCATGGATTGTGTTGATTCCTAAGTGTCAAGTCTCACCATTTCAACATGCCATTTCTTCTGGAATTCCCATCTGAGAAGTGTTTACTTGTTGGTATACCCATTGTACATGCTTTGTAGTTTTGCAATGTCTAGATGAGCCTTAAACCATTGTTGATTTAGGACAAAGTAATTTCCTGGAATAATTTGACCTACATGTCTGAGTTGGCAGTCGGAGGATATCAGGTCTTCTCTATCATGACTTCTGAAGGATTGGGTTTCTGCCTTGCATTTAGAAAGGCTAAATTTCAAGAAAACAGATCTCTGTGGAGATTTGGGAGACTGCATGTCCTCATCACGAATGCTTTCTGTGAGATGCCATTTGATGCATGTATCTTCATGTATCTTCATGTGCTGACAACCAAGCAACAATCTGTGGGATCTGACATGTGGGGTGACAGATGCAAACAAGCCCTGATGTTTTACTCTGAAGTTTTTCATAAACTGAGTGATATGTGGTTCACACTGTGCAGACATGTGCAACAACCAGAGACAGACACAGCAGTACCTTTAAAGTTGGAGAAATATCTATCTTGGGAGTCCCAATTGCAACCAGACCAGGAAAGATGTGTGAGGTCAAAACCAGAGGAGGTATCCTTCTGTCCAGTTGTGTTTGGTTTAGGTTATAATTGAAACCCCGGAATTGAAGATTGGTTCACATTCATATGGGGTTTGTCTCATTTCAAATGTAGTGTTGGAACAATGCTTGCTCATCTGTGAGTTCTCCTTTTTCATCGTTGGGTCCTTTTTGTTCTGTTTTCTTTTTCCTGCTCACTGAAATGTTCTTGCCTTTGAAATCTCTATTTCACATTGTCAGGTCTTCTCTGAATTTTATTCATGTTGAGTACAGTTTTAATATGGAGAAGTTCTTAATGCTTATGAAGATAATTTCTCATCTCAAAATATTGTCAGAAGTCTCAGACTGAGATGGGTTTTGGGGTCTCTGTCCAACATGTCCTCAGTCTATTCAAAATACTCTGGTACAGATTGTAACGTGAAAATTCTGTAACTTATTTTCTTGGAGATGAGAAGAAAACCTCCACTATGTTACTGCCATGTAGGAATTTTTGTGCATGGAACTGTATCATGAAGTGATTCAAGCTGATGTGTGTAGACCTGGGATAGATTGTTAGTTGTTTTGGGTGCTGACTTTGCCCCTGTTTTGACATGCAGATCATTTCAGAGGTGAAGGAGCATGAGGAGAAAAATAGAAGCCAGAGAAGGAACCCAGCAGTCATCAGTACAGAAGCAATGCATCTTCAAGTTCAGAGAAGACCTCAACTGGATGGTGTGACATCTAGCAACAAGGTGGAGGGATCCAGATCAGGGAATGAGCTACCCCCTGTTCCTAATGGTATGCTGACCACTTTAGAGCTCATACGCTTATCTCGGCCAGACCTCCAGAAGTACGTATCCTCCTAACCTCAGCCATTCTAAACAGATAGTTGCATCTTTCAATCTGGATTTTTCCTCTTAGTTTACCCAACTCCTTCTCGTAACCAGTAGCTGTATATTATAATTTAGTTATGTATAATTAATTGATGAATCAGCTGTGAAATACTAATGCATCTTTTGTTACATGCTGAAGAATAGTCTAGATAGAGACATCCAACCAAGCCATCACATAGTAAGTAATACTGATCAAAACTGCTTGCCATTTTTGACAGTGCTCTTTCTCTTTCAAATAGGTGGGTGGACTCTCCAGATCTGGGAGCAAGGGTAAAGGGGTTCTTTTTGCGTTTGCGTTTAGGGCGGTGGGAGGCACAGCGTGGTGGTACAGGCTATCGGATGGCACGCATTAAAGGTTCCATTTTTTGTCCTTTCCTGATTCCATATGGCAGTCTGGTTTCTGCTTGTCTAGCCTAAGGTCTTTCAGACCTTGGATGGTATTATATTATGTAAGCTTATTACATGGCAATGCTTCTCACCTGACAGGGGCAGTTAAGAAATCTGCAGTGGGGCAAACAATGGTCATCTCAGTAGATCTGGGGGCTTCAGAGTTCAATGTGGATGGTCAATATGTCTCAAATCAGGCTTTCAAAGAGGTATTCTGCCTGGTCATAACCATTTAGCAGTTGATGGAAAATTCTTCTGGATTTCAGCTCTTTGAAAAGTGGTTGATACAGAAGGACATCCTGTACTGCTGAATGGTTGAAGCTCACAGCTCCAAACTGATGCAAAGAAGTAGATTAAAAGTTCCCTTGGGAGTTTTCTTTGGGTTGGCAGTAATCTGATGTTTCTGTTGTAAACAGGTGGAGCTTGCTGAGTGGTGGAGAGAAGCATGGATGAAAGGGAAAACAGTTGGATTGGAATCTGAGATCCATTTGATGTTGAGTGAACGTCAGAGGTGGCCTGTGAGTCTTTAGGCAATTGGTCATTATCTATTGCACATTGTACTTGCATAAATAGCAATTGAATCTGAATAGGCTGCGTTGTAATGGTCTGTATATTCATGTAATTGCCTACTTACATCCAGAGATGGTCAGGATGGTCTTTCCCCTTTCCTGAGGTTGTAAGCATGATGGCTAGAGCAGCATGATTGTGCCCCCCCCTGCAGTTATTGGCCTGACATGTTCCAGACCTGGAATCTAGGTTTCTGTTCCATCAATTGCCTTAATGTCTTAGCACACATTTCCATGTTCTCTCAAGCTATTCTTCACCACTTGGGCTGTATTATGGCAAGGACAACAGGTTGTATTTTCTCAAAATTTTCTGGACATTAATGATATCACTTGGGCTGTTTTCCTATTCAGATAGGTGATGTCATCTGGTGGGCCTTATTGACCCCAGAAGAGAATTTGCATGTCATACAAGTGCAGTATAGTAGTAGATTGGTGTAGTTCTTTTGCAGAGAGGTGTTGGAAATCTTACATTGCTCGGCTACAAGAAGTTTATTGGCCAGGTCAGGCAAGATTAGTTAATCATTTCTATTGAAGGTTGGCTGTTCCATTTCTTCAGGTGTTACAATGTCAGTTTGCCATCTGCCATGATCAATGAATGGGTCATGTGTGAAAGATGTTGGAAATTTTGTGACAATGGGTGAGTTAACTGGCAAGCCACCAAGTGAACCTGACTCTGGGCGGTCGCAAGCCATTGATAAATGTGTACACCGATTTTATGTACAGTATTCATTGTGTCATTTCATTGTGCGCACACCATTTATATTTAGAGTACACTGGAGATATTTTGGGTGGTGGTGGTGGATTAGGACAGTGTGACCTGATCTGATAAATGGCTGTTTGATATGGATGGATGGTGAGATATGGGGATTGGTGATTCTTTTGATCAGTATAATGCTATGACATGACTGCACATTCTCTTCCAGTTTTGTCAGACAAAAGTAAGAGTTGAGCATACAATGATTCAGTATTGAATGAAAATTTGATTGCTATCTATTTTTTCTTTGAATTTGGAACTTATTAGCAAACTCATGTGAGCACCATGGAGTTGAGACCATATTTTATGAAAACTGTAAAATCATCATCACCCTTAAGTCTGAACTTGGGTAGATTTATCAAGTCCAAAAGACAAAATTCAGAAAACTGCGAAGGATGCTTGTATTTGTAGTGATTCTATCAGTTATGGGATAAAATTGGGATTATAGTCCCAACTGCTCATTAGTGGAAGATGGGGTAACGTGGTGGAATTTCCACTTTTAAGATATTGTTCTCCTCAAGCTAATGTTATGGATCTTAGGATGCACAGCCTTGAAATGCAGGAGTGATGAAGAACTAAGAGAGGAGCATCACCAACAAGGGAATGTTAATCAAAACCATCTTCTATGTTCCTGATCCTAAACTTTTGTAAGCCTGTTCTATCATCATTTCTAATCTCACAATCCAAGGTTAATCCTATTATAGTTCTAAACAAATTTCCTGAACACAATTATATGAAATTTCATGTGGTGATAAGAGTAGAGGAATGCTCTTGGAATGGAATGCTTGAGAAATTTGCTCTTGTGACTTCTATATAGGCAAGCATATGAGAATTGTTGGGTAAACTGGAGACAAAACTTTTTCCTTAGAGAATGCGGTCTGATTGTGAAGGTAACCTTTTGAAGAAGTTCATGGGCAGAGCAGGCAGTGGATCACGAAACCTCGGATGTCGCAATATATACACACCAAGCAGTACTGCAACCACTTGGAATGGTGTGACATACAGGATAATTGCTGTAACCAAACAAAAGCTTATGAAGATTGCAGTTGCCCTGTACACACAACAGCAACTGAGTCTTACACCAAGCTGGTTGAAATCAGACTTGTGGATCCAATTGAAAAAAAAGCAATGGAATCATGAGACAAAGATGGAGAGGAGGCCTGGGTGATTCAAACTCTCTGACCTTGGGTCTCGCCAACTCAGGAGAGCATGTAAACGTTCTCCCATGGTGGCAAGTTCACCAAGTGCATTCTGGATTCGACCCGCAACACCCCGTAGCCTCTCATACCTTCTTTTCAACACCTATGCATCACATTCCCAATGAAATAAAAAGTCATCAGAATTATGGGTGCGACCTTGACTCATTTGGACACACAACCTTGATAGGTTGATTGGATAAAAAAAAGCATGGGTTAAAGATGATGGGGAGTGTGAAGTTTGATGCTGACCTCTTGAGCTCTACTGGCAGGTACAACATTGAATTCTTCCTCCAGTTCATCCAGATCACCAATGTGCTCACCCTGTGAAAGCTTGGCATCCATGAAGGGAGGAGTTCGGGAACGGAATCGATAGTTCCAAGCTCCAATCAGGAACATGTATAGAAACATAGTTGGAAGCAAGAGCTCAGGGTACCACACAAGAATCAACAAAAGGATGTGAACAAGAACAGTTGTGACTGGGGATTTCCAGCTGCAAATATCTGAAAACCAGTTCATCACTGCCATAACACCATTGAGCACGCCCTGCACACACACACCCAAAAAACAAAAGGCAGTTATTTTTGCAGTCAAAAGTTTTTCAGTGTATTGGATGAAGTCATGAACTTCATAACATGCTGTAGCCTGTAGGAATTTTCTAGCTTGAAAGTGAAGCTCACAAATGGGCAAATGTTTGAGAGCAGCAAGAACACTAGACAATTGCTCTCCACAGGCAAAATGGAAATGTTTTTAGTTCTCAAGTTCAAGGAAGCATATTATATTACCATAATACGAAAGTAGTTAGCTTTGCTCCTACGCATACTCCACCGCTCTGCTTCTGTGTCAAGCATAAATTGAACAATCTCTTGCCTTAACGGAGGCTCAGATCTCATTAGTCTCAAAGCCACTATATTCATTGCTGCAACTCGCAAAGTTTCCAACTGCTTTGCATCAAGAGGGTAGAAGTAATGCATTCGGGGTAACTGAGGCTGCAAGTAAGCTTGCATGAGGTTCAATGTGGAAGCACATGATAGCCGAACAGCCAGCTCCAGCTCTCCCATTTTCTTCACGCCATGGGGTGTGACAACCAACAATGGATATGAATTGGTATATACGCGGTCACTCTCGAGTGTTGACAGACGTATTCGTACTTTGCCAATTGGAAGATCTTTTGCACCTGTTGGCTTATCTGGTGTCATGAGATTAAATGTATGGCTGCAGAATCAATTGCAACAGGGTCAGATTTATACTGCACATCCACATATGCAAAGACTCTATCGTAGAAATCTTCTTATTCCTCAAAATCAGACTAATATGCTTCAAAAATTGCCATGAAATCATAACTTATTGTGCTCCTGATCTCAGCACATAATAGACATACCGATTGTCAAATACACCAACTGTCAGTACAGTGCAAGGATCATCAACCTCCCATGTGTACTGTTCATTCCAGCGAGGATTGAAGCTCTCAAAAATGGTGCGGGTTCGAATCCACTTTTGCCCATATTTTGCAACACAATAAGCATCCGTACTCCCACGACTGTCCTTGGTAGCCTTCATTGGGAGTAGGTTATTGGCACCATGGATGCCCAACTCCAACACACCCAAGCAAGGTCTCCAAAGCCGCTTTGCACTTGGTCGTGTGCTGCTAAGGTAGTTAGATGACTCATCCATCACATGGTAGCCTCCATCAAAGCAGAGTCGCAGGTGAATTCGTCCAAGAAATCCACCGCCTTTCCCAGGCTCCTTTTCTAGAATATACCACCTGTTTGGTGCACAAAATATGTGAACAAGAGAATTTCTTGACATCTCTCATTTCATTTTTGAAGTAGCCAATTGCTAGGAAATCTAATCCTTACATATGAAGCTCATCCCAGGCCAAAAGAGAGGCACCAACAAACATGCCTAAAACAACTAGGAATGGGTGTAGTGTGCAGGCAGGCAAAAGAAGAACTTCACCTTGTAGCAACAGGACGTCCATCAATCCGACTCTCAATACTGCGAAGTGGAATTCGCACCTGACCCAAAATGTCCTCCTGCATAACAAAGTCATTTGATCAACTGATGTGCAATGATGAGGCACATAACCGCCCATGATTCACGAACACAAAACAACACTTAACAAATAAACTATGTTTGTGGACATTGGCCTCCCACTTACTTTGCCACCATTTCTGTCTTCCACAAGAATGTGCAACAGATCATCAAAAGGCTCTGAAACGACAAACATCAAGTCTTCATGCCAGAAAGGGCTGGCACTCCTCACTTGAGCAAATTGTGTCCTCAACGTTTGGTAGGGAGCCACATGTACCTTCACATACTGGACCCAAAAAAAAGCCCCACCCCCCAAAACATCAACTTAATACTGATCTTCCAAGTCCAAGCACTCACTTAACAGTCTACAGCAACAGTCAAAAACCACAAAATACTTGATGAATTATCATACCCAAAACATTGGGTGAAGCTTCTTTCTAAACATCTGTCCAGTTTGTTCATCTCTTCAGCTATTGAAGACATGATAAAATTTCACATGCCATGATGGAGGACTAAATTCTCCCACCAAAATTGATTACTCATCACATCTCTCAAGTGAATCGAAGACACACCGGTTCAGGTAACCGGCCTTTGTCAAATGGAACTAGATCTTGAGCTTCAATGATTGTCACCCGCAAGTACCAAAGCCTTGGTGACAAGTAAACCTTTGAGCGGAAATAGGGATGACCACCAGTGTCAGATTGCCAGGCATCAGGAAATGCCTCATCTGCCTGTGTGCCCCACCAGATTGCAATCAAAATGTCTCCTGAAAATGCCCAAAGGAAGGAAGAATTCAGCAACCTTGGGAACGTTAGAATGGTGACAAGCATTCATGAGATTCAATTTCTCCAGCAGTAATTTTACACTTGCGGGATTCTTCAGAAAACAAACATATTGTTTCCTTGCAGTTCTTGTCACACATATATTGTGGCCCAGGAGTAAAAAGCTCTCGAGGAGTACGTGCATACCTCTTACTCTACCCTTTCCATTTTTGGCCTCTAGTCTATACCACTGTGGGGGTAATGGGCTTTCAGGAGGCTTCCGTTGTGGAACTTCATGTAAATCAAACATGAGCCCTCCAAGAAAATCATCTGCTGACTCCTTATCCTGCAGAGACAAAACACAAAACATGACTCTCATTTGACAAACAACAGAGAAATCGCTTGAACAAGAGAATACTATTCTTGTTCATGTTCTTGTTTCAATCCAAAGTTTGTTTCATACTGCTGCACTCTATGTAGACAGTCAGTACATATCTGTAGATCAGACCCAGTGTATATATTCACATTATGTGTGTAATTTCTCAAGAAGACAGCATCATGTGGATAGCATTTGCTACAATTCAAGGGCACTTTGCAAATCCCAGGGTTGAAACCACATTGTGGGCATACATACTGCTAGATGTTGCACAGAGTGAAGTCCATACATAACACCTGTTTTCTTCATCAAGATCAAAATCTGGATTGATGATGCCTTGTTGTACATGTTCCTGAATTTCCAAAGGGGAAGGAGAAGGAGAGTGAAGGATTAGGTACCGCATCCCATACTGTAAGTTCGAGTGTTCCTCCATGAATCTTATCTCTTCCCACAGCGAACACTTGGTTCCATTCTGGGTTGAGCTCACCCCTAATAATCCTGCTCTGTGTTTTGACTGCTCCCACCGTCAACCTCACATACTGTCTCCTCCCACACCCAACATTCAAGACAAAAAAAAAATTTAGTGTGTCTGATGTGTTTGACACAAGTAAAAAACACAATGTCGTAGTACTGCACCACCTGCTGCAACAGATGATGAGTTCTTCAATTGGGTACATAACATATGTATATCAAGTGATCAAGAAAAAATCCATTTCAGGAGGAATTGATAGAAGAAAAAGAAATTGTTCAAGAAAAGTAAATTATTACTTACAGGATCGCTCTTTCCATTAGCATCTTTTGCAAGGAGATCACGAGCCTTGACCACACGAACAAACAGATAGGTCATTTGCTCAACAAGATCAAAGTGTGTTTTCAAATCCACCGCCTTTCCAAGATCAGGATTTGTTTCCTTGACTGTGAAATCTGTATCAGGAAGAGTTCTGGGAGTTGGTCTATGAAATTCTGGTTGCTGATCTGCCTTCACTATCCTTCTGATTTGCCTGATCCTTTCCCCTCCTCCATCAACCCAACCTTTTTCCCTTACTATTCCAGCCCCCAGCTCCCTGGTCACAGCTCCAGCATTTTCTCCTCCACCCCCACCTCCTTTCTCTGCCTCTTTTGGTGCTGCTTTTGGTGTCTCTTTTGGGACCTCTTTGGCAACTTCTTGTACTAATTTTTTCTGTTCCTCCTTGATCTCTCCTTTGGTCTCTTCTTTGGTCTCCATTTTTTTCTCCTCTTTGACATTCTCAGACTCTTTGATTTCCTTTTTTCTCTCAGGCTCTAATTTGTTCTCAATCCCTTTGGTCTCTTCTTTTTTCTCCTCCTTTTTTTCTTCTAGTATCTTCTCCTCCTTTTCTTCTTTGGGTTGTGGAGGTGGTGGTGGTGGTGGTGGTGGCAACTCCATCATGTGCCAGATCCTCAGCCTGAAGAAAATCACACTGCCAGGTCAATATAGTTCTTGAACACAAATCAAACACAAATCAAGTACAATGCTTGCAATGAAGGTAATTGATATTCTCTTGACTTGAATCCTGCTCAATGTCAAGACTTAGAGGCTTACATTGGGTACTGAAAAGCCAACAAATGCTTCATGAGAATGCACTAGGACTGATAAATTCAAGAGGTGCATGGAAACAGCAAAGACTTGCATTGAACTGGAGATGACAAGTGATCCAATGCATGAAAGGATTCAACAAAAAATGAGGTGTAGAGACTTGACAAGGTTTTCAGATGTTTTTGCAACAAAATGTTCATTTAGATTAGATCTAGAAACCAGTTAGATGAACTAAGAACATGGTCCAAGTTGGTAATAGAAGCCATGCAACTAACAATCCATGAGCACAGCTGTTTGATTATAGCAATCAATAGAAAACAAAGGACCTAGAGTACTGGCAATAGTAGAGGGAATCAGAGATTCAAAGCATTTTTCTTGAGCAATGATCTTCTGAGAATCAGCTGCAGCAGTTGATCAATATGGGAAGATTGTTCAAGGAGGTGGTGGCAATTACCATTGATGGATTATCATCCTTTGGTATTGCAGGAGAAGCTGCATGTGCAAACATGAGCTTGCAGGTCTAGACTCTATAGATCTCAAGTTGGTACTGATCAGTGCTGGCTCTGCAAATTTTGCACTTGATGATCAAAAAAGAAATGGCAAGAAGCTTGCAGGTGAAGAAAAGTACTAGAATACTCACCCTAAGTCGCCTTTGATGTTAGAGAAGAGACCTCGTTTCTGCAATGGATACCATCTCACATCGCCTGGAGCACCGGGCATGAAGCTCACAGGAACGACCACCCTTCCTAGAAAGCTGCTTCTTCTGCCGGTACCACTCTTTCGCTCATTCTGCACGTTGATCTCCAAGTCTCCGGGCATTGATGGATCTACTATGAGAAACTCAAACTGCGCAACGTTCACAGCATACTTTCAAGCTCTCGATCTATTTGCAGCTAATGAATACGATCATGACGCCACTAACACGACGCTCAAGTCTCAGACAAAATTGCTGCAGAGTACTGACTTCAACATTGCAAGCATTTCGTGAAACAACTGCAGCAGAGGATCTAGCTAGTACAGTGGAAATCCATGAGGAGCATCATCAATATCTGATCAGTTCTCTCACCTTTTCATTCCATGTGGGATCGAGGTCTTTCGGCATCACTCTCGTCCTCTTCCGTTGGTGGCCATAGTCGAGCTGCACAGGTAACAAAAAAATTCTCCAAGTTAATATTACGGTGACGGCTGTTAACATGAAGTCTTTGTGCACTTGAGGATCTGCAGCTCATGAGTCGCAGCAGCTCCGATCATTGTCTAGTAGCAGAAGCTGTCTGATTGCAGAAGAAGAAGACAACAGTAAAACGCGACGAAGTCGAAATGTAGAATTGTGGAACACAATAGTACTGACTTCCTTCATCATCTACACTTAGATCTTCAAATTCCTCGCTGCACTTCGAGCTAAAAGTGCAGTATCATGACCAGTAGCAAAAACAACACTAGTCTCGACACTTTCCATAGTCTGGACACTTTCCAAAACCATTCTATCCATGTCTTCTTAATACAACAACAACAACGAGGAGGAGGAGTAGCATCTGAAGCAATTCACAAATACAGATGAGACGAAACTCACAACACAATAAGCATTGGACGAGCCTTCTCCATCCTTGGGCATTAGACCTCTTGCAGACGTAACCTCCACGACAAGTTTCCGTTCTCCAGCCATCATTTCTCAATCCTACAAACACCACACAGCTGCTGCACCCTCCTGCTACTTACTCGTTCAGGAATCCCAAAAAAAATTTTGTAACAAACCAAAACTCTAATCTACCCAAAACAAAAACAGAAAATCTGCAGACCCTTTCTTTCGATTACATATCCCAACACAAATGCTCAAAAAATCATTCAGACTCTACTCCTGCCCCCACTCTACTTCCACCAAAACTCCCCACACACCATACTACAAATCTCCTCCTCCTCCTCCTCCTCCTCCTCTTCTTCTTCTCCTCCTCCTCTCTCTCTCTCTCTCTCTCTCTCTCTCTGTGTCTCTCGTGCAGGCCGCTGTACACAGCGAGAATGCACTGCACATGGCGCTGCAATGGTACTACGCAAAGGACCTGACATTGTGTACGTACGTATTTTGAGGTATGTGAGTATGCCTGCAGAACATATTTTAAGGTATGTATGTATGTATGTATGTATGTATTTATGTAGACTGTACATATGAAGGATTATGTATACAGCGAGAATGCAGAGCACATGTGCTGCAATGGTACCCCAAAAAGGGCTTGGCATTGTGGACGTAGGTATTTTAAAGCATGTGAGTATGTATGTAGAACGTATATTTGAAGTATGTATGTATATATGTATGTACGTATGTATGTAGACAGTACCAGTAAAAGGGTCTTTGAAGTTTTTTTGTTGTTGTTTTAGAAACCTCACTTGGATGTCGATTGATGAATTAACGTAGAAGGATGAAGATGAGGAGAAAAGTATGAATGAACTTTATCCAAGGTTTTGAAAGAAATTGAATCATTATTTGTGCTGCTTTGTGAATTTTTTTTGTGCCCACCAAAAAAAATTCTGGAAGAAGGAAGTATGAATGAATTGAAGTGGAAGAAGACCAAAACAAATAAAGTGGGAATGAAATTTGTCCAAACTTTTGGCCAAAATTGAAACTATACTTGTGTTGCTTTATGAATTCTTTGTACCAGAAACATACTTGTGGCAGAAAGGAGAAGAAGAGGAGGGAAAAAAGTAAAGGTAAATTAAAAAGTATTAACGAATTGTGTGTTTTGGATATAACTCAATCATACTTGTGCTATTTCGTGACTTTCCTTTGGGTGTAAAAATGAACTTTTCAAAGAGACAGATAACGCAACATATAACCTAAACCCAACCCAACCCAACTAGAAGTTTTATTGGTACCTATGGAGTCTGATTTTGCTTGCCCTGTTGATTTGGTGCATTATAGAGACTCACATTACACATATGGGTTTGTGTAGAAATAAAATTGTTCTTTGTCCACACTCTTCCCTATGTGTCACTAGTCGTTGATAAGAGTGAAGTCTGTTCAAAGATCTGAGTGAGAAAAAGTCATCATCATGGGCACCACTCACTCTGACCGACCAACAGCCAAATTTTCTGACCCAATAGTTTGTATCTTTAAGGAACCCTAGAAATTTAAAAATTTAAAAAAAAAAAAAAAAAAAAAAAAAAAGGGTTTTGAATGGGGGGAAATTTTTTTTAGGGAATTTTTTCCTTTTTTAACTTTTTTTTTCCCTTTTTTTTGGCCCTAAAAACCTATACAA
>Ga0116227_10000829_pt1 | contig 64454 bp, 36 predicted proteins | sample S1TSphgellanicum_FD_89693 | JGI IMG/M metagenome (GOLD analysis project Ga0116227, IMG submission 89693) | Host-associated microbial communities from peat moss isolated from Minnesota, USA - S1T2_Fb - Sphagnum magellanicum MG | ecosystem: Host-associated > Plants > Peat moss > Unclassified...
GCATCATTTCATCCATCTGTTTTGTCATCCATCTGTTCATCCGTCTGGTCATCCATTTGTCTTGTCATGGTTTGTTTATTCCGACGAGAATATTGGAAATTTTCAATGCTTTTTACATTGCCACAATTTTTTATTATAATTCATTGGATGCCAGAGTGAGCAGCTGTTAAGCACACTTTTATTAGATATTGGCTTGCATTTGCCATAATAATAATGGCAATGGATGTCAGTTGCCATTTTAGCACAAACTTAATAGATATATTGGTAATTGCAATGATCAGATTGCCCAGAAAAACAATTTTGCCAATAATAATAATATGCCGGATGCCAAAGGTATTATTATGATGCATGTGAAAATTGGCTGCACCAGAAACCCTAACCATTATGAACAGGGAGGGGGTCTGGATACTGAAACTTATCAACATACAAAAACAAAAATAATTGTCAACAGATTGATACCTACTAAATAAGTAACTTACTACTTACTTACAAGTTGACCAACGTTGGGGTATATTTACCGTCTCCGGTCTATTCCCACGGTCAGTTGTATGTTGCTATCTCATGGGTTACAAGCAATGCAAACATCAAGATTTTCAGCGACCAGGGTCCCGATGGATACATGTGGAATGTCGTACATAAAGAGGTTTTGGAAATGTAGTTTGTAATTGTAATTTTGTAATATGTACCGTCAAATACACACACACCTGTGCATTAGGCACGGGGTTCAAAGTAGTAAGGATAATAAAGGAAGTGAGGCATGAAGCTTTTATAGATTCTCAACATGAACAACAAAATCACCCTTGACTTCATAGGGTGAAGAAACATTAGGATAACAAGAAGATAGGCGTGCCAACTACCGTGCTCCTTAAGAAGAATCAAATATGGATGAAAAATCAAATTGGGTTAAAAATCAAACATGGATTGAAAAATCGAAATGTAGATTGAGCAACTCATGGTGAATGAAAAACCCAAATTTGAATGAAAACCTAATCAAATATGGATGAAAATCAAACATGGATTGAAAAATCAAATGTGGATGGAAATAGCAGGGTAGATGAGCAAGTAAAGGTGAATGAAAAAACCTAATCTGGATGAAAACCTAATCAAATATGGATGCAAAGAGAAAAATGGATGAAAAGATCAAATGTGGATGAGTAAAAGGGAAAAGGGTGGACGAGAAATTAGAGGTCAATGAAAAAACCCCAAGTCTGGATGAAAAACCCAATGAGGATGAAGAAATCCAAATGTGGATGAAGCAGAAGAAGAAGATGAAGAAGGAAGAAGAAGACTAAGAAGAAGAAGATGCTGCCGCTGCTCTTAGGCCATCGTGATGGCGTTGTAATGCCCAGTTCAGGTCTTTCTTTGGACCAGTGCTTGCTAGGTCGCTCTAGCGAGAGATCACAACTGCAGCAGCTAAGAGATCAGCTGCTGCAGCACTGAAGAAAGAGGACAGGAACTCAGCGAGCTGTGTGGGAGGTGAGGAGGAGATTGAGAGTTTTCCAATGGCGTTTCTAAGAGGTGTGGTTAGAGGAATGATCTGTATAGCAAGGCAGAATTTGGAGGAGAAAGAGAGAAAGAAAGAAAGAAAGATCGAGAGACAGAGACAGAGACAGAGAATGAGCGTATTAGGAAGAGAATCTGAGTTCAATCTGGTCGTGCAGTGAAGGTGGAAATTTTGGAGGAAATCACAAGAGATGGTGGTGGTGGTGGTGGTGGAGAGTGAGCTAATAGTGGACAGACAGAGGATGAAGCTCAGCAGCATGGAGAAGAGAAAGAGGGAGAGCAAAGGACACAGACAGACAGAGAAGATCTTCAATGGCTGGCTACTTCGTGACTCTTTTCCTTTGGTGGTTTACAGTGAATTCCTCATCTATGTTGCCAGGATGCGGGCTGTGAACAGCTGACTTGTTTCCTGGAGGATGTAAGAAATTCGTATTGGAGCTTTGAGAGGAGTTGTTGTTGCGATTTAGAGCGAGAAAGGTACAAGAAGAACAAGAAGAAGAAGGTGCGTGCAAATGAGGAGCTGCAAGAGCAGAAGAGACAAATCTAGTAGAGTAGAGTGAGAAGTTGAGTCTTGGGGGGTGGGAGCGGCAGCTGGCTGTATTCATTCATGTGTGCAAGAGGACGAGGAGACAGTCGTGGGGGAGAAATGAAGGCGACGGAAGATGATGCCGACGACGACCATGTGTCAGAATGGGAGAAAGGGCTACCGACCAACGAGGAACTCATGCCCCTCTCTCAGTCGCTGATCTCCCCTGCGCTGGCCAGTGCCTTCAGCATTAGGCACGAGCCTGCCAAGACGCCTTTGGATGTTCAACGCGGAGCACGAGCGACTCTACAGAACCTCAGGAACCAGAAAGCGTCCATCCCTTCGTTTGGATCCTACCCTTCCTTTCAAGCTCCTGACAAGCTGAGAGGTACCCAATCCCCTCCGCCTCTTTCTGTGCAAAAACACACAATCCAGCAACTGAAAGCTCATATGAAATAGTTTCAAGATCTACCTCTCGGATCATCTCTTGATGAGCTTGCTGTGCCAGAAATTCCATCTTTCTCTCTTTGTCCTGCTGCTCTTTCTTTTCTCCAATCTTTGGATTGTGTTTTCTAGGGTTTTGTCATGCAGCTCCCTACTTCTCAAAATTCTTCTTCCGGAAATTTTCTCTCGCAAGTAAGACTGGATCTCAGGGACACAATCTCTGTTAAAAAAAAATTCCAGTCTTACTTACTGTGAGATTGAAGGTGAAAGAATATGAGATTGGGTGCAAAGGAAATGAGGGATTTGAAGAGTAGAGCCTCATTGGCTCTGATTTACACAATGTGGGTGCAGTGGCCACATTCGGGTCCATAGTGCACACTCTGGTCCAGAGTAGGTAGCACAATCCAATGGTCTAGGCGAAAGAAAAAAAAGCTGTTGCTCAATGACAATGTCAGTTCTGGTCCACTTCTGGTGTATGGAAGGACTTTATAGACACAAACGGGGCCTAGTAAGCCTTACCTGTCTGTGTGCACAAACAACATTACAAGAGACAAAGAGTGGTGGCAGCAGCCCTGACGGGGCAGATTGAATCCCTGTGAAGGATGACAATGCACATTTCATTGAACCTTGCTGTGTGGCTATTCACCTTGTTGACTCTGTAATCTCTCTGGGTGGAGGCATGGTGAGGCAAGATTTTTGATTTCCAGGTGCACATGGTTATGCAGGTGAGGGTTGGGTGGGAGTGGGAGATGTGCCACCTGTCAGTGGAAATGGGGTTGTTGGAAGTGGTGATGAGGCAGCAAGAGTAATAGCAGGAGGTGTGAACCAACGAGGGCCATTAGTATGTCATCCCTCAGGACCTTACCCACCACCAGGAACTGTGTTTGTTGCTCCAGAGAGCTATGGAGGAGGAATTGATGAGACAGGTTTCAACCCGGTTGATGGAAGATCAGATCAGGGATCTTTGCCCTACATGATGCCGTGCGCAGTAGCAGGGGGTACATCATATGAAAGACGGCATGAGAATTCATATGGTGCAACAAGGGGTGATGACAGTAGCAAGGGTGGTGGAGGGTTGTTGTCCAAGAATGTTTTCAAGCGGGCGGATTCTGAACCAGAGGATGGTGATTCTGCAGGGTGTCCAGAGAATAGTAGTGAAGAGCCTAATGCTCGCACGCTGAAAAGGCCACGGCTTGTGTGGACCCCACAGCTGCACAAGCGCTTTGTGGATGCTGTGGGACACCTGGGCATAAAGAACGCAGTACCAAAAACAATCATGCAGCTCATGAATGTAGAGGGTTTGACACGGGAGAATGTGGCCTCTCATTTGCAGAAGTATAGATTGTATCTGAAGCGTGTGCAGGGACTTTCATCAGAAGGTCCTTCGGCATCTGACCAGCTTTTTGCCTCTACTCCACTACCCCCAAATCTTGGTGGCTTGCATTACGTGCATAACCACAGAGATGACGTAGGGGCCCCGCCATTTGCATCTCCAAATGTCCCCATGCCTTATACAGCAGTAGCACCATGTCCAATGGGCCCAGGTCATTACAGTGGGTATGAGCACCATCCTTACAGTGGTGTTGGAAGGGGCATGCCACAGCAATCTCCTCAAAGTGATGACCAAAGAGAGCAGCAGATCACAGCCAACGAAAACCATCACAATCACAGCCATAACTACAACAATCAAACCCACAATCAACCGAGTTCGCCCCCTCAGCAGATTCTCACTTTGTTCCCAACAAGCTCTCGCTGATTTCTTTAACCCTGTCTTATGTGGGATGGGACAGTTGCATTATTGTACCAAACTGGCTTCTGACAGACTCAGATGTGTATGAGGTAGGGTCCACTTGAAAACCCTGAATTGAATGGTGTGGTTTGCTTTCTGAGACAACTATTGGGAAGAAGATTTCTACTTTAACAAAGCAATCAAACAGCCCTTGCCCTAGAGATGCAGTCAGTGTTTAATTTTTCAGTTTTCAGTCTTAGCTAAGTTTGCTACATGCCAGTCCTTGCTGGAGCTCTAATTGCCACATGGACACATTGAGCATCTATCTGCCCAACTCCATGGTGGGAAAATGTGTAGTTTTTTAGAGATAAAGGAAATAAAATGATCAGTTCTGATTTGCTAAAGGAAACTATTGGAGTCTGAATTGCAACTACAGTTCATCATCCTTCCTTGGGTTTTCCATGAATGAATATTATTTTAAATCCACTTTTTGGCAACATGCTATATGGGGAAATTGAACCCTGACCAGAACATGCCATGCCCATTGCAGCATAAAGCGGAACCTGCACAAAAGAAATCATTAGTTGGTAATATTGAAGGCAAAGACAAATCTTGTAGGCCCAAACAAGTGGGTTGCATGTAGATTCCAATTAACCATAGATCATGAAAACAAGGGGCAACATCTTCACTTTGCCAAATCAAAATTCAAATTGTTAGTTGAACAACCCTTCCAAGCAGGATCAACAAGGGTTGTATTAAAGTTCCTATCGGTTAATAACATGGTAATTGCCAATTCATTCACACACGTTTGGTCAATGGAGCCTACAAAAGATGAATTGATTTTTCATGCCATGTGGGGTTTGGAGTATTTTCTTACCTCTTCCTAATCGTATCTACTTTGATGTGCACAATCTTCCTTCAGCTTGTACATCAGATGCTCTTTGTGTAAGCATCTTAACAATACCCGTGCATCTAGATTCCAAAAAAATCTCAAAAACCAAAAAGAGATACGAGGAATACAAGAATAAAACAGCTTGGACATTGGCAACCCTACCATGAGCTAGCTTTCAACCATCAAGCTCTTGCCTCAAGCTTTAACCTTCTACACCATACCAAGTTCTAGTGTCCTTCCAATTTTGAATTATTGTTCCAAAAAAAAGGTTTTGAAAATGAAAAACTTCTAGTTGAACATGTTAATGACAAGCTCCAAATGCATGGTTAATTGATTTTATAGATTAGTTTTCATGAAGATTAGGTGTATTAAAATAATGTTCATCTTCAATATAACCAATTATTAACACAATAAGAAGTTCAACCAACTTGATGTATTTTAAGATTTTGTTTTTAAAATTTTATAAGAAAATAAATGTTCTACACAACTTGGTTAGCAAGTTCACATTAAAAGGCTTTTACATTGCCAACTTCGCATTGTTTATCATATTAAACACAAATAAAAATCTTTGAAGGTTAGAAATAAAAGTTAAAAACAAGGTTGGAACCATACTTCATCAAGCCTTACCTTCTTAGGTTGACAAAGGGTTACCAAGTGATGATTGCCAAATGAACAAAGAATTTTTTTCAAGTTATGGTTGTAACCAATATTATGGATAAACAACTCCCAATGGATCCATCATATCTTAAGCAAAAAACTAGCCTTGTAACTTTATAATAAGTTGAGTGAAAATTTCTTTACATTGTTAATCACACATGGAACCATCTTTTCATATATGTCCCTTGTAAAACGAATAAATGCCCCTATTTATTTGAAAATATGGTCCAATTGTGTTGCTTAACAAACTCAAAAGCTAATTGATTAATTCATGTTTTTGTTACAAATAGCAAATCCATAAAATTCATTTATTTGAATGTTCATCCATGACTTGTAATGAACTTGTATGTAATTTTTAGTTTAGTTTTAATTCACTTTCAATTGACCTTCAATAAAGTTTTAGTTCATTTCTAGTTCATTTCTAGGTTAACTCTTAATTCACTTTTAATTAAGTTATAGTTCATTTTTAATTAATTTTTGATTCACTCATAATTAAATCTTTGTTCACTTCTATTTAATTTTTTAATGTACTTTTAATTCACTTTTAATTAACTCTTAATTCATTTTTTAATTCATTTTTAGTTGGGTTTTAGTTCATTCATAATTCACACATGGGTGGACATGGGCCACATGTGATTTAGAAGTTTCATGAAAAACTTCTTTGAATTAGGTGCCCAATGGGTATAAATAAAAATAGAATTTTCCGTTACCTTAATCTATTCAACACCAATTTTGGGCACATTTCTTGTCACAACCTTGTTATGTTCTTATTTAAATATTGCAATAAAATATTACTGAATTTTTATTTTACATGTGTTGTGTTTTTTTTTTCCTATTTCACAATTTGGATTTAAAACTAGACCTACCCTTATTTTTGTTTTAATTAGAAAATATTGTAGACTTGGTTGTTTTCATTCTTGTGGTAGTGTTTAAATTTATAATCCAACGAAGATTGATGTTCTCATAAAAATAATCGATCAAGATGAAATTAGTGAACACATCACTATCAAAACAAGATTAGGTGTTGTAGTACATGTAATATACATTCCCTTCACAAATCTTGACTATTGATATGAAAATACAAACAAAACCATCCTTCAATTGTGCAAACTTAATCAAATAATGTATTTCCTCTAATAGTGGCACCATTACATTCAACCCCAACAATGTTTCCATGTTAATGATCAAAGATAAATTAGATCCAACATAGCGAATTGTGGGTGCATTCAATGTCATTTTCATGAGGAGAGGGTGATATTTAGACAAAACGCATTTAATAAAACTAATCATAGATATCCATTTTGTTTTGATGTTGGACAAAATTTTGTTAGTTTCCATGATCTTTGCCAATTTGATAAACTCCAAAAACCTATTAGGACTATGCTTAAAATAGCCATATAAACATTGTAAAAAAAATGCAATGCAAAAAACAAAAGGTAAGTTTAAAAAGGTTCGTACCATAAGATTTGTTTGATGAATCATATTATGCACATTGGGTTTGGTTTATCATTCTTGATCTAAGGCTTTGGAAGGTGTTAACCCTATCAGCATCAAAATGCACCTACCTTGAAATAATGTCCTTTTGTTTCAAATCTCTTTTGTGTCATCAAAAAGTTCATTATCAACAACATCAAGCTATCAACCCCAAATCCAAAGAACACTTGTTACACATTCAACAATAATGTTATTCAACACCAATTACGTACAATGTAAATATGCACATTTGCCCAGTTTACATTATCCATTGCTATGACCTCATTACAAGTAAAAAAAATAAAGTGGGAATTTAGAAAACAAGTTTAATAACCTATAAAACTTCTTTTTGTATATGTTCTATGATCTTTTAGTTAGCCCCATTAGACCAATGTTTCAAACACTCATCCAAATGTTGGAAATCCTCACAATGAATCATTGGTTTACTTTTATTCAACAAACCAAAAACAATTACAAATTGAACAAGTTTTCATTTGTCTTTCACAACCTACACATTACTTAGTTGTTGGAGGACAATGATTATAAAAAGATGAACATAAGCAATCTCATTTCTTACAAACATACATTTTGTGTCCATTATCCACTTACTATCAAAACCTTTCCCCTTATTTGCATGTTTATTTATATAATCCCATTTAGCCACCAAAACCTTTTTGTTATCCTCAATTTTGGTACAAACACAACATTTGAGAGTAGAAACCAATCGAAATCATTAAAATGGGCTCTACATAGGGCATTCTTATAACTTCAATCCCATGAAACTTATAGTCAACATTAGTTACAAACTTAGGTTTTTGGGACAAAGGGCAAATCCATCTTCAACATCAATGACGGCAAGGTTTTTCAAACATGGTATTCGAATTTATGTCAAAGATTTGAGGTCAATAAGAAATATGAACATTGAGAATAGGAACCAAAAAACAAACAAATTACAAGAGAATTAAGATGAAAAACACGTGCACAAAGAAGTTTTAAGAGTTTAGGGTTTAGGAGCTTCTTGAAATCTTAAACTCGACTTGTAACTACTTGTTAAACACACACATCATGCTCCAATGATCACAAAAATAGTAGCCCATAATTGCACCAAGTTCCAACATCTAATCTATTGCTAACTACTCATTGTTCAACATGGATTCAAAAAGATGAACATTGCTTGCAAGCATATGAAGGGGAACAAAAATGCAAAGTTGCCTCCTTCTTCTTGCACCCATGACTCAAGACTTAGGGGACTCTCGAATGTTCGTTGCAAGTGTGCATAATGTTAGGAGCTACACATCACAAAGTCCAAACTTGAGTGAAATGAGATTTTTGGTGGGCATTAGGGTTGCAAAATCAATGGCTTACAAGCATGTAATTTGAGAATCCACATTGAATACAAGTGTCAAGCAAATTGTTGCTTTCTTGACAATGATGAGGGGGGGGGGCAACATGTGTTGTCTCATTGTCCTTGTCATGATGATGCTGAAAAAACCCATGGGTCCTTTTGCGAAATGGGCCAGGTTTTAAAATAAAACCCTTTGTGGGATTCATCACTTAAAATTTTTGGTTGAGAAAAAGCGAATTTTCATCCCAAAAAAAACACTAGATGCAATAGACTCACAAATGTGTAATACTGCATGCAGCTCAGTGGAGACAGCAATGCAGTAATGGCAGGGCCTCGCATAGTCAAGAAATCACTTATTGTCCAAGCAGGCAAGTCATGCAGCAGCTGTGTGGACATTGGATCTGGAACCAAAAGTAGCCAAGCTCTAGGATGTTGAGTAATTAGTGAGAGCTGTGAAGTTGAAATAGAATAATCGAGCTCAAATTTCCTTTGAGCTGGAATTCAAAGACAACATTTCTGCCACAACCTTAGTCTAAATTATGGCAGCATTCAAATTGATGATCATAATAAGTAGTGCCATCAGTCTGACAGTCAAGACCAAAACCATGAAACGCTCAAAGAGCTGTATTGCTTACTTGAGAGAGAGTCATGTTCTACTTTTTGCTTGTCAATTTTGCTACCCAAAGAGAGTTGGATTTTTATTAGAGATAACATAGAGGATTCCAGCAGTGACAATGTGGTCACATTCTATGCGCATTCCAAAACCCATTGTACCAAATCAAGCTTAATACTACATAATATGCAGTCCCAGAGTTATTTTCATGCACTTTGTGAATTAGCTCTTGTGTCCAAAATGTTTCATGCTACTTACTGGTGGCAGTGGTGCAGATTGACAGCTGAGAAAGAAATTTAGTTGTGGCAAGAAAGCATTATAAGTTGCTGGTTTGGTGCTTGATGTGGCTATGGATTGGTTGGTTATGTGTAGTGGTTGAATTTTTGTAAGGTTATCAACTAGGCATTCACTCACTCACTCACTCGATCATGAAGAAGCAAAATCTTGCCTGAATGCCCGGCAGAGACATCAGGCCATTTGCACATGCAGCACATTGCTTGTTACTGAAGCTTTTGCAGATACCCAAAATCTTGTATGTGAAATGATATTCTGCATACCTGTAATGGGACATTGCTTGTTACTGAAGCTTTTGCAGAGACCCAAAATCTTGTATGTGAAGTGATATTCCACATACCTGTAGTGACGACTCTAGTTATTCTGGCATCAAAACTTGTTCACTGTTTTTGCTCATGAAAATTCCATTCATTTGTGAAGAATGATATTCCCCAGAAACCTATAATTAATGACTCCATTTATTTATTCTGGCATAAAAACTTTTGTTTTCAGTTTTGCTCACACCATCCATATGAGGGTTATCCTTAAAAGCCACCCTGCTTTTGGGCCCTAGTTTGACCCTGTAATCCCTGTTTCATCCCCAATTTTGAGTGTAGTAATAAAGTGAGCGAAATAGGGTACTGGTTTAATGAAACTGGGGTACCATTTCATGAAAAAGTAATTATAGGATTTTATTCTGACAAGACTTGATTTAATGAAGAATATGAGGAGCAGTGAAGTTGCAGTTAGGGCAAATCCAAAACTGGGGTTGAAACTCGTGTAAGGACTAATGTAGGTGAGAAAACTGGTTCTTGTGTCCTCTTTCTTTTGCTTTGGTTTGCGTGTGTAATTCTTTCATCCTGACTTTTGATTTCATCCACAGTTTTGGCAAAACTGGGGCCCAGTGCCCCCAGTTTGGGGTACTTTACAGATAACTCTGGGACTGTATATCATGTAGTATTAAGTTGTGAAGTCATTTGCACTCTCTTACTTCACTTCTCCTGAAAAGAAGAAGATGCTGGCTGCACCAATGAGACATTGGGAAGCTCCATCATTTGAGATTCACAGCTTCATTTTTTTTAAGTCGTCAAAAAGACTTAGATCACAAATATCTGAAGATCAAATCTTGACTGCAATTCATTCGAGGAAAGGACTTGTCCTGATGCCCTGAAAAAGAGGAAAAAAGACATGCTCCTAGATCTTCATGTGCACCTTCTTGAGTAGAGTGCCCAGCCCCGAATCCCCCCACCCAAGTTTGTTCTTGAAAAACCCACATCCTTGATTTGGTGAAGATATGATATGCTGATGGGACCCATTTCTGAATACTTATAATAGAAGGGATCATTGAACTGACTGGACAAATGGACCTTGTGCCTGCATGCAACCAGATTAGCTTTGAGGAAGAATCCTCATGTAAAGGAGAAATGTGAGGGAAGACTCGTGCAGCATGAGCCTTCTAGAGATACCCTGATTGGGTATGACAAGCTGCTGCTGCTGCTGCTGCTTCTGTGGTCCCCTCCCCAATAGTCCCCATTCCTTGATGTGAGATCAGCTCCATATCCAATTGGACAACAACTGCAACTTTCAGAGTCAGGAGATTGGAATTAGAAGGGGGAGTTGTTCTAACTCATGACTTTACCTATCTTTTTGTCTTTTGATAGATGCCTTCTTTATATCGGGCACATTTCAAACACTGGCAGAAAAATTTCTAGTATCTCCAGAGGGCACCACCTTATCCAACAGAATTTCTCTTGGATCAAGGGCGGCCCGTTTTGAAAAGAGAAATGCCCACACTCTGGCAGGCATTTTGGCTTTGTACAATTTTTCCTTGTGATACCCGGAAGATACCCATCAGACATCCCAGGAATTTTTATTTTAAAAAAAATGAATTTCTGCCAGTGCTTTACATTGCTTAACACCCTCAGAGCAGCATGTTCCCAAAATAAACACTGCCTTTGCCTTAGGAGGGAGCTTATTTTGGGAACATGCGCGTTGTTTCGGGAATGCCATACTCTTTGGGTATTATGCTACACAGTATGAACCCCCCACTTATAAGTAAATTGTTGCCTTCATCTTGGGCATAGTGTTTTCTAGTGTCACCCCCATTTCATGGTTTAGAGCATGTCCACCCACACACCCCTATTTGAGCCTCTAAAAGAGTTCACCACATCCAATGTATAATGTTAATTATCCCCCATGCCCACCAATAAGCATGAAAAGCGAAGAGTTTGAAGGGAGAGATCATTGAAATGTCACCACATGAGTCGATCATTATGGTTGGCTAATCCAAAATGGTGAATTTCTTTTACAGGCCCTATTGGAGGGCACTGTATGGTGAGCATGTTCACAGGCTCAAAATTGAGTTTCGCACTATTTGACTCCTATGCTCCATCCAAGATCTAGTGTACAGGCCCCTCGTACTGCGATGCATGGACATTCTGTAAGGTCAGAATCTAGTTCATCAAGCATATTAAGCATTGTCCCTTTGAAGGCAAATCCACATAAATATTCGCATCAGTCTGAACTACATGAATCCTTTGAACTTCTTGAATGTAGTACATATCTATTGGCACTTAATTTCATCCTAAGGTAACAAGTCTTTATATCCTCGAGGTAAAAAAACTTTGAGAATTTTTTATAGTTTTTCATAGGTACGATGTTACATAGTTTTATGTATACCCAAGTTCTTGATAGTCTTATTGATATCCATATGGCCATAGGTTGTTTTCATGCTTTTGAAAACTCTCTATTCATTTTGTGCCCTTTGCATATTTTTGTGTACTCAGGAAAGAGCATTTGAAGTCTATCCTGCTCTCATAGTTTCCCCATGACATCCTTTCTTGCAACTCCTATCAGCCAATTTATTCATTTTGGTGGTAATTTCATTAATTTGTGATTTTTTCACAGAGAAGAACCTGAAAAAAATGTGTTTTTCCAGCAAAAAAATTTATTAAAAACCTAGGGAGGAAGAAGAAAACATGAACTCCAATGCATTTTTCCCAACTATATCTTATTATTTGCATCTCTAAATACACTACCAAAAGCATAGGTCAGATTGTTGTTAAGTTCAAGGTTAATATGTAATTCCATTGGAGCTTGTGATTTGTTTCAATACTGAACCTTACAAACCCAATGAAACTATAGCGTGCAACACATACATAAGAGATTGAATAACAATCAAAACATTAATATGCAATGGTAGTAGTACCTTCATTGTTCTATGTCATTGATCTAAGTAGGGTTTTTCTCCAATTTTGTGATGTAGCCACACTAGCAATCATTTACAAAAGGAATTAGCCAAATTTGGCTATAGGTCAAGAGGAAAGCTTGAACTTTTAAGAATCCTCCCATATTTTTGCAACCTTGTGGAACCTATTGTCTAAATATGGCAATTTCAACAAAAGAAAAACTCAACCACTCAAGTTAATTTTTTTCACAAAACTCCTTTGCATGAATTGCATTGGATTTTTTTCCTACAAAAAAATTGCCCAAAGGAAAAAGAAAGGTTATTGATGAGTCCTTTGATATAGATTGGAATTGCAATACAAGAGGGATGTCTATGTCCACTCCATAACCAATGATTGTTCAAAGGTCACTACATGTAAAATAATAGATTCCAAACAACCTTTTCGCCAAAACAATATATTGAAACACCAAATGGTGTGGGTTCTTGGGTTGTATATTGTGCCACTAAATATCAATGTTTCATTTCATGTCTCTAGGTGTTTTTAAGTTGTGTATTCAGGCTCCCAAGTAATCAATGAATATCTGATTTCTTTCACATGGTGACATCAATAGTTCTTTGAATTTGGTATTGGGTAATGTTTTGAATGTGAAGCTTTGGAAATTGAGAAGCTTTTGGAGCAAGGCTAAAGTGAGTATGATTTGGGTTAAAAGAGAGTGTGATGCATCTATCAAAGACTACCAAGAAAGGATTGATTAAGTCGAAATGAATGATTTATCTATGATGCAAGGTAGTTTGTTTTGTTTTGTGTTTGTCACACTAAAATCTCCCAAATCATGGCACTTCATGTCATGTTTTTGGTATCTTTGGAAAGCTCTCAATGAGCAAAGGTGTGGAAGCTATTGATTATGGAACCATTTTCTTAATGAAAATTAAATCAAATCAAAACTAAAAAGTGTATTGGAATTTGGGGGTGTTCTTGGTGTTGTTGGAAACCCTTTGCAATAGATCTATTAAAGTTTATTTCACATTTTTCAAAGCTAAAGTGTGGAAGATGTTGATTTTTGAATGGATTTTGTTGTTGGAAATTCAAACAAATTGCAAAAATTGGGTTTGGAAGGAAAATTAATTGACCCTCCAATGTGTTCACACTTGGGCCAATGGCATAGGCTACACTAGTGCTAGTGAAAAATGAGTGGGACGAAATTTTTTGAATGACTAACAAAATTCACAAAGTTTTAATAAGATGAATATGATCTTTTGTAAATCTTGGACTTGGCCTTGGATTTGGGACAATTATCAATGTGAATGGAGTGAGATGATATTCTACTATGGGATAATGAAATATTTGTCCCACTTGAATAGATTTCATCTACCTTCAATTAAACATTAATTGTTTATTTTCAATCTTTGTGTTTTTGTTAATTTTTCATTGTGTTTCTTCACATTAGAAATCTTAAGTTTTTGGGTCTAAGAATGTAAAAATAATCTTAAATGTTTGGGTCTGAAAACATGTGAAATTATTCTAATTGTGTACATCTAAAGGGTTAAATTCAAAGAAGTTAACTAATGTAGAATGAAATGTTGTACATTTCTATCCAAACTATGATATGCAAGGATCAACCCATTTCCAATGGTCTTTCCTATGGGAACCTTTTTAGTATGGGTCAAAACACATTCAAAGGAGCCAAAAAGGGCATTGGACATTAGATAAATTTGAAAATTTATGTGAAAATGTCCATGTTTGGCAATTGGAAAGTCATTGTAATTGTGAAAAATTGTGCTAAAATACCAATATGAATGTTGAGAAATTCAAATTGACAAGCCATTTGCTAAAAACTCAAAGTTTGATTGGTGCCAATGACTTTTGAAATTGAGCCAATGCCTCGTTGTATAAGGATTATTTTGCAAAGGACTACCTAAATGGTATAAAAATAAATTTTTTGAGGTTCAATTTTTTTGGTATAATAAAATAGTACTAAACACATTTTAAAAAGCATTAATTATTTTCAAAATATATAATTTCATTTTTTAACCAATTTATTATATGTCTAAACTTTAAGAATCTTTTGTAATATGTATATGTGAATTTTTGTGCATGTTGTATTAAACAAAGTTATAGTTTCTAATATAAAAATGTGAATGATAAAATATTTGACATGGTTTCATATGATTCAAACTACTACCAAAAAATGCACAGATTTCAAAAATTAAATTGAATAAATAATTTTTTTCTAAATAGCTTTAAAAGAATTTGGAAGAATGCATGTTGTAAACAAGGTGTCATTACAAAAAATTCCATGTAAAAATTCAATATAGGGTGGATGCAAGAACTAATTAAGTGGAGCTAGGTTTATTTTGCAACATACAAATGATAATTGAACATTTTACATCTAATGTATTATGGATTTTTCATCCATTATTAAAACCCTAAAACTTCATCTTGACTATCCATCCCAATCGAATGGTTTGGAGGCATGTTGGCCTTTGAAACACATGCCAAAGTTTTCAACGCTCTCGTTGTGTCATGCATCTTTGAGTTGCCAACATTGAAAATGATGAAAATTGTGTTGCAAGTCATTGAATTGGTGCCTATGCATTTGCTTGTCAAAGTGAACATGTGTGGGTTTGGCAAAGTGCGAACATGCATCAACTTGAATGTGTGCATTTCATTGTTAGAAAAATGAACATGTGTAGTACATTTTCGTAATTTGCAAATTGAACCAACTTTTGCAACCACAAAAGTGCACAACATATAGCACATACAAAATTGTTATTTTGCATTGAAGGGTACAAATTATGTGTTTTTTCCACATTTTAACAATGCAAGTCTGGATCTTATGTGTAATAGACATTTTGAAGGAGCTTGAGTGACCCAACTTTTGTTGTATTTATTACATGAATCATGATGTTATTAAGGTTTGCATAGTGTGTGGGTGTCAAGTTCAAATTTCAATTCTTGCAGCACATTGGTAATCAAAAATCGAACAAGCATTGTGTGTTTGGTTTAAGGGTTCAAACTTTGATCTTTAAACTCAAACCTTTTATGTTTTCATTATGAAGTTTTCATGACATTTGCTGATGTTCAAATTGTTAAAGTTTGCAACTCCACATGTACAAGTTGGTGTTTTGGTTCTAGTAAATTCAACACCATTATTCATCATGGGATTGGAGATGTGGTACAAACAGACGAAACAATTTACATGTTTTTATTTTGGGGTTCACAAAGATGTTCATCATTAGATCAGAGACTTGGCACAAAGAGATGGAACAATCTACATGATTATGTATAGGTGTTCAAAGTTTGCAATGCATGTTTCCATTTTACGGGTTAGAATTTGCTACACCCACCACATCAGTGCTTTCACTTATTGAAATTTGTTCTAACCAAAAGTAATTTGTCATAACTTGATGAAGTTGTGATGCATGAATTTGTTATAGGTTTGGTTGATATTGAAGATCCTTATAGACAAAGGAAAATTGGCGGCACTTTAATTAGCCGATTTCAAAGATTTTCGGAAATCAATTGTCAAAACTATGCATTGCCTTCAACTAATCACAAAGATATCAAAGATAAAAAAACCAAAATGTGGTACCCTAGTGCCTAACATTTGTGGCTTACACTCTTCCAATTTGAAAGATGCATCAACAATCAAGTGCATTTGAAATGTTATTTAAATTTAGGTCCATCTTTGAAATTACATGTTCATTTGCATTAGGAATAAGACATTAGACTTTCAATTTTCAAATTTGTTGTTGAATATGTAATGATGGCATTTTGAAGATTACAACTATTGGTTTTTTTCATTTTCTTCAAAATTTCCAACTTGTCATAATCAACCACTCACAACTAATTACAATGTTGTGTTGACCTCCAACACTCCAATGCCACAAAATATGGTCTGACAATGGACAATGGAGGTTTCGAAAGAAGGCGCATTTTGGCAGAACTGCAAACTGGAAAGCCCACTAATGTTGTTGCATTCCTAGAACAACACATGCATTCATAGCTTGAACAAGATGTTAAGAGGTGAATAATCGTACACACCTTGTTGGAAAAGTTTTTGAAGCAAGCTACCATGGTAGAATTTGAAAAAAAAAGGTGATTTGCTTTTAGGATTCACTAACCAAGGCTCCAAAGCAACAAATGTGTATTTTCTACATACCAAAGTCAACATTTTTTCTTATTGTTTCATCTTTGTCTCTTCCTTCTTGACAAATCTTTTATCTACCTACTACATTGGACTGAAACACAAAATTAGATCAATATGTTTCTAATTCCTCTAAATTAGGTCCATTTCTAAGGTAGAATGTTGAGTTTTATGCTAGCTAAAAGCATGCAATTTCTATGCAAGGTTTTTTTCATTTCTATAACAACTTTGGATATGGGTCTAGCACGATGATTCAAACTCTCCATGAAGGATGAACCTTGTTGCTCACTACAAACACTCCCATTCAACCACTCTTCAGGCCCAAGCTCAAGCTCAGTTATAGGAAAACAATATCAAGTATGTTGATATTCTTATTAGCAGCTTTGCTAAGAAAAGTCAAGAACACCAAATGCAATAAAGTTGGAATAATGTAAGTTTACCTTTGGTTTCCAATTTTGGAAATGGTTTATGTTCTTTGGAATGTTGTAGCCCAGCCTGTAGATGATTTCATTTGGAAATTCACATTAGTTTCAGTCATTGTGAAAAATCCCAAAAGTTCATTTGTCAACAAACCCAAAATCTGTTACTGGCCATTATTCATACCTTACTAGTATTGAATGTCATTGAACTAATAGATTACCAATTAAATTGTCGGGTTTGCAAAAGTTCAATGGCATCCTATAATTTACATACAATCATTGTTTATGATGGAGATGTTAAAACATAATTTGTGGCAATTTGGATCCATGGCCTAAATGGGGTTCTTGTTGAGAGTTCAAGCTCAACTAGTTAGGTTTCATTAGTTACTGGAGTAGGAAAATAACTAGGTTACTTTCACAAGGTTGAATTATTTTCTTTACTTATATTAGTTTGATTATTTGTGGTTTGGTCTTTTAGTTAAATACCTTGGTGTTGATGGTTTGGTTCTCTTTTCTTCATTACACAAGTTTGTCTATTTCATGTGACAAGAACCTTGAGGAGTTCTTGATGTTATGTTTCGTGTTGTGAGCATCATGTTATAGTTTTTGTTCAATAAAGATTTATGTTTGCACTTGAGTAGATCTCCTATTTGTTAACAGTTCTTTGTTCTTAATTGTTACGACTGATGATGTAGTTTAATCATGAACCAAAAATTTCAAATCATTGATCAGCTTGTTGTTGATATTTGTTCAAATAATTTGTATTAGCCACAAGTAAGTTGAAGGTGGTTTGTTTTGAACCAACGTGCAAAATTACAATCTTGGAGTTTTGATATTGCTTCAATTTTATTTATAATTGCTTGGGGTAAACTAGTTTAATTGTGTTTTTCATGCTCAATGGTTTCAATTCCAATGTGTGTTTTTCATAACCTCAAGTTGGGTGTTTAATCTTGTAGGTGGTGGTTTGGTTTTTGATGAGAATACAACAAGTCATCAATAACAATCTTGTGTTTTCCACCTCACAATCCACTCCAATGGCCAAAAAACCTTGCAAGGATGTTGAGTTCCTTGCCTTCCACACTATCATATGCCAATTTTTGACAAGTTTTCATGAACAAATGTTCTTTAATTCAAATTTTGAATGTCTTTAAATAATTGTGATCATTTGCAATTAGTTGCAAATTATAGTTTTGAAAGATCCTATCAAGTGAGGTCTTTATTTTAGTTGATCAAACTCCTTGATATAACACTTTGTTTTATTTTGTACATTATGAGCCATTGTTTTACTAACACCATGTTTAATGTTTAACATTCAAGGTATTTATCCTAACAATTAAAATCTTCTTCATTCATTTAGAATCCTATTCTCACCACTTGAGTTTTTGACCATGCACATAGAGTGTTAAATGCACCATTTAGACTCCTTTTCAATCACACATAATCATGTAGTGATGTTGACATAGTGGTGAACTCACCACTCAAAATCCTATTTAATCACCCAACATCAATTCTTCACCACTTGAGTCCTTTCCTTTCCACACAAAGGGTTGAATGTCATGGAACTACATATTTGTAACTATATAATTATTCTGTAACTACAGATTCCTTGTAGTTGTTGATTCATGTCATCTTGCCTAATTATGGACAATAATGTTTGTCATCATTATTAGGATTTCTAGCAGCTCCTTCCTCGCAATAATCTTGTGAACTATTTGTACATTACAAATCCTAACTATACACCTAGCACATTTGAATGGAGATATATGTAGTAGTTTGAAATCGAATGCAACAAATCAATAGCATGTCCATGAGTTGTGATGGGACAATATTCAAGAACATTACTTGATGACATGATTTTGACCTTGGTAGTGCCAAGAATACTCTAAGCTTCCCCCTAGGAGGGGCAAACTAAATTATTCCAAAGCTTACAACTTTGTAACAAAGCTTAGAGGAGGCTAATAAACAGTAGCACTTCTTGGCTACATACAAAGTTTTGTTTATTTGTTTTTCATTTTGAACAATAAGCTACTTTGGAAACATAAAGAAAATTATAGTGGAAGAATCATGAATCTGGAAGCTACTACATGTATCAAGGCAACAACTATTACTTGTCCTTTGATGACTATGCTGAAGAAGCAAAGGTCTAACTTAGGACACTTCTATAATTTAAATGTTCATTGAAGCTCAAGCTAGTGACTGCAAATGACTTGTTGGACAATAAGTCACTAACATAAGGTCTAGCAAAATCACATAATCATTTGGCTTTCACCTAGTCTTGAATTGCATTTGACCTTCACCTCATTTGTATACATTGATCAATGCAAACATCTAAAATAAATTGTACCTAAATTATTATATCTTATGTGCACTTGTATGCATTTAACCTAAATAATTTACCTAGTATTGTGTGTACAAAGTGAACATGGCATACAATGTTTATAGCTTCCAAATTCACATTTCCACCATTACTATTTTTTCAAATCAGATCCATTGTCATGTACATTCATTTTATAGTTGCTTGGGTTCAACTTATTCAACTTAGTTTTTCATTTTTGCCTTCAATTAGAAGGGGTGTTTTCAATGGATTTTAGGTTGGGGTGTTATTGCTTGCATGCATTTTTAATGGGACTGCAACATATTATTAATGTTCAAGTGAATTCTCCACCTCATAGTCAACTCCAATAATTAATAATATTTGTGACAACATTGAGTCCATTACCTTCCACATTGCCATGCAACAACTTTTGACAAAATTTGAACCTATTTCAAATTTGGCATGTCTAATTTGTGTAACTATGATTATATGTAGTTATTTTCAAATTATATAGTCTTCAAAGCTCCTATCAATTGAGGTTATTATTTTCGTTGATCAAACTCCTTGGCATAACCATTTATCATGACTTGAACATTATGAAGCCTTATTCTACTAGTAGTCAATTTAATGTTTAGCACTCAAGGTCTTTGTCCTAGGCTAGCAATCGGTTTAATGCTTAGCACTCAATGTTTTTGTCCTCACCACTTGAATTCTTAACTATGCACATAGAGTTATAAATGCACCACTTAGACTCATTTGCAATCACATAGTCCTTGAGCGATGTTGACATAATGGTGAATTCACCACTCAGAGTCCTATCCAATCAACTAGCATCGATTCCTCACCACTTGAGTCCTTTTGTTTCCACACAAAGGGCTGAATGTTAACACATAAAGTCCTTCATTTTCCATAGAGTAATCAACTCACCACTTTAAATCATTTTTCAATTACCATGAGTCAAATCTTCACTACTTGAGTTGTTGACTTTGGATTCATAAACTAGTTTTAAGCACCTATAGTCTTTTTGAACAAGATAGTTAACTCCTCCCCACGTTAGTCTTGTACTTTGCACACATAATGATGAAGTTAACACTTTATAATTTTATCCTTGGTTTAACACTCAAAAATACCTATATTTAGTTAGAGTTTTTAGTTCAACACCTACACTCATTTTTTGAGCACCCAAAGTCCTTTAGAATGACTACTTGTGACTCCTTTTCAATTGTGTGGTCTAATGAAATTGGGACCTTTCAACTACTTTTGCAACACTTAACTATGTGCTTCTTCATATCATTTGTTATCCTATGTTGAACACTTGAAATGGAGTCTTGGGTTGAGCATTAGAGTTCAATAATTCCTAAGCACTTTAAATGCCAATTAATTAATTACAATTTGTTGTCCATGATGTGTTGATGAAGGTGAAATGGCAAGCCAAAGGACTAATTAAGCAGGGTTGGGCAAATGGGTCACATTGAGGGCATAACCTTGTATCAGGTTTGTTACAAAAGAACCTTTGGAAACAAAATTAGATGTTCAAGATGAGGAGGAACATAAGAAGGAAAGAAATAGAAATTACAAGTAGGAGTCTTGAGCACAATTGGTTGCTATTGATGGAAATGTTAAAAGCATGTTGCTTCCAAGGTCTAGATCAACACAATCAACAAGTAGTGTTGAATGTCACCTCATACACACTAACAAGGGGGGGGGAGGGGGGGGGACACTATTGATTTCAATGAAAGCCCAAAGTTTTGTTTTGTAACTAATAGATTCATTATAGGGTTATGATGTGGGATTTCAACAAAAGGTGGTTGAGAAGATGTTTGTCCATGATATGATGAGACCATTGATGCCAAAATGTTTATCCAACCTACAAGATTCATCAAATAATTAGCTAATTGTTGAAAGTATCAAGGATGGTGTTTTAGCACACATGGCAGGGGGACGTACAACCAAACATGATGTTGCCAAAGAGCTTTTAGGCATTTTGGTAGCATCTATCTGGACAAGTGGCAAAAAGGTTGCCCAACACCTTGGGTTATCTAGAAGGTGTGTTCTAAACTACAAACAACAATGTCTTTTTATAGATAATGGTGACTTGGATTTTCGGTTCAGGGCAACCAAAAGATAACGGTTTTATGCATTGTCACCATAGTAAGAGCTCTTGTGTTGAAATGGAGGATCATGGAGACTACCATAGCTCTTGCTCAAAAAAAGGTTTGCAAAAAAAGATCAAGGGTAAAACAAATTGTGGAACATCCCACCCACTTCCTACAAGTCTATCAAGTAAATAACTCATTATTTTTTTTAACATGCTTTAAATGACGCATTCTTCATGTGCAAAATACATTGTTAATGCATGTTTAGTACTTATTTCTAATTAATGAATAAAGATTCATGAGTGTAGTTAACAATTTGTTAATTATTCTTAAGTGTTCACATGCAATTCAATCTTCAAATCCAGTGCATTACAAAGTTGGAGTTCTTCACTGCATTCAAGGGGAAACATCCCAATACGTTGATCCAACTCATGGCCTTCTTTAACTTGAAACCATGGTTTGTGCAACACATTAAGGAATGGAGCACATGTTGTTGCCACAAAGACACAAAACTTATGGAGCAATGCATTGGCCTAAATAACATGCGTTCCAAAAGTGGGGGTGTTCACAACCATTGTCCTTGTAGGTGCATAAATATTTGCAGCCCATTTGCCACTCAAGATGTGGGGTAGTGTTCTGCCCATCAAACTTCATTTTCATGGCTATTTATTTTATGTGAAAAACCAGATGAAGAGGATTGGCACAAAAAAACTTGCTTAATGGGTGATTACATCTCATGTGGAATAGAGACTTTGAAGGTGTGCCCTATTAAGGAAATAAAAAGCATCAAGATTGTCCACTGGTGGTGATATGTTAAAGTGGTGGCTGGACAAAAGGACAGTGGAGATTAGAAAGTTACACAATTATAATACATGGATACACCAACCCTAGAGTTGTTGGAATACCTTTGTCCTAGATTAAAGGACTTTGTGGCCCATAATTTTGTTGCCAAGTGGCATGATAAGGTGCCTTTAAACACATCCTAAGTTTATTTTCATGTAACTTGGCTTTAGATTATAAAACACTAGTGTGAACCCTGTGCATAATGCACATGTGTGTTATTTCAACAATGTTTGGTTGATGTTTTTGGTTTTTTAAAAAAAAATTTCTTTTCAAACAATTGTCCGTGGCCCGGGCGCTGGGCCCGGGCGCCATTCTCGAGAGACGGGCTCATTGCCTTCGGGACCCTATCTGGTCCGGTCTAGGGTAGGGTGGTAGGTACCTAGGATGATCCCATGGCTTCAGTAGACTCTGTGACCTAGGCTAGTAGGTACGTACTACCTACCCTACAAATAATGGTGCGGTGAAATCACTGTCCGTCCGGAGTCACTATCACAGACAGACTTGCTGAATTAATATATTAAATTATATTGTCCTCTACTGCAAGGTCTTTTATAGTCCTTTGTTGGAACATTGAGTCCTTTTTATTTCTTTTATAAAAGCCAAACTAAATTATGTGGACATGGGATTTTTTCTAACTCCCTTTAAGTTCTTTGCATCCAATCATTAATAGTCCATTAATTGTTCCTATTGAAATTGGCCACTCCTTGATAGGTCCTATGTGTGCTGAAATATAAAATCTTTTTTTGGTCCCTTAGATCCACTCCTTTTTTAAATCCTTTGGGTCCATTTTTTTGTAGGTCTTTAGATGGGTTTAGTTCTTTTGAAGTCCTTTGGGTGCACCCCTTTCTAGGTCCTTTTGGTCCAACCATGTCCATGTTTATATTCATTTGCATGGCTTTATATTACAACTTCAAAACAAATTTGATGTAGGCTCCATTAGTCCTCTCCTAAAAGATTGTCCTTTATTGGTTATTTATTAAAAGCCAAGCTCCTTTGTGTAGACACATGGAATTATTCATAACACCCTTCAAGTCCTTTGGGTCTAATCCTTAATAGTCCTTTAATTTTCATGTTTAAAGAAACAATCCGTGGTGGGTTCTATGCATGCTTAAATAGGTAGACTTTTTTGGGTCATGTGGGCCAATTTCTTTGTAGGTCCTTTTCAAGAAATGATGGTGTCATGTTCTTTATCCATAAGATTCTACATATATGATTAGATGTAGGTGCATTATATTTTCATGCTCATTGATTGTTGTTTGTTTCAATAGGAATTCAAAGGAATTTTGAAAGACATTCCAAATGGTTGTATCATGTCCTGCATTAACTTTTCAAAAAGTTAAACTTTCAAAACATAAAATGATGTGTAAGACATGCACTAATATAATTTCCAGATCAACATCCTAGTCCAAATAACCTATAGGAAAAACCCAGACTTTCCCAATCATAACGCACCAATCTTGAAAAGGTTCATTATTACATTTTAAACAACAAGACCCATGATAATTTATTTGTCCAACATGCCTTGACCCTACACTAGGAATATTTGAAAGGTAAGGGATGTTATCCTGAAGAACACATCGTATGGAATGATGGTTGTTCTACACAATTCAAAAGTGCATGAACATGGCACTATGTTGCTAGGTATCCACAACTTACGATTTGTGAACAAAGGCCCAAGGGGGTGCAAATGTGTTGGAATTTTTTTGCATCTAATCATGGGTATGGCAAGGTTGACGATGTAGGTGCCCTCTTGAAACAAGAGAATCGCAAAGAACAAATCAAACCACATGTAGTGAGGTTACAACATACACACAATGTTGTCATTTTCTATTGGCAACGAGCATGTATGGTAGCTCAACTCTATTATTTACATTTAGGTTGATGATGTCCTACTCTTTTTCCATAAGATTATGCATTTTTTCATAAACTGTCCTTTCCAAACACTATTATTCACTAATGTTTAAGTACAATGCATCAAATTCTCCTCTAGTGTAGGTTCCTTTATTGTCCTACCCTATAATACTTGACTTTCAAAGTCCATTGTAGTTCTTTCTTTGAAAACAAACATATGATGTGTCCTTTTTGAATCCTTATGGTCCAATCCTTTATAGAAAACTAAATGTCCATGTTTAAACATGTAGTCCCAAGTAAGTCCTATGTGTGTTTAAATAGGAAGTCATTTTTAGGTCATTTGGCATGTTTTAAGTCCTTTTTAGCTTGATGATATGTTTTTCCTTGCCCATAATATTACACATGTCTCCATTCCAAGCACTATCCAATGATGTCTAGGTATAAGGTGCATTTTGTTGTCTTATATTGTAAGGTCCTTTGTAGTCCTTTCCTAGGACATTGACACTTTGAAAAATCCATTGTAAATCTTTACTGGAGGCCAAGTTAATTTGTATGATACTAATAACATTAAGTCCTTTGGGTTTAGTGTTTACTAGTCTTGTAATTACTTCTAATTAAACAAGTTTCGTCCTTTTGTAGGATATGTTTGTGCTTAAATAGGAAGTTCTTTAATTAAGGTGCATTGTGTCTACCAATTATTTCTAATCCTTATCACGACCAATTCTTTGTAGGTCCTTTCGGTCCATTTTTTTCTAGGTCCTTAATTGGCTACACTCCTTTTTAGGTCCTTTGTGTCCACTATTTTTTAAGGTCCTTAATTGGTTTTGAACTCCTTTTTAGGTCTTTTGAATCCATTGCTTTCTAAGTCCTCTAGGTCTAATCCTAATTCTATTGGTCATGCCAAGGCATTGTCCAATGATGTTTAAGTACAAGGTACACATCATGTTGCCACATAATGCAAAGTCCTTTACATAGTCCTTTCCTAGAATATTGGTGTATTTCAAAAGTTCTCTCTAGTTTTTTCTTGGAGGCCAAACTATTTTTTGTGGAATCCTTTGAATTCAGTTGAACTAACAGTCCTATAATTGCTTCTATTTAAACAAGTTCAGTGCTTTTGTACATCTTGTTTGTGCTTAAATAGGTAATTATTTTTAGGTGCATTGTGTTTGCCTAAATCCTCCATTGATCATGCCAATTCACTATTCTTAACTAAGTCTCATATTTTCATTTTAAAATATGGGGAAAGTTGTAAAATATTTGCTAAGCATTTGGTTTAAGGGTGAAGCATATCTACATATTTTTAACTATAGTTATTTTGTGCAAGTATGACACATGCAACTCACCCAAATACTCAAAGAATTATCAGCAAGGTAGTTTGGGAAATTGATGTAGATGATGTGAACAAATCTCTCACTTATGGTTGCTCCATAGTGGCTGGAAATAGAGGGATGCACCAAGTGAAATGATATACTTTAAGTGTTTTATGTTCCAAAATCTTTTAAAAACTACTAGTTGGTTGTACATAAAATATTTTACATTTTGATGTCTTGCATTGCTAATTTATGTTCACATTTGTGCTTAGATCAAAAGTGTCTCAAGTCAAGATTCCACATTGATTCACTTTCGTCATCTATCCTATTTTTGTCACATTTATAGTGGCAAAACTCCTAGTGAAGAATGTGATCAAAAATCACATGTGACACCTTGGGAAATGTTCAAACTAAATGTTTCTGATAAACCAGCTACTCATCAAGCCCAATTGGGATTAGAAAAAGAAATAGAATATGGAGTTGGGGGAGAGGCCATTTCTAATAGGGTTTTTGTTGGTGATAACCTTGTCCCATGTGAAAGTGACAATGGAAAGGTATTTTGGTTGTTTCTTTGTGATAAACCAAAGCACATTGTGAAGGACACCTTCACTAATGCCTACAAAAACACATATTATGAAGGGGATGAAGCCATTTGGGGTCGTTGGTATGACCTACTTCGGCCAAGGAGCATACATATCTTTTCAATGATGACTCAAAACTTGCTTATATATACTCACATTGGTGTGTGCATCGAAGTTTGCAATGCCACTTGCTTCACACAACATTAGAGGCAATTATCTGAGCTTTGAATTGCCGATTGAAACTCTTTAATTGATTGAAGAAACACTTGAAGATCTAAAGTTGTTGGATGGAGATCTTCCTACCTATGTTGAATGGGGAAGTTGGTTGATCATGTCTAATATAAGACAATGTTTACCATGGTTTATAGTAGGAAAGGGTTATATGTCTTTAGTTACATTTGGAGTAAAAGTAGTTACTCCTTGGGATAGCATGAACAACACTTTGAGTGGTTGAAAGCACAACATGTTGTGACTGCTAATATGGTGGGTGGATGTCCTTTACACCTTGATTTGGTGTTTTCCAGGGTAGAAATATAGTTATTTTCTGATTTCCTACTTCTATACTTATTTTTTTAGATTTACTATGTGCATATATTCATGTATCAAACAATGGATGGTGGAAGATGGTGTTCACACCTTTAGGAACTAGCCATGATTCTATGAGGATTTTGGTACAAGGAAGGAATGAGGCTAAACTTATGTTACTTTTTATCATGATGTGTGCAATTTGCAAAATAAATATGAATTCCAAGTTTATCATATGTTGTTTTAAACTAAGAAGTATATATGTGTGCATTACTAGGTAGTTGTTATTTGTCCTTAACTAAAAATTTGTCTATAGGTCAATTGAAGTTTTCAATTAGTTCAATAACTAAACTATTATGTTCAACAACACTTATTTATTGGTGGTTTTCAACTCACAATAGTTTCAAGTCTTAATTCTAAATTACACATAAATGTACATGTGCTCTTGTATGACATTAAAATCAAGATCTTTCATCATGGATGTAATGATGGTCTCCTTGGATGGATCTTACAACATGGTTATGAAACAACACAAATCTACACAAGGAAATATTAAAAAATAGATAAATTTGACAGGTAGGACTTAAATTACATGTGTCCCATACATTACTTATGTTTCACAAATATAAACACATGGCAATTTGACTTTTCATTTTCAAGGATGGATATAGTTTGTTAATGCAAACAAGTGATATTATATTGCATTCCAATTAATGTAGTGCCATAACTTTGAGATGAACTTCTAGCATTAGACAACAACAGTAAATAAGACCTTAAGTTAATATAAAGAGCAGAGATGTTTGCATGATCATGCATTGGACAATAGGAACTTAAATATGCAGTTCTAGAACAACACACAAAGTCATGCAAATATGTTTGCATTTCAAAAACAAACCATCCCATGCATTGTATTTCTATTCATTAACCAATCTATGGACATGTGGGATTTGCAATTTTGACATATGGAGGTTGTAACATTGGATTTTGTATGACATTGTATCCTAAACTTTGATATTGCATCTCCTACTTTGAGCAAGAACCACAAACAAAACATACCACTCCCCCAGACCTAAACATTAACCATCTTGAGACAAAAAAATAATATCACAATGCAATAGCTCATTGAACTTTAAAGGTGATTATAATGAGAGGTTCAATCCTTGGACTTCCTTTACTGTGACACACAAAGTACAAATTCTGATAATCAATCGAGTTTCATGGATCAACCTTGATTTTGAATATTGACATGAAAACAATGGTTGCAATGAAAAGCTTGGGCAAATCACTGGGACATTGTAACCGTCAAAACTATAATGTAAGCTATTCATAATTTATCATCTACATGTAGATGTTCCAGTATTTGTACAATTAACTTCCACTTTGGCTATGTATGTAACAAAAATCAAACTAAACATTCTTCATCAAATTTCAACAAAAAAACCTACTCACCCTACAATATTTTTGAAAAATTACGTGTTAGGGAAATAAGAGTCGTATTGCAAACCACCTGCTGAAGATCTCCCACTACCATGGGTCTTCACACCTTTCCCCATTATCCTACCTACCTTATTTTCTTTCATTTTTTCAAGCACCCTTCCTAATACTTTTGGTTGAAACTTGGATGTCTTACCCGAGTCCTTTTAATCCTTGTTTGAACTATTTAATTCCACCCCCACAACCAACTTTTCTTCTTCTTGGATGGTTGCTCTTCATTTGTGGGACCAAGATAGAAATGCGATGTATTTCTAGGGGCACACTTTTGTGCTTTTTTAGGTCGGTTTCTTTGCTTTAGCATTGAGTTTTGGTTTGCATCACCTTTTTTAGCTTTTGGCATGATGTCCTTGCTCGGGGTGGCCCTAGTTTATTCTAAAACATTGCCCTTGCATGGGGTGGTTTTTTGGCACCAAGACATTCATCCTTGGATGGGGTGCTTTTGGTGGCTTCTTCTCCTTTCTCCTTGGATTGGCTATTTTTGGTGGCTTCTATTCCTTTCTCATTAGACAAGGTGCTTTTGGTGACCAATGGTCCTTTTTCTTTGGATGGGGTGGTTTTTCTTCCATATGGTGGTTTATTCTTAAATGAAGTGTTTTTGCTAGCTTTTGTCCCCTTGTCATTAGATGGGGTGGTTTTGATGGCATGTCCTTTGTCCTTGGATGGAGTGGTTTTGTTGGCAAGTCCTTTTGTCCTTGATGGGGTGCTTTTGCTAACATCTAGTCCCTTGTCCTCCACTTGGGTAACATTGTTGGTGTCTAGTGTATTCCCCTTCATTGGTACAAGAATTGGGCAAGGTGATTAGGAACAAATTAAATAAACCACACGTTTGATTAACCAATGTAGGACTGATTTGACCTTTTAAAACAACCACAATTGAGACACTCTATAATCCATATGATGCAAAACAAATAAAGATTGAAGAATCTTAATTACCTTGTGAATCCACTTTCATTATGGCTTGACAACTAGACTATGGCAAACCATTAGTGGAGCTTGGGACTGTCAACATGCCCATGGTATTTTGTTGTTGTGCGGGCTTTAAATCTACATTCAAACAAAACCCACACAATTTAGTTCTTAAATTGTTATGGTTGTATTTATATTAATTTTGATTACATTATTGGGACCTTAATTCACAAATATCATGGCATCTAATCTAAATAAGATAGGAATCATAAATTAAGCACAAACAATCAAAATAAAAAGTTCATAATTTTACAACTTTAGAGCATTTTACCTTATAACTTTTGGCATTTTGATGTGGGTGGGCAAAGGGGTTCCTTTCCATTAATAGAGTTTTGAATTGAAGGTTTATGCAAGCTTATATGCATAATACTTTTAATTTTTTTTTCATCCTCCACATAATTGACTTTTGAAGCATGTAAGTGATGAGACCAACTTGGGGGTGAAGGTTTAGTGTTACTCTAACTATGGTCCAACTCCATAGTGGTAATTTCAAGGTTGTTTGATATGGCACCTACAAAAATGAACCATAATTAAGGGTTGGGAATAAATTCATTGGTTGAGTCAAGCCCAATTTGCCTTAGTTATGTGTAATGTTCCTTTGTTGCAATTCAACAATGGTAATTATTGGAACAAATGGGACTTGCCATGGATAGAATATAGAAAAGCATGAAACCATGTTGAATGGTAAATTTGCAAGCTACAAATTAAAGGAAAACTCATATATTAACTTCAGAAATGTTAACCCTTTGTTTTTGTTGAGACTTTCAGTTCATTCAATAGTTGAACTTATTCCTTTTCAAGACCCATCTCCTATGTTGCAAACCTCATTTCATTGCCAAGAAGTCTAAAGCCCCAACTACACCACTAATCAAGGTGTAATCTTTGATTGCATAGGTCTTACACTTGTTGTTAGTTTTCAAGTGCTCACAAAGACATGCTGGGTGAAATGTGTGTAAGCAAGATGTCATAGCAATATCACCACAATGGTACCATTGCCCACATAGACCACATGCTTTGATGATAATTATACTTGTTCCATCATCAATAGGTCTATCAGGGTGTAAAATAGGTTTAAGCTAGAAAGACATTCCTCCACCCTTTCGCATTTCAACCAATTACTTAAAGATTGCACTTTAATCCCTCTCTAGATCTCTCAATTCTAGCTTTGCAAGTGCAATTGACTCCTCCAAAAACTGGGATTCACCATGTGCCTAATTGTATGTTGCATCCCCTAGATTAGCTCGTTTCACTTTGTTTTCAAATAAAGTTTGCATAATCTCAAGCTTTCGCTCCTAGTAGCAAACATTCACATTTATCGTGTTAATAGGTCAACTGTAATTTAAAATGGAACTTACATGTAGATATTATTCTTGAACCACTATAAAGAGCTTACCACATTCCCAAAGCACTAGATGTAAAGGAAAAAAAAAAACCAAAATGAACATATCAATCATGGAGATATGGGAAATCACAAATCGCATTTTTGACATTCCCAAATTTATCTTACAGGGTTGATAAGGCATGTTTTGCCTCTATTAGGTCTGTTTCAGCCTCCTCCTTAACTTTCTTCCTATCTTCCATGTTAAATTCCATGCCCAATGTTTTTAATTAAACAACTCTTAAATCCAACTTCAAACCCTTGATCTTGAACTTATGGCAAAGGTGAAGCTCCTTTTTCAACTCCAAGAGGTGTGCGACTTTAATATCCTCATACGCAACCCCATAAGGACATTTGGTTTGGACAAATAGTGATGAATCTACTATGTTTTCTCCATGAATAACCATTGTTTTATTCTTTCCACAATCAGCCACCCCATCATATTGTAAATCCAAATATATTAATTGTAAAGATGATTATATTAAATTTTTAGTAGGACTCATATTGTCACTTGTGGCATAATTAATTTTTTCTTTCTTTACAAATATTGTTCACCCACTCTTCACATCATCCCTACGTGTTTTTTCCCTTGCAGTGGATTTGGCTGCCTTTGCCTAGTTGATTTCAATGTTTGTTGTTTGAATGATGTAACCACGGACAATCCACAATGGCGCCTTGTTGCTGGTGATTCGGCTTGTCCCAAAAACCCTCCAGTAAGTATCTTCCATTATTATCCTATCACACAACGCCAAACCTGGGGCTTTTAGTTTAAATTTATTTCCCCCTAGTAACATGTTCAGTTTCTAATTTAGATTTTGGATCTAGTCTTGTAGCATTCAGATGCCAAACAATGGCAAAAAAAAATGCATTTTGCTTCTTGATGTTGAATGTTGGCCAGTTTGCAAAAAGTTTTTCTAATTTTTACCCCTTGCCACACTTGTTATCTCAACCCATGACTTTTCAGCAAAAAATATAAACATGCATTACCCAAATGTAATTTACAAATGCATAGTGGTTTTCTTAACTAGGGTTGTATAATGTTTCTTAACCACATAATAGATATTGTCTTTTTGCCAAAGGCACACCAAAATCCTATTTACATTCAACAAAAATTTATATGTGAAGTTGAACCATGATTAATGCAAACTTTAATGAAGAGAACAATATTAGCTCACATCCTACTTCCAAACTATTGGCCCTTAGACACATATAATCAACATGTACAAGTGTTTCCCAAATACTTGACCATAACCATTACTCCAAGGTACACCATTAGAAGTGAATGTTACATGAGGTTATTGATAAGGACTCCCAAATGCTTATCAAACTATCATGCATACTTCATAAAGACTTACATGTAATTTCACCACACCTAAGTACTTAACTAGGATTTGTAACATTTGTAATGTCTCACCTAGGATCAAACAATTCATGTTTTGCAATACTAATGATGTGTAATTATTTTTTTTCAAGCATATCTTATATACTAAAAGACCTTCAAGTTCTTGAAAACACTCCTTATGCCAACCACTCATTTAAGCATCTAACAAAGGGAATATCATACACCATTCAAGGCTTTGAAATTGATTTACCATAATGTCAAATAGCAACAAATATTTAGAGGTACCTATAACTTGTTAAATTTGCCAATGCATGTGTCTAGAAAACCTACATAAGATTAGAAGCTTATCATGACTTGAACACAAATTCTATCCACGACATACACAAGCAAAGAGAAAGTTTCATGAAAATTTAACTTTTGCATTAGGATCACACTAATGTTGGGCTTGACATAGTCAAAATCATGCAAAATCTCAAATGGCCACTACACTGGAATTTTGAGATTAGATTGAATGCATCATGGAGATCACACTTAAGACTATCTAGAAGCACATCATGAGTTTCCTTTCCATGCCATGTGACAAGTTCAAGTGCTGCAACTTGATATCCATCTAGAAGTGACATTACCATAACACAAAAAGGATAAAAAACAAGATTACATAATTTTTTAGGTTCAAATATCACTCAAATTCCTGAAGTCTTGTTCGATTGAATTCAAAGTGTTTAAAGTGGCCAAAATATGTATTGCACAAGCTTTTGCAGCATTAGAACCACTATGTCCCTCTTAGGAAAATGGCTTAACATTTGTACTAGGAAAAAACTATTCCAACCTTTTTAGTAATTGACCATGGGTGGATGTTAAAGTCAAAGGTTAACTAGTGTCTTAAATTTTTATCACAAGAAACTATTAGGAGTAATGGGCTAACTTATCCATGATCTTGCCTAGCCAAACAAAACCTAAAAAGAAAAGGTGAAACAATTCAATAAAACCTGAAAGAAGTGATTTTTAAGCACCATTAATGATTTTCCACCTAGCATACTACAATTTAATCATGACTCATAATTTTTTGACAATAAAAAACAATGGTTACCTAGCATTCTAGGTAATTGAAAAGGACCCTAAATATTGTTGCAACCCTAACCTTGGGCTCGTGACCAAAGCAAGGGCTTGTAAGAGGGCGAGACAAGAGAGAGACCCAGGAGGCACATCTTATACTTTCGAGAGTGCAGGAAAGTGTGAGAAAATGAACCCTCACACTCCCAAGGCAACTCCCACTTGGAGAATTGGAGTCCCGAAGGACTCCCGAATCTTCAAGGAGCGATTGCAAGGATCAAAACCCATTGGTTTGAAAAAAAATTTATATCATTAAAAAGTTATTGAAACATAGATGTCTAAAATGGGCTCGGATCACCCATTTGGGCATCTGAAACATAAGTTATGGCCAAAAGAAGGGCCATGAGTCAAATTGGTAGTTTGACTCCTGACCACTAAAAGTCAAGAATCACCCCGATTTCCTTGTGTGCAAGTGACGTGCCACATATTGTTGGAAAGCTCTTGATGAGTGCTACAACTTTGCTTTAAACCTCATCTCGATTGGAGGTCTTCACGCAAAGTTATGGGGCTCCAAAGTCATGGGAGTCTCGATTTTGGCAATTTTGGGAGTCCCGGGACAAAAAGCCATTTGGATGTGGGCCTCGTGGAGATGCACATAGTATACCATAAGGGGGAAGGTGGTGGATTCCCCCAAGTCCGGGCCGTGGTGAGTCTTGTGAGTCCGAGTTTGCCCGTGGTTTATCCTAACACCAAAAGTGCTTCAACTATGCATTAACCACCTTGTGTTGGTTTTGTGCAAGTCCATGTGAGTAATTGATGCTTGTCAATCTTCCTTGTCTCATCCTAGAGTTCCAACATGCCCCTTTACCGCTCCAAGTGCTGCGAGCCAGGGAACGTGCCCCAACTCCTTGCTCTTCTGTTGTTTTAAGTTTGGACTCACATTTGAATCCATTAAGGAGCCTGGGGGTGCGTCACTAATTGCTTTGGATAGACCCATTGTGCTAAAAAAATACTCCTAGGTGGTTGACAAGGACCCTGAATGCTTATCTAATATATTCAAATGTTTTTTGAAGGACCCATTATGATAATCAAAAATTCTTAGGTGGTTGACAAGGACCCTGAGTGCTTGTCCAATCTAACCCAACTGTTTTTTAAAGGACCCACTATGAAAACCAAAGACTTTTAGGTGGGTCCTATTTAGTTATCCAATCTACCCAAGTGTTTTGTGAAGGACCCATTTGTTAAACAAAGACTTTTAGGTGGTTGAAAAGGAACCAACAACTTATCCAACATACCCAAGTGCTTGCACAAGACCCCTAGTGCAAACCTAGGACTTTTTTAGTTGGTTGACAAGGACCTAAGTACTTATCCAATGTACCCAAGTGCTTACGTAGGCCCCCAATGCAAAATAAAAAACTCTTAGTTGGTTGATAAAGACCCCAATTTTTAAACCAAACTACCCTAGTGCTTATGAAAAACAACTAATGCAAACCAAAGACTTTTAGGTGGTTGACTTGACCCTTTATATTAGCTAAGTATAACTTGCAAGTGCTTGATAATGATTTTGTGTGCTAACCACTAGTCTAAGTGAAATGTAGCAAGGAGATTCATCAATAATACCATAAGGCTCTAAAAAAGAAGTAATATGTTTATAGACAACAATGTTGAGACATCAGAACAACTACTACAAGTTCGACACCCAAGGAAATCTAAACCATAATGCAAAATTACAAGAGCCAATAATTACTTCTAAAATTTCGAAATAGTTGTAATCTTTTCAACTCAAAGGAAAAACCCCATAGTCATGTTCCTAGAAATTTATGATCAGCTCAAAATGCATTCAATTAACCTACTTGCCATGAAATAGTCATGCAATAGAAATTCGTCAACAACAAGTCCATTCAAATGAACTAAATCAAATATGATCAAGAAAATGGATAGATACTAACATGAATTAGCTATGATAAGGATTGTTTTTCAACAATCATGCTCAATTCATGTTTTAACATAACAACATTGTGTATTTTATTTTTCAACCAAGCTTTTGTCTACTAGACTAGGACTCACTAAAGGACTTGTACTTGTGTTTGACATTACTCCTTGTGCTAGCCATTGACCTAACAAGTGATTAGCAAGGATAATTTTTCACACCTTATAGGGCCTTAGAATATCAATCCCCAAAAATAAATGAGCTTACAACCAAAATAAAAAACTTCACCCATAATGTCAAATTATAGTAGAGAATTTATAATTACCTATAATTTGTTAAAAGTTGTAGTCACCTTCTCAACACCTTGGAGAAAATCTACACAAGTTCATGAGCTTATCATGACCTAGGAACATATAACATCTATCCACGACATACATAGACATGCTTGAAAAAACTTCCACATTAGGACCACACCAATCTTGGGCTTGATTCAATCAAGACACACAACAAACTTGACAAGGTAGGTCTCAACACATGTTCAAAAGCAACATGAATAAATTGGAAATGGTTTTTAGTCCTATGATACAAAAACAATTTAAAGATGATAGAACCTCTGAATTCAAAGGTTAACTTTTATAGAAATGAAAGTTTGGTGGTTTTGAAAGTATTTGGGTGTTGAGCTATAAGGTGTTGGTCCAACGCAAGAATGATTTGGAGATGACCAAGTAGTGCATCCAAGTACAATATTCCTAATAATAACATAATTTCAAATTAGCATAAGAGTAAAGCTAATTGTTCAAATTTCAAACATTCAATTGTTTTAATAAAACAAAGGTCATCTAGGCATTCAAAGAACTCCATAAGCACCATCATGGATTCCAATTCTAGTCCTAAGCAAAAACCAATTAGTAGTCTAATATAACATCCAACAAATTAGAAAGAAGTACCTTACGTTTTAGTAGCATCAAACTAGACCTAGGTTTCTTTTTGCTTGGATTTTGAGCTTTGCAAATTGCAATTGGCAATCAAAGGGGGGCTACCTATCCCTTGTCTTAGAGTTCCCATAGGTAGATCTATTAGTTGATTCAAATGTTTTTTTTTGCTATGATTGCGTCCAATGTAGTTGCTTCTTTTACTACCATAAGAATTAGGGCATATAAACTAGGGTTGCTTAATACCTAATTTGATGACAAATTTAAAAGCTCGCTTCTATTTAGCATTGGAATGTTCACTTGTACTTGATCCTAAAATATGTTCAACAATTCTAAATTTGTTAGTTCTTCCACAATAACAAAATGAAGAACACCATCCACTTCCAAATGAGATTAGGTACTTAACACTACACTACTTGATTGTTATCTTATTTTAAAGGGCTTTGTGGTCATGCGAAGAAATGGTCATCTTCACTTTCCACTCCATCCCATGCCAACTTCTCATCAACACATTTTGCCCTTCGCAAAATCTCCCACACAACCTTGCTAATATGCTTTTCAATATGTGACCTATGCACCGTACCCCTTCAAGCAATGAAGCTATGAACATCTTCGACTTATAATTTACAACATTAAACTACATAAACTAAAAATAAAATAACACTTAAATACATAATTCAACACCTTGATTTTTATGTACTTTACCTCATGAATTTTTGTATATATTAAACATTGTAATGTTGATTTCAATTTTTACTGAATGGGTCATACCATTCATCCTTGACTCCTAGTTATGCAATTCAAAACCAAATACATTAACATTTTAGCATTGTTGACATGCACTTTGAAAAGGTATGGGTTAAAGTTAAACAACATCAATTCATCTCCACTTACCTCCTACTTTATTTGTCATATGATTTGTATACAAATTGGAGAGCTATGATAACAACATATAGCATGAATAATAATTATTATAAATAGTAAACTAGGCTAGTCAATTGCATCAACCAACGAAATGTATTAAAGAAAACATACTCATGTAACCTTAATATACACCTATAACTTTTGGAGATTTAAATTTGAGTAGCTAAAACAATCTAAAGTGGTGACAAAGTTCTTCATTGCGTTGTCATATACTCAAAGGAGAAATTGCAGTGTTTTGCAAACCAAGCCAATAATTTGCATCAACCAACAAAGTAAAACAAAAAAACACATTTTTGTAACCTTAATACGTACCTACAACTATAGGAGATCTAGGTCTGATCAATAATTGAAATAGTTTAGATTGGTGACCTACTTTTACAATGCCTTGTCACACATTCAAAGCAAAATTTATAGCCTTCTGCACATATCTATTATATGTTAGTCATGACAAGACATGAGTGTCATCCATCGTTTGCCAAAAATAAAATAAAATTCATGAATGTATTAATCCATTTATGGGAGGACAGAAACTAGGTCTTACTAATCCCACTAATTGTGAAAATGTTCAATCAATAAAAATGAAATACATGACTTGAAGTTTGAACAAATAATTAACTACTAAGGCCAAGTTGAATAAACATACTCATGTGCAACCCTAAAACATACTTGCAACCCACATGAAATGGGTTTGAGTAGCTAAAATTGTCCATATTAATGATCTGCAACTTTTCAAACCCTTATCACATACTCAAACAAAAAGTTTCAGGCTTCTACAAAAATCTATTATGCCTTGTGGCATGTAAGGAATGTCACATGGACATTCCTATTTGCTAAAAAGGGAGTGAGATTGATTAGGGGTTTATTGATAAAGTTGTAGGAGGACAAAAACTTCAATTTAATGCCTACTCAATATGAATATGTTTAATCAATACACAAGTAGAAATTTTGTCCTTTGCAATTAAAGAAACAATGACTAGCTGTCCTGAATGATTCTATCAATGACCGTAGTCATATATTACAATTTCATTATTTACATGGAATAAATATGAATAATAAATTAATCATTTATATGACTAATGGATGAAAACTTACAAAATAGATATACTTCATCCATTTTCCATTGACCATATTTCACCCACTATGGTTTTCAATTATGTGTTAGAGAATAAAACACCAACGTGGATTATCTAATTGTTATTTTTTCAAGTAATGAAATATGCAATTTTAGTTTATGATTAAATTTCAACTACTTCAAATGATGTGGAAAATATTGTCATGATGTTGTGGCATTTTTTATGTTTAATTAATTAAATAATATCTTGTTTCATTAGAGAACGGGTCCCACTATATGTTCTAAACTTTGGACATCTATAAAATGACTTATATATGACTAAATAATTACTACTACATGGACACCATGGCACCTTGTATAACTATAGAATCACTGACTTTAAATGATGTGATACTTTAGGTGGTCATACAAATATTTTACAATGATTCAAAAATTAATATTAATAATTTCATATTTATACAAATATACATAATAAATTACAACATGTAAGGAATTTATTTTGATTAATATAAAGTTATAAACATTAATATATTTTAACTTATGTTAACCTATGCTACTGAGCAAGTTCAACCCAATTGGCTAAGATAGGTTAAGTTAAGCTTTGCTAAATTATTATCAGTTAATCTAGTATGAACTAAAGTTATTTAGGTTAAACTAAACAAAACCTTTAGGCTAAACATCTAGGCTAAACTTTAAAGTTTAACCTTACACTAAACCTAAAAATTAAACTTAAATACTAAATTTAAATTAAACCTAAAGGCTAAACCTAAATGACACACCTACACTAAATTTAAAAGGCCGTTAAACTTAGGTTAAATATAAGTTAAACCTAAGCTGAACTTAGGATAAACTTAAAAATACATGTAAATGTTAAACCTAAATGAAGCTTATAGGTTAAATTTAAGTTAAACCTAAAAACTAAATCTAAAGGGTAAACTTATATGTTAAATTTAAGTTAAACATAAAAGCTCAACCTAGGTTAAATTTAGGTTAAACATAAAAACTAAGCTTACAAATTGAATTTCTAAAATAAATTTAAAGGTTAAACCTAAATTAAACTTAGAGGTTAAACTTAAGCTAAATCTAAACTAAATTTAAAGGCTAAAATTAAGTTAAACTTAGGACTTAAACTTAAGTTAAACCTAAAAACTAAACCTAAGTTAAACTTAGCTTGGTCTAAACTTAAATTAAATTTAAGTTAAACCTAAATACTAAACCTAAGTTAAACCTAAAAACAAAACCTAAGTTAAATTTAGCTTGGTCTAAACTTAAATTAAATTTAAGTTAAACCTAAATACTAAACCTAAGTTAAAACTTAGTTTGGTCTAAACTTAAGTTAACCTAAAGGCTAAACCTAAATTAAACCTATATGAAATCTAGGTTAAATTTAGGCTAAACCTAAATTAAACTTAAAGGTTAAACCTAAGGTTTAAATTTAAAAGCAAAACCTAGGTTAATTATGGCCAAACCTAGGCCAAAACATGATGTGAATGTATTTTAATATTGGTTACAAAAATAAAAAGGTTCAATGGCATGATGTTGCATTAAGTTTATTTTGTGGTTCATGCAAAATCACAATATTTAGGATCACTCACACTTGGTTGATGATCAAAAGTTGTTTCGAATAATTAATTAACTTTTTTCGGGCTATCTTTAAAAATATTAAGATTATATATAATTATTATTTTCTTAATGATAATTATGAACATATTGCTCTTAAATGCATGCATCTAATCTAAAAATTATTTTCATATACTTGTTTTTTCCATTTTCTGAGCATGTTTCATACATTTTTTTATTTAGTCAAACATGGTTTTAAAATTAAAGCACATGCTTTAATCATGTAGTTGTGAGCTATATGAAATGACCTAATTAAATAGTTATAAACATGACTAAGTCATGTTACATGATTATAACTTAATCATAGTCATAAAAATGTCCAATTTATGGATGTCATTTTTTGGTGTAATGAATATATTAAATATTGACTTCAATTTTTGTGACAAATAAAAAACTATTTGCAGCCATGTTCAACATTGCCCATTGGATACATTTCATTAGATTATACACCATATAATTTTTTAAAAATTTACACAATTCATTCCAAAGGGTTGCAAGAGAATTGTTTAAAAAAAAAATTCATTTGGTTGATTGTTTGTATTCATGTCACTTAAAAATTTGTAACCCCAAGTGCATGTCACATGTCCAAAAAATAATCATGCAAAAAATCATGTCAACTTGTATATATAAATTTATTTGAACAATTTTTGCATTTTTGGTTTTGAACCAAAGTATTGATGGATAAATATGTATGCATGTGAAATGTATGCATGTTAGCGAATGCATCAATAATACCTGCCTCATTTTAAACAATCTATAAATAGGGAATAAAATGAATACCGAATTCCCTATGTGTAGTTGGGAAAGCGCAAAGCACACCTAGAAACCTAGTACAATAAGGCACATAGGGAGAAAAGGTGGATGACTTTTAGCATGTCATCTCCTCCAAAAAAATTACTTTTGTAAGAGTGTGGATGTTGGTTCACCTTAGCCAACTCTACCCCCTAGTTTTCCAATCAGCTTGCACATGTAGTTTATTAATGCTTTTGGAGCTTTAGTGCAATGAAACTTGGATGCATTCCATGGTGCAATTTCACTAAATTGTCAATTTTCTAGAGAAAATAATAGGATGACATTTCACATGTCCATAACAACACCAACGATTTTATATTATTTTTCAAATTTTAGATGTTGCCTCATTGGCTAGGATCCCAAGAGGGATTTAACATTAATTGATGAAAAGTTTTTAGAACCTTTCTAAGTAGTTTAAAAACTTGTTTAAATTTTTTTACCAAACTAAAAGCAAAGTCCAAATGTGGCAAAAAAATTTCTAAAAACAAAATTTTGATTTTCTTTTCCAACAAAAGAATATCTTGACAAAATATTCCCTTTCTAATTTTTATATTTTCACATTTTGATGAAATTTTGCACAAAAGTAAATGTTGAACTACACATGGGTATTGTCTCATCACACACGATGCATGTCCAATTACATGTGTTGCGCATCCCACTAAATGCAATGCAAATACACTACACACAATCAATGAAAATAATTCCATTTCAATTATGTTACAAATGTTACTTGACCTTTAAATATGCAAGTAACATTTTATGCATTCAGAATTGTAAGAAATGGTTTAAAAATGCAAAATTATAATACTTTAAAATCAGAAATCTTTAGTAACATTCAAATAGACTTGTTAAGTTCATTAACTTTTAATTATTGAAGGTTTTCAGAATAGTTTTGAAATTAATTGAAAATATTAATATCTTGTTATATATATATATATAAATTTAGTTATTTAAATTTTTTAGATACTGAACACCTTTAAAACATTGTATGTCAATTCAAGCAAAAACATTTTGTAAAGAAATATGAAATTTGATTGTGAAAAATCTAATTTTCAAAATTACGTTTTTGCAAAATGGTTTAACATTATATATATATATATAATGAGAAAAGATCTTGGTAAAATCTTTAAATTCATGTTTTGTTTTATTTAAGATTTGATAAAGAAAAGACAAGTCATTCAAGTTTGAATTTCCAAACAAATTCAATACAAATTAGTGGGTTTTTTTGGTGGTGAAATTTGGCAAGTAGACAAGTTCTTTTCAAGAAATGAAAAAAGGTAATTTTAAGGGATTATTTTCTCCATTTTTTGAAATAAAATTAATTAAATTAACCACTTCTAGACATTTGGATTAGGCACATCCTAGGTTGCCACTTGTAGTGACACTATTGTAAAATTGCTATAACTTGCATAAGATAGTTGTCATTTTAGGCTAGCGAAGGTAAATCAATCAAGGTAGATAAACTATTTCTAAAGATTTTATTTATTTTTATAAATGAAAATGAATATTATAACATTTTCAATTTGGTAAGAATATCATTAATAAAAGAAAATTTAAAATCCACATGTGAACAATGTACATTTGTATAGACCATGTACTTCATTTGGTGAGTAGTGCTAGTCTTTGTTCACTTAATGTTCCCTTGTTCACATTTCCAAGTTGAATTCATTGTCATGAATTTTCATGAAATTCATTACAAAATGAATGAAATGTTGAATGAATTGGGCACATATTTTCTTGAAGTGTTATTTCAACCCATACATATAATTTCATTAAATGTTTGCCTATGGATAATGGTGCCTTCACATGTTTAATGCCTTTAGTCTTTCTTTAATTGTTCAGTGTAATTTGAAGTGGTTTCATTGTAATTATTCATAGTTGATTTCCATTTTGTTGTTTTAGTTTGGAGTGACTTAGGTTTTATTTTATTTTATTTTATTGGGTAATAAAGTTATCCATAAAATCACCATGTTTTCACCTTCCTTTTTAGGTGGCTTTTACCTCTTTACCTTCTTTCAATGGTATCTGCAAAGTAAGGAAATTTATCTATGAAGGAAGGTAGTTTGTTTTGTTTTGTTTTGCAATTGGGAAATCCACTAAACTAGGATGCTTTAGATTGTGTTCTTCATGCCTTTGGAAAGCTCTTGACGAGGAGGGGTGCATGGGCTTAGTTCCATGATGTTTGGACTTACAATGCAAAAGTTTTTAAATATTGAATGATTTCTTCATTGAAAAATAAATTAAATCATAGCTATCAATTTCAAAGGAATTGGAATGTGCATTTGGTGTCCTTGGAAAGATCTCGATGAAAGAATTTAATGGAATTCATTTGGTAAGATCTGGATTTAGAATGTGGGAGATGTTGATTTTAGTGTGATTTTTGCCATTGAAAATTCAAAGAAATTCCAAAAACTAGGTTTTGGAAGGAAAAAATAGTTGAAGACGTGATAACACTTGGGCCAATAGCACAAGTCACACTAGCTTTATTAAATCTCAGTATGAAATGCTAAAACTTAGCATTTAATTCACAAGGTTTGAAAGTAATTATAGTAGTTATACATTTTAAAACATTGAAAATATATGTAGCTCAATAATGAAGGTGCTTTGAAAAAGGAAAGACATGATGAAATTCAGTTTATCACCAAAATTGATGGAAAACTAGTTTGGGTTCTATTTATTTTGTTTCGTAAAATTTTCATTCCCATTTATGCATTTGATGCTTTATTATGTCGAAATTGGCCATTTCGCCTTCTAATCGACTAACTTTATGAATAACTCTAAGGTAAACTGACCCATCTACAATCAGGTGCCTATGATCGAACACCTATTTAGTGTGTTTTAAGGTTGACGTTAGTTTTGGTTTATGTTCAAATGAACACCCATGACTGAACATTTGGCCAAATTTTTTCTATTTTGAAAATTTAAAAATTCTTCATGCCTTTGGATAATTTTTTATTTGAAAATAAGGGGTGGGAATGCAACTTTTAAATGTGAACATGACAAATCACACACTTGATTACTTATTTATGTGCAATTTTGTGTTCGGTAATAAACATCTAATCTAACATTCAAAAATAATGAGGTGATTGTGAATTGGAGGCTTTATGCACAAAAAAAATGAAAAGTGTTTAGGTATTAATCCTTGGCTAAACATAGAACAACAAAGAGACCCCACACATTAAACAACTCAAACATTGAATACCATTACACCATCAAAAACCAAATAAATCCATTAAAGACTTTCCCTCCACAACTCATATAATATATTCCCACTAAAAACAAGCAATCAACAAGGCAATAACATATTTCATATGGCTCTACACTCCTAGAGTAAAGGTTATAGTTTGAATTAAGTATGTCACAAGATGTAGGAAGTTGTTGCAGAATTTTGAAAGTTTTCTAGAGAGATTACAAAATGGGATCAATAAGGATTGGATGGTGAATTGGTTGCATTTAAGATCAAGGAGGTAGAAATGAAGAAAGAAACTAAGGAAGAAGAAGTAGTGCTTCCAAATTAAAGAGAAGGTAGAAATAGTGATTTTAGCATTTATAACCAAATTAGAACAAGTTGAAGAGGACAAAATAGTGCAAAAAAAGGTAGAATTGAATGACATACCAAAGCTAGTGTAGGAATACATAGACAAGTTTTCAAACTACATCTATTACCATTGGGTTTAACAATCATCACTCCTAAATGGCTCATCTCATTCTAATAGTGCCATTGGTTGCAAATTTCCTACTTTTCCAACATGACACACCTTGAGAAATATTCCCATTGCCTGCACATCCACAATTGATGTGACATTAGGCTAGAAAGACTTTGTTGCATTTTATGAACTAATTATTTCTTGTGAGGAGGTGGAAAGTTATGCCATTGAACATTGTTTAGATCTAACATATTTTTTGGAATATTAGTCTTCATATAAGAAACATATGTTTGTACCCCTTGTAGGACTTAAGCTAATGCCACCAAGTGTTTAGAAATTGGGACCAAGAACAAGGCTAAAAATGAGTTTGCCAATGCGACGAGAATCCTTGTAGCAACATATAGTAGGGGTGCACACTAACAAAATGCACTTCATCACATCTTAATGTGCTAAGGAAGCGGTGCGGTGCAACAAAATTTCAAATACCCATTGTGAAGACCAAGAAAATCAACATTTCCAACTTGCCACCCCAACAACATTGCAAGGTCAGCAAGTAATACCGACCATTGATGTAACATAACAACTACCATCTTGCCACAACAATAATAAAAGACTGAAACAAATGTAAGTATAAATAAATTGATATTTCAAAGTGGGTCAAATTGACAGATCAACGACTATAATATGCCATGGATGCTATGGAAAAGGGAGACCCATCTTTAAGGAAGGTTGCAAAGTATTGTAACATACCACTGACCCCACTTTCAAATCACCTGAATGGTAGAATTAGATGCAAGAAAGTGGGCCCCCAAGGCATGTTAATAGAATAAGAAGATGAAACAATGGTTATTTGGGTTCTAAACATGCAAAAAACTAAATTATTTGTTAACCTTCAGCCATTAAAAATGAAGGTTGCAAAAATCACCTAGATTAGACCAACCCCATTTTGAAATATTCTAGGAGATACCTAATGGTTTTGGTTTAAAAAAAGACATCTAAAATTTAACATACATCTTGCTGAAGGGCTGAAGGTTTCTAGGGCAAGATGGTTAATTAATCAAGCGTGCCATACCATTTATTGTAACTTGGAAAACATGTACACACAACACAAATATCAATTAGATCACATTTGGAATTTAGATGAGATAGGTGTTCAAGCAAGGCGATAATCTGTTGTTAAAATTATAGCCAAATGAAGTTCATGAGATATTTTCAACACCATACTTAATTCACGTGAACGGCTGATTGTAAATTGTGTTGTTAATGCAAAAAGTGCAACCTTTCCTACCTTCTACATTTTTAAGGGTTCAAGGATGTGAGCAGACTACATAAAGTTATGTAGACCAAGAACATGCATGGCAATACAAAAATAAACTTGGATGATAATTTACTTCTTTAAGCATTGACTTACTTTTTTTACAAATCTATTCCATGGGGGTTTTTTCAAGAAAATAAACATTTATTAATCTTGGATGGGCATGGGTCAACGTCACTATTCAAACATTTGAATAATTAGTAGATTAGACATGGTGACTTTACCTTCACATACATCACATGTGCTATAACCACTAAATGTCACATGCTTCAAGCGTTTTAAGAATGCTTTTGAAAAAGAAAGATATTCAACAATGAAAAGTGTCGCAACCCTAGCCTTGGGCTTGCGACCAAGGCAAAGGGCTTGTAAGGGTGCAGGCCAAGACTAAGCCTAAGAGTCACATTTTCATGCCCCTAGGAGTGCAAAAGAATGTGAGGGAAAGAACCCTCACACTCCAAAGTGAACTCCCATGTTGGGAGTTAGAGTCTCAGTGGACTCCCGAATGTTCAAAGAATGATCGCAAAGGCCAAAACCCAATGGTTCAAGGAGTTCTTCATACCATTGGAAAGCTATTGAAACGTAAATGTCTAAGATGGGCTCGCATGACCCATTTGGACATTTAAAACACAAGTTATGGCCAAAAGTAAGGGCCGAAAGTCAAATTGGTAGTTTGACTTTCGACCACCAAAAGTCAAGAATCACCTTGATTTCCTTGTGTGCAGGTGGCATGCGATATACCATTGGAAAGCTCTTGACAAGGGCTAAAACTTTGTTTTCGACCTCATCTCAATTGGAGGTCTGCACACAAAGTTATGAGGCACCAAAGTTGCGAGAGTCCTAACTTTGGCAATTTTGGGACTCCCACTTGGGAGTCCTAGGACAAAAAGCCATTTGGATGTGGGCCTCGTAGAGAGGCACATAATATACTATAAGGGGGAAGGTGATGGCTTCCCTCAAGTCCGAGCCGTGTTGAGTCTTGTGAATCTGAGTTTGCCCATGGCTCGTCTTAGCACTAAAAGTGCTCCAATTATGCACTAACCACCTTGTGTTGGTTTTGTGCAGGTCCGTGTGAGTAGTTGATGCTTGTCACTCTTCCTAGTCCCATCTCGGAGCTCCAGTACGCCCCTCTACCCCTCAAAGTGCTATGAGCCAGGGAGCGTGCTCCGATTTCTTGCTTTTCTGCTGTCTTTAGTTTGGACTCACATTTGAGTTTATTAAGGAACTAGGGGGTGCATAAAAAAGAAACAACTATCTTGAACTTGACAAGGTCAAACTAGATGAATGGGTGGACAAGGCCTTATTGTAATTCATGCAAAAATAATAATAAAATCAAGGTTTACGGTTTGCAAAATTTGGCCATTAAATCTTGTGCAACTATGGTTGGAAAATTTGGTCCTAATGAAACGTTCATTGTAATAGAAGAGGAAGGAGCAAAAAATGCATACCAATCAAATGCAACAATAGATTCCAACAATAGTGAAGATGAAGCTAAAGTTGCCACTGATTTATTGAACATTGCAGGTACTTTTCAAGCAGTTTTTACACCTATTCCTACCACATCAATGGGTCCTTTTGAACCTTTTCCTCGTTTCTATGTGGAAATGCCACCCAATCTTCCCACTCGAACAAATAATCAATAAGATGATTTAGTGGTGAACTTGGAAGATTCCAACCTTGAAATAGATGACCTAACTATTCCAAGTCAAACCCAAGGTGTTATAGAATTGGGTGACTTATTATCCCTACCAAGATTACCAACAAGGAGAAGACATGGCAAATAACCATTAGTGGACTATTTTAGTTCGCATGTGGTCACATAAGACCAATATGTAGTAGTGTTGAGACAAAAGGCATTGAAAAAGAAGTTGATAAAATCAAGGAGCAAAAAATAAAAGAAAGAGAGGAGAAGAGATCAATATGGGTTGAACATACACTTACCCCGACGGAGAGAATAATTCAGAGGAATGTTGAAAAAGAACATAGAGCTAAATTTAACAACGCATGGTTTGCTGCAACAGTTAGGGCTATTGGTGAACGATTCCACAACAAATTCAAGGCAAGGTTTAGGGCCCATCCTTTGGGGTATAAAGGATTTGACTTAGGAGTGACATCTCGACAATAAAAAATAGCCAGGGAATAAAGAAGGAGAAAATGTAACTTGTTAGACATGTTGCAACCAAGTTATAATTGTCGTAACCTTAACATTGAGTTCGCGACCAAGGCAAGGGCTTACAAGAGTGCGGGACAAGAGGGAGGCCTGGGAGACACATCTTATACTCCCGAGAGTGTAGGAAAGTGTGAAAGAATGAACCCTCACACTCCCAAGACAACTCCCACTTGGAGAGTTAGAGTCCTAATGGACTCTCAAATTTTTAGGGAATAATTGCATGGCTTAAAACCCATTGTATTGAGGATTTTTTTATATCATTGGAAAAATATTGAAACGTAGATGTCTAAAATGAACTCACATGACCCATTTGGACATTTAAAACACAAGTTATAGCCAAAAGAAAAGTTAGGAGTCAAAATTGGCAATTTGATTCCCGACCACTAAAAGTTGAGAATCACCCCGATTTCCTTGTGTACAGGTGACATGCAACATACCCTTGAAAAGCTTTCGATGAGTGCTACAACTTTGATTCAGACCTCATCTCAATCGAAAGTTAGCACACAAAGTTATGGGGCCCCAAAGTCGTGGGAGTTCCAACTTTGAAAATTTCGGGACAAAATGCCATTTGGATGTGGGCCTCGTGGAGAGGCACACAATATACTATAAGGGGGAAGGTGGTGGCTTCCCCCAAGTTTAGGCCGTGGTGAGTCTTGTGAGTTCGAGTTTGCCTATGGCTCGTCCTAACACCAAAAGTGTGCCAGCTATGCACTAACCAACTTGTTGTTTGATTTGTGTAGGTCCATATGAATGATTGAAGTGCTTGTTAATCTTCCTAGTCCCATCCCGAAGCTCCAGCACACCCCTTTACCCCTGAAATGTTACGAGCCAGGGAACGTGCACCCAATTCCTTGCTCTTCCACTGTTTTAACTTCAGATTCACATTTGAGTCTATCAAAGGGCTTGGGAACGCGTCAATAACCTTCCATTCAACAACAGTGAAAGGCAAGGGTCTACGGTGGGTTTTAATGGTAGAGGGGAAAGAAAGAAATATTTAGAGATGGAGTTGAATTCCAATGCGATGGTGCTGTCTATGCATGGATGGATTTGATAGGTTTATATTAGGCCAAACATAGAATGGGGATTTACCTAGTCTTTTAAACATAATGCCCAATGGTTAATATGCTAGGAATAAAATCTCACACATGGTGCATTTCTACATCCCCTTCACCAAATAAACAACATCACTTGGTAGGTTACTAAATTTTCAATTTTTTGTCATTATTCAACTATTCATTTTAATTTGCATTCTCACTAGTCACCTATTCCAGAGTCCCTTGGATCTTACCTTGTACTGTCCAATTTTGCATGTTTTATGGATAGGGGACATATAATTAACATTATATTCAATGTGATAAACATTTGTAGAGGCCCAAATAAATTCAAAAGCAAATCCACAAATGTAATGCTTCATTGGAAGGAAGTTTAACAAATTCATATTCACACTTTTCATCAAAGATTAGAAGTGTTGACCAATGTTGGATTAGCAAAAAGATTCATCATCCATCAAAGAATGTAACAAAAGCATAATATGATGAAGATGCCAAACTAGGGGTCTATTTGAACAACTAGGTTCAAGGATTTGTCAAAATTTTCTTGTTTATCGTAATGCCAATAATTCTGCAATTAGTTTCAAAAGCAAGCAAATCATTCATGATCGTAGTTGTTGCCCCACCAAGTTTTTTATGCAAGCCAAAAATAAACATAATTTACATAGTTTTAGTTGATGTCATTTGTAAATGGAGACACATGGCTCAGGTCAATGCAAAAAATTTACACTACAAGACATCACTAATACCATAAGAAAACAACACACCAATGAAATCAAGACCTATATCAAAGACCATGTGCATTGCAAATACTTGACAAAATTTGTAAAATTCCTCCAAATAGGCTTTGTATAAGGTATTACGCATGATTTCTATGTTCATTTCATCTAGGTCCTAGGACCACCATTGTGTAACTTTGTTTAAATGTAAGGATTTCATAAACATGGACTTCAATTTCAATGACAGTTTCTTCTTGAGGTTTGTGGAAGCACTATTAACATTATCTTCTGAAGGAGTTTTAAGGGAGATGAGGAACATATCAATTTGAAAATCAATCTTAATAACAATAGTAGGGAGAAAAATTGATGAGGGGAAAAGATAGACAAGGAATAATCAAGAATACAAAACTTGCACTCTAAAGTTGTTCATGTTTGATATTACTAGAAGTTCCCATAGACTTAGCTTGGCTCTTTTAATCTTGTTGTTTTTCATCTTCAACCTTCTTTGGTAGGAAACTAACAATGAGAAAACTAAAGTTGTTGATGCTCTGGGGAACTATTGTTGCCTATGCAAAAAAGTAAGAAAATTGTAGAAAGTCATGGAAGTAGTTTGTCATGGTGGAGAACTTGTCCTTGCACAATTGAATCAATTCTTGTTTTTTTGCAACAATGGCGCTGGGAGTAAAATTGAAATCATCTTTTTTGTGATCATCCAAAGCAAGAGCTCCTATGTCCTTGTTCTCATTTGATTTGTTCCCTATTCTTTGCACTAGCTAATCTTGATTTTGACTACAAATTTATAAACACATCCACATTTAGTGACAAAGTTTTAGTGAATTGAAGACAACGCCCAATACCCATTACTTTGATCAACCATAGTTCTTTAACATCCTGTCAAACATTTTTGGTTTTAAAAAACTATTGTATTTCACATGAAACATTAGAGCATAAAGGATGGAGACATTATCGACAATCTAAGATTATGTGAATTTCTACTACCCATGTAACTTCTTTGTAGGTATTCCAATTTGCCATTTAAACAACATATGATTTTTGGGTGCAAATAACATTTGGCCTCTAATTTAGTTTTGGAGATGAACTAGGTGAAAATGACAAGAAAAAAGGTTTCCAAAAAATGCAAATGCATATGTTAGTGGTAATAAGTAAATTGATGCGAGGAAAACAACCCATCTGCATAACATTGCATCTCATCTTGTGACATGAAAAGCCTAACCTACACATCATTTGCACATCAACAATCACACAACAACAAGAAGATCACAAGGAGTTAGATTGTTGACATCATCAAAAGTAGAAATGATGGTGAGATCTTGTGACATGAGAAACTTGAGTTATGCATCATTTGTAGCAATCATCACACAACAATAGTAAGCATCATTAGCAAGATCACAAGGGAGTCACATTGTCGACAATTTCAAGAACAACATCAATAACAATGAAATCATTGATGGGCACACAAAGATAGACACAACAACCTAGAACATATTGACAACAAACGAAGGGGGAGAGAAAAAGAGACCTCAAAGAGATGAGAGGGAGAAAAAGAGAGAATTGTGGTGATGGAGATGAGAAGGAGAGAGAGAGAATTGTGGTGATGGAGATGAGAAATAGAGGGAGAGAATTGTGGTGGCCATTGCCCCAACATCCTTCTTTCACATCTTGGGGAGAGACAAGCGTATTGGCCCATGTGGCGTCACAAGGATTGTCGATTTTAGGGTACTAGGCTATTGTTCCAAAAAAAATAAAATTCAAAACCCTTAAAGCATTGTGACTATGTGGCTTGTGCTGCAAATATTTGACCTTATTACAATTTTTGAAAAATATAAACAATAATTAAAAAAATCCAAACTTAATTAAAAATATATTTATTATTTATAAGAGGTAAGGTATCATTTCATAAGTTTTTAAGTGTTTGCTCATAGGGTCTAAAGTGCATGAAAATAAGGGCCTTATATGTTCTATCCAAATTTTTTCAAACAACAAGACCCCCTTAACTTTTGGGGGTCATAACTTTCTCATTCTAGCTCAGAATCAACTTTTATAAAGGCCCACTAATGCTCTAGTTCAAAGGACAACTAAACTTTTTTTTATGACCATGACCAGAAAATGGCTAATTACTGAACCCCTGGAGTTTGAACCCTTAAGTGTTTGGTCATGGGCCGGTTTACCCTATTACCTATTGGAAATTTGAGTTCAAACTGTTTTGGTCATTTTAATACTAGCAGCTTATCACATAATGACTCTGCATTTTATGGCAGGTTCAAACTTTACACTAAAATCTTCCCTTACTGGGTTTAGAACTGCTCATCTAGCTACATGCCTACCCATCAACATATATGCATATGACATTCCTACCCATCAATATATGCACACATAGTACTTCAGATGTTACTCACACATTGGGTCAAGTTCAAGCCAAAATTATTCCCAAATCCTACATTAATGTGTAGTCGCTTCCCAATAGGCAGACCCAAGTTCCACCAAACAAATGACAGTTTTATTATTGTCATCTAACCAGAGTTAACCAGCACCCACTTGACCATGACTTGAATGGATGGTGAGTGGTCAGGAAACAGGTTTCTGTTGGTTTCCAGTTCCCTGGTTAACCATGGTGGTTAGCTCAGTTGCATTTTTTCACTACCTACCTCCTAACAAGGGGCAAAGCAGGTTATTACTAGGTAGAATAAAATCAACCCTCACCTAATGTATAAACAATCTACTTACCTAGTAAGCACCTATTTTCTTACCTGTTTACCTATCTGTAGGACCTACTATCATAGATTGGTAGGTTTACCAAGGTGTGACTAGATATAAACTCAGTTGAGGATGAAGGTTCATCCTCAACTAAGTCATAATAGACATCCAATGGATGGTTTTTGGCTGGTGGGTGCTGGGTTCACTCTTTCCTTGTCATCTGTTGTTCTTGCCAGGTTCTTTCATAACCCTACATTTAGCTTAAGCATAAAATCAGCCAGCTGCGATGGAAAGTGCTTCGTTTGTCGTGGTCCTGGCCTGGCGGACTCGTGGGTGGCACGCATTGGCTAGCCATTTGCAACAATACACGCCCAGATTCCGCGTTCCGACACGTGGTGGATTCTACTTACACGTGGCGACAGTGCCAACGTGTCTGATAATCTTGGAATCAAAATTTTGGGCACCGTGTGATTTATTCCACGTGTCCATGTTTACTGTGCCATTGTTTGCACTGTGTGAACAGTGAAACTTTTTTGGCGCCAAATTTTCGCCAAAAACTTGACCCCAATAATTAGAAAGGAATATTCTTTCGGAAATTCCCTGTTTAAAACATTTAAAGATTTGCCAAAATTTCGAATTTATTTATTAATTTAAAAAAAATTGTTTCCCACAATTTTTTTTCCCACATTTGGACACAGTTTTTGGTTTTGGGGCAGTTTAAAAGAGTTCTTGACAGTTTTGAGTGTATGATTAATTCTATTTGTTTTGTGTTTTTTCAATAGTGTGATGTAGCCACACTGGCAATTATCCACAACAGGAATTAGCCAAATTTGGCTACAGTTCATAGAGGAAAATTTAAAAATTGAAGAGTCCTGATATATATATATATATTTTGCCACCATATTTTGAGAGAGAAAATCCTGAACGTGCTATATTTAATAATCAGTTTGTGCTGGTTGCCAAAAACAAAGCAGGATTCTAATTATTTAAAAAAAAAAAATCTTGTCTGAGCTCTAGTCAAATTTGGCTCATTCCTCTTGTGGATGCTTGCCACTCCCACCTACTTCACAAAATTGAAGAAGGAAAAAAATAGAAGAGAAACAAACCCTAGTAGGCTAGAGCATTTCTAGACTTGAAATTTTGAATTCCATGATGAAAACCACAGTTATGGCAACATTGTTTATTTCCCCCCTTTTCTTGCATTAGTCTTTTCTGTGGAATGCAATCAAATTAATGTTAAAACATCAACACAATTCCCCTTGTTGAAGACTAAATGCTATAATTTTGTGCAAACTAATTTTCATTTTCTGAAACCTGGAAACCTATGCAAAACTGAAGGCCAAAAAAACCTTCCCCCAAATTATGATGTGTGTGCTCATCATATTTGTTGTTGTTTTTCTTTGCACTTTCATCGATTGCAATAGACTAGCAAACCCAAATGAAGTATTTTCACACATGCACACACACATACACAAGGGTTTTGTGACGGGTTTTTCGTTTTTTTAATTTTAAAAAATAATTTGTGATGTAACCAAACTGGCAATCATCCACAAGAGAAATTAGCCAAAATTGGCTACAAATCAGAGAGGAAAATTAAAAAATCTATTTCCATTTACTTACCTCACTGGCGGACTTTCTGTCCAAGTGGGTTAGTCGGTTCGGCATGCCAGCCAGCAATTTGCATGTACCAGCGGCAAAGCAGCGCCAGCGCAGCAGAATTTGGAAGTCTAGAATTTGCACTCCAAAGTCCAGAATCTGCAAATTCTAGCTTTGGAAAGTGGCTGCCAACGTTGTGTCTGTTGTCACGTGGCGGTTCTCCAGACTGCCATCTAACAATTGAGTTGCCAAAAACTCTCCAAAATTTCAACGTGGTGAGCGCACACACATCCATGGAGCTCAAATATAAAGCCCTAGCATCCCACCAAGCTCTACTGCATCTACATCTACCCATCTTCTCTGCTGCAATTAACTGCATACAGCTGCTGTTTTCTCAAGCTTAATTTTGCATAGATCAGCTCCCAGTTGCATAGCTTGTTTTAGAGCTTTCAGAGACACTCTCTCTCTCACTCTTTTGGAAAAGCAGCTCACTTTTTTGTCTTCTCCAGCTCACGTGGGTGTACCACAGCAAAAATGCCGGTCGGAACCAGAGGGACCTATACCTTCGTTGATGTGTTGTTGGCCATCATCTTGCCTCCTTTGGGAGTGTTCCTGAAATATGGGTGCCGGGTAAGTTTTCTTCATCAGCTCATACGTCACTGTTAAACATCGTCGATTTGAGCCCCGGGCATGGTTGATAACTCAAATTTTGTGGTCAGAGATCATGTAGAGGAAAAGTTCAATTGCAAAGTGGGTTTGTTCCAAGCAGTGGATTCTTTTCATTGTAGTTTTTCAATTCTTTCCTTCCTTGTTGTTTCCCACAGCATACATGTACAAAAGAAGTACTTGTTAGAGATGTAGAAATTAAGCTCAAAATGTAAAATGGTGTTTATTTTAAACAAGAGGTGCTTGTTTCAATTGGGACAACAATTAGAATCAGACTACTGTCCCAAGAATGAATCGAACTGTCTCTTAACAATGCCATTATTTTGCTGTTTGCAGACGGAGTTCTGGATTTGCCTGCTCTTGACAATCTTGGGATATATTCCCGGGATTCTCTATGCCATCTGGGTCATCGTTGGTTAGACAATTACTAAGTATTGCAGCAGTACTGAGGTCCGAGTAAGGATTTTCTTATTCCCAAACAGAGGTTGTAACTCGCACAATGGGGTAGAAAAATCTTCTACAGAAAACCTCTATCTAGTAATTGCACAGCAGATCCGAATTTTGAAAAATGTATTCTGAAGAAGGCTACTGAGCGAGCGACCATTTCATTTTTCAAAATGATTGATGAATGAATGTCTCTCTTGCAGCTATATATACTGTAACTTAAACACTAATTTTATTTGATTCGCACTCATTCCCAATTCTTCCAAGTTTTTTTGTACCTATTTTTTTCCCAGTTTTTTTAATGTTGCATCATTCCCAAGCATCCTAAGAAAGACCTAAGGACGATTTAGCTTTAATTGATGACAATGAGTTAATTGGGTTGTAAAACAATTAATGTTCACAAGTAATGTGCAAAAATTTAGCAATCCCATTAGCCTGAAAGCAAAATCATTCATAATTACACAACCCTATTTTGCTGAACATTGAGAATAATGTACACCTCTAAATACCATGGCCAGTGTAAGCCAGCAATCACACTACCTTCACCTCCTTAGAGTTTGACTTTTTAGTGGCCGTATGAACTTTGGACTCAAGACTCCAAGACTTTCCAGCTCCATTGATCTTCTAATATTCTCGCAAACTTACCAACACGTTTCACAACTGTTAGTTCACTCGAGATAAACTTTTCAAAACAAAATAAGGCCATCAAATCCAGCAACTTCACTGGCCATGACATTTTTTCTTCACACCTCTGCTCAAGCCTCTTCAACACCCTCTTTTTATTAGTACACTAATACTATACCCTGTCTGGGTTATAAGCTGTCCAAACTGTAGAAAACTGAAGAAGAAAGTTGTGTACAAATGTGACTAAAATTTTTCCCACAAAAAAGAAAGTTCATCATGGGAAGTTTGGTTAATTTTCTCATGTAAAAACATGAAATTTGAGATAAGATAGTTCTTTTCAATTTTTGAGTTTGCAATATTGTCAAAATTCATCACCAAAAGATCATCCAAACTTCTTGTATCCCCATTCCCCTCACCTTTTAAATTTTTTTTAAAAAATAAAATCAATAGCCTTCACCCATACCTTGTATTTGGGCCTTATTCTCACATTGAAATGGTTGGCTTACTATCTCTCATGCCCCACCCATACACATGAAAATTGAAACTATAAAAAGATGTGGGAGGCCACTAATGACAGACCATCTAAGACCAATTATTGTATTTTGCCAATCAAGAGTTGAGTATTAAACAGTGCGATGCCTTTTGCTATTCACAATATCATGTGCACAAATCTTTCAAGGTGTGGAGTTATGAGCAGGTAGGATGGCCAAAGGCATTATACAAAAAAATTGAATGAAGAACAATGAGCTTTTCCAAAAAGCTATGGTGATATCATCTTAGGTTTGAGGATGATTCAAGGTGTTTCGATCAAAATTCCACAATCCATGATAGTTTCAATATGACGCACAACATGAAATAGTAATCATTCTTGATTATAAATCAAAATTGGGTTTAATGTAGAATACCACTTTCAGATATATCAAACAAGAGTGGAGGGGGACCCCTTGGATAATGGAGTTTGACATTGCAAAATATTATATATGACATGATCTGTCGTAAAAAGTTGGTGGATATCACGTCGACGATTATAAATGAACAAACATTTTAAACACATTGCATAAAATGTTTAATGTCAAGATAATAAGAGTCGATATTAAGGACCAATGCATTTTACAAGGAAATATCCATTTCATTTTTTGATCAAGTAATTACATGCCCATCAAATGTAAGCCTTTTCACATGTAATGCTTACACATGCAACATCCAAAGTGTTTGCCCATGGAAGATGTTTGAATTCAAGGCTCAAACACGGAGTCCCATGTTGATGTACCTTGGTCACCATGAACGTTGAATTCCCCGCATAAAGTAGGGAGCCTGAGTGTGGCAAGGCTCTTAGAGTTCTTGTTCACACCTGCAATCCCTTTTGGCACCACTACACCGAGATATCTGGGGTGAAAAATCCAACATTTGGTGCCAAACTTTGACAATGGGGTCTGCCATCACATAAGTATAAATGTTAGTTTGAGCCTTTTACCTACACCTAGAATACTCAATGATCAATGGTTATTTTAGGAACTACATTGACCACTATTTGGACCTATGACAAGTTTTATAAAGTGCATTTGTAGTGTCCACTTGAGCATGCATTGTTCTAGTTTTCTTGTTAGATTTATTTGGGGAGAGTTGTTTCCAAAATTCAACCACAACTATTTTAATTACTACATTCTTCCCCTTCTTATTACTAGTTTGATCATGAGGTGGTAAAAAATGCATCGAATATTTGGCTTGAATTCCAACTTGGTTGTTGGAGCCTGAGTGGTTTTCATTGGAGTAGGTGGAAACTGCACCACAATTTCATTAGCCTTCCTACCACCACCATCTCCACAAGTTGCTATCCCCTTGGATTTGGGGGGGGGGAGGGTTGGGGGCTGCATTTGTGTTAATGCATCATTGTCACACTCTACATGGGTTTTCAAACCTTTGGCTACTATTAGCTCTTGGTTATTTAGAACTAAAATATCATTGGTACATAGGATGTTAAGGTTAAGCTAGGTAGGTAGGTTTTGGGTTTAACCTTTAAGGTTGAACTTCTTTCATTAGCCCATCGCAAATGAGATTTGGTACTTAGTTTGTGAACAAGAGAAATACATTTATTTATATAATGTACACATCTAGAATCTAGGGCAAAAAATATGGGATAAAAAACTTAGTCGCAAGTGCAACCAATGTAGTTATAACCTACATGCAAATATTACATGTTACCTATGTCATACTAACCTAATTTAGTTACTAGCTAAATTAATTATGTAATAACTAACAAAACCAAATAGGTAATAATAATATAATATAATGATAATAACATTTTAATAGTTACGATTATCTATAATAATTAATAATATTATATTATTATTACCTAATTTAAATTAATAGCTAAATTTGGTTAGTATTTAGCCTACATTAAGGTACTAGCCATATTATCATAATTAATAATATATTTAAAAGTAAAATTATAGTTATTGAAAAAAAAACTAATGATGAATATATATATATATATATATAAGATTTTAAATAATTTATAGTAATTAATTATAAATAATTATAAGCTAATTAATGTAACCTACTAACAACAAATATTATACCATAATTAAAAAATTATAATATAACTTAAATAATATCTGTTAAATAATAATAATAATGACAACTAATTACACTGATAATAATATTTTTATATCATATTCATTATTTTAAAATAATAAAATTATTATTATTATTACTATTACTATTGAATAGTAGTAGCATTCATTAATAAGTAACAACATTAGTAATTATAATATTTTTAAAATAATTATAATTTAATAATATAAATTTTTGGCTAAACTGAATTTGACTAAATTAATCATGGTTAAATTAACCAAGAAGTTAATTTTACCATATTAGTTTACCCATGGTTAGTTGAACCTTGTAAATAAATAGCCATGGCTAGTTAGGTTCATAAATGGTTTAACATGGTTAGTTTACCGAAAGTTAATTTAGCCATGATCAAACCATGACAAGGTTTAATTTTGACCTTGTCCATCAAGTTAAAGTCAAGGTCAACTTTAATGAAAGTTAGTTTAGTCATGGACAAGGTCAAGGGACCAATAAATGGGTAGCTATGACTTTTTCTGGTGTACAATACCAAGCAAATGAATCAGGCAAAAATTAACATTAATATTGTATGATTATATTTAGTTTTTCATAACCTTTGGCTTGGATTAAGATGAGATACCATTAAATGCAAATAACATTTTCTTTGATTTTATAATACATATATATTTAAGAGGCAATATCCATGGAATTTTAAGGATCATAATGTTTATGTTGATCTAGGCCATTATACCATGCATATATTATAACATCATCTTTTTGGATAAACTTTTCAACCATTTTCAAAACCTTCACTTTGGTATTTGTTGTTTCTAGAAATTGTTTGACCAATCCACATTCATTTCATCAATCCATACATAACAAAAAAGATAATTCCCATGTTGACAAATTTAATGCATGTATCCCCTTAACACCAACTAGGTGGGGATTCAAAGATGTGTAAGTTGTGATAAAAATTAATTATTCTCTTAGACATGGGGTATGAATGAGATAGGTTTGTTTGTCTATAAAAGAAGGTAGTTTGTTTTCTTTGGGTGAAAACATAATCAAGTAGACCATAAAACTAGCCTTCTCTAATTCGAAAGTAGTGATTTTCACATTTAAGCATGAAAATAATTCAAGAACTCCTCCTACATAATGCAAAACCATGGAACCTCAATTGACATCATAAGAATGTAAATTTCATAAGAACGAGAATGAATTGCATCATAAAAGTGTGAAAATCATGCGTTTGAAAATTTCAAAATTAAATGTCTTAAACTTATTTCATTTCCAAAACCCAAATATAACATTTCTAAATTACATGTTTTCACAAAATCTATGGTATATTTTAAGGCTCCCATTTTTAATTTTTTTTTTGATTTGGATATTGTTTTAATTTACTTGCATTTACTTTTATGAAACAAGACATTTACTAGCACCTACTTTCAATCACAATAATCTTACTTAACTATTGATTAAATATGTTTTTTCACATAAAATCTAGAACCATATTAACTTCAATCTTTCTACCCAACCAAATTACATGTTTGATAATTTCATGATATATGTCAAGGTACTTATAATTCAACCTAAAAAAATACACTAACTAGTCTACTTGATTGTGCTTTCACCCATTTTGTAGTTATGGGATCCACCAAACCGGGATGCTTTAGATCATGTTCTTTGTGTCTTTGGAAAGCTCTTGATGAGGAAGGGTGCATGGGCTTGGTTCCATGACGTTTGGACTTGCGGTGCAAAAGTTCTTGAATATGGAATGATTTTTTCACTAAAAAATAAATTAAATTGTAGCTAATTTTTTTGGAAAAATTGGAATGTGCATTTGGTGTTGTTGAAAAGATCTTGATGAACAAGATTTAATGGAATTTATTTGGTAAGATTTGGATTCAAAATGTGGGAAATATTGATTTAAAAATGATTTATGTTGTTGAAAATTCAAATAAATTCCAAAAAACCATGTTTTGGAAGGAAAAATCAATTGAGATTGTGGTAACACTTGAAGGCTTACCATTCAATTCAACCATGATTTCCTTTCATATTTGGTTGCTCAAAAATTGATACATAGATTGCAAACCAATGTTCACGTGTTGAATTTCCCTATTTTGTAATGGGTTCACACTTGGTCTAATGACACAAGCCATAGTAATATCTATGAAATCACAAAACATGTTCCACTTTGCCATATTGATGGTAATATGACAACTACTGTAGTAATAACCAATGTTGGGCATTTAAAATCATGTAAGTGTTAATTAATTTACATTTACAAGTCTTGGAAAATGTTACTATTACGCTTACACTTACATGTGTGTAGTTGTAAATGAGGTTTAAAACACTTACAAGGCCATGTATAAAAAATTGGTTGTGTAAGTGTAAAAATGGGTAACCCTACGATCTAGCTATTTGTGGGTTTTTTGAAGTTGTGTGTAATGTGCTACCCACCATAGTCGTTCATTGCAAACTTAGAAGCTTAATATGTTTATGAACCTCACACACTCTGGTGAAGTGTTTCACTATGAACATGTCACTTTCTTGGTTGCATTTGTCATCTTTTTTCAAGTGAGCAAGTTCATCATCATCCCCCTTTTTTTGTTTTAATTATAATCATTTAATATTAAGTTTGTGGTGTTCTTTGTGCTCCCAACTTTTTGTGTTGTGGAAAGAAGAGTTGCAAGCATGTAGTGATGGTAACATGTAGTAACAATAGTGCACATCAATGTGTAATGTGCAACAACTATAGTCTGTAGCAATGTATAATAACAATAGTGTGCAACAACAATAATGTGCACCACTATGTAGTGACAACAATGTAATGCAACTCACTATCATTGTCATTTTAAAAAGTGAAGTCATTCTTCATCACTTTTTGTTGGTTTTTATTTTTTGTTTTGGTCAAGGTCATCTTTTATATAGTTCATGTTCATCTTTTGTTGAAGTTTGTGGTGTTCCCCATGCCACTTTTTTGTGTTGTGTAGGAGCTATAATGTTGTAGCAACCTTGGAATGCAACCCAGCTTGTCACCCTATTTGATTTCACCATCATTGTTGTCATTTTTAAAAGTGAACTTCCTCACCCTAAATGTTTTTTTTTCATGGTTTTTTGGGTTGTTAAAGGTCAAATTTTGTTCATGTTTGCCTTCATGCATGCTACAGGGTTGTAAGAGTAGGATCAAAGCCCAACTCATGGGCTACCATTCGCTTTCTTTCTAGGTGAGCTTTTTGCCCCTTTGTTTTTTTTTTTTGGTTCATGGTCAACTTTTATTCCCAATCATAATCTATGTCTGTTATAGCATTGTAACAAAAACATAGGTTGTTGTCATTGTTGTTGTCATCAATTTTTTTAGGTGAATGATATTTTGTCAATGGTGTTTTTTTGTTTAAGGTCAAACTTTGTTTGTGTTTTTTTTAATGTTTGTTGAAGGGTTGTAGCGATGAAGCAAAACGCCAATTCATGGGCTAACATTTTAAAAAAGGTGAGCTTGCTTGCCCATTTGTTGTTCTTTTTATTTTGATTGATGGTCTCTTTCTATTTATGAATGTGCATGGTCAACTTAAATGTTCCCAATCATCTTTTATGTGTGTTATCACATTCCAATGACAAAAAGAAACACGTCATTTTCACCATTGCCATCATCATTTTTTTCAATTGAGCTTGTTCACCCCCAAGTTTTTCTTTCCATGGTTTTTTTTTGTTCATGGCTATCTATTTTTTCAAGGTTGAATTTTGTTCATGAACTTGTCTTCATGTGTGCTACAAGGTTGTAATAGCAATAACAAAACCCAATTCACAAACTAACTTGTCTTTTTTTTAAAAATGAGCTTGTTTGCCCCCTTATTTTTCATTTTATTTTGGCTCATGGTCTTCTTTTTCTATTCATGAATGTGCATGGTCAACTTAAATGTTTTTAGTCATCTTTTATGTGTATTGCAAGCTTGCAACATTGCAGTGGAGAAAACACAAGTCATTTAATTCACCACCATTGTCATCATTTAAAAAGTGAACTTACTTGCCCCCAAAATTTATTTTCCATGGTTTTTTTTAGTTCATGGTCATTTTATTTTGTTCAAGGTCAAATTGTGTTCTAAACTTTTCTTCATGTGTGTCACAACATTGTAATGGCAAAAGCGAAGCCCAACTCAAAGCTACCATGGTCTTTTTTTTCCAAATGAGCTTGGTCGCTCCCTTGCAATATTGGAAAGCAAAGGTGCACACGATAAGCATAAAGTTTGGAACCTAGTTTTGAATATCAATGGTCAATCACCAAACTTGGAGCTCACTCAATGTTGAAAATTCATGCATCTTCATGCCAACATTAGTGCAACCAAACTTCAAAGTCCAATGCAACGTTGTCGTGTGCACCTTCCAAAAGCACAAGGTGATTATGAAATTCGTTGAACATAATTAAAACAATGTGAAAATGGTAGTGATGGAACTTATTTAGTTTGAACTTTAAAGTGATGGAGTCTAAAATTTGGAGTTTGGACTTCCTAGTCTATAATATGTAGATGTGAACACTATGTTGAAAGTAGCAAAATTTTCTAAACATATGCAATAGATGGTGAAGGAGTTTCATTATATTGCACACACAACAAAGTGGGAAATGGCAAGGGAGCTTGCCACAATGTAATGGCAATGGTGATGGTGTTTGCTTTCATATTGTCATGATATGATGATAATGTGATCACATGGTCTAAGCCATCAACTGAAGCAACAAATGAACCATGTTATCCATTGGATGAATGGCCTCCCTCTTGTCACTTTCATTGCAATCTAGCAAAATCCTTAAATAAAATTAACCCAAAACTAAGCTAGGCATTCACACATCTTCTTCTCATGTCACACTTTTCCAAAATTTCACACAATACAAAATGTTGAAATAGAATAAGCCCTCCCTAACATAAAAGAACCTTTAAATGTGACACATGGAGGTGGGTTCATCATGAGAATCTACATTAAATAACAAAAGAATAACAACCTTGGACAACCTTGACAAAAAAAAAGGCAACAAAGCAAATCCCAAAAACCCCAAATCCACCAATGTGGAATCAAACATTTTAGTGCAAGGCAGACCAAATAGGATATGCCCTATCCCATGTGAGGGCATGGCCCATCAAAGATAGAAAGGTGCTTAATGAATCAAGGACCCCAACACCAGACCAAAGTTCAAACAAGTTATGCCATGCATTATGTCATACACAATCAGGACATAAAGGATTTGGAGGGCCGATTCTGCACACATTTCATACTTCTTAGATTGTAGAAGATGGCCTTTCCAGAAACAAAAAACTGCCTATTTTAAAGGAAGTGCTGGTTTTGAGGAAACCAAAACACTATTTTTAGTAGAATCTGCCCTCAGAAATCCCTTTGTGCGAGGGACGGTGCCCCCTAGGTGCATTCTGCACCTAGTTCACCTTGAGGCCTTGACCTATTAGCCTTGCCCTAAAAAGCTCACTAGGATGAGAAATGATGTCTAGAGTTGGGTTGGTAAAGATGCTCTCCTTTCATTCACATGCTTATGCTGGATGGAAAATACAAAAAATAAATAATTTTTAATGAAAATAAAAATTTCCTATGTAAGTTTGCTAGAGAGGATTTGTCCACCATTATTTCTAGGGCACAATTGTTCATTTGCATTCTATTCTGTTCTTTGCACTGATTAACTCGACCACAAGCGCACCATGGACAATGGATGTAATATTTTTTTAAAGGATTTTGTGATGGAACCAAAGTGAGGATCATCCAAAAAGTGATTTAGCCGAATTTTGGCTATACACTAGACATGAAAGTGGATAAAAACAGAATCCTTCTATGCTTGGCTGCCTACTGGAACTCATCAGAAACTTTTGATGATTTGGATTTATTTTTTCCTGAAACCTTGTGAATTTGGCAGTTTTTGTCATGAAATCCTTTGTCTAGGTCAAAGTCATGTTTTTGAGGTCGACATTTGACAAACGTTTGACAATTGGAAAAGAAAACACTGGATGGATGGTGTGGGCTACAAGAAACACTTTTGGGTTATACTCCTATCCTGTAGCTAACCAGGGTGGTTAACCATGTAAAATAATTCACATACATCTGGCTAACTTGTGTTATCACCAGGTGCCTTACTAAAATAGCACTTAGTCTCTACCTAGATACATAGTTACCCAGGTAGTGTGAAGGGGGGAAGTAAGAGGGTATTATATATTGTAAAGGAAGAAAGTTCCTTCCCCTGACTCCGGACGGACAGTGGCTACGGACAGTAGCTAAATATAGTGAGGGTGTGACTTGACGTCCTCCTCAGACTGTTCCGGCTTGGATCCGTCGCTCTTGATGACTTCTCCCTTAGTATCTCCCGTCTTCAGACACATCTGCGCATCCTCAGACATTGGCCCCTGCTCCTCTTTAGTCTCTTTCACACAAGTGTTCTTGGATTCCTTCTTCGGCGACATTCCGATGACAGCTTTTGGTGTCCGCAACGTTTGTACCAGCTCCAAATAACACATCTCTTATATTAAAAGAACGATGGAGCCTCCCTTAACTCCGCGCGATGAAGCCGCCCCTGAAGCCGCGCGATGAAGCCGGCCCTGAAGCCGCTCACTCTGGCCCACTGTGATCTGATGGAAACCGGTGAAGCCGCCCCTGAAGCCGCTCGATGAAGCCTCCCCTGACTCATGCTTTTTTTTTTCCTTGCTCTCACTTTTTTCCTGGGCCA